>TARA_R110002167_G_scaffold259721_1_pt1 | contig 70879 bp, 62 predicted proteins | sample TARA_R110002167 | Tara Oceans TARA_R110002167 (sample SAMEA4398238) | marine metagenome | biome: Polar Biome; feature: [MES] marine water layer (ENVO:01000295) within the mesopelagic zone...; material: water (ENVO:00002006), including particulate matter (ENVO:01000060) such...
TGCTCCTGAGGTGATGTTTATTGTTACAGTACTAGTATCAGGACAAGTACCATTAGTAGTATAAGTTATATTGAAAGCACCTACACCACTGCCAGTAATATTAACTTCACCGGTAGTTGCGTTAATTACCCCACTATTGTCTATGGTAAAAGTACCACCAGAAGTTCCTGTAATAGTAGGAGTAGGATTAGGATCGGTAGTACAGAAAGTAGTAGGAGAATAACCAAAAGAAGCGTCATCTTGAGCATTAACAACTATTGTTTCTGTATCGGTATCAGTACATGAACCGGTAATAGAATAAGTTATTATATGACTTCCTGGTCCTGCTACGCCTGGATCAAAAATACCTGTTGAAGTGTTGGTTATCCCTGTCCCGCTCCAAGCTCCTCCTGGATCAACAGCAGAAAGCGTTACGGGAGCATCATTTTCACAAAAAGGACCAGCGGCAGTAATTGTTGCATCACAAGCAGTTGGGTTACAAGCCGGAAGATTAGCTAATCCATTAATAATAATAAAATTACCAAAACTGTCAGTTACCCTAAGTGTATCAATTCCAGGAGGAGGTGTTATTGTAGAACCAGTTGTAAATGTAGTCCAAAAACCAGGAGCATTACAAGAGTTTAGTGGTATAGGGAATGGGTTGTAACAGCTTCCAAATGTCCATGTTCCTCCACAGCTAGTACATTGAGTTTGGTTTGTTACAGTAATTGTTGATGGAGGAGTCCATTGATCCCATGTATAAACTGGAGTTCCATTACTTACCGTCAAATCTCCGTTTGCTTCTACACAGACAGACAAAGATGAACATACATTAACAGAAATAGTATAGGAAAATGAACCACAACCTAAAGTATAAGTAACTACAAAATTTCCAGCTCCTGAAACTGAAGGATCAAATACTCCAGTTAACGTGTTTAGTCCAGGTGTTGTAGGAGTAGAACTCCAAACCCCTCCCGGAGTGTTTGGATTTAAAGAAACTGGAGCATCGGTAGTACATAAAGTATTGATTGGACAAAAATTTGGGTCGCAACAAACTGTAGCATATTGAGAACCAGCAGTCATATTTAAAGATTCTATTCTTCCTCCTCGCCCTGTTGAAGTACTATTATTTAATAATGCACCTACAGCTAAAACTTCTCCGTTGGAATTTACACTTACATCATAAACAGTAAATCCACCTGTAGTATTAACTTGAGAAAGAATATTTAAGTTTGGATCAAACTTTACAACTCTATCCATAGAACCAGCATATACATTTCCTGTAGCATCTACATCTAATCCGCTACAATGAACAACTCTCCCAAATGTATTGTTAGAGCTTCCTCCAGGTAAAGCAACATTATTTAATAATGCTCCAGTATTAATATCCCATTGTAAAATTCTATCTCCTCTGTGTGTATAGAAAAAATTATCGTTAGCAATAATTGCCTTTAATCCTCCACCGTTTTGAGATGCAGATAGATAGTTTTCGCATTTGTAACCTAAATGATGGGTATTGTCAACTTGAAAATCTGGAATAGAACTACATGCTGTTAAATTTTGATTAATAGCACCAACTTCAGTATGAGTTAAATAAACATATTTGGAGTTTTTAGTAGGGGCAATAGAGCGAACTTCAACTGGGGTAAAACCACCTTGGGTACCAACGGTTACATCAGCCAAAACACTACCGTTGCTCAAGTCCATATCATATATTTTGGCTTGAAAATTTAATCCTGTTCCTCCTGTACCGCCTACAATCAATTTGGTATTATCACAATTAAAAGTAATGGTCCAATATTCGGTTATGTTAAAAATCCCAGTTGCATTAGCATGCCAAACCATAGCTCCTGCTGTACTTACACGTTCTATTTCAGCACCAGTACCTTGTGTAATATAACTTACTCCGGCAGCATCTGTTGCTAATGTTCCCAACCAATCACCACCATTTGTATCCCAAGGTGTGATGTATGTCCAAATTAAGTTTCCTGCAATACCGTATTTTCTGAGCTCCATTGGTATTTCACCACCAATAACATATACATTTCCAGTAGCATCTGTTTCTACTTCTCTAGTAAAATCTCCGGCATTAAAATTAGGTGTAACTACCCAAGGGTCAATAACCACTTTTTGAGAATTGTCATAATTCCCTAAATTGAAGGTTAAAATATTGTTACTAAAAGCATATTCTGACTGAATTACAGTTTTGGAGTTTTGATAGAAAGTAAGTGGTTTATGTTCTATAATTTTATTGGATGCCGTGTTAATTTCTAATTGTCCTGTTTGAGAATTTAATTTGATATCAATTTTTTCATCTAAATGATTAGTATGAAAAGTTTCATACTTCATTTTTATCTCATTAGGATTTGCTCCCGGATGCAAGATCACATTATATTTAATACCACCATCAGGGTGTAAAGTATATTCAATATCTATATTGTTGTAAATGTTTTTATAAGTGATTTTTTTGTATCCTTTTACATTATTGATGTTGTTTACATCATTTGTTTTTAAATCTTTAACAGCATAAGAGTAGTAATGGTTGGTCTTTTCTTCGGCAATAATCTTTACATTATTATTTGCACCTACAAAACTTATGTTTACAAATTCGCTTAAGTGAATTCTACTAGGAAGATTATTGTTAGCATCTCCTTCTCCTTTTTTCTTTTTTGGATTTCTAACCAATCTTTCAATTCGGTGAGTTATACCTTTGTTAGAAAAGAATGTAAACCAACCATCTTGCTGACTAAGAGCATATTTTATTTGGTTGGTAGATTGCCAGTTCCTTCCATCGTATTGTCCTTTATTTTCTACAAAAGCCCTTTCTGAATTCGGGCTGTTGGTCCATTTAGGTTGACTAAATACTCCAATAGATAGCATTGTAAATACTATGATAATAAAACTTTTTTTCATTTTTATATTGATTTTGAGAATAGTATAAAATATTTTTTTGCGAATATAGATGCTGTATAAAAAAAAACATATCTTAATTTTAATACATTATTAGTATTCTAAATTGAGTTATTGTTATTATTTTGTTATTAAATAAAATATTTTTAGTTATTTTATATTTAGTATTCAAAAAATTAATATTGTTTTAAATTTAACTATATTGTTGTAAATCTGTAAAAATTAACAAGTTGATATGAAAAAAACACATGTTTTACATGATCTAATTCATTCCCTTTCAAAAAGTGAGAAAAGGTTTATAAGACTTAATGCTCAATTTCATCAAGGAGATAAAACTTATATGAAGCTTTTTGATGCTATTGAAAGACAAAAGAATTATGATGAAGAAGTGCTCAAGGTAAAGTTTAGGAATGAAAAATTTATTAATCAATTTGGAGTAGCTAAAAATTATTTACAACAATTTATTCTTAAACAATTAAGACAATATCATGCAGGGCTAAAAGTGAATATTGAATGTAAAAATTTATTAATAGATATTGAGATTTTATTTTGGAAAGGACAATATAACTTGGCAAAGAAGATTATTTTAAAAACTACTAAAATAGCTCAGCGATACGATTTTTTTTTAGTTCTTGAAGAGTTAAATTATTGGGAAGGTAGAATTCATAATGCTCTTTTTAAACTTAATGAAACATATAAAACTGCCTTAGAAGATAGTAGTAAACAGAATATTCAAAAATATTTAAATATTCTTCAATATAGAGAGCTTATTAATACTGCTCAATTGATGATGAAAGAATCAGAATTAGTGAGAGGTGAAGATGAGAAAGATAGATACAATGCATTTTTAAAGAACCCTCTTTTAACTGATATTTCTTTAGCACAATCTAATGAAGCAAAATATAATTATTATGTATTAAATGGTGTGCTTTATAGGGTAATAGGCTGTATGGAAAAATCTGAAGCATTTAGAAAACAATTAGTAAACTTTCTTGAAGCTAATCCTCATCTTATTGAAGAAAATCCTATTCATTATATTGCTGCACTTCATAATGTTCTTACTCACTTTTTAGTTAACCATGATTATCCTGAATTTAATAAATACCTTGAAAAATTAAAAACATTTAATTTTAAAATGCCTCATGAAAAAGCGAGTGTTTTTTCCTCTTTATGTTTGTTTGAACTTGGTTATTATATGGAAAGAAAAGATTATGAAAAAGCTATTACTTTTATTGAAAATACAATAACTAAATATGAAGATATAAATACACTAATTAACATTCAACATTCATTTTTATTAAATTATCATGCAGCTTTAATTTATTTTAATGTTGGGAATTATAAAAATGCTTTATTATGGATAAATAAAGTTATTAATATTACATCAAGAAATTTGCGAGTAGATGTAAAGGCGGCCGCTTTTTTACTTAATATACTTATACATCATGAATTAAAAAACTTACTACTCATTCCTTATTTAGTAAAATCTACTATAGAATTTTTAAAACAACATCATTTACAAACAGAGTTTGATAAAAAATGTTTGTTGGTGTTGTTAGCACTTTCAAAAACAAATGATGAAAAACAACAACAAAAAATTATAGCAAAAAATTTACCTGCATTGGAAAAATTAGATAAAACCACATCAACAGTTTCGGATATAGATGTTATTGAGTGGTTAAAACACAAAATGATATAGAAAAGTAATAAAATAGCTAATTTTGAGCTTTATAATTAAAAAATGGAAAGAACAATTAAACTTATTTGGGATTTTAATGGTGATGATGCTGTTCATTTTGCAGAACACCATAAAAGACATTTAGCAGAGTTTGCCAGTAAAGAAAACTTATTATTAAGGGAAACAGGCATAGAACAAGTAAATCCAAACCATACTACTGCCTATTTATTGGTAAAAGAAAGTCAGGTTTATATGGTTAGAGATGCGTTAAAACCAAAAAGAGCTGAAATTGTAGATTAATAAAAACATAAATAAATTGATGATAGATTTAGAACACCTTTGTAAAGAAGTAAATAGTTTAGCCAGAGAAGTAGGAGCATTTATTAAATTACAAAAAATAACAATAGATGATATAGAAACAAAATCTAAAAACAGCTTGGTTACATATGTAGATAAAACTGCGGAAGAAATGATAGTGAAGAAATTAGCTATGCTTATTCCTGAGGCAGGTTTTATAACAGAAGAAGAAACTCTTGTAAAAAAAGGTGTAGTTTATAATTGGATTATTGATCCTTTAGATGGGACAACTAATTTTATCCATTCAATTCCTTGCTTTTCAATAAGTATAGCATTGCAAAGAAATAATGAATTGGTTTTAGGTGTAATTTATGAAATTAACTTAGATGAAATGTTTTATGCGTGGGAGGGAAGCAATGCCTATTTAAATGGAGCTGTAATTAAAGTTTCTCCTACTGCTCTTATAGAGAATTCATTAGTAGCAACAGGTTTTCCTTATTTTAATTATGTAAAACAAAAGGAATACATGATGCTGTTTCAAGACTTAATGAAAACATCTAGAGGATTAAGAAGGTTAGGTTCGGCAGCTGTAGATTTAGCCTATGTTGCTTGTGGCAGATTTGATGCTTTTTATGAATATAGTTTAAATTCTTGGGACGTAGCTGCTGGTGCAGTTATAGTAAAACAAGCTGGTGGTGTAGTAACAGACTTTTCTGGAAACAACAATTTTCTTTTTGGTAAGGAGTTAATAGCCACCAATAATTTAATCTATGGTGATTTTCTTAAAAAAGTAGAAATTTATTTTGGAGATAAAAATTAGGTATTTAACCATTTTAAAAATTTACCCCAAAAACTTTTTGGAGTTTCTTCTTCAATAATTACTGGTTGTTTTGGTAGCACAATTTCTTCTTCTTGCTTTTTAGCTGTAGTTTTTTGTTTTATTTTTTTATTCTTTTCAATTTCTTTTAACTGTTGCTCATAAAAACGTTTTTTAGCTTCTTTAGCCTTTTTCTTTCTAATAGCTTCTTGGTCAGCTTTTTTCTTTTCTTTTTCTTTTCTTCGATTTTGTTCCTCTACGGAAAGTAACTTAGCTTCTTTATCTTGTAAATCTTTTAATCGAAGCTGTTCGGCTAATCTTTTTTCGTTTTCAATACGTTTTTTTTCTTCGGCTAATTTTTTCTTCTTCGCTTTTTCTATTGCTTCTTGTTCTTTTTGAGCTTTAATAGCCTCTCTTTCTTCTTTCTTTTTTTGTTCTAACTCCTCTTCGGTATAAACTACACCATCAACATTTACTTCAATTTTAGATTTATCTGGCAAATCAATTTTACCAATAATTTTAGGAGTAGGAACAGCCGAAATGGTTTCAACAACTTTTATTTTTTCTATTACAGGTTTTTCAGATTCCGTTTCTTTTTTTGTTTTTTTAGGAGGTTTTTCAGCTTTTGTTGCAGTTTTTTCATTTTTATTCACAGTAATTTTATCTTCTATCACAACAAAGTTATTGGTAATGGCATCAATATGCTCATCAGGTATTTTAGCATTAGGATGTGGGTTAATGGTAATTTTTTTCTCCTTTTCAAGAAAACTTACTATTTTATCTGTTGAAATGTTAATTTGTCTTGCTAATTGTCCTAACCTCATTTTTGTAATTTTTTTACAAAGCTAAAAAAATAACATTATTGTCAAAAATTGATTTACAATTAATTTATTTTTCTTTATAAATATAATGATAAGTAATTTCTTGAGATGGAGGATTTTCAGTAGCAGTAGGAGGTTCATCGTCATTATCATCTTCCTCCCAATGATATTCTTTTTTTTGTGGACCTTGCTTTCTGTAGTAAACAGATAAAATTGCTCCGGCAATAAAACCCCAAAAATGACTTTCGTAAGAAATTTCTACTTTAATAGGAAAAATTCCCCAAACCATACTACCATAAACAAATACCACAAAAAATGAAATAGAAATAAGCTGCATATTTCTTCGTATAAAACCACTTATAAGCAAAAAAGAAAACAAACCGTAAACTACGCCACTAGCTCCAATATGTGTAGCTTCTCGGGCAGACATCCATGTCCAAATTCCACCCATAATAAAAATCCAAAGAAAGACTTTGAAAGCAATTTCTTTATAGAAATAAAATAAAGATGACCCTAAAATTAGTATTGGGATTGAGTTGTTAAGTAAATGAGAAAAATTTCCATGTAAAAAAGGAGCTAAAATTATACCTACTAATCCGGAAACTTTTCGTGGATAAATTCCATAAGAACTAAAACTTACATTAAATATGATTTCAATTAAAAAAACAACAAACATTGCCAACACCAACATTGAAGGAAGGAATAGGGCAGCAATAAATTGGTTTTTTTCTTTTTTCTCCAAAATGAATTATTTAATTCCTCGTTGTTTTTTTATGTTTTCATAAGCTTCTTGAACTTTCTGAAACTTTTCTTTAGCAGCATGCTGAAACTCATCCCCCATGTGACTAACTTTATCAGGATGATACTTTACTGCCATTCTTCGGTAAGCTTTTTTAACTTCTTCATCAGGAACGGTAGCTTCTATTTCTAAAATTTGGTAATCACTATGTTTTTGTTTTACAAACATGGCTTTAATGGAATTAAAATCATGCGTTGGGATTCCAAGAAAAGCACTAATTCTGGAAATTACGTCTAACTCTTGTTGACTAATTTCACTATCAGCAGAAGCAACACCAAAGAGCAAATGCAATAGTTGTATTCTAGCAGACATTACTGTAAAAGTTCTAATTTGAACACAAACTTCTTCAATAGGAATATCCTTTTTTAGGATATCTCTTAGCGTAATAAGGTGTTGTTGTGTCTTTTCCGACCCAAACTGTTTCTTAAAAAAACGTTTTACAAAATCTAACTCTGCCTTAAGTACTCTTCCGTCTGCTTTCATAACCGCTGCGACAAGTACCATAAGACTTATTGCAAAATCATTTGGTTGAGAGGTGTAGTATCTTCTTCTTCTGTTGGTTTGGTTGTCCATTTTTTCTACATCAGTATAAATAGAACTATCAATTGCAGAACCAACAGCAAAACCTAAAATTGCCCCAATAGGACCACCAAAAGCCCAACCTAACCCACCACCAATCCACTTTCCTAATTTAGCCATTTATTTATAATTTGTTTAAAACAAAGGTAGGAATAATGAAAACAATTATAAATTAATTTTTTTATTCTTATTTTTTTTTTGAATATTCGCAGTCTGAAATAAAGTTATGTGACAAATTGTAGAAAATGAGTAAGATAGTTCCTTATGATATTGTTTATCCGAACATTAAGAGTGGAGCTATATATTCTTTTACAACTGGTAGTGGTGTAAATTATGAAGTGAGGTTTGGAAGAAAAGAAGATAATATTTTACATACTTCGTTAGTTTTTGGTGTAACCAATGAAGAATATGATGGGGAAGAATATAGTTTAACAAATAAAGGAGAGATGTATAGGGTGATGAGAACTATTGTTGAAGTGGTTAAGGTTTATTTAAAAGAACATCCTAATATTACACAATTTGAATATACAGGAGAGCAAAGTCAAGAAGAAAAAGAAAGAAGTAGAAATGCAAGGTTAGCATTATATAGTCGTTATATTAGTCAAGTTTTTGATGATAATTGGAAAGTTATTGTTAATGATAGTAAAGTGATAATCAAGAAGCAGAGGTAATAAGTAAAATCAAGTTAGTTAATTATATGTTAAAAAATACTAAAAAAGAAACTAAAATAGACATTCGGTCGTTATCATAAGTGCATTTAAAAATTCAATAAAAAGTTATAAAAATTAAACAATGAGACAACTTAAAATTACACAGCAAATCACCAAAAGAGAAAGCAGGTCACTTGAGAAGTATTTGCAAGAGGTTTCTCGTGAGGGCATGATTACAGCTGATGAAGAAGTAGAGTTAGCACAAAAAATCAAAGAAGGAGACGAGAGAGCTTTAGATAAATTAGTTCGTTCTAACTTAAGGTTTGTTATTTCTGTTGCAAAACAGTATCAAAACACAGGTCTTACTTTAGAAGATTTAATTAATGAAGGAAACTTAGGATTGATAGAAGCAGCCAAAAGATATGATCATACCAAGGGGTTTAAATTCATTTCTTATGCTGTATGGTGGATTAGACAAAGTATCCTTAAAGCTGCTGCTGATAACTCAAGAACCATTAGATTACCTCATAATAGATTAGGTGAAATTCAAAAAATAAATAGAGCTTCAAGTGAATTTGAACAAACTATGGAAAGAGAACCTACAGATGAGGAATTGAGCGAAATTTTAGATATGGATATTGAGAAAATCCAAAACTCAAGAAAAATGTCTAAAAAGCAATCTTCTCTTGATGCACCAATGGCTAATGATGATGATAACAATAGCTTGGTAAGCGTTATAGAAAGTGAAGATTCTCCTGCTCCAAATGATTTGTTAATTCACGAGTCTTTATCTACAGACATTGAAAGAACATTACAGTTCTTAAAAGGAATGGAAGCCGAAGTTATTAGGTTGTTCTACGGACTTAGCGACAGAAAAGAAATGACGCTTGAAGAAATAGGAAATCATTTTGGTTTAACTAGAGAAAGAATTAGACAAATAAAAGAAAGAGGTTTAAGAAGATTGAAAAGACTTTCAAGAACTAATAACCTTCAAACTTATTTATAATTTTAGGGTTAACATTCATAAAAAAACACCTTGCATTGCAAGGTGTTTTTTTATGCTTTTAAAAATAGAGGATACTAATTTTTAATAAACTTTTTAGTAATTATTTCTTCTTCTATGTTAAGTTGAATAAAGTAAATTCCTTTATCTAACTCGTTTAAAGAAAAACTAAGTTGATTTATTTCAATAGTTTTTACCAATTTGCCAGTTAAATCATAAACTAATGTGGCTTTAGTAAGGTTTTTCATGGTCTTAATGGTCAGAAAATTTTCAGTCGGATTAGGAAAAATTTCTACAGTTGTATTTGAACCAATTTGGTTAATGTAGGTAGGGTTTATTTTTCCATTAAGATCATATTGAGCAAAAAATTGCCATATCTTTTCGGAAGCATTAAAATCATGATTAGTAACGCCTATATTTACGGGAGCTCCCGGCCAAGTATGTCCTCCATCAATAATTTTATAATGTTCTATTTCTATACCGTTGTTTCCACTCTGGTAAACATAATGTTCGGCAGTACAACCATCTGAAGTGTTTATATTAGGCATATTACTAAAAACAGCTGTTGCATTACATTGATTAAAATTAACCCAGTAATTTAGCACATTAGTAATAGATGCAATTCCAGTTGATCCATTATAAGGAACTGTAGCATCTGCCGTACCGTGAATTTCCATAACGGGGGTAGGGTGTTGTGGACTACAATTTAATGATTGATTAGCATTCATGGAACCAGTTACAGAAGCTATAGCTGCAACTCTGTTACTTAAAGAACAAGCTAAGGTATAACTCATAAAGCCACCATTAGACATACCTGTGCTATAAACTCTATTTTGATTGATATTGTATTGAGCAGATAGTGAATCTATAAGAGCGGCTGTAAATCCGATATCATCAACAGTTCCTCCCCAATCTGCATTCCAATAGGGTTGGTTATTTCCATCTAAAGTTCCCATAGGGTGAACTAAAATAAAGTTGGCAGTATCTGCAATAGCTCTAAAATCTCCATAATACATTTGAGCATTAGCATTGCTTGTGTAGCCATGAAAATTTATAACTAATGGAGTAGCGTTTGTAGCATTATAAGCTGCCGGAATATATAAAATATAAGTTCGGTAAATTCCATTGTGAAAAATGCTATCGTTAATAGTTTGTTGAGCAAAACTTAAGGAGCTCAAAAAGAATAATAAAATAAAAAGGTAATTTCTCATCATTAGCTTATTTTAGTTAAATAGTTGATAAAGTTATAAAAAAAAAGAGGCTAAAATTATGTTTTAGCCTCTTTTCTATTTTGTTAAGATTTAAAATTAATCTTCGTAATCTAATCCTAAATGAGTGATTAATTCTTCTCCTTGTAGGTGTCTTAGCGTGTTAAGCAATTTCATTTCTTGTTTAAAAATATCATGCATTGGTTTTAACCCTGCAACTTTTTCTTGTGGGAATTTAAAGTAGAATGATAACCATTCCTGAACACCCGACATATTTGCACGTTGAGCTAAATCTAAGAAAATAGCTAAATCAACAACAAGTGGTGCAGCTAAAATGGAATCTCTACATAAGAAATCAATTTTAATTTGCATTTTGTAACCTAACCAACCAAAGATATCAATATTATCCCATCCTTCTTTATTATCTCCATGAGGAGGATAGTAGTTAATTCTTACTTTGTGGTATAAATCTTTATATAAGTCAGGATTTTGTTCTGGTTCTAAAATTTGTTCTAACACACCTAACTTTGAGACTTCTTTTGATTTGAAACTATTTGGATCATCTAATACTTCTCCATCTCTGTTTCCTAATATATTGGTTGAAAACCAACCGGCTATACCTAAGTTACGTGTTTTTAATCCTGGAGCAACTATCGTTTTCATTAAGGTTTGTCCAGTTTTAAAATCTTTACCGCAAATTGGCACATTATTGTTTTTAGCTAATTTAACTAAAGCAGGAATATCAGCTGAAAGGTTTGGTGCGCCATTAGCGTAAGGTACTTTCTCCATAATGGCAGCATAAGCATAAATCATGCTTGGAGGAATATTTACATCATTATTTTTTAAACCAGCTTCTAAGCTTTCAATTGTTTGATGAACCTCACTTTCTTGGATGTAAATTTCTGTGGAACCACACCAAACCATTACTAGTCTCTCACAATTGTTGTTAGCTTTAAAATCTCTAATATCCTGACGAACTTGCTCTGCTAATTCCCACTTTGTAGCAGCTTTTTTAACATTTGGTCCATCTAGTTTTGTAACGTAATGTTTGTCAAAAACGGCTTTCATTGGCTTAATAGCTTCCAAATCTGGTTTTAATTGTTCTAATAAGTATCTATCTAAAACACCTGCATTAACAGCTGCTTGATACATGTTATCTTCAAAGATATCCCATCCTCCAAAAGCAATATTGTTAATGTCTGCCAATGGAATAAAATCCTTAATTAACGGAGAGTTGTTATCTGTTCTTTTACCAATTCTAATTCTTCCCATTTGGGTAGTTGAACCAATGGGTTTAGAAATTCCTTTATTAACCGCTAGGACTCCAGCTATAACAGTTGTTGAAATAGCTCCCATTCCTGGTAAAAGAATACCTAATTTACCTTCTGGTTGTTTAATGTTTGATGCCATGTTTGTTATTTAGTTATTTATATTTTTTGCGAGTAGCTTACTACCCAATTCTTTACTTTTTTATTTTTAATGATTATCCGTTCAAAAATGAATAAGCCAGTTAAAGCACATAAGGTTCCTGCTAGTATATCAATTATATAATGATGAAATGAATATACTGCTGCAAACCAAATTCCCATTAAAAAGAGGGCAAATATAATAATTCCTGAACGTAATTTTTGTTTAATTCCAAAGAATAAAACAATTATCGGATACGCAGAATGTAATGAAGGCATGGCCGCAAATACGTTGGCATTTTTTTCATATAAAGAGCGGAATAAATCTATCCCAAAAAACGTATCAAAACGAAGTAATCCTGCTGCATTACCTGGAGTATTGTAAATAACTTCTGTTCCGTACTCATGAAAATACCACGGTGGAGCAGCAGGATAACTGTAGTAAATTATAAAGCCTAATAGGTTAACAAATAAAAATGCTGCTAAAAACTGAATTAAAAGTTCTTTGTTTTTATAAAACAAATACAATGCAAATAGTAATGGAATAGGTACCCAATTGATGTAAAAAAATCCACTAAGCACATCTAAAAAAGTAGAGTTGTTGGTTAAAAAATATTCATTGGGTGTTACAAGTTGATTATTAAGTTCAATGCCAAACAACTCTTTTTCTAATAAATAAGGTTGTTCAATATAAATGGTATTGAATTCATAATTAGGAAAAACTCGCATAGAATCATAAATAACCCAGTAAATAATAAAAATAAAAAAGGCGGAGACTAATTTTCTGGTATAAACATGGGTTAAATATCCTCCTAAAACAATAAATAGTATTGCGAAATGATCAGGTCTAAGTCCTACAAAAAAATAAACCCATAAAAAATAGAGGAGACAAAGAGCAAGTAGTATTAAGGTTTTATTGATTTTCAAAATAAATTACTCTTCTTTGTTTACTATTTTTTCGTAGAGTGGTTTACCAGTTTTAATATCTTTCCCAAAAACTTCTACTGCAAAAATCTTAGGTAATATGCTTACATGCTCAGCAGTTACAAAAACCTTTTCAATACGGGCAGGTTTATTATTTATGATAGTAGCTACTTCTGGATGTCCATTTTTATCTTGGGTAATTACAAAATTCATATCTTTAAGAGATACAAGTGAAAAAATATAAGTATTTTCTCTATCTTTTAAAGGCTTGGCTTTTACGCCATAACCAAAAGTTTTTTCAACGGCTTTTAATTCTCTTTTATGTCCACCCTCTTGGTATCTTCTCCAAAAAACAATTACTGGTTCTTTTGAATCTAATTTTCCTTTAGAGTTAATGTTAGCAGCATAAACTACCGTATTGGTATTATAACTTTTTTGAATGTAGAAAAGCATTTTATCATCTTTAGGAATTGGATAACCTTCAAAAACTTTAATACGATTCTGATAGTTATCGTCATTAAAAATGAAAGAAGTCATTATCAAGAAAAGAAAGAGATAAGTTATTTTAAACTTTTTTTGCATTATTATAAATTTTCTTTTTTTGATAATTCCACTCTACAATGATTGAGCCGTTGTATGGCAGTAATATTAGAAAGTACAGCAACTAAAGTTACAGGTAATGTAAATATAGTAATATTTTCAAAAACAATAAGTGGTGATTTAGCAATTTTAACAGGTTCTATAATATCAAAAAAGAAATAAAAAATACCACAAAACATGGCTGAAGCACCTATGGTAACTACTCTTGCCGGACGTTGCATCATGCCAACACTACAATCAATTCCTAAACCTTCGGCACGAGCTCTAATGTAACTTACCATCATAGAACCAATAAGTGCTATAAAAGCAAATAACGAACTTAAGAAAAAACTGTGTGCTACTAAATAGTAACAAATTCCTAAAAACATTACCATTTCACTGTACCTATCTAAAACAGAATCGTATAAAGCTCCAAATTTGCTCGACATGTTACCAACTCTTGCTAACCTTCCATCAATCATATCAAACAAACCGGCAATTAAAATAGTAAAACCGCCCCAACCAACATAACTCATGTCGGTACGGTCGGCATATTTAGCTCCGATAATAAAAATGACGGCAGCCAACATATTTAAAACTAATCCAAAAGAAGTAATCATATTGGGAGTAATACCAAGTTTAACCAGTAAGTTAATTAATGGATTAATAATGGTATAAATTACTTTTTGAGCTTTAATTTCTTCCGCCATTTTTATCTTTTTGAGAGTATTCAATTAGATAAGCAAAAGTAAAAAAGTTTTTGATACTATTTTTTATTTATGAAAAGTTAAGAGAACCTGTATAGGTTTAAGATTTTATGTTGACATTAAAACCATTAAGTTCTTATTATCTTTTTTAGTCAAAAAAACAGTAATCTACAAACAAAATTTATTTTTCAATTCTCAAATATAACACTTTGCTGTTGTTAATCTTTAATGTAATTTTACGGCTCAATTTTAATTTTTTTATTAATGAGCATCAACAATAAATACAACCCTACTGATATTGAAAAGAAATGGTACGACTACTGGATGAGAAATGATTTTTTCAGCTCAGTTCCGGATGAAAGAGAGCCATATACTATTGTAATTCCTCCACCAAACGTAACCGGAGTCTTACACATGGGACACATGCTCAATAATACCATTCAGGATGTATTGATTCGTAGGGCTAGAATGTTGGGCTACAATGCTTGTTGGGTACCGGGTACCGACCATGCTTCCATTGCTACAGAAACGAAAGTAGTAAATCTGTTGAGAGAGCAAGGAATTAATAAAAGAGATATCGGTAGAGAAAAGTTTTTAGAACATGCTTTTGAGTGGAAAGAAAAATACGGAGGTATTATTTTAGACCAACTAAAACGTTTAGGAGCAAGTTGCGATTGGAAGAGAACACGTTTTACTATGGAGTCCAAATTATCTGATGCGGTTATTCAATCATTTGTGGAACTATACAACAAAGGTTATGTTTATAAAGATTGGAAAATAGTAAACTGGGATCCTAAAGCTCAAACAACGCTTTCTAACGAAGAGGTTATCCGTAAGGAAGTAAATTCCAACTTATACTATGTAAAGTATAAAATTGTTGGTGAAGAAGGCTATGTAACTGTTGCAACTACTCGTCCCGAAACCATTATGGGCGATGTAGCAATTTGTGTACATCCAAAAGATGATAGGTATTTTCATTTACATGGAAAGAAAGTAATTGTTCCTATGGTTAATCGTGAAGTTCCTATTATTTGCGATGATTATATTGATAAAGAATTTGGTACAGGAATGTTAAAGGTTACTCCGGCTCATGATACTAACGATTATGAAATTGGATTAAGACATGGTTTGGAAGTGATAGATACTTTTAATGATGATGGTACTATTAGCGAAGTAGCAGGAATATTTGTTGGTGAAGATAGATTTGTAGTACGTAAAAAAACGGCTGATTTGTTGCAAGAGCAAGGTTTGTTGGAGAAAACAGAACAAATTACCAATAATGTTGGTTATTCTGAAAGAAATCCTGATACAGTAGTAGAGCCAAAACTATCTTTGCAATGGTTTGTGAAGATGGATGAAATGGTAAAACCAGCATTAGAACATGTAATGAATGATGATATTCAGCTGTTTCCGGCTAAGTTTAAAAATGTTTACCAACATTGGTTAGAAAACATTAGAGACTGGCCTATCTCTCGTCAATTGTGGTGGGGACAGCAAATTCCGGCTTTTTATTACAATGAGCAAAAAGATTTTGTAGTAGCCAAAACCAAAGAAGAAGCTTTGCAATTGGCTAAAGAAAAATCAGGCAATAATAATTTAGCAGAAAAGGATTTAATTCAAGATGAAGATGTATTAGATACATGGTTTTCATCATGGTTATGGCCCATTTCTGTGTTTGATGGTTTTGAAGAAAATTCACCAGATTTCGATTATTATTACCCTACTAATGTATTGGTAACTGGTTGGGATATTATTTTCTTTTGGGTGGCTCGAATGGTTTTTGCAGGCTATGAGTTTAAAAATGAAAAGCCGTTTAAAGATGTTTATTTTACTGGAATGGTAAGAGATAAGCAACGCAGAAAAATGAGTAAATCTTTAGGGAATTCGCCTGATGCGTTGGCATTAATAGATCAATACGGAGCAGATGGTGTTCGCTTTGGAATGTTATCGTGTGCTGCAGCAGGAAACGATTTGTTGTTTGATGAGACACTCTGTGAGCAAGGTAGTAAATTTTCTACCAAAATGTGGAATGCTTTCCGTTTGGTAAAAGGTTGGGAGGTTGACACTAGCCTAGAACAACCCGAAAGTGCTAAAATTGCTATTGAATGGTTTGAATCTAAAATGAATGAAACCTTAGAAGCTATTAATGATAACTTTTCAAAATATCGTTTGTCGGATGCCTTGATGAGTACATATAAACTAATTTGGAATGACTTCTGTTCGTGGTATCTAGAGGGTGTAAAGCCTGAATATCAACAACCAATAGATGCAATAACATTAAAAGCTACAATTACTTATTTTGAGCAGTTGTTGAAGATGTTACATCCATTTATGCCTTTTGTTACTGAAGAGTTATGGCAAAATTTAGAAGAAAGAAAAAATGGTGAAACCATTATGTTGTTGGATTTTCCTCAAGCAGGGAACATTAATGAAAGTGCAATAGAAGGAGGAGAAGATGGTAAAGAAATAATTTCAAACATTAGAAATATTAGAGCTAAATATAACATGTCACCAAAGCAAGATTTGACATTATATGTTAAGTCGAATAACGATTTATTTTTTAAAGAGTTGATTATTAAGTTAGGTAATATTCACTTATATTATGATGACCAATGGAATGATGAAGGGGAAAAAACAGCTGAAAAATTTGTAATTAAATCAACTGAATATGTTATCCCAATAGCTAGAAAAATAACTAATGAAGAAATTGAAAAAATTAAAACTGATTTGGAATATGCTAAAGGTTTGCTTGCTATTGTAGATAAAAAATTAGCCAATGAAAAGTTTGTTAATGGAGCACCAGAACAAGTTGTAGCAGCAGAAAAAAAGAAAAAAGCTGATGCTGAAGCAAAAATTAAAGTGCTAGAAGAACAGTTGATGAGTTTAAATAAGTAACTAATAAATTGTCTAGAAGATTACTAGCAGTCTAACATTATGTTTTATTGAAAGTCCTTGAAAGTAAGTTTCGCAAATTACTTATTACTTTTTTGCACTCAATACAACTACAGGAATTAGCATTTCATCCAGAGAAATTCCTCCATGCTGAAAAGTATCCTTGTAATAATTTACATAATGATTGTAATTGTTTGGATAGGCAAAAAAGTAATCGTCTTTAGCAAATACAAACGACTGACTAACATTTACTTTTGGTAAATGAATTTCTTCCGGATTTTTAACAGCAAACACTTCTTTTTCCTGATATTGTAAGCTTTTTCCTTGTTTGTATCTCAAATTGGTATTGGTATCTTTATCCCCAACTATTTTTGAAGCTTCTTTCACTCTTATAGAACCATGGTCTGTTGTTATCACTAATTTTCCACCACGAGCAGCAATTTCTTTTAAAATATCTAATAGAGTGGAATGTTCAAACCAAGATTTAACTACAGAGCGATAAGCAGCTTCATCTGTTGCTAATTCTTTTACAATTTCGGTATCAGTTCTGGCATGAGAAAGCATATCCACAAAATTGTAAACTATTATATTTAAATGACTGTTAAACATGGATGGAACTTCTCGTAATACTTTATTACCATAACTTACATTCAATACTTTGTTGTAAGTGATTTTAGAATCTGAAAAACCACTTCGTGCAAGTTGGTTTTCTACAAAAAACTTTTCATTTAGGTTTCTTCCACCTTCTTCCTCATCATTTATCCATTTATCCGGAAAACGCTTTTCAATTTCTGAAGGCATCATTCCTGCAAATATGGCATTTCTAGAGTATTGAGTAGTGGTAGGTAAAATACTATAAAAAACATCTTCCTTATCTATCCAATAATCTTCGGATAGAATAGGTCGTAATACTTTCCACTGGTCGTAACGCAAATTATCTATCACAATAAAGAATAAAGGCTCTTTGCTCTTTTTTAATTCAGGGAAAACATATTTAGCCATTAGGTTATGTGACATTATCGGGGCATCTTCTGGATTAGTGAGCCAATCAGTGTAGTTCTTCTCAACAAATTTTCCAAATTGTTTGTTGGCTTCACTTTTTTGCATCTCAAAAATCTCTTCCATACTACTGTCTTTAGATTTTTCGAGCTCCAATTCCCAATAAACTAGTTTTTGATATAATTCAGCCCATTCATCTTTATCAAGCCTGTCGTTTAGCTGCATGCCAATTTCTCTAAATTCTTTTTGATAGTTAGAAGTAGATTTTGCATTAACTAACTTGGTGGTATCTAAGTTCTTTTTTATAGAAAGTAAAATCTGATTTGGGTTTACAGGTTTTATTAAATAATCGGATATTTTAGAACCGATAGCTTCTTCCATAATGTATTCCTCTTCACTTTTGGTAATCATAATTACAGGAATACTCGGGAATTTAGCTTTTATCAACTCCAAGGTTTCTAACCCTGATAAGCCGGGCATGTTCTCATCTAAAAAAATAATATCAACTCGTTGTTTATCAAGTAATTCAATTGCATCGTCACCACTTTGAGTTCCAACAACTTCATATCCTTTTTCTTCTAAAAATAAAATATGAGGTTTTAGTAAATCTATTTCATCATCAGCCCAAAGTATGGTTATATTGTTCATGTTTTTATCGTTTTAAAATGGATTCTAAATTAATTCAATAGAGAATACTTCAAAAATAGTACTTTTGAAGCTTCAAATAATTTTTAGTTATCATATTTAACTAATATTAACGCTAAGTAGTATGCCAAGTGTGAATAAAAAGAAAATTTTTAATGATCCTATTTATGGGTTTATAACCCTGCCTTATGAAATTATTTTCGACTTAATAGAACATCCTTATTTTCAGCGATTAAGAAGAATTAAACAATTAGGATTAACACATTTGGTTTACCCGGGAGCTTTGCATACTAGGTTTCATCATGCTATGGGTACTATGAATTTGATGACCAAAGCCATTGATGTAATTCGCTCTAAAGGTCATGAAATTACAGATGAAGAAGCATTAGGTGTTACCATTGCAATTTTATTGCATGATATTGGTCACGGACCATTCTCTCATGCCTTAGAACATAGTATAGTAAATGGTATTTCTCACGAAGAAATTTCTACCCTTTTTATGGATAAACTTAATCAGGAGTTTAAAGGAAAATTGGATGTAGCTTTAAAAATATTTAGAAACGAATATCCTAAAAAGTTCTTACATCAATTAGTTTCCGGACAGTTAGATATGGATAGATTAGATTATTTGCGAAGAGACAGTTTTTTTACAGGTGTTTCGGAAGGGGTAATTAGTACAGAGAGAATTATTACCATGCTCACGGTGCATAACGATCATTTGGCTATTGAGGAAAAAGGAATTTATTCCATAGAAAAGTTTATAATTGCTAGAAGATTAATGTATTGGCAGGTTTATTTGCATAAAACTGTTTTGTCGGCAGAAAACTTATTGGTAAATATTTTAAAAAGAGCAAAAAATTTGGCGAATAACAATGAGGAATTGTTTTGCACGCCATCTTTAAGAATTTTTTTGTATGCTCAGCATGATTTGTCGTCATTTAAAAATAATCCTAAATTATTGGATGAATTTGCCAATTTGGATGATTATGACATAATGACTTCGGTAAAAGTTTGGCAAAACCATTCAGATAAGATTTTATCAAAACTTTGTAAGATGATGGTGAACAGAAACTTGTACAAAGTAGTTATTAACGATACTCGCTTAGCTAAAGATGAGCTTAATACTATTAAAGAAAAGTTTTCTAAACAGTTAAAAATATCAGAGAAAGAAATAGAATATTTTGTTTTTCAGGATGCAATAGAAAATAATGCATATAATCCTAAAATGGATAAGATAAATATTTTATTGAAAAACAATACTGTAAAAGATATTTCTGAAGCTGCCGATACCTTAAACATTACTGCTTTAGCACGACCGGTTAAAAAATGGTTTGTTTGTTATCCTAAAAAATAGATTTTCCTTTTTAATTAAAATCGTTCGTGATTTTAAAAGTACTTTTGTACATTAAAAAATTAATCGTTAATCATTTATGTTAGTAGTTATTTCTCCTGCAAAAAAGCTGTCAGTTGAAGGTGAAAAACCGGATTGGTTTACAACACCTCAATTTATAGAACATTCAGAAAAATTAATAAAAGAATTAAGAAAATATAGTCCTAAAAAACTTCAAAACCTGATGTCAATTAGTGATGATTTGGCTCAGCTGAATGTAGAAAGATACCAACAATGGACTACTAACCATGATACTGAAAATACCAAACAAGCTTTATTTACCTTTACAGGAGAGGTATATGCTGGATTAAACGCAACTTCTTTTAAGAAAAATGAATTAGAGTATGCTCAACAACATTTAAGAATTTTATCGGGTTTGTATGGTGTTTTAAAACCTATGGATGCTATTCATGCTTACCGATTAGAGATGGGAACAAAATTAAAAATAGGTAGGAAAAGTAATTTATATGAGTTTTGGGGAGATACGATTGTTAAGGAGATTAATAATACGCTAAAAACTAATGAAGATAAGGTGTTGGTTAACTTGGCTTCTAACGAATATTTTAAAGCCGTTAATAAGAAAAAATTAGCAACACCAGTAATTACTCCTGTATTTAAAGATTTTACCAACGGACAATATAAAACAGTAATGGTTTATGCCAAAAAAGCCAGAGGAGCTATGGCAGCATTTATTATGAAAAATAAAATAAAAACTATTGAAGAACTAACCGCTTTTGATACTGACGGATACTTGTTTAACAAAGAAGCATCATCATCAAAAGAATTGGTCTTTTTAAGGAATTAGAATTAAAATATGCAAGAAATAGGAAATATTGTTGAATTAGAAAGTGTAAAAACTACTCCACAAGGAATATATTTACTTACACAAGAGGGAGAAGAAATTTTGTTGCCTCACAAATATGTTCCGGTAGATTTTGAAATTGGAGATAAATTAGAAGTGTTTGTTTACACAGATTCTGAAGACAGACCTATTGCTACTACATTAATTCCTAAAATATTAATGCACCAATGTGATTTTTTAAAAGCAGTAGATGTTACTCCTGTAGGTGCTTTTTTTGAATGGGGAGTTGAAAAAGACTTGTTAGTACCTTATTCTGAGCAGTTTTATAAAATAGAAGTTGGTGAAGAGTATCCAGTTTATTTGTATAAAGATGAGCTAACCAATAGAATGGTGGGTAGTACAAAAATTGAAAAACACCTAAAAAGAAACCCAATTACCTTGAAACAAGGAGACGAAGTGTCTTTATTGGTTGCACAACATACAGATTTAGGTTATAAAGTAGTGGTAAACAACCAGCATTTAGGCATGTTGTTCGAAAATGAAGTTTTTCGTCCAATATACATAGGGGATAAGTTGAAAGGTTTTGTTCAGAAAGTTCGTCCCGACAATAAGCTAGACATTACGTTGAACAGTTCGAAATTAGATGAATTAGAAAATATTGCTAATGCTATTTACGAAACCTTATTGAAGCAAAACGGCAAACTTAATATTACAGATAAAAGCTCTCCCGAACTGATTTATAGTACTTTTAAAGTCAGTAAAAAAGCGTTTAAAAAAGCCGTAGGTATACTTTATAGCGGTAAGAAAATAAAAATTAATCCGGACAGTATAGAATTGGTTAGGTAATAGTTAAATTAATGAACATGAGTACCAGACTTAGAGATAATAGAAAAAACGAAGAAATTAGGGCAAAAGTTAGAGAAACACATTTGCAAGTTACAGACTTTATTTATCCTTTATTTATTGAAGAAGGCCATAATATAAAAAAAGAAATTGTTTCTATGCCCGGTATTTATCGTTATTCATTAGATAGGATAAAAGAAGAATTAGATGAAGTGATGGAGTTGGGATTAAAATCGGTTATTTTATTTGGGATTCCTTTACATAAAGATGCAGAAGGTTCTGAAAGCTGGAATGAGGAAGGTATTATTCAACAAGCTATCCGACAAATAAAAAAAGAATATCCTAACTTACAAGTAATAGCCGATGTTTGTTTTTGTGAGTATACCGATCATGGACATTGTGGTGTATTGTGTAATCATGATGTGGACAACGATTTAACACTTATAAATTTAAGAAAACAAGTGTTGGCTCAAGCAAAAGCAGGTATAGATATGGTTGCTCCATCAGGCATGATGGATTTTGCTGTGAGAGAAATTAGAGACGAATTGGATAAAAATGGATTTCAACACATTCCTATAATGGGCTATTCGGTAAAATATGCTTCGGCATACTACGGACCGTTTAGAGATGCGGCAGATTCCACACCAAGTTTTGGTGATAGAAGAACCTACCAAATGGATGCTGCCAACAGGAATGAAGCGATGAAAGAAGCTCAGACTGATGTAGATGAAGGAGCGGCTATTTTAATGGTAAAGCCGGCTTTATCTTATTTGGACATCATCAGAGATTTAAAAAATAATTTTGATTTACCCATAGCAGCTTATAATGTCAGTGGTGAGTATTCTATGATTAAAGCAGCCGGTAAAAATGGGTGGATAGACGAGCAGAAAGTGATGATGGAAACCTTACTTTCTATAAAAAGAGCAGGAGCAGACATTATTATTACTTATTTCGCTAAAGAAGCTGCGAAATTATTACGCCAAAAATAAATCAACATAAGCATGTTTAAAAGTAGTTGGTAAAATCATAGCGTTTCGCCTCATATTCTAACTACTTTTAAGTTAATTTGTATAGCATTGAATTTTAACGCTAGATATTATGGAATTAACTTTTTACGGACATGCCTGTTTTTCTGTTAAAACACAAGATAAAACCATACTTTTCGATCCTTTTATTTCGCCCAATCCTAAAGCAGCACATATTGATGTAACTACTTTAGCAGCTAATTACATTTTATTGTCTCACGGACATGAAGACCATGTAGCAGATGCTGAAAATATTGCCAAAAGAACAGGAGCAAAATTGGTTTCTAATTTTGAGATTGTGAGTTGGTACGAGAAAAAAGGAATAGAAAATGTGCATCCGATGAACCATGGTGGAAAGTGGAAATTTGATTTTGGTACAGTAAAATATACTAATGCAGTTCATTCGAGCATGTTGCCCGATGGAAGTTACGGAGGAAATCCAGGAGGTTTTATTGTAAATGCTTCAAAATCTTTTTATTTCGCAGGAGATACGGCTCTTACAATGGATATGAAATTAATAGGAAACTCTGAGAAGTTAGATTTTGCAGTTTTACCTATAGGAGATAACTTTACAATGGGAATAGAGGATGCAATAACAGCCGCAGAATTTATTAACTGTAATAAAATAATTGGCGTTCATTACGATACGTTTGGATACATAGAAATTAACAAAAATGAAGCGATAGATAAATTCAAATCTCGTGGTAAAGAATTAATTTTGCCTGAAATCGGGGAAACCATTAAACTTTAATTAAAACGTTACACAATACATAAACTAAAAATAACACTATGGGTAAAATTATTGCAATATCTAACCAGAAAGGAGGCGTAGGAAAAACTACCACAGCCATTAATTTAGCTGCTGGCTTAGGAGTTTTAGAGTACAAAGTACTTTTAGTAGATGCTGACCCTCAGGCCAATTCAACTTCAGGAGTTGGTTTTGACCCTCGTAACATTAAAAATAGTATTTATGAATGTTTAATTAATGAAATTGATCCTTCAGATGCTATTTTGCATACAGACTCGCCTAATTTAGATATTTTACCTGCTCATATAGACTTGGTTGGAGCTGAAATAGAGCTTATTAACATGCCCAACAGAGAACACATGATGAAAAATGCTTTTAGCAGCATTAAAGACAAATATGATTTTATCATCATAGATTGTTCTCCATCATTAGGGTTAATTACCATCAACTCGCTTACAGCAGCAGATTCAGTTATTATTCCAATTCAATGTGAATATTTTGCATTAGAAGGTTTAGGAAAATTACTAAACACTATTAAAATTATTCAAGAAAGATTAAACCCGGATTTGGATATTGAAGGATTGTTGTTAACCATGTATGATGTTAGATTGAGATTGTCTAACCAAGTAGTGGAAGAGGTTAAAACACATTTTCAAACCATGATGTTTGATACTATTATACAAAGAAATACCACTTTGGGAGAAGCTCCAAGCCATGGTAAAACCATTATTTTGCACGATGCAAGCAGTAAAGGTGCTATCAATTATTTAAATTTAGCCAGAGAAATTCTTCAAAAGAATAACATGACTAAAATGAGTGAAGAAGAAAAAATTATAGCCTTAGAAGATGAGTAAGAAACCAGCATTAGGAAGAGGGTTAGGTGCATTATTACAAAATGCCGATACCGATATAACATCAAAATCGAGATTAGATTTACCGGAAAGTAACAATCATGTGGTTGGCTCTGTATCTACAATTCCCGTTGTTCAAATTGAAGCCAATCCTTTTCAACCAAGAACGCAGTTTGAGAAAGAAGCTTTATTGGAGCTTTCAGAATCGATTAAAGAACACGGAATTATACAGCCTGTAACGGTTAGAAAGTTAGGTTATGATAAATACCAACTGATTTCAGGAGAAAGAAGGTTTAGAGCATCTCAAATCGCAGGATTAACAGAAATTCCTGCTTTTATTAGAATTGCTAATGACCAAGAAATGTTAGAAATGGCGTTGGTTGAAAATATTCAACGACAAGATTTAGATGCGATAGAAGTGGCTTTTAGTTATCAAAAACTAATTGAAGAATGTAATTTAACACAAGAACAACTGAGTGAAAAAGTAAGTAAAAAACGTTCAACTGTAGCAAATTACCTTAGGTTACTTAAACTTCCTGTTGAAATACAATTAGCCATCAGAACTAAAGAAATTTCTATGGGACATGCAAGGGCGTTAATTAACATTACGGAAGAAAAAAAGCAATTACAAATTGCCAAAAGAATTATTCAGGAAGGACTTTCAGTTCGTCAGGTAGAAGAATTGGTTAAAGATGAAAAAGTAAAAGATGTAGAGAAAAAATCTACTTCAAAAGCTCCATCAACCTTATCATTTACCAATCAAAAAATAATGGAAGACTTAAGCAATATCTTACAAACTAAAGTGCAAATTCAAAAAAATAAAGAAGGTAAAGGAAAATTAATCATTCCTTTTGCCACCGAAGATGATTTAGAGCGAATTGCTGAATTATTAGGTTTTTAATAGTGAATAACACTAACTTTTAATGTTATCTCTTGTTTTAAAATGAGAAGACTGTTAAAAAATAAAGCAATACAACTATTTGCAAGACCAGAAACATGGCAAAGAATAAGAAAATAGAAGTAAAAGGAAGGGAAATAAGCCTCTATTCGGATAAAGCAAATGACTATATATCGCTTACTGATATGGCAAGGTATAGGGATGCAGATCGTACTAATTACATTATTCAAAATTGGATGCGGACCAGAAGTGCCATTGAATTTTGTGGTTTATGGGAACAATTGAAAAATCCGAATTTTAAACGCATCGAATTCGATGCGTTTAAAAATGAATCAGGTTCAAATAGTTTTACACTTACTCCTCAAAAATGGATACAAGCAACCAATGCCATAGGTATCATTTCAAAATCAGGTCGATATGGAGGAACATTTGCACATCGAGATATTGCCTTTGAATTTGCCACATGGATAAGTGCTGAATTTAAGTTTTATTTGATAAATGAATTCCAAAGGTTAAAAGAAGAAGAAAGCAGCCGTCAAAATTTAGAATGGAATTATCAACGCCATTTAACAAAAGTCAATTATCATATTTATACCGATGCCATTAAAGAAATATTGATGCCCGAAAATTTAAGCAAGCAACAAATTAGTTTTGTATATGCTAATGAAGCTGATGTACTCAATATGGCACTTTTTGGTAAAACAGCTAAACAATGGCGAGATGAAAATCCTAACGAAAAAGGAAATATTCGAGATACAGCAAACATTGAGCAATTGGTAGTGCTATCTAATTTAGAAAGTTTAAATGCGGTACTTATTAACCAAGGCATCAAACAGCCTAATCGATTGCAGCAACTTAATGAAGTAGCTATTGCTCAAATGACTTCTTTGCTCAATCATAAAAGCACAAAAAAACTCATATAGTATGGCGAAAATCGTTTTAGAAAAATTAGTTTTCTTGCTGATGCTATTTAGTTTAAACACTATTTACGCTCAAGACTCTTTAGCGGTTAACTCCAATAACAATAAAGTTCCTGATACCTTATTGATAGACATAGCTAAACCTCATTCTCCGGCAAAAGCTGCTATTATGAGTACCATTCTTCCGGGGTTAGGACAAGCCTACAATAAAAAATACTGGAAAATCCCCATAATTTACGGAGCAATAGGAACTTCTATTTATTTTGCAGTAGAAAATAACAAAACCTTTAACAGGTTTAAAACAGCATTAGGTAAACGATTAGATGATGATCCTAATACTGTTGATGAATTTGATGGTCGCTTATCTGTTCAAAGTTTAGAATCTAACTATAATTTTTACCAACGAAATAGAGATTTATCCATTATTGTGGCGGGCATTTTTTATGCTCTTAATATTGTAGATGCCAGTGTTGATGCTCACTTGTATTCTTTCCCTAAAAACGATAACCTTTCATTAAGAATAGTTCCAACAACACAATTAACAGCCAATAATAACATAATGCATGGAGCTAGTTTAGTATTTAACTTTTAGTAATGACAGTAAGTAGAAGTATCGAATCAATAAAAAAATTACTAGACCATCAGGTTTTTGAAGTGATTAAACAAGCTTCCGCAGAAATAGGGGTAGAAAGCTATGTGATAGGCGGTTTTGTTAGGGATTTTTTGTTAAACCGACCTTGTAAAGACATCGATATTGTTTGTAAAGGTTCAGGAATAGCATTGGCCGAAAAAGTGGCTGAATTAATAGGAAATTCTACCAAAGTAACTGTTTTTAAAAACTTTGGAACAGCCATGCTGCAGTACAAAGATTATGAAGTAGAATTTGTTGGAGCAAGAAAGGAATCTTATCAGAGAAACTCCAGAAAACCTATAGTAGAAGATGGAACTTTACAAGACGACCAAAACAGAAGAGATTTTACCATTAATGCCTTAGCCATTAGTTTAAATGAAGCCAATTACGGAGAACTAATTGATCCGTTTAATGGCATTGATGATTTAAAAAACAAACGTATTGTAACACCTTTAGATCCTGATATTACTTACTCAGATGATCCTTTAAGAATGATGCGAGCCATACGTTTTGCTGCTCAACTGCATTTCGTTATAGAAGAAAGCTCTTTGCAATCCATCGCTAAGAATAAAGAACGCATTAAAATTGTTTCTCAAGAAAGAATTATTGATGAGTTGAATAAAATTATTCTCACCAAAAAACCATCTGTAGGTTTTGAGTTATTGTTTGATACGGGGTTGTTGGCAATCATTTTTCCGGAAATGGACAACCTGAAAGGAGTGGAGGTGATTAATGGAAAAGCCCATAAAGATAATTTTTACCACACCATCCAAGTGTTGGATAACATTGCTCCCAATACAGATAATTTGTGGTTGAGATGGGCTGCTATTTTGCACGATATTGCCAAACCGGCAACCAAACGATTTGACAAAGAAGTAGGGTGGACGTTTCACGGACACGAAGACAAAGGGGCTAAGATGGTTCCTAAAATCTTTAAAGCATTAAAACTTCCGTTAGATGCCAAAATGAAATATGTTCAGAAATTGGTGAGGCTACACCTCAGACCAATAGCTTTAGTAAAAGAAACCGTTAGTGATAGTGCTGTTAGAAGGTTGTTGTTTGAGGCGGGAGAAGATATTGATGATTTAATGACTTTGTGCAATGCAGACATTACTTCTAAGAATAAGCAAAAAGTCTTAAAATATTTGGCTAACTTTGAATTAGTTAAAGAAAAGCTAAAAGAAGTTGAAGAAAAAGATCAGCTAAGAAATTGGCAACCACCCATAACAGGGGAGTTGATTATGGAAACCTTTAATTTGAAGCCTTGCAGAGAAATAGGCATTATTAAAGAAGCCATAAAAGAAGCCATTTTAGAAGGCGATATAGAAAATAACTACGAAGCAGCTTATCAGCTAATGCTTCAAAAAGGAAAAGAATTAAATTTAAAAACCCTATAAAACCCCAAAAACTATTACAGCAATGAGCATTTATAAGTTTAGAGTTCTGATTGAAGGAGAAAAACAAGTTTTTAGAGACATTGAGATTAAGAGTGACCAAAACTTTGAAGCATTTCACCAATCTATTTTAAAAGCATTTGGTTTTGATAACGAACAAATGGCTTCCTTTTATTTAAGCGATTACGATTGGAATAAAGGTCAAGAAATTTCTTTGTTTGACATGAGCATGTCTGATGAGGGAAAAGTATTGCAGATGAGTGATACCCCAATAAAATCTATCATTAATTGTGTTGGTGGACATTTATTATATACTTACGATTTTTTAAACATGTGGAATTTCTTTATTGAATTGATAGAAATTTCGGTGAAAGAAAAAGAAGGTGAGTTTCCTCAATTGGTTTATAGTGAAGGTGCAGCCCCTAACCAAAATACCAGAAACAGCGTACTTTCTGATGAAGAAATTATGAATGAAATATTGAAAGCTGAAGGATTGGATGAAGACAGTTTGAAAAATACCGAGGAACCTTTTAATGATGATATTTTTGAAGGTTTTGATGATTTTGATGACTACCAATAAATAAAAATGAATTCCAAATTTTTAGTAGTTATTGCAGGACCTACGGCTGTTGGGAAGACAGCTTTAGCAGTAAAACTTGCACAACATTTTCGTACAGCGGTAATTTCTGCCGATTCACGACAATTTTACAAAGAAATAGCCATTGGCACAGCCAAGCCCACTCCCGAAGAAATGAAAGGAGTGAAGCACTACTTTGTTGATTCTCATTCTATTCACGATGAAATAAATGTAAACGATTACGAACAGCAAGTGTTGCAGTTGCTTGATCAGCTTTTTAAAGATAATGAGGTAGTTATTCTTACCGGAGGTTCCGGATTATACATTGATGCCGTTTGCGATGGTTTTGATGATGACCTACCCGAAGGAGACAAACAACTTAGAAAAGAACTGGAAGCTCTTAAAGATAAGTACGGTATTGAATTGCTTCAAGAAAAACTAAAACAGCTTGACGAAGATTTTTATAACGAGATAGATTTAGCCAATACCAAACGATTATTTAGAGCAATAGAAGTCTGTATGCTGAGTAAGCAGAAATATTCCTCACTACGTAAAGGCAAGAAGAACCCAAGAGCGTTTAACACGATAAAAATAGCCTTAAACCGACCAAAAGAAGAGTTAAATGAGCGAATTAACCAGCGGGTGGATATAATGATGCAAGAAGGCTTATTGGAAGAAGCCAAAAAAGTACATCCCTACAAAGATAAAGTAGCCTTAAAAACGGTTGGTTACAGAGAGTTGTTTGCCTATTTTGAAGAAGAAACAAGCTTAGCAGCAGCCATAGAAAAAATAAAAACCAACACCCGCAGGTATGCTAAAAGACAAATAGCTTGGTTTAAAAGAAACGATAACGATTACTATTGGTTCCAACCTGAACAACAAGCGGAAATTATACAATTAATTGAGGAAAGGGTGGGATAACACTTATTTTTATACATGGTTAGCATAACGAGACTTATTTTTCTATCATTTTATTAATCTTTGGTTGTATAAACCATATTCCAATTGGATAAAACCAAATCAAAAAGAATTCTCCAACGAAATCAGAAAAACTTACTTCTCGCTGTAATTCAACCGTTTTAAAAGTCTTTGCAACAAAATACAAAGAGTAAAATATACAGAACATTGAGAATAAGTGTAAGGGAACAATTATGGCAAATAAAATGCCTATTAGAGCACCACTTGGTTCTGTTCCGTTTGTCATTAATCCATTCATTGAGATTAACATAAAAAGCGTGATTAAAAGCATATAAACCATAGGTATAAAAAAGAATACTTTAAATTTCTTAACTTTCATTTTTACACTTTCAGGAACTTTGCTTTGGAGCCCAATTGCGACAGACCAAAACCAACCAAAAAATATTCCCATAAAAACTAGCATTATTATCGGGAAGAGTTTCATATAGTTAAACATCATTGTTGAATCAGGATTTGTTCCTATGTTCGAAATCATTGACCCCATCATAATAAATTGAAAACCTATAGGTATTCCAAAAGTCAAAAGGAATAATTGCCAATGTTTTGCTTTTAAAAATTTGTCTGTCATGGTATTTTATTTTTAGATGTTTAGTTTTTTCTCACTCTGTTTTTAGTCTGGAGTCAAGCTTATTATACTAAAAACTTCTGACTTTATAATAATTTCTAATTTTATAGAACAAACAGAAGTTTTTTAGTAAAATCCGTAGTCGCTATCAATTTGTGAGGTTGAGAGTAAGCAATTATGTATAGCCATTGTTGATAGTTTTATTCTTTTTTTTCGTTCATTTTTTCAATTAAGTCAAGAATTACAAAAACAGCTTTTCCTGTATCCCAAAGTATATTGACTGAATAAATTAACACACCGACAAGTATTGTGTTTAGAGTTAATTCTTTAAACTGAAATTGTACAATCGAACTATTTAAAATTATTAATGAAATAACACTTACAATTATTAATATTACTTGTTCGGTTAGAGAAAACTTCATTTCTCTCGTTGTGTTTTTAAATGATATTTTTGGATACTTTTCAAGCATATCTTGAATTTTTGAAGCAATGAGACCTAATGTCGCAGTGTTAATTGCAAGTAAAGTTAAAAGTAAACCGATTATGTTTTCTGTCAAATATTTGAAAAGAAAATCGGATTTCAGATAGCTTGAAAGTAAGCAAATTAAAAAAGCGATGATTATATAAAATGATATGTTTTTTGCTAATCTCATTCTGAGACAATAGATTGATACACTTTAATAACTTGTTCAGCAGGTCCTTCTATTTGTGCTTCACTAATTTTTATTGTTACAGGGTTTTCTTTAGTCGAATACCTTTTATTAATACCTTTAATTTTAAGTTTTATATCTCCTGCACCTTCAGATGTATATTCAACTAATCCATTTATTGTAGGATTTTTTTTATCTATATTTTCTAAAACTCCATTTTCGGGTGCTTTTAAAACTATATGACTTTCTTTACTATTTACGTTATCAGTAAAGTTTCTAAAATCTTCTGGAAGTGATTTTGAAATATTAGCCATATTTGGTCTAATATATTTAAAATCAATTAGCTTAATTTCATGACTATGTGCTTGTACAAACTTCCAAAATGATTCTTTTTTAAATAGCTCTTCAATGGAAACTCCAAGACCAAACTTTTTTAATCCTTTATTAAACAATTTCTCAAGTAAGTTTTTAACTACTTTTGGTTCAGTAAATGCTTCTATATTTTCACTAACTGCTATTTTTTGAACGTTTGGATTGTTATTAATTATAATGTAAACAAATGGTTCGTTTGTAACCTCAAAATCCTCAAAATCTTGAACTATTCTAGTGGTTTTTCTTTGTGCTAGTTTTATTAAATAGTATTCGTTTTCCGAGTGTTCATGTTTTAATGGATTTCTTTCGTCTTTGTAAAAATCAAGTTCTTGAAGAGTCTCATTAAAGAATTCATTTTTTCTTTCCTTTAACTCTTCAGGTGTTTTCTTTTCATTTGGAAATAGTTCAATTTGTTGTGAATCATTTGATATAGGATTCAAATGAAATCTAAATATGTGAAAATTTAATGTTCTTTCCATTTTATGTTTATTAAATTGTTTCCAACTTATCTATACCAAAGGTATAGATGTTTAATTAATTTTTGCCTACATAAATATTTATTTTGTAAATATACATTTTTTTACAAATCAAGCAAATAGCTTCATGTAATAAGGGTTGGTTTAAAGCCCAAATAGGAGGGTGGTGATATGCTTATACATTAATACTAATTTCACCATTGCTGTATTCTTTTATTATCATATATAATTTAGGTAACTATATAAGATTACATAAAAAACTCTTTAATATCTACTTCTAAAGCTTCTGCGACTTCTGTAAGATAAATATAACTTGGATTAACTTTGCCGTTTTCAAGTTTATTAAGAGATGGGTGATCTTTACCCATTATATTAGCTAGCTCTGTTTGAGTAAAGCCTTTAGATAATCTTATTTTCCTAATCTTCTCTCCAATAGCTTTTAATTTATCTGATTTATTCATTAAACAATGATATTTAATAAAATATGTTATATTTGTAGCCTATTGAATACATTGTTTAACTAAATTTTTAAATTATGATTTTTGTCGTATGGATTATTTTATGCTTTGTTGTTGCGTTTGCAGGTAAAAACAAAACCATTGGTTATGGTGGAACTTTTTTAATATCATTATTATTAAGTCCATTAATAGGATTAATAGTAGCCTTAGTCTCTAAGGAAAAAGTAACTAAAATTATTAGGTGCGATGGTTGTCGTAAGGAGATAAAAGGCGAGTATATAATAATAAGACCAAAAGGATTACAAGATAAATACGACTATTGCACAGAGGCATGTCGAAATGAATATCATCCAAGATATATGAAAGAAAAAGGAATAGAATGGACACCACCAATAAAGGAGGTTGTTTAAGTTCTCTTTGTTCGGATCCTTCTCTTTCAATTCTAATCATACTGTATTATCATTAATTTCCCATAAATTAACTATAAAGCTTGCTCTAATTTTGAAAGTCTATAAAAAAAGGTTACATTTAGGACTACACCAAAAAGCGAGATTTACATGAGTACATCAATAAAACATATTTTTCCTGAAATGTTATCTAAAGAAATTAATAAAGCATTTTCTTATTATCCTGAATTAAATAAAACACCTATAGAAATTAAGTTTAAAGAAGATATAAAAAAATCTACTATGCAGGCACAACCTGATTTTGGTAGCTTACTTAAAAGTAAAAAACATCGGAAATATTATATTTACATCAGTAAAACATTTAAAATTTCTGATAGAAAGTTTAAAACTAAAGACTTACCCTCAGATGTATTAATTGGTTGGTTTGGTCATGAGTTAGGACACATTATAGACTATCAACACAGGAGTAGTTTAAATTTAGTTTGGTTTGGAATACGTTATTTATTATTAGAAAATCATATTGTAGAAGCAGAGCGTATGGCAGATACGTATGCCGTTAAGAGGGGAATGGGAGAGTATATTTTAGAAACAAAAAACTTTATTCTTAATCACGCAGATATAGATGATAAATACAAATTACGAATGAAAAAATTCTATTTATCTCCTGAGGAGATTATGAACATTGTAGCAGAAAACGATAGCGATAGCTAAGTTAATTGTTCTTCACAAATGTTTCCCACTCCTCAAATTTATCTTCACTCATAACACGCTCCATTTTTACCTGTCCGCCTTTTTTCTTATTCGCATTACTCCATTCGTGAAAAACTTTTGGAGAGACAACATTAACTTTTACGCCTGCCAATGCTTTAGATCGTGCAACACTATAGTTTTTGTTCGCCTCAGACAAATAAGCATCTATCAATTCCGCTATTTTATCATTATCAGTATCCATTTGGTCGGAACCTAAATACCAAGAATGATAAAAATCTTCACCAAATCGTTTTGCACAAATAGTATATTCCGTTATGCTCACACTTAATTTTTCTTCTACATGCTTTATAGCACTATCTAGCTTATTTACCGAAAGTTGAGAACCAACTGTATTAAGAAAAAACTTAGTCCTTCCCGTTATAATAATTTCAGCCCTTTCAATATTTGTAAAAGCAATGGTATCTCCAATTAAATAACGCCATGCACCACTTACGGTTGATATAATCAATATATAATCTTGGTTTAACTCAACATCTGCTATCGTTAAACTTGGAGCATCATTCACAATAGACCCATCTTGATTGATGTATTCCGGTTTAAAGGGAACAAACTCAAAATAAATACCGCTGTCTGTTATTAATTTCATTGCTTTAGTATCCGGACGATCCTGAAATGCTAAAAAACCCTCAGATGCTAAATAGGTATCTAGCACCAAAATAGGTTTCCCTAAAAGCTTATTAAAGCTTTTTTCGTAAGGACCAAATGCAACACCTCCTGAAGTGAAAACCCGTAAATTTGGCCATATATCATGAATGGTATCTAAGTTATGGTATTTTATAACCGCTTCTAACATTAGCTCTATCCAAGAAGGAATTCCACTTAAAGCACCTATATCCCAATCTTTTGCTTTTTCGGCTATTTTTTTAACGCGTTTATCCCAATCATCAATTTTTGCAATTTCTTCTCCGGGTTTATAGTAGCCACTAAACCATCCTGGAATGTTACTAGCACTAATGCCACTTATTTCACCTTCAAGATGTTCGTCTTTTTCAATTAAATCGGTAGAGCTACCCAACATCAAAATTTCTTTCTCAAAAAAATCAGCAGGTAAATCAAAATTTTTTAAAGCAAATACCTGATTAATTCCTGCTTGTCGTATAGCATCAACCATAGCATCTGTAACAGGAATACGTTTGCTTTCTTTACCGGTAGTGCCGGAGCTTAAAGCAAAATAATGAGGAACTCCCGGCCAAGTAATATCTTTTTGCCCATCAATAACCTTGTTCCACCATTTGTCTTTCATGGTTTCGTAATCGTGATAGGGAATAGTCTGTGCAAATTTTTCAAGAGGGTTTTCATCAGTTAAGATTTCTTGAAAATTATAATGTTTGCCAAAAGCAGTATCTTTTGCCTCATTTAGTAGATTATTCAAAGCATTTTTTTGCTCTTCAACAGGGTTTGATTCCGAGGTAATAGTACCCTTTAAATCAATAAATGCTTTTATAATATTGCCAATTATCGCCATTTTGTCTTTTGTTTCTTATCTGTAAACTCCAAAGTACTTTCTTTTGAAAGCGAATAGCTATAAAATTACAAAATTATTTTTTGGCGAGGAATGAGGGGTGGGAATGAAACGTGTCTTTCTATTTTAAGTAATTAATTTAAAATATAAATACGCTCAATTATGAGGCTTATGTTTTAGTTTGATAAATGATAAGTTTCGAATGGACTTGCGTCATTTATAAATACTAATTTATTAAAGGTTAGTATATTTACTGTATAATCATTGGTATCATTTACAGCTGTACCTTGAAGACGTAGTTTTTTAGAACTGGAATTATAAAGAAACCAATGATTTGAAATACTCCCCGAAGGATTGAACTCATAGTTTGTAATTTTACAATTACTATTTCCGAACTCATAAATTCTATCCTTATTTATCGTAACTGAAGGGTGTACAACACTATCTAGATGCCACCAAGTGTTGGTAATGCTTGCAAGATTAGAGCCCCCTCCTGTATCAAAAGTAGAACCCCCATGGTTTGAAGCTTCTTTGGTACATGAGCAAAGTAAAAAAGTTAGCAATAATAACAGTATAATATTTTTCATATGCAAAATTTAAAAATCTTTGTAAAGAAGCACAAACATAAGTTTTTTTTAGTTAAAACTCTTAGTTGCTATCACTTTTTACTTTGCTTCAGACTAAGAATAGAGAGGGTGATAATAGTTTTTAAAATATTATAATCGTTTATTTAAAGAAATAATAAAAACCCCTTTTAGTTTATGTTTAATATGAGAATAAACTAAAAAGGGTTTTTGTAAGTTGTTTTATTTTTTTACAACTTTCAATGTTTGTGTTTGATTAGTTGCACTTATCGTGATAAAATATATTCCACTTGGAAAAGTTTCAAAATTAATGGAATGAGTATTATACAGTGGTGTTTCACTTAATAATATTTCTCCTATCATATTAGTTACACTAATTGATGTAATTGGATTATCATTTTTAATATGTAAAGTATGTGTAACAGGGTTTGGATAGGCTTGAACATTTATTTTGCTAACTTCATTTATACTTGTGCTGGATGTTCCTTGTTTATAAATGTCAAAGTAGTTAGGGGCTAAATAAAGGTCTCCATTAAAATAAAGCATTCTGCTTATTAACACTGTCCCAAAAGCATTTGGCTGTAAGCCTACTGTATCCACACTAAAAGTTTGTCCACCATCAGCACTTTTAATTACGTTTGGATGTGAGTTATTTGCATCATTCACCAGCATAGCAGTAATATTATTTCCATTACTTATCATACCATGTAATTTTTGTTTTTGACCAATCCAATCTAATCCTAAGTATTGATTAATAGGTAAACTATCCCATGACAAACCCTCATTATCGCTGTATAATAATTTGTATGCATTTGTAGAAAGTGAGTTCCCGGCAATATAAATTCTTCCTGAAGAAGGATTTACATTCATCACTTTAGCATAAAACATTGGTGGTAAACCGCTATTAGTTGGGGTAGTCCATGTTTGACCATTATCAGTAGAAGTGTGTAGTTTATAATTATCTGACCATACATACCAGGTGTTATTATATTCACTAAATTGTTCACCAAATGTTACATTTGGATCTGTAGTTTTTACCCAAGCAGGATCAGAAGGATATTTGCTATAAAAGCCACCATTAATAACGTTAATTAACTTTCCATTTAATACAAAAACATTGGCAACATCAAAAGGTTGTCCTGCACATTGAGCTGGAAAAGAGCCGTAAAGAGGATGTCCGGCTGAATCTGTAACAAACGTAACTCCGTTATCAGTACTTTTATAAATGGTAGTACTAGCACAAGTTTGATTATTTACATACGCATATAAACTATTTCCACTACTAGCTAAATGAGTAATGTGAGCACTATTAGAACTTGGTGGTAGTGAATTTTGTACTGTTTCCCATTGCTGAGTGGTGGTGTTTAATTTTACTAAACCACTATCAAATACAGCAGCATACAATTCATTATTGTGTACACACATATCTTCAATGGTTACATTGTTATTAATGGAAACATTGGTTCGTGCCCATTGAGCATTTAGTCCTATTGTTAAAAAAATGCTAAAGATTATTAAGTTAAATTTTTTCATGGTTTATGTTTTATATTTAATAACAAAAATATGCGCATATCACTATTATTGAAATACGGCATTTAGCGTATTTAATTTTTTTATTCAGTAGGTCTATTATAAATTTGTTTTCTCCTGCCTTTCCAACAACTTTTTTACTCTAATATGATTACTTTATAGCTTGTTGATTGGCTCTTAAGATAAATGAAACTCACACTATAAAATTGAATCTATTGAAATTAAGCTACTTAAAATTATATTTTTTTTTCATTATTGCTGATTTATTTAAAAAATATAGTAATTTTATTTTCTATTTTTTAGTAATAAATAATAGATTTGTACGCATTAATAAGTTTAACTAATAAATTAAAACATGATGGAAGAGAATGAAAACAATGAAAACAGAAGAGATGAAGTATTTTCTAAAGTAGTAAGAGCCGGGAAAAGAACTTATTTTTTCGATGTAAAGGCAACAAAGTCTGATGATTATTACTTGACAATTACAGAGAGTAAAAGAAAGTTTAATGGCGACAACCAAAAGTTTAGCTACGAGAAACACAAATTGTTTTTATACAAAGAAGATTTAGAAAAATTTTCTGATGGTTTAAAAGAAGCCGTAGAGAAAATTAAAGAACTTAAATTAGAACAAGGAGAAGAAGTAGTAGAAAAAGTTGCTAGCACTTTCACCGATGTTGATTTTGATGATTTAGGTACTAACCACACAGAATAACCAAGATACTTAATTAAATAAGAAGAACCGAATAGCAAGTAGAGCTATTCGGTTTTTTTGTTAATTAAATTAATTTAGAGGAATATTGAATTCGTAGGTTAAGCCTTTATTAGTTTCATTTTTCATTTGATAGGTGCTGTCCATTTGTAAAGCAAATATCTCTATCAATTCCATTCCAAAACCTTTTTTTAGTGTTGCTTCATCAAAACCAACACCGTTGTCTTTGTAGGTAAACATTAAATCTTTATCTTGTTTATTAAAAGAGAGTAGTATGCTCCCGTTTATTTTAATACCATGTTTTAAAGAGTTGGATATTAGTTCATTAATAATTAATCCTAAAGGAACAATGTTTTTTACATTTAGTTCAGAAAAATTGGTGTTAATATTTAACGTTACATCTTGAGTGGTGCAGTGTAAAGAAGTTAAGTCGGTAGCTAATTCTTTAATGTAGGTTTCTAAATCAATTTTAGCTAAATTTTCTGTTTGATACATGCGTTGATGAACCAAAGCCATTGCCTGAATTCTGTGTTGAGCATCATCAAAAATCACCTTAACTTCATCACTTGCTATTTTATCGGATTGTAATCTAAGCATAGAGCTCACTACTTGCAAGTTATTTTTTACTCTGTGATGAATCTCTTTCAGCATGATAATTTTTTCACTGTGTTGCTCATTAACCAATTTGTTTTGAGCTTCAAGATGTTTATTACTTGTTTTAAGCTCTTTTGTAATTTGTCGGTTGGTTTTAATAAAGGTATTGAGCAAATAAAAAATAATGAAAACAGCTACAGTAGCTTCTAAACCTAAAGTGTAAAAAATCACTTTTGGAAATGTAGCAGCAGCAATAATGTGGGAGTGAAGAAAAAAAGCAGCAAAGACAGCATAAGCAACTAGGCTTAGTCCGGCAACAATGATTCCTCCTTTTTTACCTAAATTAAAAGCTGCAAAAAAGATTAAAATTACTATCCAAAAAGCACCTCCAAAGTGGATGGTGTTGTTGTTAAAATACATATTACCAAACAAAATGGTAAAAATAAGAGTGGTAAAAATGATAGATGATATTTTTATGTTTTTAGTAACCTTTAATACAAAAAGATGTGTTAAACAATAGAAAGCCGAAACCCCTGTTGGAATCATTACTGGGTAAGCTTTAATGAAAAAAGAGATTAAAAACACAGAAAAGAAACAAATGAATCCAAAAAATGAAAAACAGTGGTTAGTTTCAATTTTTGCTTTTTCATAGGGATTTACTTCATTATTAAGAAGTTCACCTATAAAAAAATATTTTAATTTATCCATCAATGCTAGTGTCTATCAAAGGCTACGAATATAACACTATAAATTAAAAATCAAAATCTCTAAGAAGAAATTTGTAAAATAAATACAAGCTCTTCTTACTTAGTAAAAAAGAGACAAGAAGTATAGTGAAAAAAATATATTTCAACACCCAGTTATTATATTATTATCTACTTTCTCACTTTTGCTTTACATTTTAAAAAGAAGAGCTCTTTTGTGACTCACTATCATACAGAAAGTAATTAGCTAATTAAAAATTAATAAATTTAATTATTATTTTAAACCAGTAATTAAGCTGGATTCCTGAAGAACACAAGAGAAATAATTTATTACTTTCTTTTTAAAAGCAAAATAGGAAGTAAGAATAAGTCGGTTATTACAGCAACAATCAAAATGAGTGTAATGTAAACACCAATTAAATAAGTGCTTTTAAAATCGGATAACATTAATGATAAAAATCCACTGCATAAAATAATAGAGGTAAGTACAATGGCTTTTCCTGTAGAAAGAAAAGTTCTTTTTATAGCATATAAGTTCGTTAAGCCAATTCCTCTCTGAAGCTTGTATTTACTCAAAAAATGTATGGTGTCATCTACAGCAATTCCAAAAGCTATAGTAAAAATAATAGAAGTAGACATGTTGATAGATGTACCCGTAAAACCCATAATTCCTGCTATAATAATAAGTGGAATAGCGTTAGGAATTAGTGAAATAAGCGCCATTTTAAACGATTTGAACAAAATTCCCATGAGTGATGCAATTAATAAAAAAGCTATGGATAAACCAATAATCATGTTAGAAGCCATTATACTATTGTTTTTATCTACCAGCAAAGCTGTGCCGGTCATGTTGTAATTAAAATATTGTGGATGAATATTTTGGTTGAAAAAAGTGTCAAAATCATCATTTAATATACGTGATTGATAACTGCCTACATCGTGCATTTTTCCTGTAAACCGAATGGTCTTTTTATCAGGAGAAATAAGGTTGTTAAGGTGGTTTTTTATAGATGGATTTTTTAACCATTTAGTAATTTTATGATACTCTTTTTTAGTGTCAGGAATTTTGTAAGCGTTACTATTTCCAGTATTTTGGGCTTTGTTAATCATTTTTACAACCGCCACAGGTGAGAGTAAAAAGTTGACACCATAATCATCGTAAAGGTATTTCTCAACTTTATCAAGCTCTTTTATTACTTCATAATCGAATACCTGATGCGTGTCTTTTAACAGAATAGCCATTTCAAAAGGACGAACTCCTGAATAGGTATTTTCAAAAAACCTAAAATCTTGTTGGAGTGGGTGACTTTCATGTAAATCTTCTAACAAATGAAAATCTACTTTTAGTTGAAAAATGCCTATTACGGAAGTTGCTAAGATAAGGGTATAAATTACTACAATTCTTTTAGGATGTCTTAGTGTAATCAATAAAGTTTTAGATAAAAATCGATTCCAAAACATTTCTTTTTTCCTGTGCTTAATAATAGCCGGAGGTCTTGATAGTGTTAAAATAGCGGGTAATAAGGTAATGGCTATTAAAAAGGCGAAAATAACCCCAATACCGGAGTAAATTCCAAACTCTTTAACAGGCACAACACTCACAACAATTAAGGTGAAAAAGCCCACGGCAGTAGTAATGGAAGTTAGTAAAGTGGCTAACCCAACTTCTTTAAAGGTAATTCTTATAGCTTTTTTTTTAGACTTGTTTTTTCGCAATTCTTCAATAAACCTGTTGAGTATATGAACAGCATCTGACATACCAACAACAAACAAAATGGTGGGCAACAACATGGTCATTAAATCCAGTTTTTTACCCAATAAAAACATGAAAGCTAAGGTCCAGATAATAGCAATAAAAACAGTAACAACAGGAATGACTGTTCCGAAAAACGAACGAAAACTAATAATCAGAAAAATAATAACCAGCAATACAGAAGCCAACAAAAAAAGCTTTACTTCTTTATCCATAATGGTTAAATAAGCTTTCTGACCTCTTATTTTTCCTGCATAGTGAATTATCTCAAAATCATATTGTTGTATTAGTTTTTCTAAAGCAAAAATTAAAGCATCAGATTCTTTTTTATTAATGATGTCAACATTGTTTACTACAATAGAAATAGACTTGAAATCGGGAGCGAAAAGCGTATTGATGTATTCTTTAGACTTAGCAATTCTAATGGAATCGTTTTTATATTTTTCAGGTTCTCCAACATGCAGCAAAGGAATTTCCATAAAACCAAAGGCACTAAAAACAGGTTGTTTAATGTTGGTAGGAGAAATAACACTAACCACGTGAGGCAGTTTTTCTAAATCTGCAGTAAACCGATCTGCTTTTTCTAAAAAGTTATCGGAAAAAATACCTTCCTTATTACCAATGGCAATAAGCATGTAATCATTATCATTTTTAAAAGTTGCTCTGTATTTTAAGAAATAATCGAGGTCGGTATCTTCTTTAGGAAAAAAGCTTTCAAAATCATAATCGAACTTTAAACCTGATGCTAAGTAAGTTGCAAATCCGGTGATAACCGTTATAATGATAATGATGCTTACAGCAATTCTTCTCGACAAAATAAATAATCTTTTTAGTAGGAGCCGCTAAATTACTTATTTGATTTGAGAGCTATTGATTTTAAAACTTAATTAGCTTATCTTTACGCACTTCAATTTCTAAAGCTTTGAAAACATGATAAATCAGGTTAAAACAATTAGTGATTTTTATTATTATCAACTACAACACGCACCAAGAACAGATGCTTTTACACAAAAAGAGAATGGCAAATGGCAACCGCTTTCTATAGAGGCATTTGTAGAAAAAAGTAAACGTTTTAGTCTAGGTTTGTTACAATTAGGAATTAACAAAGGCGACAGAATTGCCATTATTTCTAATAATAGAACGGAGTGGCATTTAACTGATTTAGCAGCTCAACAAATAGGAGTAGTAAATGTGCCTATTTATCCAAACATTACAGAAGAAGATTATGTTTATATATTGAATGATTGTGGAGCTAAAGTTGTTTTTGTATCAAGTCAGGAATTACTTACATCTATTGAAAATATTAAAAGCAATGTGCCTGAATTAAAGCATGTTTATACTTATGATGAAATTGCAGGCAAAAGCAACTACAAAGAGGTATTGGAGTTAGGAAAGGACGGAGATGAGTCTTCTATAAAAGCATTAAAAGATGCTATTAAACAAGAAGAGTTAGCTACCTTAATTTATACTTCCGGAACAACAGGAAAACCAAAGGGAGTAATGCTTTCACATCAAAATTTGGTAGCAAACGTATTGGCTTCTGAAGAGAGGTTACCTATAGGGAAAGACTTTAGAATATTGAGTTTTCTTCCGCTTTGTCATGTTTTTGAGCGAATGATAGATTACTTGTTTATTTATAAAGGAATTTCAATCTACTATGCAGAATCTTTAGAAACCATAGCAGATAATTTAAAAGAAGTAAAACCACATTTGTTTGCCACAGTTCCTCGTTTATTAGAGAAAGTATATGATAAAATTGTGGCTAAAGGCTCTGATTTATCAGGTATTAAAAAAGCATTATTTTTCTGGGCATTAGAACTAGGGTTAGAATTTGACCCAATGGAAGATAAAGGTTGGTGGTATAATTTCCGATTGAAAATTGCCAATAAATTAATCTTTAGTAAGTGGAGAGAAGCGTTGGGAGGAAATGTAGTTGCCATTGTTTCGGGTGGAGCAGCTCTGCAAGCTCGTTTAGCTAGAGTATTTACAGCAGCTCAAATTCCTATTTTAGAAGGTTACGGACTTACAGAGACTTCTCCTGTTATAGCGGTAAATTCTTTGTTAAAAGAAGGAACTAAAATAGGGACAGTAGGAAAACCCTTAGACAATTTAGATGTTAAAATTGCCGAAGATGGTGAAATTATAGTGAAAGGACCAAGTATTATGCTTGGTTATTATAACTTGCCTGATGTAAGCAAAGAAGTTTTTGATAGCGAAGGCTATTTCCATACAGGAGATATAGGAGAGTTGGTTGATGGTAAATATTTGAGAATAACAGACAGAAAAAAAGAAATATTTAAAACTTCCGGAGGAAAGTATATTGCACCACAAGTAATGGAGAATAAATTTAAAGAATCAAGATTTATTGAACAAATTATTGTAATTGGAGAAGGGGAGAAGTTTGCTTCTGCATTAATTCAGCCTGATTTTGCTTTTCTTAAGGAGTGGTGCGACAGAAAAAATGTAAAAGCAGCAACCAATGAAGAAATGATTACCAACGAGCAAGTAATAAAACGTTTTGAAAGAGAAGTGGAGGAGCTAAATGAAAATTTCTCTAACTACGAAAAAATTAAACGATTTGAATTGCTTAGCGAACCACTTTCTATTGATGCAGGAGAACTAACACCAACATTAAAACTGAAGCGTAAAAACATTTTAAGTAAATACAATCACTTGTATCAGAAAATTTACGTTTAGTTATGGATAATATTGACATTATAGCACAAAAAAAAGCATTACGACAAGAAATGTTGGTTAGAAGAGCTAAAACGAATGGAGAGCTTAAAAACAAATATGATCAATGGATTTGTGAGCAGCTGGAAAACATTATTTTGAAAAATGGCTACAAAAAAATACATGCTTATTTACCCATGGGAAAAGAAATTGATATTTATCCCTTACTAAAGTCACTTTTAGAAAAAAAGATTACGGTAGTTGTTCCCAAAACGCTACCTAAAAGAAAATTGGAGAACTTAGTCTTAACCGACTTAAACAAAGTAGAGAAAGGTGTTTTTGGTACAACACATCCTGCAAGCGGAGTAGTTTATAATGATACTTTTGATTTAATTATTGTGCCCGGTTTGGCTTTCGATAAAAACAACTACCGATTAGGTTATGGAGGTGGTTATTACGATAATTTCATTGTTAACCATCAAGAAGCAAAGAAGATAGGCATTTTTTATCCATTTCAGGAAGTAGAAAAAGTACCAACAGAAGCACATGATGTACAGTTGGATGAAATATTAATAAATGATGGGATTTTATAGAAAAAAGTGGGCAAGCTACTTACATCGCACCGCTCAACCACCTATCCTTGCTCCGTTCCCGGCCTGGGGAAGTTCAGCAGGAGCTGGTCGTATAAGACTTGCCCACCGCAAAAGTAGAAATATCTTTTAAAACATACCGATTAATTCAAGAAAAAAATTAATTAGTTTTGAAGCTTATGAATGAAGCATTAAATATATCAGTTGTAATTCCTCTTTATAATGAGGAAGAATCCTTACCGGAACTAGCTGAGTGGATACACAATGTATTGTCTCATCATCATTATTCTTATGAAATTATTTTTGTTGATGATGGTAGTAGAGACAATTCTTGGAAGGTTATTGAAGAGTTGAAAGCTAAAAATAGTAGGATTAAAGCCATTAAATTTAGAAGAAATTATGGTAAATCTGCCGGATTAAATGTTGGATTTGCTGCTGCTGAAGGCGATGTGGTTTTTACCATGGATGCCGATTTACAAGATAGTCCTGATGAATTACCTGATTTATATAAAATGATAATGGAAGATGGTTATGATTTAGTTTCCGGATGGAAAAAAAAGCGTTACGACCCGATAACCAAAACTATTCCTACCAAATTATTTAATGCAGCAACCAGAAGTATGTCGGGCATTAAAAACCTTCACGATTTTAACTGTGGACTAAAAGCATACAAAAAAGAAGTAATAAAAAACATAGAGGTGTATGGCGAAATGCATCGTTATATTCCTGTTATAGCCAAATGGGCAGGATTTGAAAAAATTACTGAAAAAGTAGTACAACACAGAGAAAGAAAATACGGAACTACAAAATTTGGTATCGAACGTTTTATCAATGGTTTTTTAGATTTGTTGTCTATTACCTTTATGGCTAAGTTCAGTAAAAGACCCATGCACTTGTTTGGTACATTAGGAACTTTTATGTTTTTAATCGGATTTTTAATTTCACTTTGGTTAGGAGTAAATAAACTTTTTATTGATACCAGTGCAAGATTACTGGCAGATAGAGCTGAGTTTTATTTAGCACTTACATCTATGATTTTAGGTTCTTTATTGTTTATTTCAGGATTTTTAGGAGAATTGATTTCCAGATCTTCTGTACACAGAAATAAATACCAAATAGAAAAAGAAATTTAATCGTCTATGAATATTGTTATTATAGGCCCTGCACACCCATTTAGAGGTGGTATAGCTTTGTTTTCCGAAAGATTGGCTCAACAATTCCAATCAGAAGGTCATGAAGTTGAAATCATCACTTTTACCACTCAATATCCCAACATACTTTTTCCTGGTAAAACACAATTTTCAGAAGCTAAAATCCCTGAGAACTTAAAAATTAATAGAAAAATCAACTCTACCTCTCCGCTAAATTGGCTAAAAGTGGGCAGGCAAATTAGAAAAGCTCAACCAGATATTGTAATTTTTAACTATTGGATGCCATTTTTTGCTCCTTGCTTTGGCACAATAGCCAGACAGATTAAGAAAAACCAGTACACTAAGCTATTAGCCATTACTCACAATGTTATTCCCCACGAAAAAAGAATAGGAGATAGTGCGTTAACGAAATACTTCGCTACCAAAATAGATGGTTTTGTAGTCATGTCTCAACAAGTAATGGATGACTTAAAAACCTTTACATCATCAACTCCTGCTAAACTATCACCACATCCGTTGTACGATAATTTTGGAGAAATTAAAGATAAAACTAGCTCCAAAAATGAATTGGGATTATCAATTGATTATAGTTACTTACTATTTTTCGGTTTAATAAGACAATACAAAGGGTTAGATACACTAATCAATGCTTTTGCAGATGAGCGTATAAATAAGTCTAAAGTAAAATTAATTGTTGCAGGTGAATTTTATGATGATAAATTGTCTTATGAAACATTAATTCAACAACATCAATTACAAGACAGTGTAATATTGGTAGATAAGTTTATTCCCGATAATGAAGTGGTTAACTATTTTTGTGCAGCCGATATGGTTGTGCAACCTTACAAAACAGCCACACAAAGTGGAGTAACACAAATTGCTTATCATTTTAACAAACCGATGTTGGTTACAGATGTAGGCGGTTTAAAAGAAATGATTCCCAATAATGTAGTAGGGTATGTTGTTGAACCTAATGCAGCAAGTGTTGCCAATGCTATTGTAGATTTTTATTCTAACAATAAAGAAGTGGAATTTGTAAAAGGAGTAGAGATTGAAAAACAAAAATATGCTTGGAGCAATATGACGAAAACTTTGTTATCCTTACTTGATGCGTAGTTTTCTACCTACTATTAACAATTTGTTTCTTCTAATACCATTCATTTCACAAAGTTCATTTACAGACAATCCATATCTGTCGGCAATTTTATACATATAATCACCTCTTTCAATGGTGTGGTATTCTACTCCAGTGGGAAGAGCAATATAATCATACTTTTGTTTAATTAATTCTGCAGAACAACTAATAATGTTATTATTTTTAAAGTCAATTAAAGCTTTAGGGTTTATGGCTTTACCTTTATAACGCACTTCAAAATGTAAGTGACTTCCTGATGATCTACCCGAACTACCGCCTAAACCCAACACTTGGCCAGCATGAACAATGTCTCCAGCTTTAACTTTAAATCTATGTAAATGAGCATATAAAGTTTCTAAGCCGTTATAATGTCTAACAATTACAACTCTTCCATAACCAGGGTGATAAAGAGCAACTCGTACCATTCCATCAAAAGTAGCATAAACAGGATCCCAAACCTCCAAATCTAAATCTATTCCACTATGTGTCCTTCCATCTCTCCAACCAAAATTAGAAGTAATTACAGGATCAATTAATGGTGGGTGATAATTACAAAAATTGATAGAATCAGTTAAAGTTATAAGGGTAGTAGTATCATTTTTACAAATGGCTTCATCATAAGGAAAAATATTTTTGGTATCCCATTTTTGATAAACAGAGTTTGCTGGTAGAGGAGAGTCATCATAAAAATAAGTAAGTGAATTATAATAATCATGTTCTAACAACCTATTTTCAGCATATTCGTTAAGTTCTTTTAAAATACCATTAGGAATTTGGTCTAATTCTAATAAGGAATCTATTAATTGAATAATTTGATTTCCAGAAAGTTCAGAAATAGAAGGGTAAATAGGACTAGTAGAAGAAACTACCAATGCAGAAACAGTATCTTTTTTTGTGCGTTCTTCTTTTTTATCTCCCTTTTCTGAATAAGAAAAAGCATGTAAATTTACTGTCAGTAATAGTAAAAATATATGAAATAAAATTTTATGGAAACTTACCTTTTTCATTTAATGGGTGGCTAAGATACCAAAAAAATATAAAAATTAACAAATCCTTTTTATAAAAGAAGTGTTTGCGAGCAGATTATTTTAACCTTTTATAGCTCTTATCATTTCCCTCTTCCCGGGTGGACCAGGTAATGTTTCTAATTGAAAACCAACAGACTTAATAGTTCTTTTTACAACTCCTTTAGCACAATAGGTTACTAAAATCCCTCCAGGTTTTAAAAAATTATAAATTTTCAAAAAAATTTCAGAAATCCATAATTCGGCTTGTTTTTCAGGAGCAAAAGCATCAAAATATACAATATCAAAATTTGTGGTGGTATGAAAATCAGTCAAATCTTTATTAATCTTTAATAGATTGAAGTTATTAGTAATTGGAGTTAGTTTATTCCATTCACAAATATGTAAATGATTAAATATTTTTTTTTGGTCTGTATCAAGTTTTAATTGAGTAGGATAGTTTAGTTGTTGAACAAGCTCATTGGAAAGTGGAAATTTTTCTAGAGAAACATAATTAACCATTTGCGAGGAATTTTCTGTTGCTAATAATGTTAGTAAGGCATTTAGTCCTGTTCCAAACCCAATTTCTAAAATGCTAACAGATTTTTTATCAATAAAATAACGTAAGCCATTTTTTATAAATACATGTTGAGATTCTTGTATAGCTCCGTGGACAGAATGGTAGGTTTCATTCAGTTCTGGGACAAACAAGGTATGTGAACCATCGGCAGTTTTTTTTAATTCCATTTAATAATCTTTAACTTATACAATGATATTAATTATAGTTTCTCGTTTAATAACATGTACTTTTGTAAGTGTAAATTTATACTATGATAACACAAGAACATATCAACAAAAGTATTTCTTTTGAGGAATATTATCAACTACATGAAAAACAAGTAGCAAAAGGCTCAACTTCAGGTGATGACCAATCTGAAGCACTTGTTGAATACACTAAACTTAATTTCTCTCGATTAAAAAGAAGTTATAAAACAACAACTCCTTCTGAAAAAGTATTGGAAACGGTTGATTGTTTAAATGATAAAATGATTTGGTTAGTGTTAACGGAGACGTGGTGTGGTGATGCTGCTCAAAATATTCCTGTTCTAGCAAAAATTGCTGAAGCTAATCCGGCTATTTCTTTTCGTTTAATCTTTAGAGATGAACATCCGGAAGTAATGAATAATTTCCTTACCAATGGGTCCAAATCAATTCCTAAATTAATTGCCTTAGATAAAAACCTTAATATGTTAGGTACTTGGGGACCGAGACCTACTGTAATTCAAAATTGGTTTTTAGCTGAAAAAGCCAATGGAGCAGATATGGACAAACTAAAAATTGATTTACAACATAAATACAACGAGGATAAAGGTCAAGCTCTACAACAAGAAATGGTTGAGTTAATGAAAACATGGCTGAATAAAGAATGTTTTTCGGTTTAAAATCTTTTATAAATAGGTTATTAAAAGAACTAAAAACAATATTTTCAATAAATCAACGTAATAGTTTTCTATTTTTGCACTCATGCGTATAGAAAACCATACTTATTTTTTTGCAATAGCACTTATTTTTGTGTTATTGTCTTCCATGTTTTATTCTTGTAGAAAAGATGATTTTACTACTGATTCAGGAGCTAAATTAACTTTCTCAACAGATACCCTTTTGTTCGACACGGTTTTTACAACCATGAGTTCTACTACCAAAAGAATAAAGGTGTATAATAGAAATTCTGATAATTTAATTATATCAGACATTCGTCTACAAAATGGTGCAAACTCTCAATTCAGAATTAATGTAGATGGACTTTCAGGAAATCAGCATAGTAATGTAGAAGTCAGAGCAGGAGATAGTATTTATATTTTTTTAGAAGTAACCATAGATCCTAATAGTGTGCTTTCTCCCTTTGTTGTTGAAGAACAGCTGCTTTTTTCCACTAATGGCAATAATCAAAAAGTACATTTAATGGCTTGGGGACAAAATGCACATTATTTTACACCTAAAAAATATGTAAATGGTTTACCACCTTATTCTTGTTTAGATGGAGATTGCTCGGGAAGTTTACCACCTGTAACGGCTAATTGGGTAAACGATAAGCCTTATGTTATTGTAGGATATTTGGTTATAGATTCGTTAGATAAATTGGTAATAGACCCGGGAGTAAAAGTACATTTACATAATAATTCGGGGTTGTGGGTATATAAAGATGGAAACTTAGTGGTTAATGGAACACCATCAGATCCGGTTATTTTTCAGGGAACAAGGTTAGAATATACTTATCAGGATATTTCCGGACAGTGGGATAGAATATGGATAAATGAAGGTAGTGCAGATAATGTTATTAATTATGCTATTATTAAAAATGCTTTTATAGGAATTCAGGCAGAACCCTTACCTTTTAATCCAATAGCACCAACAAGTGTTAATAAATTAAGATTAAATGGCTGTGAAATAACCAATTCAGCAGCGGTAAATTTATTAGCCACCAATTACCAAATAACAGATACCAACTCGTTAATTACCCAAGCAGGCCAGTCGAGTATATTTTTAAGAGGAGGAGGAAATTACAAATTTTACCATACTACTATTGCCAATTTTTGGGATCAGGGAACAAGAGATGGCTCTGCCGTTTTTCTTCAAAATTATTATCAAGATGCAAATGGGAATGTACAGGTAAGAGATATAGATTCAGCTGTTTTTGTGAATACCATTATTGAAGGAAATAATGAAATAGAATTTAATACAGATGTATTAGCACCCGGAGTTATTAATTTTAAAATTGACTATTCTATTGTTCGTTCTACTAAGAGTTTAGCAGGAGCAAATTATGTAGGGATAATTCAAAATCCTGCAGCCACTATTTTTGTAGATTATCTGAATAATAACTATAAAATCTGGTCAACATCTCCAGCAGCAAATGCAGGTAAGACAGTAGGTGTTTTGTCTGATAAAGATGGAAACCCAAGAAATTCTCCTCCAGATTTAGGTGCTTACGAAAATTAATTGCACCTTACCTAAATAAGCATTAAATTTGCCTTTTTTAAATTTATAATCAATGAATTACAAATCATTTTTAACATTAACTATAGCTGTAATTATTTCTTTTTCAGCTAAATCTCAAGATAAAACCGTTGTAAAAAGAGCTGCAAATTTGTTTGATAAATATAATTTTATTGAAGCTCTTGATGAATATCTTGCTCTTTTAGAAGAAACTCCTGATGATATGTTGTTTAACTACCGAGTAGGAGTTTGTTACTTAAATACCAACATAGATAAATCTAATGCAGTAAGCTATTTAGAAAAAGTGGTGAAAAGCGAAAAACCTAATCCAACAGCTTTTTATTTATTGGGAAGAGCCTACCATTATGCTTATCGTTTTAGCGATGCCATAAACATGTTTGAGCAATTTAGAGAACTAAATAAAAGTGATGTAATTTCTGCAGAAGATGTAGCTAAACAAATAGAATATTGCTATAATGCTATTGAATTGATGAAATTCCAATTAGATGTTTCTTTTAATAATTTAGGGAGTCAAATTAATTCTTCCGGACCAGATTATTATCCATTTGTTCCTCAAGATGAATCTTTTATAGTTTACAATTCCAAAAGGGATGATGGAAGTTTGAAAATGGAGAATGGCAATTACTTTTCTGAAATATACATATCAAAAGCTAAAAATGGCGAATTTCAAAAAGCAAGAAAATTAGATCAAAACATTAATATGCTTGATGGAAATGAAGAGGTTGTGGGTTTATCAGCAGATGGTAAATACATTCTTTTCTATTTTGAAAATGATAATCATTATGGAGATTTGTTTATTGCAGAATTAGCTGATGAAAAAGTGATTAATTTAGAAAAATTGCCAGCTGAAATTAATTCAACAGATCATGAAATAGCAGCTTCCATTGCTGCTGATGGAAATGAAGTGTATTTTGCCAGTAACAGAGATGGTGGTTATGGAGGAGTTGATATTTATGTAACTAAGAAATTGCCTAATGGAAAATGGGGCTTACCACAAAATTTAGGACCAACTATTAATACCAAATTCGATGAAGATTTTCCTAATATATCTAATGATGGTAAAACTTTATATTTTAGTTCTAAGGGACATACCAGCATGGGAGGTTACGATATTTTCAAAGCTTCTTGGGATAATGTAAAAAGAATCTGGACGACTGTTAAAAATATTGGCTACCCAATTAATACTCCTGAAGATAATATGAATTACAGAGAATCTAAATCCGGTAGAACAGGTTATATTTCTACATTAAGAGCAGGTGGATTAGGAGATTTGGATATCTACAGTGTAACTTTTAACGAAGTTGATCCTGAATACACTGTTGTTAAAGGGTTTATAACTACTTCAGATTCTTCTCAGATATTTACTGATGCAGCCATTTCTGTATTAGATTTACAAATTGATGAAGAGTATGGATCATATTTACCTAACCCTAATACAGGAAGGTTTATTATTATTTTACCACCTGGTAAATTTAATTTATTAGTAGAAGTTCCAGGTTACAAACTGTATATGGAAGATATTGAAATTTACGGTAAAGACGCTTATAGAAGTAATATATCTAAAGACATAGTGTTGCAGAAAAATTAAATTTAAAACTCCAAGTCTAACTTTTGTTGCCTAGGAAATAAGTTGTATGATTTCCTGTGATAAGGTGTAATACCATGTTTAATAATACTTTCTCTGTGTTTTTTGGTGGGATATGCTTTATTTTTATTCCAATCGTAAACAGGAAATTCTTGGTGCATTTTTTCTAAAAACTCATCCCTGTAAGTCTTAGCTAAAACCGAAGCAGCGGCAATAGACAAAAAATTTGCATCTCCTTTAATAATACACTTGTGTGGAATAGAAGGATAGGGAGTAAATCTATTTCCGTCAATTAAAAGTAACTCTGGTGTGGTGTTAAGTTGCTCAACAGCCATATGCATCGCCAAAAAAGAAGCTTTTAAAATGTTAATTTCATCAATTTTTTCATTATCAACAATACCAACACCAAAAGCTATTGCGTCTCTTTCAATCTCAATGCGGAGTTGATTTCTCTTTTTTTCAGAAAGTTGTTTAGAATCGTTTAGTAAACTGTTCTTATAATTTTTTGGTAAAATTACAGCTGCAGCATAAACAGGTCCGGCAAGACATCCTCTACCAGCTTCATCACAACCGGCTTCTATAAGCTTATTTTGGAAGGATGAAGCTAGCAAAATGGTTATTTTTTATTGATAGTTTGATGTGTTTTTTCTAATAACTTAAAAGCGGCTTCATTGGTTTCTGCTCCTGCATAAGTTCTTAAAACTGGTTCTGTTCCAGAGGCTCTAATCATTACCCACTCATCATTATCAAAGAAATATTTAAAACCATCTACAGTTTCTACTTTTCTCACTTCTAAATCACCAAAAGAAGTGTAAACTCCTTTCTCACAATTAGCTACAATACGTAATTTATCTTCTTCTTTAAGGTGTAAATCAATTCTTTCATATTTAAAAGCTCCTACAATTTTATATACTTCTTCAATTAGTTCATCTAAGGTTTTGCCTGATTTTACCATGTATTCCCAAATTACTAGCCCCATCCAAATACCATCTCTTTCAGGAATATGACCTTTTATTGCAATTCCTCCTGATTCTTCTCCACCTAATAAAACATCTTCTTCGAGCATAATACCGGCAATATGTTTAAATCCAATTTTTACAACTTCATAATCTAAACCGTAATGCTCGCACATTTTTTGAATTTTAGGACTTAAAGAAAATGAAATAACCACTTTTCCTGTTTGTTTTTTCTCTTCAACCAAGTACTTAATTAATAACAATACAATATGATGAGAATCTATAAAAACACCTTTGCTATTGTACAAACCAATTCTGTCTCCATCTCCATCAGTTGCTAAACCGCAATCGATTTCTCCATCAGATAATTTTATCAAATCAGAAAATTCTTGTAAGTTTCTATGAATTGGTTCGGGGGGCGTACCATTAAAACCCGGGTTATGTTCACAATGTAAAAAATCAATGTCTGGCATTAATCTTCTCATCACATCCTGAGCAGAACCATACATCGCATCAAAGGCAAAATTCATATTTGAGTTACGAATAGCTTCCATATCAAAGTTTTCTTCAACGTGGTTAACATACATCGTCTCTAAATCAATGTATTCTACCATTCCTGATTGAACAAAATCTTCTAACTGTAAACTATCTATATCTACATTATTATTGTCTGGGATTAAATCTTCTACCTCTTGAATTTCTTTAGGAAGCAATGGACCTCCAAATGAACCTTTTAATTTAAAACCTGCATAAGATGGTGGGTTATGTGAGGCTGTTAAAATAATTCCTAATGAAGTTTTTTGCTTAAAAGCACCTAAACTTACCATTGGTGTACTAACCGGTCCTTTTGCTAAATATACCTTAACACCATTAGCAGCAAATACTTTGGCAGCACATTCTGCAAATAATTCTCCTGCAAAACGACAATCATGTCCGAGTACGATAGAAGGAGAACCGGTTCTTTGTTTTAACCAAGCAGTAGTCCCTAAAACAACTCTAAGTAAATTATCTACGGTATATTCTTTAGCAATGATGGCTCTCCATCCGTCTGTTCCAAATTTAATTTTATACATCTTTTTTATTTTAATGGGTTTCAAAAATAGGTTTTATTCATTTATTTTTAAAAGGATTTATGTTACTTTTATAAAAAATAAATTAATCTATAATTGTATATGAAAGAAGAACTCATTTCAGCTGATTTTGCAGCCTATTTTAAAAATTATATAAGTATGGTAGAAGAGGACGATGTAATTGCTGCTTTAAAAAAATCTACTAAAAAATTTAAAAAACTATGTAAACTGTTAAATGAAGAAAATACTACTTATAAGTATGCTGAAGATAAATGGACTATTAAAGAAATGCTACTTCATATTATAGATACTGAACGAATTTTTAATTATAGGGCTTTGTGCTTTGCCAGAAATGAGCAAGCCGCCTTACCTGGGTTTAATCATGATGAATATGTAACTTATTCTAATGCCAACAATAGAAGTTTTAAAAGTATTAGAAAAGAATATTTTGCTGTTAGAAAAGCTACTATTCTTTTATTTAAGAGTTTTGATGAAAGTATGTTAGAAAAAGTAGGAGTAATGAATGGTAATAAATTATCAGTATTGGGAATAGGTTTTGTAATTGCCGGACATCAGCAACACCATATTAATGTTTTACATGAAAAATATTTATGCCAATAGAAAGAGAAAATTATAACTTTCAGAAAATTGTTGCCTTTGTTGGGGTAGTACTATTGGCTATTAAATTAGCTGCTTGGTACATTACCGACTCTGTTGCTATACTAACCGATGCTTTGGAAGGAATAGTGAACGTTATTGCAGCATTTATTGGGTTATACAGTTTATATCTCTCTGCTCAACCAAAAGATAGCAATCATCCTTATGGACACGGAAAAGTAGAATTTATTTCTGCGGGAATAGAAGGAGTAATGATTGCTTTTGCCGGATTATGGATAATTTTTGAAGCAATCAACCATATTATCAATCCACAAGAAATTAAACAAATAGATATAGGTATTGTATTAATTGTTTTTGCAGGGTTAACCAATTTTATCGTGGGCTATTTAGCAGTTAAAAAAGGAAAGAAAAATAATTCCATAGCTTTGATTTCTAGTGGTAAACATTTAATTTCTGATACATACACAACCTTAGGGGTTATCATTGGATTGATTATTATTAAAGTCACATCAATATATTGGTTAGACAGTGTTTTTGCAATGATTTTTGGTATTATTATTATCTTTACAGGAGTTAAGATTTTACGACAATCTGTAGCAGGAATAATGGATGAAGCAGATACTCAATTGTTAGAAGATATGGTTGAAACGCTGAATAAAAACAGAGTGCCCAATTGGATAGATTTACATAATTTAAGAATTATAAAATTTGGAAGTGGCCTGCATATTGATTGTCATTTAACAGTGCCTTGGTATTTAACTGTAAAAGAAGCTCATGAAGAAGTTGATGCTATTGAGGCGTTAATTCAAAAAAAATATGGAAATAATATAGAGTTATTTGTACATTCGGATTATTGTAAACCTAAATCGTGCGAAATTTGCACAAAAATTGATTGTAATGTAAGAATTAAAGCTTTTATTCAGCAAATAGAATGGAACCTAAGTAATGTAGTTGACAATAAAAAACATCAGATTATAGAATAAACTGGGATGTATAATTCTCTATAAATCTTTCATAAAGAATATTTTATACGTCATTTATAATACTATTAGTTTTTATATTTGTACCTTTAAAAAATAACTATGGAAAAAAAATGGATTTATTTATTAGCAGTATTAGCATCGTTTTCATTTATTAACGATAAACCTGCTTACGAACTATTTAACGAAAAAGGTAAAAAAACCAACTATAAAAAGCTTTTAAAAGCTACTGAAGAAGCTGATATTATTCTTTTCGGAGAATTACATAATAATCCGATTAATCATTGGCTTCAATTAGAATTAACTAAAGATGTTCATAAAGAAATTAATCAAGATATTGTATTAGGAGCAGAAATGTTTGAAGCAGATAATCAAATGATTATTAATGAATATTTGTCTGGTAAATATGATTATAAGACTTTTGCTAAGGAAATGAAACTTTGGCCAAATAATAAAACTGATTATCAACCATTAATGGATTATGCATTAAAAAATCAACTGGGTTTTATTGCTACCAATATCCCTAGAAGATATGCTAACATGGTTTATAAGGATGGTTTTGGAGCATTAAACAGTTTAACAGATAAGGGTAGACAATTTATTGCTCCATTACCAATAGCTTATGATAAAGATTTACCTGGCTACCAAAAAATGATGGAAATGGCAGCAGGGCATGGGGGTGAAAATTTACCTAAAGCACAAGCTATAAAAGATGCGACTATGGCTCATTTTATTTTAAAAAATTGGAAAAAAGGTCAGACATTTATTCATTATAATGGTACTTATCACTCTAATAATTTTGAGGGAATAAGTTGGTATTTAAACCAAGAGAAAGGTGGTTTAAAAGTAGTAACTATTGCTGCTGTAGAACAAGATCAGTTAGATTCTTTATCTGCTGAAAGCATTGGTATTGCTAACTTTATTATTTGTACTCCAAATACCATGACAAAAACACATTAATTAAAAATTAATTTTCACTATCTCCCAAATTTTATCGGTAGCACCCACACTGGTTTTAATATATTTTGTAGCTGCATTTTTAGTGTCCTGCAGATTTTCTTTCAACATTAAATGGTTTACTATAGCTATAAAATCATCTAAACTACCAATAGAAAAAGCTGCATAATTATCAATTAGTTCTTGTGCTTCATGAAATTTCCAATGTTTTTCACCAAATATTATGGCATTACCAAAACTCGCAGGTTCTAAGATATTGTGCAAGGAACCTGAAAATCCACCACCAATTAATGCAATATCAGTATATTGATAACAATTGGCCAAAATACCAATATTGTCAATAATTAAAACATTGTGTTGTGTAGCATTTCTTTGGTTAGCTTCCGAGTAGAGCAGGTGATTGCTATCGAGTGTTGTTATTAAGTTATCTATATGTGCTTTACTAACATCATGTGGAGCAATAATATAATTAAACTCCTTGTCGGTAGTTTGAATATATGTGCTAATAATTTCTTCTTCTTTTTCCCACGAACTACCTATAATTATAGTAGGTTTTTTATTGGTAAATTTTTCAATTATTGGCAACGGAGTGGGAGATTGAGAGTTTTCATAAACCCTGTCTATACGAGTATCACCACTTTGGGTGACATTGTTAAAGCCAATACTATTCAATAAATCTACCGAAACTTTGTTTTGTATAAAAAAGCGAGTAAAAAAAGAAAGCATTTTTCTGTTAAAACCTCCGTACCATTTAAAAAACGGTTGGTTAGCTCTAAAAACCCCTGAAATTAAATATGTTGGGATATTTTGTTGATGTAAATTTGCTAAATAATAATACCAGAATTCATACTTTACAAAATAGGCCTGTTTGGGGTTTACCAGCTCTATAAACTTTCTTGCATTTTTTTTACTGTCGATTGGTAAATAACAAACATAGTTTATTAAAGGATTGTCTTTACGGTATTCATAACCTGAAGGAGAAAAAAAAGTAACAAGCAATTTATACTCAGGATGAAGGTTTTTTATTTTTTCCATGAGTGGTTTTCCTTGTTCAAACTCTCCTAAACTAGCACAATGAAACCAAATAATTTGATCTTCCTTTTTAATTTGTGTTTCAAGGTAAGGGAAACTATTTTTTCTACCTTTAAGCCATAGTTTGGCTTTGTGATTAAATAATGAAGCAATTCTAATAAGAATTGTATAGGAAAATAAAGCTATTTGATAAATTAATTTCATGTGTTTAACTCATTATTCAGTAGTCACAGTTAACCATTTGTCTGTATGTCATTATTTTTATAATGGCTAAAAACAAAGCTACTTATTTTTTACTGAGTTTTTCAAACACGGGTTTCATATTGAAGGATTAATTCTTGAATGAAATAGCTTAAATTGCTACTTCTGTCATTTTTCTTCAGGTAAAGCTACATTTAGATCTCTACTAACCGTTTTAAAACCTAAGATTCCTTCTCTAATCTCAATTTCATAAAAATTGTATTGCAAAAAATCATGTTCATTAGGGTAGGAAAGTCCTATAATTTTATACTTTCCGGTAATAAGGTTTCTTTCTGCTTCAATGCCCAGAGTGGAAATAGTGCGTTGTTCTTCTATAAAGTATTCTTCGATAAAATAAAAATGGGTAAACGTTGTGGTATAAAAATAATAATTCAATAACAATAAACTTCCACAAACAAATGGAGCAACCCCCATTAGATTAAACATAAAGGCTTCATATTTGGTAAAATGAAACCATTTAGTATAAAACCTTAAAGGAAGTAAAAAACCAATTACTGCCAAAAATATAAACACCTTAGAAAAGTCATAAAAATTGATTAAAGTATAAGGGTAATAAGCTACACACCACATACTACCAATAAAAAAACCGGCAATAACAATAGTAATAACTGTCATGCTTTTATCTTTTTTCGGTTGGTACTTTTTTACAACTTTTTCAGTAGATATTTCGGTCCTTTTCTTCAATAATTAATTCTTTAAACCAATAAACTAACTAGCGTTTTCACCAACAAAAGGATTATACTTTTTTTCGTTACCAATGGTAGTAGATGGACCATGACCGGTATGCACTACATAGTCATCCGGCAAGGTAAAAAGTTGTGTTTTAATACTATTTAATAAGGTATCTAAATCGCCACCGGGTAAATCTGTTCTGCCAATACTGTTATAAAAAAGCACATCACCATTAATTACCAATCTCTCTAAATGATTTATAAAAACTACATGTCCGGGAGCATGACCAGGAGTAAACCTAACCTCTAGTTCGGTATTTCCAAAACGGATAATTTCATCTGATTCAATAAATCGGGTAGGTTCAGGAGAAGGGTCAACAGTAAAACCATATAAATGTCCGTAATCTGTTGTAGCTAAAAGTACAGGTAAATCTTCTTTATGAATTTCTAACCCTAGATTAAATTTTTTAGCGATAAAATTATTGCCTAAAATATGGTCGATATGGCAATGTGTGTTGAGCAACCTAACGGGCTTTAATTCATTTTCTATAATAAAACTTGCCAATTGGTTTTGTTCAGCAACGGTGTAACATCCCGGATCAATAATCACACATTCTTTGGTTTCATCAAAAAGCACATAAGTATTTTCTTGAAAACCGTTAAACACAAAAGATTGTAAGTTAAGCATAATTGTTAATTTTGATTTTTGGAAATGTAAAAGTATCACATTCATTACAAAAAGTCTTATTTTTACGCTAAACATTTGAACACGCTTATCAAAAATAACATCAAAAATATTTTATTGTTAAGTACTATTTTTTTACTAGCTACAACTCAGGTGGATGCTCAGTTTTATAATGGTACCAAAGTTGGCTTTGGTAAAAACCGTGTTCAATATGATTATTTTGAATGGAAATTTTATCGTTATCAGCAATATGAAACTTACTTCTATACCGGAGGGAAAGAATTAGCAGAATATACCGCAAAAGTTGCCCGAAAGTATATCCCCGAACAGGAGGAGTTGTTTGAGTTTAACTTAGTGGATAAAATTCAATTTATCATTTATAACAAACAATCGCATTTTAAACAAAGTAATGTGGGACTTTCTTTAGAGAATGGCGAGTTGGGCGGAATTACCTCCATAATGGGAGAGAAGGTTTTTCTTTATTTTAATGGCAATCATGAAGATTTTGATATTCAAATTAAAGAAGGAATAGCAAGAGTACTTATCAATCAACAAGTTTATGGCAGCAACTGGCGACAAGTAATAAAAAATTCTACTTTACTTACCTTACCTGATTGGTACCAATTAGGATTAACTTCTTACATTTCTAAAGGTTGGGATTCTGAAATTGAAAATAGTGTTAGAGATGGTGTAATGTCTGGTAAATATAAAAGGTTTAACCGATTGTCTGATAAAGATGCTATTGTTGCCGGTCATTCCCTTTGGGCTTACATTACCGCTACTTATGGAGAAGCTGTAATTCCCAATATTTTATATATGACAAGGGTTACACAAAGTGTAGATAAAGGATTTTTATATGTGTTGGGAGTATCTACCAAAAGTCTTACAAAAGAATGGCTGGAGTTTTACAAATCTGAATTTAAAAACCTCGATAAAACCCCTAAAGAGTTTTATGAGAAGAATGAATTGTTTAAGATAAAGAAAAGGAGAGATTATTCTCAATTTAAAGTTAGTAATGATGGAAATAACTTTGCATACGTAACCAATAAATTAGGGCAGTATAAGATTTACATCTATTATAAGGATAATGATAAAAAATACAAAATTTTTAAAAAAGAATTTAAGTTGGATAGGGTAAATGATTATTCTTATCCCGTTTTAGCATGGCACCCAGCAAGTGAAATATTATCGTTTGTAACAGAGGAAAAAGGTTTTTTAAAAATGTATTATTTCGATATAAATTCCGGAGGGTTGGAAGTGAAAGCTTTATTTAATTTAGAGAAAGTAACTGCAATGGATTACCATGATAATGGTAGAGAAATGGTTTTTTCAGGTGTTTATAAAGGACAATCGGATTTGTATCTTTATAATATAGGAGCTAATTCTCATAAAAAGATTACCAATGATTTATTTGATGATATAGAGCCTCAATTTATTGAGAACTCAACAAAAATTATCTTTACTTCTAATAGATTAACCGATTCTTTAGGGTATCAACCTGCTAACTTAGAGTTGTTTTATAATAAAAGAGATGTTTGGATTTTAGATTACCTTTCGGAAGATAAAACCCTTTCCAGGGTTACAGAGTCTATTAGATTTTCAGAAAGTCTACCTTATGGCTATGATTCAGCAGTATACTACTTAGGAGAGCAAAACAGAGTAAATACACAGTTTAGTGCTGTAAAAGACAGTTTTATTACACATATTGATACCAGTATTCATTACCATCATTTTTATGATGCCAAGCCTGCAAAAACCATTTTTAGTAGAGGTATAAAAGAACATTTTATAAATTCTAGAGGTGTTTCTACTACTGTATTAGTGGATAATTTTAAATATCATTTATTATCGAACGACATTAATGAACCTATTTTAGATAGTATTAGTCAACAACAACAAAAAGACTCGTTACAAAATGAACAATTGCCTACAAACTTGCCCGATAGAAGTAATTCTATTTTGTTAAAACCGGTAGAGTATTCATCAGAAGTAATCAACATAGATCAGGAAGAAGTTGATATAACAAATTATGTTTTTGATAGTGAAAAAACTACTCCTATACAGAAAAATACCATTGTAATTGGCGAACGGAAATCTGAAATAGATTCTTTGCCTGAAGAATTTAAAATGCCCAACCAACGGAATTACAACTTGTCCTTTTTTAATGATAATTCAGCTTTAAGGTTAAGTAATAGTTTTGTTAATGGAGAATATCAACTATTTACGGGAGGCGCTTTTAATGGGCCGGGAATAGGAGGTTTAATAAAATTAGGGACAGTAGATTTATTTGAAGATCATAAGATTTATGGTGGTGTAAGAATTTCATCAGGAACAAGAGAGTATTTTATGACTTACCAAAATTTAGTAAGAAGATGGGATAAAGAATACACTTTTGCCAGAACTACTTTTAGTGCTACTAACGGATTAAATGTTTTTGGAGTAGCTACTAACACCTTGCATTATTCATTAAAATATCCTTTTAGTGAAGTAGCTAGCATAAGAGGTACTGCAAGTATAAGAAATGATAATATTATTGTAAAATCTACGGATCAGTTTGCTCTCGAGGCTAATAATTTAAATGAATTTAGAGGAGTTATAAAAATGGCTTATGTTTTTGATAATTCCAGGCATAAAATGCCGAATATCTATTTTGGTACTAAGTTTAAGTTATTTGGAGAGTATTATCAAGAAGTTTTTGAAAACAATACAACAGGAGATGGAACAATTGGAAACACACAAGTATTGGGATTAGACTTAAGACATTCTTTGCAATTGAGTAGAGAAATTGTTTGGGTAAACAGATTGGCTTCAAGTGCTTCATTCGGAAATGAAAAATTGATTTATTATATGGGAAGTGTGGATGAATGGATTCCTTTAGGAGGTCAAAACAGGTTTATCAATCAGGAAGATATAGACTTTACTAAAAACTACCGATATCAAGCATTGGCAGCCAATTTAAGAGGATTTCCTCAAAATATTCGTAGAGGGTCAAATTTTGCGGTAATTAACAGTGAACTGAGAGTTCCTGTATTTAAATATTTTATTAGAAGACCAATACGTTCTAAATTTGTAGAAAACTTTCAGCTAATAGTTTTTGCTGATGCAGGAAGTGCCTGGGATGGTGTGAATCCTTGGGATAAGGAAAACAGAATTAACAAAGATGTGATTATTGATGGACCGATAAAAGTTACTGTCTTTAAAAATATAGATCCAATAGTAGCAGGTTATGGTTTTGGAATGAGAACAACTTTATTAGGGTATTTTGTAAGAGCAGATTGGGCTTGGGGAGTAGAAAATGGTGTTTCTAACAAAAAACCTATTTTTTATCTTTCACTTAGTTTAGATATTTAAAAAATGAATGAAATTATTCAGCTAATAAAACAAAAAGCAACCAATTACAAAGCAGAAGTAATTGCTTTAAGAAGGCATTTGCATCAGTACCCGGAACTCTCTTTTAATGAATACAATACAGCTGAGTTTATTTGCCAAAAATTAACTGAATATAAGGTTGAATTTCAGAAAGGAATTGTGAAAACAGGTGTAGTAGCTTTCATTAAAGGAAAGAACCCTGATGAAAAAATAATTGCCCTAAGAGGAGATATTGATGCACTTCCCATACAAGAAGAAAATGAAGTAGATTATTGTTCTAAAAATACAGGCGTAATGCATGCTTGCGGACACGATGTTCATACTGCTTCCTTGTTAGGCGTTATAAAAATACTATCAGAATTAACGGATAAATTTGAAGGAACAATAAAATGTATCTTTCAGCCGGGTGAAGAAAAATTACCTGGAGGTGCTTCTTTAATGATAAAAGAAGGTGTACTTAAAAACCCTAGTCCTGTTGCTATTTTTGGACAACATGTTTATCCCCAATTAACTGCTGGAAAAGTTGGTTTTCGTAAGGGAATGTACATGGCTTCTACCGATGAATTGTATTTAACCATTATTGGTAAAGGCGGACATGCAGCTTTGCCTCATTTAAATGTAGATCCGATAATGATTGCAGCTCAAACATTAGTGGCACTTCAGCAAGTAGTAAGCAGAGGAGCAAATCCAATTACACCTTCTGTGCTTTCTTTTGGGAAAATACAAGCCAATGGAGCTACTAATGTAATTCCCGACAAAGTTTATATAGAAGGAACTTTTAGAACCATGGATGAGGAATGGAGAAAAGCTGCTCATAAAAAAATAATGACCATAGCCGAACAAACAGCAATAGCAATGGGAGGGAAGTGTGAAGTAGAAATTAGAAAAGGCTATCCTTTTTTAGTGAATGATGAAGAACTTACAGCAAAAGCACAAGAAGCTGCAGAACTATTTTTAGGAAAAGACAATGTGGTAGAGTTAGATGTAAGAATGACAGCTGAAGATTTTGCATATTATTCTCAAGAAATACCTGCTTGTTTTTATCGCTTAGGCACAGCTTTTAAAGACAAACCCAATTCTGGTCTACATACACCCAATTTTAATATTGATGAAGCTGCAATAGAAACAAGTATTGGTTTAATGAGCTGGTTGGCGATTAATGAACTAACAAATTAAATTGCTTTCAAACTCAAGTCTAAACTATTAATTTGGTGGGTTAATGCTCCTACGGAAATAAAATCTACTCCACAAGCAGCGTATTCTCTTATGGTAGCTTCGGTAATACCACCTGAAGCTTCGGTTTTATATTGCCCGTTTATTTTTTTTACAGCAGTTCGCATGTCTTCAAAAGAAAAATTATCTAACATAATTATATCCACATGGCCTACCGCTAAAATTTCATCGAGTTCGGAAAGATTACGAGCTTCAATTTCTATTTTTAAATTTAAGTTATTTTCTTTAAGATAAGCATTAGTTTTATTAATAGCTGCTGCAATTCCTCCTGCAAAATCAATGTGGTTATCTTTAATCATAATCATATCGTATAACCCCATGCGGTGATTTTGTCCACCACCAATTTTTACCGCCATTTTTTCAATTAAACGTAAGCCGGGAGTGGTTTTTCTAGTATCCAATACTTTGGTGTTAAAACCTTTAATTAGTTGTATATAATCATTGGTTTTAGTGGCGATACCACTCATGCGTTGCATAAAGTTTAACACAATTCGCTCAGCTTTTAAAATAGATTGGTTTTTACCTTCAATGGTAAATGCAATATCTCCAAGTGTTATATGGTCTCCATCATTTAAAATCGGATTAAAAACTAAATTTTTATCAATTTGTTGGAAAACCATTTTAGCCACTTCTATTCCAGCTAATATGCCTTTTTCTTTTACTAAAAGTTGAGCTTTTCCAGTAGCATCAGCAGGAATACAAGATAAGGAAGTATGGTCACCACTGCCAATATCTTCAGCAATGGCCATTTCAATTAAATTATTAATATCCATTAAGGTAAGATGTTTTGATTTTTTATTCGTCAGATTCAATTCTTAATTCAAGAATTACAATATTGTTTCCATTTTCTTGATAAAGAATATAAGTTCTAAAAACACCGTTTGTTGTAATTAAATTACCAATAGAGTATAAGGTGTTATTTTTAGATTCACCATCATGAACCACTTTAAAATCAGAAGGCTTATTTGCTGTAAAAAAGTTTTTTAGAATAATTTCTGCTTGAGCTTTACTAAAAACACCTTCATTTTTAGGTAGAGTTAAATCAACCGTGTTGTTAAAAAAACTTGCTATGGAAGTAGCATTACCATTTTTTAAGGCTTTTGCAATATTTTCATTGATGATAGGATTTATAAATGCTGTAAGAACAGTAAATAAAGTAATTATGAGTAATGATTTTTTCATCAGTTGTTTCATGTGTTTTTGTTTTTCAAAAGTCAGCAAAAACTAAGCCATTAAACCATAGCTATATTTTATAGAAACAAATGTAAATTAATTTTTTAATTTAGCCTCATGAAGATTAAATTAATTGCAATAGGCAAAACAGACGAGACTTATTTAAAAGAAGGTATAGACAAGTATTTGGGGAGGTTAAAGCATTATATTCAGTTTGAATTTATTATTGTTAATGATGTGAAATTGGGTAAAAAAAGTAATATTGAAGTGCAAAAAGAATTGGAAGGCAAGGCTATTTTAGAAAAAATCACTACTAATGAAGTCGTTATTTTATTAGATGAAAATGGAAAAGAGTTCAATTCTGTAGGATTTTCGAATTTTATGCAAAAAGCACTAAATGCGGGTACTAACATGGTTTTTGTAATTGGCGGACCTTATGGCTTTTCAGAAGGCATGTATCAACGAGCAAGTGCTAAAATTGCCTTATCTAAACTTACTTTTTCGCATCAAATGGTAAGGTTATTTTTTGTAGAGCAATTTTACAGGGCTTTCACCATTATTAATGGAGAAAAGTATCATCATCTTTAATAGGATTTTTTTACTTTTTTAAAAACTGACTTAATTTAGAAATAGGTTTAAGAATTAAAGTAAAAGGATGGGGTTTTAGTCCATTTATTAGCCAAGCTTTTTTATCCTCTCTGTTAGCACGAATTCGATTTTTTAAACTTGCATTGCTAATTCCACCAACACGCATTTTTACAATAACACGAGGTAAATAGGTTAATGAAATTTCGTGTTTATGAATAAAGCGAAGCATCAATTCGTAATCGGCAGCAGAAGTAAAATCAAGGTTGAACTTGCCATATCGTTGATAGATTTCCTTTTTAACAAAAAAAGTAGGATGGGGAGGCATCCAGCCTTTTAAGAACATGCCTTTTTTATATTCATTGGATTTCCAAAGACGAGTTATTTTGTTGGTGTTTTCATTATCAACATAAATCAAATCAGCGTAAAGTCCGTTTGCTTTAGTTTGCTGTAGCTGGGTTACTACATCTTCAATCACATTATTATCAGTATAAAAATCATCAGAATTTAAATTTCCTATAATTTCACCGGTAGCCAAATCAATTCCTTTGTTAATAGCATCATAAATACCCTTGTCTTTTTCAGAAATAATAAGTGAAATTTTGTTTTTGTATTTATTTATTATGAAAAGTGTTGAGTCAGAAGACTTTCCATCAATAATAATATATTCTATGTTTTCATAAGTTTGATTAATTACCGATTGAATAGTATCTTCAATAGTTTTTTCGCTATTGTAACAAACGGTTATGATAGAAATTTTGGTTTGCATTAAGGCAAATGTACATCTTTTTAATAATAAAGTAACTGATTAAATAATTTAACATTTTATGAACATTTTGTTAATAACTATCGGTAATGAAAGTACGCAACAAAAGCTTATTTTCATTACAATAAATTAACTTTGACAAAATAATTCTATTTAAGAGTTTGAAAAATAAATGAATATTAATTAAAAATTATATCTATGAAAAAATTTACAATGTTTATGGCTTTTCTCTTACTAATAAGTTGGCAAGGGATGGCTCAATTTACCGAAAGTTTTGAAGGTGCGGGAACTCCTACCGGATGGACAGTAATTAATAATGGAGATGCCAATACTTGGTATTTTACAACACCTGGTACAGGTACAGCAAATAGTGGCACTCAAGTAGCAAGAATTGATTATGATATAAATGTTGCGCATGACGATTATTTAATTACATCACAAATTGCAGTTACAGATTTAGTTTCTGACAGATTAACTTTTTATGCGAAAAGCAGAAGTGCTACTTTTCTTGAAGATTTTAATGTGTTAATTTCTACAACAGGAACTAATGTTGGTGATTTTACAATTAATTTGGCTGGTTCTTTACAAACAGCACCATCAACATGGACGATGTATCAATATGATTTATCAGCTTATGAAGGTCAAAATATTTACATTGCGATCCAAGCAGTATCATTAAATGAATGGGAGCTATATATAGATGATTTCACTATTGATGGTAATCCTAATCTTGCTTGTCCAGATCCGTCAGCTTTAACAGCTACTAACTTTACAGCAACTTCTGCTGATTTAGCTTGGATAGAAAATGGGTCAGCTACCACATGGGATATAGAATGGGGAGCAACCGGATTTACTCCAACAGGTACACCAACTATTATAGGGACAACCACTAACCCTCATAATTTAACAGGTTTAACAGCACAAACTTCCTACGATTATTATGTAAGAGCTGATTGTGGTGGGAATGGAGTTAGTGCTTGGGTTGGTCCATTTACTTTTACAACTCCTTGTGCTGTTCAATTAGCAGGTACATACACTATTGGTACGACAGGAAATTATGCTACTTTTACAGATGCAGTAAACGCCTTATCTTGTGGTATTTCTGCACCGGTTATTTTTAATGTTTTAGCAGGTTCAGGTCCTTTCAATGAGCAAATAACGCTTACCCCTGTAATTGGAGCAAATGCTACTAACACCATTACTTTTAATGGAAATGGAGAAACCATTACCTTTTCAACATCAACTTCCCCTAATAACTACATCATTCGTTTAGACGGTGCTGATTATATTACTTTTGATAACTTAAATTTGGTTTCTCAATCAACTACTAATAATTTTGGTATTCATCTTACTAATGATGCAGACTATAATACAATAAACAATTGTACTGTTGATTTAACTTCTACATTTTCGAGTACAGGAACTACCAATGCTGGTATAGTTGTTTCTGGCACGTTAGATGGAGCAACTGATGCAGGTACTTCAGGTACAAATAATACTTTTACTAATAATACTATTATTGGAGGTTATTATGGTATTACTATAAATGGAGTATCTTCAAGTGTTAATTCCTTAAACAATACAATTACTAATAATAATATTCAGAATTATTATACTTATGGTTTATATTTTAGAAGTATCTCTAATTCTACTATTAGTAATAATGAAATGTCAAGAATGACTAGATCACCTTTGGGCTCTTTTTATGGAATTTATTTTATAACTAGTGGAGAGAACAACCTTATTGAAGCTAATGAAATTCATGATGCTTTTACAGGTGTTGGAGGAGCTTCAACAAGTTTAGCTTATCCAATTTTTCATAGTTCGGTTGATGCAACTGTTGGAAATGAAAACAGGGTAGTTAATAATTTAATTTATAACATTAACACGAATGGAACTATTTATGGCATATATAACTCTGGTAGTGATGGGGTGCATTATTATCATAATACCATTTCTTTAGATGATGCCGCTTCAACAGGAGGAACTACTAGAGGTTTTTATCAAACAACTACTGCCTCTGATATTGAATTTAAAAATAACATAGTTACGGTTACTAAAGGTGGTACGGGTACTAAATATTGTATTTATTTTGGTTCGACAACTTCTACCATAACAACTGACAATAATGTTTTTTATATTAATGCACCAGCAGGAACCAATAATTTAGGTTATTATTCTGCAGCTCAAAATACTTTAGTAGATTGGCAAACAGCTTCATCTCAAGATGCTAATTCATCAGATGCAGATCCTATTTATGCTAATATTTTATCCAATGATTTAACACCAACTAATGTTCCTATTGATGGAATAGCAGACGTTACAGTTGGTGTTGCTAATGACTTTTATGGTATTGCTAGAGCAGCAACTCCAGACCCTGGTGCTATAGAGTTTACACCACCGGCATGTGCCCAACCATCAAGTTTAGTAGTAACAAATATTACTAATTCTTCTGCTGATTTAGGTTGGACAGAAAATGGTACTGCAACAATGTGGGATATAGAATGGGGTGCAGCCGGATTTACTCCAACAGGAACTCCAACTATTGTAGGAACAACTACAAACCCACATAACATAACAGGGTTAACAGACTTAACAACGTATGATTTTTATGTAAGAGCTGATTGTGGGGGAACAGAAAGCGGATGGTCAGGACCATTTAGTTTTACTACAACTTGTGGAACTCCTTTAGCAGGAAATTATACTATCGGTGCTACCGGAACTTACCCAACATTTACAGATGCTGTTAATGCTTTATTAGCTTGTGGTATTTCTGCACCGGTTGTATTTGATGTGCTAACAGGTTCAGGTCCTTATAACGAACAAGTAACCATTACACCTATAACAGGAACAAGTGCTACCAATACTATCACTTTTAACGGAAATGGAGAAACTATTACTTCTACAACTGCTACAGGAAGTCGTTCGTTGATTTTACTAGATGGAGCAAAACACGTAACCATTAATGATTTGATATTAGTACCACAATCGTCTACTAATAACTTTACTGTACAGCTTACAAGTGGAGCTGATTCTAATACAGTAAATAACTGTACAATTGATTTAACAGCTGCCATTAGTAGTACAGCTACTACTAATGCGGGAATTGTTATATCAGGAAGTTTAACCAGTGCAACATCAACAACACAACCAACAGGAAACTACAACACTATTATTAATAATACAGTAATTGGGGGGTATTATGGAATTACAATTGCTGGAGGAAATAATAATAACATTACAGGCAATGATGTACAAGATGTATATTATTATGGAATTTACCATAGTGCAGTAAATAATACTATTACTTCTAATAATAAAGTTAGTCGTCCAAACAGAACATCTGTTTCTACTACAGCATATTATGCAATTTATTACACAGGAAATAGTGAAAATAATTTAGCAAATGCTAATGAATTATTCAATCCATTAGGAAGTACAACTAGTACACCAACAATTTATTTAATAGGTCATTCATCAGTAGATGCAACAGTTGGAAATGAAAACATAGTTACCAACAATATTATTCGTAATATTTCAGGAAATGCTACAGTTTATGGTTTATATAATTCAGGAAGTGATGGAGTATTTTATTACCATAATACTGTTTCTATAGATGATATTAATTCAACTTCAGGTACAACTAGAGGTTTTTATCAAACTACAATAGCTTCAGGCATTGAGTTTAAGAATAATATTATTACAATTACAAGAGGTGGTACAGGAACCAAATACTGTATTTATTTTGGTTCGACAACTTCTACCATAATTAGTGATAATAATGTTTTTTACATTAATGCACCAGCTGGAACTAATAATTTAGGTTATTATTCTGCAGCTCAAAATACTTTAGTAGATTGGCAAACAGCTTCATCTCAAGATGCTAATTCATCAGATGCAAGTCCTTTATATGTTAACTTGTCAGCTAATGATTTAACACCAAGTAACCCATCTATTGATGGAATGGCTAATGCAGCAGTTGGTGTAGCTAATGATTTTTATGGAACTACAAGAGCTGCAACTCCAGATCCAGGAGCTATAGAATTTATGCCTCCCACATGTATTCAACCATCTGCTCTAAATGTAACTAATATGACATATATATCAGCAGATTTAGGTTGGACTGAGAATGGTACAGCAACTACTTGGGATATAGAGTGGGGAGTAGTTGGTTTTACACCAACAGGAACTCCAAATGTTGTGGGTACAACTACTAACCCTCACAATTTAACAGGATTAACAGCAAACACTTCTTATGACTTTTATGTAAGATCTGATTGTGGAGGTAGTGGTATTAGTACATGGGCTGGTCCTTTTACCTTTTATACAGGATACTGTACTCCTTCAAGTACTTCATCTTCTACTTATGTAAATAACTTTAC
>TARA_R110002167_G_scaffold133076_1_pt1 | contig 70537 bp, 73 predicted proteins | sample TARA_R110002167 | Tara Oceans TARA_R110002167 (sample SAMEA4398238) | marine metagenome | biome: Polar Biome; feature: [MES] marine water layer (ENVO:01000295) within the mesopelagic zone...; material: water (ENVO:00002006), including particulate matter (ENVO:01000060) such...
CGAAATTGAGCCAATTTAAAGGTTTTTCCATACGTTAGTCAGAATTATTACAATGAACTTGGAACGGTCTTAGGAACTGAATATCAAAATTTGGATCTCCGTGCCAACCTAAAACACCAGATTTCGGACAGATTTACCCTACAAACCAGAATCAACGCCGGCGCAAACAGAGCCCCAAATGAACCTCTCAGCGGACAGGAAGGAACCATGACACAGTTGTACAATAATTTACCATGGGATCCTGCTTTTGAAACCGATGGAGTCACTCCATACAATCCATTGGAACCGGGAAATGTCTGGATAGGAAATGCCAAATCCAATTATTTCTACAACAAAGACCACCAAAGAGACATTACCAAAAACATGCGATTTGGAATCGACCTTCAACTTGACGCTCAAATCACGGATTGGATGCGATTTTCTACCACTAACAGGGTCGGATTAGCCGGTACAGATTGGACCCAGTTGCTGGATAAAGACCATCAATTGGCGAGTTTTGAGAATGGAAGAATTAGCCAGACCTATTCTTATGACCAATCATTTCTTACCTCAAACCTTTTAAACTTGGAACACCGCATCGGTGACCACAGTTTGGCAGGAATTCTAGGGCAAGAATACAATTATCTCAGCTCTTCTTTTACAGGAGCTGTTGGGATGGATTTAGCCGGAGGACTAAGCGCGCTAAGTGCTGCCGGAAGTCCAAAGTCTATCTCCGGAAACAATACCGAAACAGGCTTTTTATCCTATTTTGGACAGGTCGATTACAATTACCAAGGGAAATATTTCTTGGTCAGTTCTGTTAGACGGGATGCCTCCTCTAGGTTTGGTGCCAACAATAGGTGGGCTACTTTTTATTCGGTTGGTGCTTCTTGGAATGTTAACAGGGAAAACTTCTTAAAAGATGCCACTTGGATAGATTTATTAAAGATCAGGACTAGCTATGGCACAACAGGAAATGCCAACATTGCCCCCTACTTATCCCTAGGCACATATAGTTTCACCACCAATAGTACTTACAATAGGTTATCAGGAGCGCGGCCTGCAAGACGAGAAAACCCGGATTTAACCTGGGAAATGGCCTACACAACCAATATTGGGGTTGAATTTTCCATATTCAATCGAATCAATATTGAAGTCGATTATTACAATAGGGTAAATAAAAATTTATTGCAAAGCGTACCCCTTTCTGCTAGTAGTGGTTTTTCAAGCCAGCAAAGGAATGTTGGATCCGTTAGAAATCGTGGGTTGGATTTTAATATCAGCACTGTAAACATGGATGGTGCTTTCAGGTGGGAAACCAATTTCAATGTAAACATCAACAGAAACAAAGTTTTGGCCTTGAATCAAGGTGAAGACATTGCAAGTGGGCAGATGAGGATCCGAGAAGGCTTACCGATGCGGTATTTCTACATGAAAGAATGGGCTGGAGCAGACCCCCAAACAGGTGATCCTCTTTGGATCAGGTGGGAAGATGCTGAAGGCAATTTAATTCATGGGGCAGATAAAGTTGAACCGGCAAACATTAGCACTACCAATACCTATAATGCAGCAAGCAACCTTTTTGTAAGTTCAGCTTATCCGGATTTTACAGGAGGGATTAGGAACGACTTTTATTATAAGAATTTTTCTTTAAGTGTTTTGGCCAATTATGCTGTTGGACAAAGTATCTATTTCTCTCACAGAGAACGCATAGATTCGGATAACAACAGCACCAATCAAAACCAAATGAAACTTCAGAAAGACTGGGTGAGATGGGAAAACCCCGGAGATATCGCCACACACCCAAAATTATTAAGTGGTGGAAGTGCTTCCAATGGAACCTCCTCCAGGTATTTAGAAGACGGGAGTTATTTCCGGATCCAAAATGTGAGATTAGATTATGCCTTTCCACAAAAGGTTTACAAATTAACCGGTATGCGAATTTATATGAGCCTGGACAACCTGGCTGTATTCACCAAGTTTAGTGGTGGCGACCCTGATGTGAATATGGAAAATCCTGTAATCGCACAATCTGCCAATAGTGCAAGGTTTTCTCCTACCAGAAAAATACTTCTAGGTATCAGTTTTGATCTTTAAGAATTTTAATAGCCATAAAATGAAAAAGTACATAAATATCTTTTTACTCACTGTTTTCATGGGATATTTGAGTGGTTGTGACGACCTTGAATATTTCCCAATTGACCAATTGTCAGACCAACAGGTTTCAGAATCACCTGAATTACTATCCAACATCACCATAGGTACCTATAGCCGATTGAGAGAAATGCGGTATGTGAGAAACCGGCAAGCAGCCCAAGAGTTTCCGGGGGATGATGCAGTGTGGGTAAAAAACAGTGGAGACAATAGAATGTTAACCTACAGTTACCAGCACATTGTTAATTCTTCCGTTTCCACCCAGTTTTGGCAGGAAGCTTATTATGGTATCTTTTCAGCAAACAAGGTCATTGAGGCCATAGACGACAATGCAGATGAAGAAAATCTCCAATTAAAAGGAGAGAATATTTTCTTAAGGGCTTTTATGCATTTTGACCTAGTTCGAATGTTTGGCAGGCCCTATTCTCAAAACCCCGAAACCAACTTGGGTGTAATGATTAGAGACAATACAGATGTATCTGCTTTGCCTCCGAGAAGTACTGTCAAAGAAACTTATGCATTCATTGAAAATGATCTATTAAAAGCCGCCGACCTGATGAGCATTAGCAAACCCTCCATCTTTGCCTCCAAAGAAGTGGCTTGGGGTATGCTCGCTCGATTATACCTGTACATGGAGCAAAATGAGAAAGCCATTGAATACGCCGACAAGGTGATTAATTCAGGGAAATACAGTCTGCTTGAAACCTCTCAATTTGGAAGTTATTTTACCTTATTACCGGAAAATAATCCGGAGACTATATTTGCTATCAAACTCTTGGAAACAGAGAATATGGGCAAAGGATCCATTGGCTCTTTATACCATGGACAAGGTGGATGGGGGGAAATGTTCGCTTCAAAAACCTATAGGGATTTAATTTACCAAAACCCGAATGACGAAAGGGTCAAGTTCATTGATCCTGACTATATTTATGATGAGGAAGGAAACAAAATACCTGATCCTACGGAAGATGTTGGCTTCCTTCTGCAAAAAAGAGATGGTTTGTCTCAATACTTTATAAACAAATACACCATGGAAGGTGGAGTTCAAATGCTTTCATCCCCCATCGTCATGCGCTTGGCTGAAATGTACTTGATCAAAGCGGAGGCCTATGCAAAAACATCGGGAAAGGAAACCGAGGCCATTGAAATGGTCAATATCATTAGAGAGCGGGCCGGATTGTCGGGAGAACAATTGTTTGACACAAATGACCTCAAAGGGTACGAAACTGTACTGGATGTGGTCTTGGATGAGCGACGTCTGGAACTGGCTTGGGAAGGCCATCGTGCCATGGATGTATTTAGAAACAACAGGCCTTTGGACAGAAGTTCTGTACAACCCTTTGGTTGGTCAGGACCTTTATTGGTACAGCCCACCTCCAATAGCATTGCCCATTTAATTCCTGAAACTGAAATGGCTTTAAATCCAAATCTCATACAAAACCCTACAGAATGAGCTACAAAATTTTAAAGACGCACACCTTATCCAATATTTTCGCTGCACTGATTTTGGGAACATTTTTCCTTGGAAGTTGTAGTGAAAAGCCCGAAGACATAAGGAAAAGACCTAATATTCTTCTCCTTATGTCTGACAACCATTCCTGGAATCACTTGAGCTGTTATGGAGATCCGGTAGTAAAAACACCATACATAGACAGTTTGGCTAAACGCGGCCTTAGATTTACCAACGCTTATTGTGCCGCTCCTTCCTGCACACCTGCTCGAGCATCCATGCTTACAGGGATGGATATTTGGAAGCTGGGAGAGGGAGCGAATCTTTGGGGAACCATTTCGTCTGACTTCCAAGTATATACCGATTTGCTCGAAGAATCGGGCTATTTGGTTGGTCACCAAGGCAAAGGTTGGGGACCCGGGAATTATGAAGCAGGCGGATGGGAGCGTAATCCGGCAGGCAATAAATTTGACCGCTTTCAGGATTTTTTGGATCAAAGAGAGGAAGAGCAACCTTTCACCTATTGGTTCAGCTCCAGAAACCCCCACCGGCCCTATGCTGACAATGCAACGAAAGGTACTATTGACTTGTCAGCCATTGAAGTCCCTACCTATTTACCTGACAACGATTCCGTTAGAATGGACATGGCTGATTATTATGCTGAAATTCAAAGTTTCGACAGTGAAGTAGGAGAATTTTTGGAGACCTTAAAGGCTTCCGGCGAAATGGAGAATACCATCATCATTGTTTGTAGTGACAATGGTTGGCAAATGCCTCGGGGATTGGCCAACCTTTACACTTTTGGAACTAAAATACCTATGGTGATTTCCATGCCGGAAAGGTCATCTGGTGCGCGGGTAATCAATGATTTTATTAACCTCAGTGATTTGGCTCCTACTTTTCTTGAATTGGCAGGCCTTCAAATCCCCAAAGAAATGACAGCCAAAAGTCTGGTAAATATCTTGGAGTCAGATAAAAGTGGCACAATTGAACCTGAGAGGGACTTTATGGTAACCGGCAGAGAACGGCATGCCTTTGTCCGAAACGGTGGCGCCGGCTATGGAGGGAGATCTATTGTCACCAAAGATTTTCTATATATCCGTAATTACGAACCGGAACAATGGCCAGCTGGCGACCCTCCACTATACGGAGACGTCGATGCCCATATGCTTCATTACCCGTCTCCCACCAAAGAGTACATGCTTAGGTATAGAGACAATGAGCATGTAAAAGAATTGTTTCAACTTGCTTTCGCAAAAAGGCCAGCTGAAGAACTGTTTGATCTTCGCACAGACCCTGACCAGTTAAATAATGTAGTCGACCAAGAACCCTATCAAAACACCAGAAAAATGCTTGCCGATAGACTGGAAGCCTACCTTAGCAAGACAGGAGATCCTAGAGTAGTCGGAGGGGAAATGAAATGGATGGGTGCTAAATACTTTATGGATAGAGACAAACATCCGGCACCAAGTATTAACGCCCAAGAAGTCCTTGGGCTAAAAGCATCCTATAGTTATATTGAAGACAGTGTAAAACAGGAGAAATAAGCACATTAGGAGTTAATCCCTTAAGCCTGAATTTAACAAGATGACCCAAATTGTAATGAACCCCTTACCCTTCCGTTTCAAATTGACCATGCACTGTTTTTTCATGATCGTTTTGTCTCTCTTATTGGGAAATAGCTATGGGCAAGAAATCATTATAAGCTCGGAAATGCATCATTTGCGCTATGGTGAACAACAAGAATGGTCGGATTTTCCCAAAATAGCAGCGGGAGACCGGCTGGAAATCCCATTTGCTTTAGAGAATACGGAGGGTAATCAAACCCTTCAATTTCGGCAACAAGATGTAAAACATGCTTGGCAGGTAAAGATTAACGGCCATCTTCTAGGGAATTTATACAGGGATGAAAAAGACAAGATCATCTACTTAGACATTCCATCAGGAATACTAACTCTCGGAAATAACAGACTGCAAATTGAGCAGAAGGATAAAATTCCGGACGACATTAGAATAGGGCAAATAAAATTAATTTATCAATCAAGGCCAGATATCTTATCAGAAGCCAGCCTCCACATCGAAGTGTATGACAAAACAAGCGGGAATCTTCTCCCGGCAAGAATTACTGTAACAAATCCCGAAGGAGCCCTTCAAACAGTAGGGGTATCTTCTTCCGAGACCCTGGCGGTAAGACCGGGAATTGTCTATACAGGTAATGGAATAGCCACATTTGGAATTCCATCCGGAAAGTATAGCATTTACGCCAACCGAGGAATCGAATATGGAGTTGATTCGCTTCAATTAGCAATTAAACCGGGAGATAAAATTCATAAAAAACTTTACATCAAGCGTGAAGTTCCCACTGAAGGCTGGATAAGTAGTGACACCCATATCCATACTTTTACCCATTCCGGACATGGCGATGCCAGCATGCAGGAACGTTCCATCACCATAGCAGGCGAAGGAATAGAATTACCTATCATAACCGATCATAATAAACATATTGATATGGACTCAACTGCCAAAGCCATGAAGGTAGCAACATATTTCACTTCGGTTATTGGCAACGAAGTAACTACTCATTTTGGACACTTTAATGTTTTTTCCATAAGGAAGAATACTCCTGTTCCAGAAGTTGATGTTGAAAACTGGGATGGGCTGCTACAAAACATGCAAAAAGCAGTGGGTAAGGGAGTTATTGTATTGAACCATGCGCGAGATGTACACGGTGGGTTCAGACCCTTTGATCAGAAAAGGCATATTGGGGATGCAGGAATTAATCTTGAAGGGTGGAAAATTCCGGCCAATGCGATGGAAGTCATTAATTCAGGAGCCCATCAAACAGATCTCATGCAGTTGTATAAAGATTGGTTTGGCTTATTAAATAGGGGGTATGCAATAACACCAATAGGCGCTAGTGATTCCCATGATGTCAGCAGGTATTTGGTAGGACAGGCAAGAACCTATATCCGAAGCCAAAGCAATGATGCCCGACGTATTGACGTAAAGGAAGCCATTCAAAACATCCGGCAGGGAAAGGTCATGGTGAATTTTGGTTTGATGGCAGAAATGATTGTTGACCACAAATATGGCCCGGGGGATCTGGTACCAAACACCGGAGAGATTAATGTAGCTGTCCGTGTCTTGGGCCCAAATTGGTTAGATGCAGATACAGTAAGCTTATATGCAAACGGTATAAAAATTCGTGAAGCAGTCATCTCTAAAGACGATGAAAGTAGAACAGGTGTAAAATGGAACGGCACATGGACACTTCCAAGACCTGCGCATGATGTTTTTCTTGTAGCCATTGCCACAGGTCCGGGAAAGGCCTTGCCTTTTTGGCAAATCGCCAAACCCTATCAGCCCGACAGCCCACTTTGGGAACCCAAAGTTATGGGTTCCTCAGGAGCCGTATGGGTTGATGTCAAAGGGGATGGTACGCCCACGAGTGCTTACGCCTATGCTCAACAATTATGGAAAGATGCCGCAGGCAAAGTTGAACGTTTGATAGAAAACCTAAAACTTTATGATGAGGCTGTCTCCATTCAAGCCGCTTCTATATTAATGGAAGAAGGCTTATTAGATAAATTAATGAAGGACAACAAACCATTGGAACAAGCCTCACCAGCCACAAAGACCGGATTTCATAAATTTTATGCGGCATGGTTGCTTTCTAAGGAGATCAAAAGTGACTAGTTTAGGTTGAGTAATAAGCCCCATGCATTATCAAGCAATGGTTTTGAATATACTACTGGTATTGAGATTCTAAGCATCTAAGAAACCAGTTAAAAGTTATAATATATTAGCTATCTCAAATCGCACAAAAAATGTGACCGATTTGAACAAAGTCTAGTTTGAAACAAGCAGAACCACTTCTTATTTATCCTATCCTATTCAAAAGTTGACATTGATTGCTAATAAAAAATTAATCATTTTAACAAAATAATTTCCATATTGTTTCCATCACATTTAAATAAACCTTACAATGAACAAGCTGATTCCTTCCACCATTAAAATGGACAATCCTAATGAAGCCATTCTGATTTACGAGGGCTTAGTTGATGTGATATATAATGATCATGTAGAAAATGTGGAAATCAGCATTATTCAATCTTGGTTACCCACTCCTCAAGTCAAATTTAATTTTGAGATAGCGACCCCACCCCTTTCATTTTTAAACTCTGATGGAAAAACAATTGAAATTAAATCTGATGGTTTATTCCGATGGAAGGCCATAGTATTAGAAATTATTGAAAATGAGAAAGTTTGTTTTTCAGGGATTCTCGAAAAATCAGTATTTACAGGAGATATCAACAAAAAAATAAAACAACTTGACTTCTCTTTATTTAATTTTAGAAGCTATTTCGGTTATAATTTCGAGGTTACTGAAAAATCCAAAAGAACAGGAGAAATTAGCTTCAAAACTAACGACCATTCCATCTTAATCCACAGTGTAAATAGTATCAATGATCAGAATAAGGCTGAACGACAAGTAGGCGGATATATTTACACCAATGCATGTAGAATAAAATTTAAGGAACCTGCCTCTTATGAAAAGGTAGAATATTTAAGAATAAGACTGAGTTTATTTTTGTCCTTTATCAACGGACGAAAAAGCTACCCGAGGTTTATCAAAGCATATTCAGCTTCAGGTGATCTTCTCTGGGAAGACCATTCCTCCTATCATGTAGACATTTATAAATCCGTGGTTTCTTGGATGCCTTTCAAAATTGATAAAACCTTTACTGATCTTTGGGCCAATTTTCTATCCATCACAGAAAACGAGGATGATTTTGAGAAAATAAGCTTGATCATTCATTGGTACCTTGAAGCACTGAACAATAGTGGTCATTCAATAGGCTCCATATTTATGCTTCAAACTGCTTTTGAAATACTTTACAATTGGCATGTAAATGAGGAAAAAAAAATTAATCCTTATACCAAAAAAAACCAGAGATGGGCCAGTAATAAAATAAGGACCATTTTAGCCCACTATAATATCGGTCTTGAATTACCATGTTTTTATTCTGAACCCTTCAAAGGTATTTACCTAAAAGAAAAAGACCCTCCCTATGATTTTTGTTTCTGGTTCACCCAAATAAGAAACATGTTTGTTCATTTTTCAAAAGATGACAGCGACAATCTTAAAAAACTACCAAAGCATTATGACTGGTATCTAATAAACACTGCAATATTCAACCTAGAGGTAATAATGCTAAAAATGTTGGACTATGAAGATTTGATCACCTCGCGATTACTTGTTGATGAAAGAAACGATTTAAACCAAATTCACATCAATTCTCCTTATGAGCCAGTATCCTTTTATCGAAATTAATTATCATGTAGGGGGACTAAATAGAAATGTACATAAAAGACTATAGTAATATTTAGCCCAAAAACCCTATTTAAGCCTAAATTGGCCATATTTTAGCGGTTTTCGGGCTTATGTGTGCAATAAATTCAAATGTACATAAAAATAAATTCAGGATTAATAATTAGCCGATTTAGCGGGCCATAGGTGTACCAAACCTATATCAATCATTCAAAAAACCTTAAAAACCCGTTAAACAGCCGTTAAACGGGTTATTTTTTAATTTTATGGGTACGTTTAAGGAGTTCCAGTTCTAATTCATCAATCCGGTCTAAAAGCTTATTCATTACCCGGACATGCGTTTGTCTAAACTTGATTAATTCTATAGAATCGCTATTTCCATAGGGATTACCATCTTCATTAATAGTATTACCTATGTATTCTTTAGTATAGTCTTTACTTTTAGGTTTTATGTGCTTTTGATTTTCTTTTTCATCAATTAGACTACCCTTTACACTACCCCCCTTTTCATCAATTAGACTACCCTCTATTTGGTCAGGTATTTTTACTCCCCTAACCAACCAATCTTCGACAGTTTCACTAGGTTCAAAAACCCATTCATAGGGAATGTTAAGTTTTCTAACAAAAAGCCCAATAAATTCATAATCCGGTTTGACCATATCTTTTTCAATTTGGGCTATAACTCCCCTTGATTTACCAGTGAGTTCTGATAAACGTTGTTGAGTTAAACTTTTAGCCTTCCTTAAAAGAGCTATTCTTTTACCTATTGTTAGATTTCCTGACAATTATTCTATCTTTTTGTTAGAAACGTTTGCAAATGTTAGAAATATTAACAATAATTGCAATGTAGACGGCAATTATAAAATCAAAAGTACATAAAAATATGAATAACCTTAGGATCAGTACCGAAAAGTTAATGGAGCTAAAGCGGAACCTTCCGCATGGAGCTATTAACGAGATAGCCAACGAGTTAGGTATTCACAGGAACAATGTAACGGATGTATTCAAAGGTAAGTGGGAGAATGAACAGGTGATAGACTTGGCTATTCAGAAGATAGAGATAAAAAGGGAAGCAGTAGCCAACCAAGAGGCAAGAATAAACAAAGTACTAAAAGGGTAAGGTATGAGAATCATAGATTCTAAAATATTCTTTACCTGGGAAGACTTAGAGGGCTTTGGATTCAGTACTAAATACCTATCAAAGGTATGTACTGAATACAGGGGAGGAAACAGGCCTTCTTACCATAATATACCAGACCCACAGGATAACCGTTTTTGTCTGGTTTCTTATGATGGAATACCAGAAAAAACCCGCTTAGAAAAGGGAGTTCCTGAAAAAACGGAGCTGGTAAAACAGGGATTAATCAAGGGACAATTACAACCAGACAGCAAGGCCCTAGCTTTCTTCCTGGACAACCCCCACACCAACCAATGGGCCAAGGATTATCAAATGATAACAGCATACCTAATGTATGCCGCCCCCGCAACGGTAAGTTTTGCAAGGGAATTGGGGTTTAGCGGCGTTAATGGTTTCTATCAGACCATAATAGACCTAATGCAGGCTGAAAAGTTTGAAGTGTGGAATATTTCTAACCTGGACAGATTCAAAAGGAAATTAAGCCCTTTTAAAAAGGCGTGTAAAAGCAATTTAGAAGCTGATTATAAAAAAGCCCTTACCACATTGATAAGTAAAAAGTTTGGATTAAAAAACGCCGCTAAGGTAGTGGCTAAAGACAAGCAGTCTGAAGAAATTAAAGGGGTATTAATCAAAATATTTGCTGATCCTCAAAAATACAGCATTGAGGATGCGCATTTGACGTATATGCACATTGCCAAGCGGAAATTTGAAGAATACACTGCTACAAATGGCCGTAAAGGCTGGAATGACAAATGTTTTATTACAGCTCAAACAATAGCCAATTTCCTCTATGACCCAGCCATTCAGCAAGTATGGTACCCCAAAAGGCACGGAAACGGCGAATATAAGAACAAGTTTGAGCGGGTAACCAAAAGGATTGCGGCGACTTATAGCAATGCAAAATGGGTAATAGATGGAACCCCGCTTCACAGGTACTTTCAATATGGTGATTCAGCCTTCAACCGGGTTCATGTATTCTTTGTGCTAGATGAAAGCACTTGGTGTGTTCTTGGCATAGGTGTTTCACTTGTAGGGGAATCATCAGGGCAAATACTACAGGCCCTAAGGGCTGCAAGTCATAACGCCGGCGTTATTGCGGGAGACGATAAACTGTACATCCCATTTGAAGTTCAAAGCGATAATAGCAGCGCAAACCATTATGATGCAATTAAAAACGCTTACGAGGTAATCGGTACGGTACACAGGCCTTCAAAGGTTGGTAACTCAAAAGCTAAAACAGCTGAACCGCTTAACAAACATTTCTTTGCTAGGTGGATGAAGTTCAGGGAAGGTTTCACCGGTTCTATGGGTATGTCTACTGACATTAATAACAAGGTTAACCAGGATAGACTAACAGAAATAGTAAGGAAGAAACAACTTCCAGACCTTCAAAAAACACTTGAACAGCTTCAAGAAGATGTAAATAACTGGAATAATGATAGGTCTTGGAACAATAAAGGAGTAGCTGAAGCAGACAGAAAAAGCCCCCTTGAAAAGTACCGTGAAAGCTTACTATCCACCCAGGACAAACAAAAAACCATTACTGAAGGTCAAAGTATAGAGGCCTTTTACTGGATGCCTACTAAGGCGAAGCAAATCAAGGATCAATCCAAAAAGAGCCGTAAAAGCCAGACTATCCACATCCCACAGGAATACACATTCACGAATAAGGGCTTCAAAGTGGAGCGCAAAAGCCCATTGGATGGCAAAAAAATCAATATGGAATTTGACGTACCTAATGCCTTATTCAATGAAAGGCATATAGGTCAAAAATTCAGCCTAAGGATAGAGCCATTAAACTATGATCATGCATACCTATACAGTAACGGCAAACCTGTCATGGATCAGGAAGGCAAACGGATCAAGGCGGTAAATAAAGAAATGTTCCATTCTGCCTTAGCAGATCATGAGGAAGGCGAAGCCGAAAAGCTAAACAATCATGAAGCTATCAAAAAAGAACAGGTTCAAATAAGTGCAGGCAGGTTTGATGAATATGACCTATTGGCCAATCAAGCAGGCGTAACGGATGCTGACATGATCAACCCAAGGCTTTTTGGACAAAAGGAAATGTCTGACCCAATGAAAATTGCCGCCTCTGAAAGGCTTGTAAATAAGGATAGATTTTCAATAGAAGAATTGGAAGTAGAACCTTCTGAAACACCTGTAAAATTAAAAAAACAAACAATTAACAGATACGAATCATGAGTAAAAACAAAAATGAAGATCTCGAAAAATCAGCAAGATATGCTGCACTTATCTTGTCCAACCTATCTACCCTATTCGATGAAGAAAACGAAGGTTCTTGTATCCGTGAGGGCGAGTTGTCAGAAGATAATAACCTTACGCATTTCTTTCATGCTTTAATGAACTTGGTCCCTACACACATGTACAACAACCTCGCAGAAAGCGATACAGATGTATTAGGAGTGAATCATGTAGCAAATAAGCTATGTGTTCAATACAGGAAGAAATAGGTATAAAAAAAATGGCCGGAACCCGACAGTACCGACCAAATCATTAAACAATTGAACCATAAAACTATGAACAACGAACACAAAAAGCAAGTATCACAGGCCATTAACGCTTGGATTGAAGAGGGTAACAACGAAAGGAGCCAAAACCAGCTGTGTAAAATAAGTAAGGTAAGCCCTGTAATAGTGCAGGCAATTAGAGCGGGTGAAAGCACTTATAAGGCTTCCAAATCTTCCGAAAAGTCCATTCAGATAGTAGACAGCCACTTCTATAAACTGGCTGAAGCTGTGGGCCTGAAGTTTGAAAAGGAAATCCATTTCAATAACCAAAACTTCACCCAGGTACACAACCTATGCCGATATGCACAAGGTAAACACCGCCGGGGCATCATAGACAGCGTGGACAGTGGAGCAGGTAAGACCTACGCCCTTGAAGCCTATGCCAGGGCAAACAAAAAAGCTATTTACATCAAAGCTACATCCATGATGAAAGGCCGTGACCTTATCACCAAAATTATGGAGGTGCTTAAGATAACCCCACAGGGTAAAAGAGCCGTCACACACCTAGACCAAATAACCGAAAGATTCATTCAGCCCGGCAATGTGATCATCATTGATGAACTGGAACATTCAAGCCCTGACATGTGGCGGGTCATCAAGGATATTGAAGATGCTACCTACAATAAAATAGGGCTGATACTGGCAGGAAAAGGCCTGATAACTGAATTACACACCGCCGCTGTAAGAAACAAGAAGCTTATGCCACAGGTTTGGCGAAGATTCAAGAATAATAAGGTAAAACTAAAAGCCCTTAGCCGTAACAATGTGATTGCTGCCTGTGAGGAACACGGTATTACGGACAAACCGGTACAGCGGTTATTAGCCAAACATGTGGAAGATTGGAGCCAGTTAAATGAATACATCAAAGATATTCATGACATGCTTATTAGCCGTGGTTTGGAAGTATCTGAAGATACGGTAAAACAGCTCTTCGAACTTGACGAATACAGTAATTTCTAACCATTTAACCAATAAAATCATGAAAAATATAAGATTCAAATTCTTCTTAATAGTCACAGCCCTTGTATGGCTGACACTTGTCACAATGATCATTATAAGCAGCGCAAGCCATGGATAAGGAAATTAAATGGAGCAACAAAGCAGGCTATCTAAAAACACCTGAACAGGCTGAAATGATAAAAAATGAAGCCTTCGAAAAAGGTTATCAATCAGCCCTAAATGATGCTGTGGCTGGATGCATGGCAAATAGTGGGGTATATAACAGCACCCAGGCAATGGAATTCATCACCATTTATAAGAAAGCCCTTTATACCGCTTTGGCAGAAACTAAAGGTGTGTACAGGCTTGGAGAAAGCGAGGTAATTACAGCAAGATTATTTAACCAAATCACCAATGAAGCGGATCAAATATTTGGACAAACTATCAAGGAAACTAAGGAAGGTTAACAGCAAATATGCCAAGCTTGCACAAAGCGGCATTCCTAAACCTATACCGGGGGTAAACCTCCCCTGGTCTAGGAGTAGCCCCACAGACCTTTTGCAGCTAAAAAGGTACCAGCAGGAAGCCTTATTCAGAGAATTTATTTTGCTTTCCACCGGCCCTTTTGTCTATGACTATTTAAGGCTGAAATCGATCAAAAACAAGACCCTGGAAGACCAGGAACATTTTGACAAAGCTACTGAAACGCTACTTAACATTTACATGGGTAATGTGTCGGCTTTAGACTACTTGGAAAAGGTAATAAATGGCCCTTGGATAGGCTTAGATATAGTGGCGGTTCACGAAGACTTATTAATGGTGCAAAGTCAGGTAAACAGGATGAAGAAAGCATTAATCTAAAGCCATGAATATAGCCAATAAAAAAGCCGTGAATATAGCTAAAAGAATAAGCGAAATACATGCCGAAATAGGGGCCATCTATGCCAAAGGGTACAGTTTCTTTCCTATAGAGATTGGAGAATTAAACATAGAGCTTAACGAACTGGAAAAACGACAAAAAGCCATGAATAAAATAACAAAAAAAACATATGTAAAAGTTACCAAATCCGGTGATTTTAAGGTGACAGTTTCAAAGCAGGAACTTGAAGATTTAGTCACTATGATAGATGGAATTTCAATTCATAATAACGGGCCAGAATGGTTTAAACCATTCATTGAGATATACAATATAACAGCCGAAAAGCTAAGAATACGCTTCATGAAGCCTATCAGATACGAGGCCCAGACCTTGAAATTCACAAGGATTGAAGCCCTTATTTTGAGCCATCAATATTATAGTTTTTTCAATGAACCTGCCTTGGCTAGGATCATGATGGACTTGCACCAAAAACTTTCTTGATCATGGCTAAGGTACTTGGAGTAACACAGATTTTAAGCAAGAATTACAAGGTGATGGAAGGCATCCCGGATTGGATAACCAATTCATTTGGCTGCCTTCCAGACCCCTTTCACATTCAGATCATAGGCCGCCCAAAAAATGGCAAAACAAGCTTAACCATGAAATTAGTGAAGGACTTGGCTACGGTACATTCTTGCTTTTATAGCAGTATGGAAGAGGGAGACAGTAAGACCATACAGGATGCTTTTAAGCGTGTAAATATGGAGGAAGTAACAGGAAAAGTTATGCTTGGTGACGGGTTTTATTTCAATGACCTGGTAAGCTACCTGAAAGGAGCCGGTAAAAGGAAGAAAATCATTGTCATTGATAGCCTTGACTATATGAAACTAACAAAGGCCCAATACATCAGGCTTACTGAAACCTTCCCTTCCAAATCATTTATAATTATCTGCTGGGGCGGCAAAAAAGGGCGTGAAATCGTATGTGACGACTATTACGGAAATCAGATAAAACACATGATGGGGGCCATTGTTTGCGTGGAGAATTTCACAGCTGAAACAATAGGCAGGTACGGGCCTACTGAACCTTATGTAATATGGGACAAAGGCGTAAAGAAATCACCACAAATGACCATGGGATTATGAACAGGCAAGAACTAATAGCCATCTACACAGGTCTAAGCACTGAAGCGCAATCTATCAGGCAATTTGAACAGGCTTATGAATGGCTTTCACTTCAGCTTAGCAATGACCATGAAGCCTTAGAAAGCATTCCCCTTACGGCTAATTTCTGGCAGTGGTGGAATACACAGTATGAAGCCCTTGACCTGGCATTCTTGGAAAGCATAGAGCTTGACAATGAGCGCAAAAAGGTAATGGTAAGCATTCCGGGCAACAGCTACAAAACCACACTAACCAATGAAGCTGAACTTAGGGCTGTATGGGAAGATTTTCACCATGTGGCCAATATGGGCGGAGCTAATTATCTGCTCAAAAAAGGAGTATTAAACAGTATTTACACATCTATAAAACAACTAATCAAATGACACAATTAGAAGCATCAGAAATGACCGTAGAAGAGTTGAAGGCCCTTCTAAAAGAAAAGACCGAAAAGCAACGCAAGGAGCGTGAAAAAGCCCGTAAGGCCTATGAAGCCGGGCGGGATATGGAGATTCAAGACTTAATGTCTGAAGCCAGTTATTTAACAGAGCGTTTGGAAGCATTCAAAAAGAATTGCCATGAACGCATGGACAATCAAGCTGTGAAGCTTGCGGAATATGGTGAAATAAGATCAAACAGCAAAGGCGGCTTTTCTATCACACATAGCAAGGGTAATTTACGGATTACAAGAATAAGAAGCACAGAACCCCACTGGGACGAAAGAAGCACTAAAGGAACCGCCTTGATTAAGGAATTTCTTTACGATTTTGTAAAAAAACGTGATGTAAAAACCTTTGAAATGCTGATCCCATTCATAGAGAAAAATAAAAATGGTGACTTGGAATATGCTAAAGTGTTTATCCTGATCCAGAAAGAAGACTTATGGGATGATCCACGGTGGATAGAAGGTATTAAACTGCTCAAGGAAAGCTACAGCATCAACCTTAAAGGGTTTGGCTACGAGTTTAAAAGCCTTGATGAACAGGGCAAATGGGAGAATCTAAAATTAAACTTTTCTGCACTATGAAACTAAAGGAATATAATAAATCTACAGCCCTAACGAGGGCTGTAGATAATGAACCATTCATCACTGTTAATCAAAAAAATGGGTTAATCAATTTCAATAAGGGGGCAATCAATTTATTGAAATTAAAAGGAACGGAAACAATCACTTTTTATCAGGACGAGGATAACCCTTTAAGATGGTATTTTAATCAGCACCCGAACGGGTTTAAATTGAGAGAAGCAAGTTCAGGAAGCTATGTTTTTGGTTGCAAATCACTAGCTAAAGACATTATTGATAGCCTTGAAGTTAAAGGTAATTCTATTAGAATTCCTATTTCCAAAACAGCCCCAACAATAGATGATAATGACTATTACCTACTGGACACCTTTAAAGTGAATCAGAAATTCAAGTCTGAAAATGTAAAACCAAAGCGATTCTAAACCCCCTTGTCATGAAATCAGAAAACCTAAAAATTGAAGTATTAGAAGCCATGTTTGACGAAGCGAAGGCCGGTAACCTGATCATGGTTACCAGTAACTTGGATGCTGAAGCAGACAAGAAGCTATTAGAGGGAATGAAGCCCGAAACGGTCACCATCAAGGCCCGTGGCACCCGAAAGCATTCAGTTACCTTCAGCGTGAAGGCTGTCGACCGTATTCGGGATGGCTACAAGGTACAGTCCAGAACTGGCAAGACTATAATGACCATGTCCAGGCTAACAGGGCGTGTGCTTATAGGTGATATAGTGGACATGGACAAACAAGAAATTGTCAATAATGAATCAAAAGAAAAATTACCTAAACAAGAGTGAAGAAAGCCAAGCTAAGCAGGCAATGAGAATGAAAATCATTGCCATGCTTATGGCTTGGAAGCCCTCAAAGTTTGGCCGGTTTGATCCGGTAAAGCGAGCTTATGTACCGGTGATGTCCACCATTTACGATTGGATCAACGAATATGGACATAAAAAGCCACAGTGGCTTAATAAGTACAGTTATGAAGACCTGGTTACCTTGGTTTCACAGGTTGGGAAAATAACAAAGGGATCAAATTAACAAAGCATGGCCGGGAGAAAGAACATTAAAAGCAGAAATGAAGAGGTTAGGCAGGTGTTTAGGCATTTGCGAAAAATAGAAAGGCGTGAAAGTTCTTATTGCATGGAGGAAATAAGCAAGAATTACCACATTTCGCAAGATCGAATTTACCAGATACTTGCCCAACCTGATGAACCCGGATGCATCGAAAATCCTAGTTTTTATTATCAAAAAACAATCATGCAAGAACAATGAATTTGAACTTAGATTATATGGTAAAGATAGGAGACAACCCCGCCACTATCTACTTTAGCTTTGACAGCAAAACCAAAATGGTAAGAGGGGTAAGGATCACCGGCAATGTGGAGCTTCACCAAGTACGCTGGGTAATGGCAAACGCCCCAAGCAGTGAAGGCGACCTTATCAAGAACTTTCAAAAGCGAGTAGGCAAAAAGGTATTTATTAAATATGTACCGGTGGACATCACCTTTGCTGACTTTTGGGAAAAGTACGGCAATAAAATAGGTAAGAAGAAAAGGGCAGAACACCTGTGGGGCCTGCTCAATACAGAAGAGCGACAAAAGGCTATTGCCTATTTAGACAGCTACAATTCCTATCTACGTCAAAATCCCAATATTACCAAACTGTACCCTGAAACCTATCTTTCACAGGAACGGTGGAATAATTAGGGTGTAACACCGAGATAAAACCCGTTTCAATGGGTTTTATAGAATGTTACACAGTTTAATTTTCGACTATTAATTATAAAAATGAAAACAATTATAAGAAAAATACAGAACCTATTCCCACATGCAGAGAAGCTTTTGCTTCATGTACCTTTCGGGGCTTTGGCTGGGTGTGTAGGGCTGATTTACACCTATGATTTGGTGTTTATCATGGTTAATGCTACGTATGTAGGCATTATCAAAGAAGCTTGGGATTTTGGCCGCAATAAGGTCATTACTATGGAAAACGGTTGGGACTTGCTGGCCACTATGGCAGGCGGGGCCATTGTTTGTTTAATCTTAAATTATTGGTAATGACTAGAGCAGAAATAAGAGCAGAAATAAAAGCGAAAAACGCTAAGATTAGCGAATTGATTCATGATATAGACAACCTTCAAAAGCAGTCTTATTTGCTTTGCGATGAAGAACAGTGGTTTACGGAAGAGATTGAAAGACATCCTAAAGCACCTTATCAAAGGAAACCTAATTACCTAGATGGTAAGCTTGTAGGTCGGATTAATTGGAACGAAACGTTTAAGGATGAAGATACAGGAGAAGAAATAATAATTCATCGGAGCAATATATTAAGGATTAATGGTGAATGGATATGAAAAATAGAAAAGACACTTTTACACCTGAAGAGCTTCAGGACGAAAAGCAGGCGGCGTTTATTTATGCAATTTTGGTACTGGTCACGGGGGTTGCCTTTGTGGCAGGTGTAATAGCCGGGTCAAGCTGGTTTTATTTCAGCAGTGGTTTAGCAGGTAAATTTTAAAGGTATGCTACTAGGATTCAAAAAACAATTTGCAGGGCCTATACTGGATGGTACCAAGATATTTACCATCAGAGAAAAGCGAAAAGTAGAACCTAAAATAGGGGAAACGCTTCATATGTATTCAGGCCTTAGGACAAAGCACACGGAACTAATCAGTAAAGAACATACGCTTACGGGTATTCAGTTGGTAGACATAGCCATATCTGAAGATCGATCAGTTAAACCATTTATTAAATGGGTGACTGTTTATGTCGATGAAAGACAACTAAGCAATACAGAACTTAACGTTTTAGCGGTTAGTGATGGGTTTACAGACCTTAATGATTTTTGTAACTTCTGGTTGAAAGGGGGTAAGCCTGATGAAAACAAATGGGTTGTTGTCTTGAAAAAAGACCTTGTAATGCACCACTGGACAGACTTTAGATTTTAGGGGGTATGGATGATAAAGAATATTTAAAGCGATTGAAAGAGGTTGATTATATAGCCTGGGACAGCGTAGAAAATGACCCTATGATAAAGGGAATAGACACCGGTTCAGGTTGTTCCACAGCTGTAATAGTAACAGTGACATTAATAGGAGGTATTATTTACTTAATTAATTAATCATTAACAATTAACAACTAATAAAATGAGCAACAAAGCGCAAACCAAAAGCCAAAAAGAAGCCATGGCCGAAATAAAGAAACTGGCAGAAATAAACGTTCTTGACCTTGGTAAAGGTAAAATAGGTATCAGCATCAAGTCTGATGAAAAGTGCAATGTCAATGACCTTGGCCACTCCCTTATGAATCTATTGGATGACTTAAAGGAGTGCATCAAACAGAAAGGGCCTGAAGCCTCTATGGCCGACTTTGACCAGTGGCAGAATATCAAACGAAAAAAATAAGTATATTTGATCAAACCATAAATCAAAAAACCATGAAACATTTATTAATAATACTCTTAATGCTGGCATCCTTCCAGGTCATGGGCCAAAGGATGAATGAATACACCGCATCTAATGGCATCACCTACAAGCCGGGTGACACCATAGAACTAAACCAGGGAAGCGGAGCCAATGGTGACTTTGTATATCTTACCATAGGCGGTTGGGCCGCCGGTAGCTCCAATCAAATGCTAGGGGCCAACTTTGCGGGACTGGCTGTAGACCTGAAGAAAATACGTACAGTAAAATTAAAGGGTGCTGAAAAGGTTCTGTTCACAGTGGGCGGCGGCAATATTACTAACTACTTCCTGTACATAGAGCAGGCCATTGAATCTTGCGAGGTAAAGCCCTGTAAGGAACCTGAAGCAACCGCAACGGGTGAAAGTAAGCTGGATAAGCTAAAGAAGCTTAAAGACCTACTAGACATGGAAGCCATCACACAGGCTGAATATGATCAGATGAAAAGGGAAATACTGGAATAATTGTTAATTGTTAATTATAAATAAAATGAGAAAGGCACTTTTATCGATCGAGAATGAAGACGTTTATTACCTGTTAAGGGGTACGGTTGACAAGTGGAATGAAAAGTATAAAGTAGATGAACATACTAGAATGGCTCTACCTGTGGAATTGATCACCAAACTTGAAGATTCATGGGCTGCTAAAATACCAGGTCAAATAAAGAAAGAACCACTTTATTTCATGGATATAAAAGTTTATTACGGGTATGAATCAGCTGTGGTAATATATGATTACTTTGATGCCAGGAAGGAAGTAATAAGAGTGCCTTTATCTTAACCATTAATAATTAGCCATTAAAAAAAGCCCCTCTGACTATCATAGGGGCTTTTGTTTTATCCGGGCATCCAAGCGGTTCTGTTCCTTTGAAACTTAATTTCTTTCCTTACTCTTAGCCCCCTTATGATCAGGTTACCGGAAAAGATAGGCTTGTCAAATCCTATGACTTGGTAACCGTTGTACATGTCTAACAGTTCATCTATGCGGTCTGCATAGGCCAATTTTTTAATCCATTCGGTTTTATCTTCGCTTTCTATCCTACCCCTGTGAAAGTTGTCCACTACTACCATTATTTTGAATTCTGTAAACCCTGTTTTTTTGCCCTCAAAATATTCTAAGGGCATGTCCCCAAAGTCCACACCTATATAAGGGCGTGGGGGCTGGGTGTCGTTTTCTTCATTGAAGGTGACGGTTTCCCAGGGGATCACATTATTAGGGATTTCAATGTCCCTTTGGGTGTAGAATGTGGGGCTGTCCTCTATTAAACGCCCCTGTAACTGCTGTATTATGGCTGTGTAACTCATGTGAATATGGTTTTTAATCGTTGTTCTATTGCTTCACTTATTTTCAAATCCAATTCTTTGGATGGGCCAAGGAATTGGCGTTGTGGCATATTGAAGGTTATTCTACCTTTCTTCAGTGCCATCCACTTCCATTTCACTTTGTCTTCAGGCACTTTTAAAGTGCCATCCTGATTGACTTCATATTGAAAATGCATAGCCCAAAAGAACCGCCTCATTTTTGGGGTTATATCCATGCTTATTCTTGCCCCTTCATTGTGGGCTATCATGTAATCAAGGTCAGTACCTATTGTGACCTGTTTCTTACTTCTGGATGTCACCCTAATAGACCGCCTACCGGCCCCGCCCCTTTCTCCTACCAGTAAAGCCCTGGAGCTGTCAGGCTCCTTTCTTTCCGGCCATGGTACACCTTCATAGGATTCAGATTCAAAATTATCCAATACCCAATCTATAATGGTATCTGCCACTATTGACGGCAAATCATCCAGAAACCGCCTGTAAGCCCTTATTTCTGTAGTGAGGTCTGCCATTAGTCAGGCCGTTTTAGTCCCCAATTTTTACGCATATCCTGGACCGCTGAACCATCAACCATAAAGTAAGGGTGGCTTTCACTGAAGACCATTTTTTCTTTACCAGGGTTGAACCTGAAGGCAGGGCGTATGTCCTTATTGTTTGGCAGCTTGTCCACGGGTGTAAGTTCACCCACTGAAGTACTATTTACCGTACACCTGCAACCCCAATCAAGTATAGGTATCAACCAATTCCAAATTGGATCATCTACAGGCCTGACAATGCCGTTATACTTCTTATGCCTTGACCGGGCATCCATTACGGCCCTAAACTTCAGCAATGGACTTGCAGACTTATTGGCCTGTACATCCTGCCAACGGCTGGCAATTTGAGCGTTTGATGTAGCGGCTTGATGCTCTGTTTGTAACCAGCTGACATTGTACTTTTCATGTACCTTTAGCACATCTTCACGGAATTGGGCAAAAGGCTTGACCGTGCCATCAGGTAAAGTAAGCCTTGAAAAGGCTTCCTGAATGAATTGAAATTCCTTGGCGGTGCTGAATGAAAACACATTGTCCTTTAGTGCGGTAATCATTTGGCTATCTGTTTCCCTCTTCAGGGAGCCATAGCCGGACAATACCGCCTTATCCAATTCCTTATAAACAAGGTCTACCAGTTTTTCCGGTACCTGGTTCTTTGATATCTTGCCTGCATGTATGGCAATGATAATCTTTTCTACTTCAGCCCTAATGTCATCTTCATAGCTAAGGGTAACCGCCTGCTTAGGTGCCGGCAATTCTCCCCAATATTCAGACATCATTAGGGCAATGTCTTTCCCGGCACTTCGGGTACAGCTGATTTACCCCCTTTCCATATTTCAATAGATTCTTTGTCAGGATCAGGAAGGTTAAATTCATCCCTTAAATATTGTTGCTGTATAGGGGTCATGTTGTGAAGCTTTTCAAATACTTCCACTTTTTGTTGAGGGGTAAGCTTTATTGTATCGTCAAATTTAAACTTGCAACCCCTAAGCTGATTCAGCCCAAAGGTTTTAATTAATTTAGGTTTTACGTTCCAATTCAATTGAAATTCACACCAAAGCTTGTCTTCCAGGTTAATAGATTTTTCTACGTCTTGATGTACTTCACCAAGGGCATAGCTTCCTTTTCCATCATTACCGGTGGTTAGTGTTTGGCCAAGGACGGTAATAATCATTTCATTGTTCATGATGTCGTTAAACTCCTTGTACCCTCCATTCCCGGCACTTGTCCCGGCATTGTGATAGGTAACTTCTGTACCCCTTGGCACAATCACGTAAGGAGCCGCCCCCGCTGCCTTTGCCTGACTTTCCACCTGCTTGCGGGTGTCTGGCTGATGTGGATCGTACTCATACGTTCTGAGAGGCATCCCAAAAAGTTCATTGTATTGGGCAAAATCAGCCCAATTGTTGCGTTTATACAACACATATGGTATAAGGTTCATAAATAGCCCTAAATCCCTTTCCCCTCCAAATTCAAAAAGATAATCTGCAAATGGTTCTTCCCTGAAGGGTAAGCCCTGGTTAGAAAAGGTATTGGCATTTGCTGTGATCACTCCAAATTCGGGGCTTACATTCTTGCGGGGTATTAGCTTGATCTTGAAAAGTTGTTCCAATTCAGGGTCTTTAAATGCCTTTTCATTGAATTCCGGTTCCACCAAAGAATGACCCCAAAAAAGCCGCTGCATCATTAAGGCTAAAAGTTCGGACATCCAAGGGGCTTGAAATAGGCTGATGGTGTTTTCGTCGTCGGTGCCTTCTAAGCTTATAGGGTTGGTAGTAACAGCCCTGATGCGCTTATTGATTACAGCATCTAGGATGCCATCAGTTTTAATATTTTCGATAAGTTCATAATAAAGCTTTCGGTTTGGGTTGCGTAATGATTCTGCACTATTGAGCGAACGCCTGTAGTTGCTAATGTCTGCCGGCCCTCTGTTTATTTGGGCTATAGTAATCTTCTGGTCTACTATTTTAATTTCATGTAATGAAGGGTCTTTCAACCGAATGTTTTTAAAGCCTACCTTATCCATAATTCCTTTAATTGATGTATTTGTATGTTTGAAACTATTCAAAGCCCGTAAATGGTGTTAAATAGGTGTTAAATGATATTGGTTCTAGTACCTAACCTTTCGTCTTGTCTCTGATCCGTAAGCTACCAAGTAATTGTCCCCTTCTTCTGTGACAGGAAGCAGGGGGTTAAGCAATCCACTGGCTACCTTTTCCAGCCATCTAATGGATATGTCGTAATCATCTATCCTAAGCTTTGGTATCTGTGAGCCTGGCAAAGCCTTGTGCGCATGATATAGCGTGATGTATACCATGCGTAAAACTATAATGGGGTTCCTTGGATCATCTAAAACGAATGTGGGGTTTTCACTGGCTACGCTTTCTGAAGGGCTTACGCCTGTTTGATCTTCCAAAGCCCGGTAAATTTTGCCGTCCTCATGAATAAAGTCCCCAGCCTTTACAGGCCGGGTGCTTTCATAATCGCTGATGGTCATAAAAATGGCTGAAGTATCGAACCTACCGGATAGGTAAGAAGTGATTTCTTCTTGGGCTGCCATTTCCACTTTTTGGATAACATCCGTTTGTTTTAGAAGTATGTCTTCTTTGATTTCCTTCCTAATGTAAGGGGTGTAATCTGAAGGGATCAGGAAACGTACGGTAACATTGATTTCTACAGGCTGGGCAAATACCGCTGTAAGTTCAATGTTTTCAGTCATGGTAACATTGAGGTTAGCACTCTTACTGTATGTTTGCCCGTCTCTTTTCCATTCCACAAAAGTAAAGCCCGTTTCGGGTGTAGCTAATAGGTTAACAACTGTACCCGCACTGAATGGCCCAGCCCCTGTTAAGTTGACGGCTGTTCCTTGTCCTTGTACCGTTAAGGTGGTATTGAAGGTGTTAGGGTTAGGGCCGTCACCTTCTTTGATTAGTACGGCACTTTCAAAAGGCTGTAAAGGAACGCTTGCACCGGGGTACACATCGTTTAAGGTTTTCCAAGTGCCATCTAAAGGGACATTGGTAGGGGCTGTGGTAGGGTTTGAAAACACTTTAATATGTTCTTCATAGTCTGTAAGCTGACCGGTTACCTCCCTAAATTCAAAGTCATCTATATACAAGTCCCCTTGATGGCTTTGGAAATCAATCATTAAAGAACTTGTGTCGGCCTCCTTAAGGTCATAAAAGAAAAACTCAAAGGCCTGTACCTCATCAGTGGCCACGGCATGAATTTCAGTGGAAAGCCAGCTGTAAGGGCTTGCCTGTTCCCTTATGTAAATGTTTAAGGATTGATGGCCAGAAGGTGCCAGGGCTTTGAATCTAAGAACATAAACTTTAGTGGGATTTATGGTTCCCATTGCAGAAAAACCAAGTTCTACTCTTGTGGTAGTGCTGCTTTCATCCGTTACGCTGGCTTTAAGTGATCCTGTACCGCTTATTTTTGACGTGGTGTCTTGTGCAATAATGGCCGTGCCGCCTGCATGATATATACCAACACCATCTACATTGTTTTCAAAGTCAGGATTGCTGAATTTGTTTGAACCTTCTGTATCTATGGTGAATTCTGGTACTTCAAGGCTTAGGAAGTTTGAATTTTGATCATAGCCTAAAGCCTGCCATTGCGCCTTGGTAAGGTTGTTAAAAATCCTTTTACCCGAAATGTAAACTTCAGTGGGAACTATAAAAGCCCCGTTGCCGCAAAGTACAAAAGTATTGTTGTCAATATCTCCAAACAATGCCAAGTCATTTTCAGCACTATTGAGAAAATAAGGGTGTTGCCCTTTACCTAATAGTACTTTGGTATTGAATTTTTCCTCATTGTTCCTGATTAGTTCTTGGCCTGAATTATGTCCATAAACTGAACCGTAAATGGCTGAATAGATTATATTATGATTAAATAGAATACCACTTGAATTGTGATTGAAATAACCGGAACGGCCATTTTTCACAAAAGTATTGTAGGTGGTTTCAATGTCTTCTGAATTGTCATCTACGTAAAAAGCGTGGATTGCATAACGCTTATTTACTCCCGGATTACTTACAATGTTATGATGTACCTTTCTATTGACAAACGTACTAGAGCCAGCCGAACCACCATAACAGTAAATGGCCCCTCCATCATGCTTGATGGTACAATAGTTTTCGATAATGTTTTGGTACACTTCGGCATTGTCTCCATAATACCTAAGCGGTATGTACCCTACATTTCTCAGGGTGTTTCTTCTGAAGATAGAATTATGACTTGATCCAAAAACCGCAAAACCTTTGCCGTCACCATTTCCACAGGCTCCAAAGAAATTTGCAATATTTTCAAATTGGGAATCTTCTACTATGAGTGAATTGGAGGCGTTTTTTTGATTGATGGCAATATCTAAGATGTCTTGAAAGGTGCAATTCCTTACAATTACGTCTGTGGAAGTCCATAAGCCTAAGCCCGTAGCCCCTTGATTTTTGAATATAAGCCCGTCAAACACATTATTATTCGAAGATTCCATTCTTAGACCTTCCAGGTTGGTACCTTCGAAGCTTAGCCCTATCATTTCATTCCTGGCATTGGCTACACCGTGAATATTGTAATCTAACACACTTGCTTGGATAGTAAGTGTGTTAGGATTGACTTCAGAATAGATGGTAATGGTATTTGTGCCGGGGCTGTACATCCAGTCCCCTTGCTGGGTCAATGCTTCAATGCAGTTTTGAATAAGAAAATTCTTTTGTTCACGGGTGGGGTAACTGCTTGCCTCTGCAAAAGTCAAGGTGTTTCCTGACTTACCGGTAATGTAAGCCTTGTCATGGATGAAGTCCGATTTTTCCACAACCAATTCGACTTCACCCCCGCTGTAATCATAATCAGGTAAGTTAGTACTTACCAAAGTGGTGGAAGTTCCATTGCTTGTGGTTTTTAGTGGTTCGCTTATATTTTTTGGCCTGACAATGCCGTCAATAAGCAATAAACTTATGTAATCAGGGTAAGAAACATCCGTTCTTGTCCAAATGTTGTTACCCTGGTCTACCCAGCCGGTAATAGTTTTAAGTCCTGAAATAATAGGGGCTTCACCCGTGCCATATGATTGCATTTTGACTGTATTGCCTTCGGTTCCATCGTTTTGGGTGGGTATTTCTAGTAAATTGAACCACCTCCCCCCTTTTTCGAAATAAACAATATCACCAGGCTCTAGTCCAGGACTGGAAGAAAGGAAGGTTTGTAGCCTTGCCACGGTTGCCCATGCCTGGGCCTCCGAAGTGCCGTTGTTGGCATCATTCCCATTGTTTGAAATGTAGTAATTCATATGCTTTTAATTGGTTTAAACATTGGTTAAATGGTTACATTCTCCATCCTTCCCGCTGTTCACGGGTGTCTTTAAGGCTTCCTATAATGGCAGGCTGTGAGGTGTATACCGCTTGATTGAGCAGGTGAACGGCTCCTTCGAATGCATCCGGGCCGTCTTTCTTTGTCTTCTTAGGCGGTTCAAAGGCTTCAAATTGGGTTAAAAGATTGCGCATGTGTGGGTTTGTCTCTTCAGCTTTATTGAAGATGGCGTTACCCCTTTGGAAAATCCCTTGCATGGATTTAATCCTAAGGTCTTTATCCGGTTTCTTTCGGGTGTCTCCTATGATAGGGATTGGATAACCCTTAACCTTAGCAGCGGCATCAAAGTCATCATAGAGCAGGTCTAAAAGAAAAACTTCTTCCATGTACCAAGCGGCTTTGGCGTTGCGTTCTTCTAGCCAGCGGTAAAGGTCATAGTGCCATTCTACCATGTCCATTCTGGAAGCAGCCCCGCAATACGCTTTGTAACAGCGGTAAGTACTGCCTACCAACCCAAGCAATACCAAGGCTTTGGAATCTGAAGTTCCAGTGTTTTTAAAACCACCATCTAGGTAGGCAATTAAATTAGACACATTGCCCACAGGTGGAAGTTTTTCAAATCTCCACCATTCCTTTAGAAAAATTTTCCCCTCTGTGATTGGGTTATTCATATATTCCGATTCGAAAGCAGCATAACCGCTGTCTATTTCTATCTGAAGGATGTCATCAGGGGTATATTTTTCAGGCCAATTGGGATTACCGTGTTTGTCCCGGATAGGAACATCCATAATGAAGTATTCAATAGCAGCTGCACCGGTAAGTTTTCGGTTTAACTTCTTTTGCAATACCTTCATTTTCTTTTCAGCTTCGAGCCACTTGGCAGCAAGCTTGGCCGTAACTGACTTTTCATGAATCAGGTTGTTTGCCTGTATTACCCGCCCTTGGCCCTTGTCCATGGTGGGGACTAATGAGCGAGTGATCCAGTTAACCAGCTTATCCACCCGGCTTTCGTTCTGTACCATTTCATCGTCGTCAACGTCATCAATTACGATTAGATCAGGCCTGAAAGCTCCTTTTCTTAGTCCTCTTGGTTTTTGGCCAATGCCCAAAGCGAAATGGGCGCAACCGTCTTTTGTGGTAAAGTTGCCCTCCTGCCATGTACCCATTTGATACTGTTCGCCAAAATCGGAAATATACCTTTGATTGAACTGCAATTCGGCCTGAAGATCACCCAATAGATTGTCTGCGGCATCATTATTGGCCCCTACCAGCACCATTGTATTGTAACCTTTCTTTGGCTGAATCTTTAGCCACATGGGAATGATAATATCAGAATGTACCGACTTTGCCCCGCCCCTGAATACCCTGTATTGCGCCCTGATGTTAGGGCTATTCTTTACCTTATTGGCAAATTTGATATGGAAATCAGCTGACTTGCATTTGGCATAATGTGGGAAATACTCTTTAACGAAATAGTCATAATCTGAAATAGCCCGCTTCGTGCGCTTATCTTTGTCACCTTCAGATTCATTGGCCATTGCAGGCGTGGCGTTCATTACCCTTGTGCAGTGTTCCTGCCAGTCCTGAAGGCTTCGCTTTTCCTGTGTGGTAAGGTGTGTTTGCTTCATTATTCTGCGTGGTTACGAATGAAATTAGACTGATAGGGAATGAAGCGTTTGGCTAAATCGAAGTCTTCACGGATAAGGAAATCATTGAATTCTTTGAATACCTGAATGTATAGGGACAGGTTAATTTTTTTGTCCAGTTTTTCCACTGCCATAGCAATTTTTAAGATGCTGTCAGTTTCTTTGCTGTTAAGCGGTCGGTTTTCTTCCCTTGCCGCTTCTTCCAGTTGGTTCACCTGAGAGAGCAGGTTGCTTACCAGCTTGTCCCTGGTCACTGTCTTGTGGTCCCTTATTTTTTTCCAGTCCCCAGCTTGAACCCAGCGGGAAATAGTGTTTTCGGGGGTATCTAGTAAGTCTGCTATTTCCTTTTGGCTGTAGAAATTAAAGAAGTACGATTCAGCCAGTATTTTGCGCTTTTTAAGTGGGATAGGATTGGCCATTTGCTTTTGTTTTTCTCAAAAGTGGATGGTTTTAACGGCCTTATCAAGGTGTAAAATTGCTAAGTAGATGAATATATGTAATGGTTACGACTTCTTTCGTAATTAGAAAATTAGGTGCTTGATTGATGGATAAAAAGCTTTCACTTTTGGAAAAAAGCAATCAGAAAGCTTATGAAATTACACCCTGTCATTATATGCAGCAACAAAGTAAACCGGTATGGGTTCCGGGTACTGGCGTCAGGTATAGAACTTGGTATGTATGAAAAGAACCCTATCCTACTGTATGCACACCAAAGGCCTAATAGGGAAAATCCAAACATTACCCCTGTGGGTAAGATGCATAACATTCACCTTAATGAAGCAAATGAATTGGTTGGTGAAATGGAGTTTGACCAAGATGACGAATTTGCCCTAAAGCTTGAAAAGAAGTGGGAAAAGGGAATGCTAAACGCTGTAAGCCTCAAAGCAGAAATGGTGGAAGTCTCGGACGATCCACAATATATACTACCAGGTCAAGAACTCCCAACCCTTACCAAATCACTTTTAGAAGAAATTTCCATAGAACCTGTACCGGGTGACAGTGAGGCTGTGGCCCTTCGCCTGCACTATAAGGGTGAACCCGCTACGGTCATAAGTCTATCTGATGACAATTCACCTGACCTTGAAAAATTATTTCCATCCATCAATAAAAATCAAACTGACATGAAAATCATTGCACTGGCTTTTAAAGGCCAAAAACATGTAACCCTGGCAAGCGGAGCCAGTGAGGAAGATATTGCCAACGCCGTAACCGACCTAGTAGCGAAGGTGAACACCTTGGAAGCCGACAAAGTAAGCTTATCAAGCGACCTTCAGGCAAAAACAGATTTGGTTTCTACGCTTCAGGAAAAACTTGAAACCGTGGAGCTTTCAGCCATCAATGAAAAAGCTGAAGCCCTGGTCAATGCAGCCGGGCCAAGTGGCAGCAAGAAACTAACAGCTGAAGAAATGCCGGAATACATCGAATTGGCTAAAACCAACTATGATGCGGTAAAGAATATTTTGGACAAAAAGAAAGGTTTTGGCTCTGTAGCAGATCACTTAAACCAAAAAGCTGAAGGTAACAGCGGTAAATACGCTGAATTGTCCTTTAGGGAGATTGAAAAGCAGGGAAAGGCCGCTGAATTGAAAGCGAGTAACCCGGAGCTTTTTAAAGAAAAATATAAGGCTCAATACGGGGTAGACTATAGGGAGTAGCCTATTAAAGTAATCAATAAAAAACGTAACCAATCTATTATTTAACATACCATAATAATTATGAAAGTGCTTAAAAGAATCAAGTGGAGTGCAGTCCTCTTTAATTTAATCATGGCCCTATTTATGGGCGTGGCAGGTCAGGCCGTGGGGCTTAATGCATATGCAGTGGCAGGGACAGTGTTCACCGCCGGTATGGTGATGCCTAAGGAAATGAAAGCCGTATTGCCAATGGCCGTACAGGTGGAAATGTGGCAAAGTGACTTTGTGGAAAACCTGTTTAGTGACAACCCCTTTATGAATTATGCCTTCAATGGTGATGAATATGTGTTAAAGGGCAAAGTGGTTCATATACCGGTGGTAGGTGCAAAGCCAACCATCACTAAAAATAATACCTCATGGCCTCTTACTGTTACCCAAAGAGCGGACAGTGATATAGTTTATGCCATAGATTTTTACAGCACTGGGGCCATTCATATTGTGGATGCGGACAAAGTAGAATTATCCTATGATAAGCGACAATCTGTAATAGAAGAAGAATCAGCGGCACTTAATGAAACTGCCGGGGATTGGATGCTTAGGGATTGGTTTAGCAAGACTGTGAATGGTGACACCGTTACCGGTTCTATAGTGCGTACCACCGGCGGGGCTGATGCTACAGCTGTAGCGGCACATTTACCAAGTGCTACAGGTAACCGATTGAAATTCGTGAAAGCTGACCTGAAGGCCGCCTCTGTACTGATGAACAAAGCTAAGATTTCCAAAAAAGACAGGTATGCCATTTTTGATAGTGAAATGATCAGCCAGTTACAGGACGACCCTGATTTGATCAAAAGGGATGGTGTAAACGGTGGTGAAGTGAACCTGAAAGAAGGCGTAATAATGAAGCTGTACGGCTTTAATATTATGGAACGTGCTGAAGTGCTAAGGTTTACCAATGCGGCTACACCTGTGGTAAAAGACCCGGGGGCGGCGGGTGCTGCCACTGATAATGCAGGTGTGCTTTGCTGGCAGAAAAACTGCGTAGAAAAAGCACTTGGTGAAGTTAAGTTCTTTGAAAATGTGGACGATGCGACCTATCAAGGTGATGTGTACAGTGCATTACTAAGAGTAGGTGGAAGGATCAGAAGAGCGGCGGGCGTGGTAGCTATTGTACAAGCGGCTACTTCCTAAGCCAGTCAGGGAGGGTGAAAGCTCCCTGATATTACATTAAATAAAACAGCAAACAACAAATAGTAAGATAGATGCAAGTTGATTTAGGACAGAAAGTAGGGACGGCCATAGCCTCTTTAGGTAGCTTCGTCACGGCCTATGTAGCCAGTGAACAATTAATAAATGAGCTGATTCGCCTACTTTCTTCCTCTATCATTGCCGCTCTGGGGGCCTTGATTGGGTTCTTTGTGACCAAGGCACTAAGGAAGTGGGAAAAGAGAATAGAGGAAAGGAACAAGATCAAACCACCCTGTAAAGACTTATAAGATGACTGACTTTGATATAGCTTATACTAAAGTGATGGGCCACGAAGGTGGTTATCATGCCGGAACTGGAGCCAATGCAGCTGACCGAGGCGGGGAGACTTACAAAGGTGTGGCAAGGCGGTATTTTCCTAATTGGTACGCTTGGAAGATTATAGATGAATTAAAGAAGGAATCTAATTTCCCAAGGAATTTACAGCAAAATAGCCATCTTCAAAGGGCTGTGAAGGATTTCTATGAAGAATACTTTTGGGAAACAAACAAATTGTCTTCACTTCGATTCAGTGAGGTTAAAACCAAATTATTTGACATAGGGGTCAATATGGGGACTAAGACCGCCGCCACATTCTTGCAACGTGGGTTTAATTACCTGTGTAGGGGCAATGTAGCTTCTAAACTTAAAGTGGATGGTTTGATAGGTGGTATCACCATAAGCCGTATTAATCAGCTGAATAACAATGATGCCAGACACCTTTACAATCTACTGAATATACAGCAAGGGCGGCACTATCTGAACATCCTTGACCGTGACAGTAGCCAAGAAGCATTTACAAGGGGGTGGATAGATCGCCTTAACCTTATTTCACAATCAAAATAATCTAATGATGCCGGATAAAAAGAAATTTAATGAAACTACTGTAGGCCGTGTTTTGGGCGGGGTGCTACGTGGAGCAGTGAGGGAATTGCCCCTTGTAGGAGGTGTGATTGACAATATACAATCACCTGAGGGAGGTACCGGAAGGATTAAAGCCAGTGAGCTAACCGGGCAGATTATAGCGGGCGGTATTGTCTTAATTTCATTGCTTCGTGGCCTTGAGATTATAGAACAAACGGCCTTTGATGTAATTATAGGTATATTAACCGCAATGCTGTAACCATGATTAAACGACTTGCATCGAAACTGATTGAATGGCTTACCCCTATTGCCTATGAGGCGTTAACGCTCGATAAAGTCAATAGGAAACTAATCCAACCATTGCCCGGATTGCCGGGATACTATAAGTTTACCGCTCCTGCTGATATGCCACAGGGGCGGTTTATCCATTATCTACACCTTACTAAAAGGCTTGATTTGAATGTGGATGAAGACCTATTAAACACCTATTTAGATGCCTTTACAAAGGCGTTTGAAAGTGGTGATTCAGGTAAGTTCAATGGTTTGGTATTTATGCTTAGAGACACATTGGCCAATATTACACCTATAGAGACTTATTACTGGATAGCGGCCCTTTTGTATTTCGATAAGACCGAAGACCTAACCACTTTTGATTTTGATTATAACCAAAAGAAAGTGGCTTATTTCAAAAGTTTACCCAATCAGACTTTTTTTTTGGCCACGCTCATAAAGAACTGTCAGGGTATTGGCGAAGCATCACTGCCAGACATAGAAGCCTTTTTGAAAGAAAGTCAAGTGAAGGCCGAAAGTTACAAGCGGATTCTTACCACGGTGACATAATCAAAACGATGAATGAGCATGAATTTATAACCCTTCAGTACTGCGAGGGTAACGAACTGGCAGCAAAGGAAATGACCAACGGAACTACAGAAAATTACTATAGATGGCTGGAAGTAAAGACCAAACTACACCGAAAGAAAAATGGCTAATATACCTTTAAGAGCAGATATTGACAACCGGTCATTTGAATCGGTCAAAAAGTATTTGGATGAAATAGCCAGAAAGGCGGGCATGTCTGAAAAAGAGATTGACGACATGAATAAGTCTATAGAAAACAGCGGTAAGAAATCAAATGAAGCATCCAAGAAAGCCAAAGGAGGGTTGGATGATCTTAACAAAACCGCAAAAAGTGTAGGGGCTGCCATGTTGGCGGCTTTCTCTGTTCAGGCTGTTATTGCTTTAGGTAACCAGGTAGTCAATGTTACTGCCAAGTTCCAGAAAATGGAAGCCATGCTAAGGGTAGCCCTTGGTTCCCAAAGTGATGCTACCAGGGCAATGGAAATGATAAGCGACTTTGCGGGGAAAACGCCCTTTCAGGTAGAAGAGCTTACCCAAAGCTTTGTAAAACTTACTAACCAGGGCTTCAAGCCTACCCGTGACCAACTTAGACAAATGGGAGACTTGGCCGCCTCAATGGGGAAAGACTTTGACCAACTAACAGAGGCCATACTAGATGCCCAAACGGGAGAATTTGAGCGATTGAAAGAATTTGGTATTCGTGCCAGTGCTGAAGGTGACCGGGTGAAATTTACCTTCAAAGGTGTGACAACTGAAGTGCAAAAGACTGATGAAGCCATGAGGGGTTACATCCTTAGCCTTGGTGATGCTGCGGGTATTTCCGGTGCTATGGCTGAAGTTTCGGCCACTGTGGGCGGTCAGCTGTCTAACCTTTCGGATAACTGGACAATGTTAATGAAAGAAATAGGAGACGGTACAGGCGGGGTGATTTCTTACGCAATTGGAGAATTAAACACCTTGGTAACTACTCTTAGAAACTTTGGGGCCTTTGCTGAAGGCCTGAACCCGTTTAAGAGCGTTCAGGATTGGAGCTTTGAAACAAAGAAGGCTTTGCTTGACCTTGGAATGACTAATTCAGGAAAATTGATTTCTGACCTATTAGAACCTATTGATAAGATAGACTTTACTAAGCTGGAAGATGGTAGTACGGCTTATATGGAGTTTCTTAGAATCTTTGAACAGGAAGGCGAAGACATTAAAGAAGTTCAGGCCCTTTGGGAAACTTACGTAGAAGTAAGGAAAAATGACTACTACAGCACTTTGGCTGATGCGGGGCGGGCTTACTTTGAAGCTGAAGGCAAAGCAAGGCGGGCGCAAGTGGAAGCCGATGAGGAAGCCAGGAAACAAGCTGAAGAGGCTTTGGCAGTTCAGCGGGCTAAGGTTCAGGCTGAACAGGACAGAATTAACGGGCTTGGACTTATTGCCAAACTAGAGCATGACATTACCGAGGCCCAAAAGGAGCGTTCACAGGCTGGCAGTGTGGCTGAAGTGAGCCGTATAGATGCCAGGATAGAAAAGCTTCAGAAAGAATTGGCTTTGGTGAATATGCTTGCTAATGGCATAGGTACCGGTAACCGTGACCCTTTCGAGGGATTGGAAGAAAGCACTACAGCCACTTTTGAAAAGGTGAATGAAGCGGCTAAAAGTGGGCTTGATAAGTTTGTAGACCAGTACAAAGAAGCCAATGAAAAAGCAAAAAAATCTGATGAAGACCTAGCCAGGCACAAAGAAGAGGTAATGAAAGGCGGCATTTCCACCGCTTTAACCGTGGCTTCCGGTATAGCTGATATTAATTACTTTGCTTCACAGGAAAGAATAAGCCAGCTTGAAACCGAGAAAGAAGCAAGTTTGGCCCTTGCTGGGGAGGATGTCCAACAACGTGAAGTAATAGAAAAACAGTACAATGAAAAGATAAGGGCTGAAAAGGTTAAACAGGCAAAGTTTGATAAAGCGGCCTCTTTGTTTGAAATAGGTTTGAATGCTGCTATAGGAATATCCAAGGCCATTGCAGCAAGTCCGGTAACCTTTGGTTTGCCTTTTTCGGCATTTGTGGCAGCGCAAGCAGCCGTACAGGCGGCGGTAGTACTGGCTAAGCCCCTACCTAAATACAAGGACGGTGTATTTGACCTAGACGGGCCGGGTACTTCTACAAGTGATTCGATAACGGCCAGACTATCCAAGGGTGAATCTGTAGTTCATGCAAAGGGTACCAATAAGTTTAGGGATATATTGAAGCCTATCATTGAGGATAAAAATTTCACCTATGAAAAGCTGTTAGGCATTGCCCTGGATAAGGTGCCGTTGAGGTTAAGAGGTGATGTAATGAACCCGCCTTCTAAAGACAAGTCAGGTACAGACACGGCCTTACTGAAAGGACTGTATAGGCTTGAAAAGGCTTATAAGAATAAAAAGGAAACGGTCATTACTATAGACCGGAACGGCGTTTCACAGCGTGAGCGTAGCAGGTCAAGAGTAATCAAACAACAAAGGGAATGGCTTTATGACTAATTGGCGTTTTATTTTTAATAGTGAAGAGCGGGGCGAATACGAAACGGCTCATGAACCCATGTCATGGAGGGATAGAGAAACCCGCCTTGTCAGGAATATGAACACCTATGGCATTACCCGTGAGATCACAAGCCCTATTGTTTTCATTAAGGATGCTAAGGCATATGTCCAGGACGTATTTAACCAGTCCGGTTATAATGCTAACATCACCTTCAGGGTATTTGAGTACAATCCTTTGATTAGGGATTATGAACAGTATTTTTCAGGCGTATTGATCCTAAAAGGAATAGAAATAGGCCCTTCAGAATTGCAGGTGATGGCCACACCTAATACCATCCAGGAAAGGATCAAAAACAGGGGTAATACTGAAATAGAACTTTCATCTACTTTCAGTATTGGCGGCAATGCTGTGTTTGTGGAAAATGAGATAACAGCCCTGCTTCATAGTAGGCTAATTGTCCAAAGTCAAAGTAATCTGTGGGCTTCAGAAAAAACCATTCCTATGACTTCAGGTCAATTGCTTCAGATTGGCTGGGATGAATACCCAAAAGACGATCTGAAAGGGTGGATAAAAGAGCGGGTAACCATTGCTTCAAGTGAAGTGTTTCCAGTGTATAAATGTGAAGAGGGCGGCAATCATGTTTTTGACGTTTTCTTTGCTGTGGATAGTAGTAGCGGTTATGAAGATGAGCTGCAATTCTATTACCGATTGAATAACAATTCGCCGGTGCCTGTTTCTACTTCTTACGTGTCTGTGGTTGATGGTTTTTCTTATAGCTTTTATTTGGTTGAATTTGATGGTACTATAGCTATGGAGCCGGGAGATACTTTTTACTTCTACGGGGTGTGTGGCAGGAGTTTTACGGCAAAGGTTGGGGTACGTGGGTTTACCCGTTACCCGGCCCTTGATGAAGATAGGTTTACCGTAAATGCAAGGACATATAATGAACCCAATGAAGCGGGCGGTTTTCTTGCTTTCGAGGCGTTTAATCAAGTACTTAAATCTGTTACAGATCGAAAGACAATCCTTTCAAGTTCGGTATTAGGGAGGACTGATTTAGGTTATAATGTGGATGGTGCAGCCGCTTTAAATATGATTACTTCAGGGGCTAAAATTGCTAATAAAACGGGAAATGTTAAAACCACGTTAAACAAGCTTTTAAAGGCTTTTAAATGTGCGTATAATTTGGGTATGTCTGTAGTTTCTTTACCTGATGGTACAGAGAAAGTGGTAGTAGAAGAAATGCCCTATTTCTTTAAAAATAAAGTAGGCGTAACCCTAACTGATGTATGGAACCTTAGGAAGCGTGTAGCGGTGGACTTGGTGCATAACAGGGTGAATGCGGGCTATGCAAAATATGAGACTGATATCAATAATAGTCAGGATGATTATTGCACCCAAAGCACTTATATTATACCTGGGTTGTTTATAGAAAATGAATTGGATTTATTAAACCCATTTATTGCCAGCATGTACGCTATAGAGCAGAAAAGGAGGCTTGCCGGTTCTGATGACGAAAAGTTTGATAATGATGTTTTCATAATCAGCCTGGTAAGGGATATTGAAGGGTATAAGAGCCGGACTAATGAAGGGTTTGAAAGCGTTCTTGGAATTGAAGACCCGGCAAGTGCTTACAATCTTGATTTGCACTTGTCCAGGTGCTTGGAGCGGCATGGTAATTATATAGCTAGTAACTACTACAAAAAGAATGGATTACTGGGTTATTCAGCCAGTGAATCGGCTTCAAATCTACAAACCTTAAAGTCAGGGGAAAACAGGTATAAGGAAGAAAGAAAGGCTATTCAATCAAAAGCCTTAACCAACCCTCTTTGGTTTCCTGAAGTATATGAATTTGAAGCGAAACTTACCACTTCACAGGATAGGGAAGTACAGGCTAAGATGTTTGAAATAATAGAGGTGGTAACCCCTTATGAAACTGTATATGGGTACCTAATGGAAAGAACCAGGAGCGAAGGGAATGAAGCAACGTTTACACTGTTAAGAGCAAATTACAATGGCTAAAATATTCTTAGATAAGGTAATAGAAGGCGACTTCTGGACGGGGTACCGGTTGTATGATATTTATTTTAACGACACAACCAAAGTGGTAACCGCTGAATTTTACGGTGCTTATGCTATTGGTACTCCTTCAGGAGTAACACACACATTTGGAGACATCATTTATGATGAATGCATAGGAGCAGACAAGTACCAGGTAGTAAAAACGCAACTTAATCCATTTGGTGAAGTTGTGATTCAAAGGAATGCTTCAGAATGCAGGGTAACGAATAGGAGTTCTGCTTTGTATAGATTTGATGATAGCGGAGGTGATAAAATGGGGACTGTGGCTGGTGACGTTTGCGCCTTTGAAGGTTCTGCTTATGTGTATTGGTATGGAGATTTAGAAATAGGTTCTATCCTTTATGAAAATGCCAGTGATGACCTTTTGCCTTATGATGGTTCGGGTTGGTTTAGGATAGGTAAAACAGCCTATCAAATTAATGCGTCAAGTGAGGTGATTACTATTAATGTAGATCAATGTTCAAGCCCAACGCCCCTACCTGACCCTGACCCCTTGCCGGCCCCTAGTAGGGAAGCTTATTTTCATTTGCCAGTGGCTACAGCTGTGACCTTCAGGAAGGAGGGGAAAGCTTTATTTTCTGAAGAGAGGCACCCCGGAATAATTGATAGAGAGTTTTACCAAGTGGTGAAAAAAGATAATGCCGTTACCGTTCAGTTTGGTAGCAGTTTTACTACCAATCAGGTAAGGATTATAAATATGGCGGGCGGGGCTGATGTGATCATTACCCCTACCAAGGTAGAATCTAATATTAATCAATTGCTTTCTGTTCCGGGCTTTGCTGTGAATGACCCTGAAATAGTAGGGCTGCAAATTTGGTTTCCTAATAGGGCTTTCCCTGAATTTGGGAAAGTAGGTAATACTATTAACCTGGTAAGTGATCAAGTCAGCCAGCAAGTACAGGTTACTAATGTGCAAAACGGCATAGGTGAAGCAAGGGGTTACAAAGCTATGATAGTTAATTACCTGGTACCAATCACCGGAACCATAGAGGTGGAAGTGTCGGGTAAATATAATGTAAAGCCCTATGATGTGTATGAAGCTGTTTTACCAATGTCTGCAAACGGACTGTTTCAGTTTAAAATAGAAGTTTCGGACGATGATTTTACAGACACTTTTGCACTATCTGAACCGGTGGAAGTTACTGAAGATATAAGCGATTATCAGCGGGTAAGTTACACCAATGATAATGATGAATTTGGCTGTTTTTATGGTAACGGTATTGTTCATGAAAGATGGATTAAAAGCAGGCTTTACCAGTCTTTCCCTGGGGGTGAAAAGACAGTGAACCGTGAAACAGATGCTAAGCTAATCAAGCTTGATGAATATGTAACAAACAGCCTTGATTGGGAAATATTTCAAGTACCACCGTATCTGCTTACACAGCTGGGCATAGCATTAGGCCATGATACCTTTAATGTTAATGGTGTGGCTATGCAGTCTGAAGAAAGTTTGGAGCCTGAATACTTCCTTCCTGATCCTTTGGCTAATGCAGCCATAAGGCTTGAAGAAGTTGAATTTACAGCTAATAATAGAGATGCTTCGCAAGCTGTAGATAGTGCGGACAGCTTTTTGAAAATTGACAATGACGACAAACTAAAAATTAACCCGTAATGGCAAATAAATCAATACCGGAATTAACCGCATTAGGGCGGGCCTTGGTAAATGAAGATTTACTAATTATAAGGGGGTTTACAGAGGATAAGGATTTGAAGCTTTCTTTTAGTCAGTTGGTTTCTGCTATAGCAGGGTCTAGTATGTCAGCTGAACAGGTAAGGGACTTATTAGAATCCTTAGCCGGAACAGACCGGCTTGATGCTTCAGCTATAAAGAACCTTCCTGACGGCCTTGATTTGTCAGGTGATATTATAGACGCTTTGGAAGCGGCAAACGTTCCTGATACTAACAATCCTTTTGCCACTCTGTTAGACTTGCCCACTACACCGCAAAGCGGTAATAGGATCATTACGCCCGGTGAACTGGTTATTAACAGTACTACAAGTGCAACTTTAACAGGGTTAAAATGGGTTTGGGGCGGTGTAATTAAGACTTATACCGGTAATTTGGTATTGACTGACAGCCCCACAACGCCTAATAATAGGTTTGACATAATCAGTGTTTCAGCGGCTAATACTCCCTTAGTAGAAACAGGGACAGCCGACCCGGAACCAGCCGTTCCCAATCCTGCAACAAGTGGGCATATAGCCGTACATACGATTTATAGGCCGTTTAATGGTGAAGATTCAAGCCAACCAACCGCCCCCGCTTCTGTCTATTCTACCAAGAACCAGGCAGGCGGGCAAGGTGATTATGCCCCAATATGGCAGCAAAGCTTAAAGGCTAATAGTTCTTATGATTTTAAAATAGGTTTTATTGGTTGGGCTTCTGAATATTCGGCATCAAATTCAAGGCCGCTTAATGGGTATGTGGCGGTTAATTTTGTCACAAAAAACAGCCCTATTGAAATAGATAGTACCCGTGTGAAGGTTCAAACAAATGACATTTCTTTTGAATCAGGGGACTTTGTTTTAGTGCAGACCGCTACCGCTGAAGCCACTTTGCTTGTTAAGAAAACAGCTTATTTCCAGACCTTGTTTTTCAATTTCTTAGGGGCTAAGAACAGCACGGTAAAGGATGATTCACTTTTGAATCTTTCTGCTTATGATGATTTGCCAGCTGGTGACAGTTATACAAGTTGGAATGGGCGTAGCTTCGTGCCTTCAACTGGTACCACTATCAACTTTGACAAGCCAAGGACTTATGGCATGAATGGTACAGCGGTAACGGGTAATTTAACTATTGCCACGGCGGGTGCTGATGATAGCGTAATGGTGAAAGTGCTACATAACAATAGTACAGAACCCACTATTTCAGTACCGGGCGGGGTAACTAAGCGGCTTTTGTCGGGAGAATATGTGACGGATGAAGATAATGTTTATTTGTTTATTATAGACAAGGATAGTGCAGGCGATGTGAAGGCAGTTAATTACACAATAACACAAAATACACTATGATAAAGACGGTAAATCAGTTTTTTGGGTCGGTTAATAGTGGGGAGAATCTTCTGTTTGAAAATGCTTCTATTATAATGTCTCCATATTTAATTAATGATGCTTATACAGGTTATTGCTGGAAGGTTAGGCGTGAATCTGATTCAGCTTTACTTGAAGTGGGGTTTGATGTGTCGGGCAAAGTAAATGAATCAATTTTAACTTCTTTTTTAGGGTCAGGTATAGGGCGGCTTAACACTTACTACAATCAAGCTGGAAACAATAACGCTGTAGCTCCTGCACTTTTTAGAGAGCCTTTAATTTGGGACAATGGTTTTATACCTGGGCTTGAAGGTCATCCCTCAATTGATTTTGAAGGCGGTGCGCAAAAAAGATTGATGTTTGATTCTATGATTGAAACTATAACAGCAAATGGAAGTTTATTTATGGCTGTAATTGATAGGATTGATGAATCTATAATCCAGCAAGTACTATCTAATCAATCAATTAACCATCAATTTAGACTAACAACTGAAAACCAAATGGATTTAGGAGGTACAGAAGCCCCATTTAATGTTTTTAATACTCCAAGTCCAAAAAAAATAATTGGATTTGACATTAATACGATAACTGAAGAGAGCTTTATATTTGATGAATACGTGAATTCTAGCCCTACAAGTTTTTCTGTTTCCACCCTGCCAAGCTGGAAATTAAATCAATTAGGGGCAAGGGCTAACACAGGGGAGTTATACAGGGGTAGAATGCATGAAGTATTTTTTTTTCCTGATAGGAAATTGACGAATAAAAGAAATATTGTACGCAATCGAAAAGCTATTTACAATCCCTAATTATAAAGAAATGAACGGTTTATATTTCAACGATACCATCCAGCACAGGCATTCTGATTACTTAATTAGAATTGCTCATCATAAACTAGAAATTGATTCAGATTTAGAAATGAGGGCTTTTATTAGATTGGAATTTTGGACAAAAGATGAAAACGGCAATTATGATCAGCCATTATTAGAAGTCATTCAATCTAATCCTAATTTGTCTTTGTCTCAAAAGGCAAATGATATAGAAATGTTTAAGACCCGTATTTGGTCAAGTACAACCAGGGGAAGCCGTGTTATGCCTGAAACGGGGGTGTTTGTGTACCCTGATGAACAAGGTAATTACCCGGAAGGGTCTATTACACAGCTTGAATACTGGCAAAGCTTACCAGCTGAAGCATTTCCAGGTGTTACGCTTGCTAATAAGGTTTATGCAGCTTTATTGGCTAATATGGAGGAAATTTACAGTTTAGGCAATATTTAGAAACATATGTTCAATTTAAATTATAATTACCATGGCAATTACAGCTTATGACGATTCAGCCGCTTTGGCGGACTTTACCACAGACCCAGGGGTAAAGGAGAATTCAAGGATTATTGGGGTAGCCCTAATTAAGAGAGGGTTTGATATTACGGTACTTGATGACGATGAAACCAATTGGGACACTGGTATAACTGCAAAGGACATTGTTATTATTAACCCTGTTACCGGTAACTTCCCTGAAGCTACAGAAAACAGTGTTCCAGGTATTGGCCGAACACAGACAGAATTCAGTAACAAAACTTATAATGTGCCTTTCAGACATAAGGGCGTGGACGTGAATTTAGCGTTTTATAACAAGCTTCTGAAGTCGAAGGAGTACGGTATTGGATTCATGTTTCATGACAACAAGATGTATATACCAGCGGGCAAGGATTTAGAAGTAGCTACAATTGATTTCTTTTGCCGTATAGTTTCTGAAGAGGACTTGGAAGGTGATAGGTATATGATGGTTTCAGCCCGTTGGAATAGTGCTGATTTCCCTTATAGTATTGCTGCTCCTAAAGAACTGTTCCCATTGTAGTTTTTGGTTTATGGTTTATGAATGCAAAAGGCCCGTGTGTAGCGGGCCTTTTCTTGTTGTTTAACGGGTGTTTACCGGGTGTGTTTTATGTGCATTTGAATTCCGTTTTGTGTACATTTGGTTTTAGAAAAATGTACATTTGAATTTTGCGTTTATACATGATAAAAATATTACCTTTCTTTTATAAGGAAAAAGAAAGTAAGCTAAAAATTACTCCTGAAATCTCAGTCACTCCCCTTCCATCAAAAACCTCTTTTGATTCCTTTTAAATTCTTCGGGCTTATTGTGGTTGGCTTTCTTCTCTTCGTATATTGGCAGGCCTTCCCAGTTAGGGCCTTCCTCCTTTACCTCCTCCAGCAAGGTAAACATGGCACTTTTCATTTCCTCAAGCTTCTCTGGTTCGATAGTGGAAAGGTCCTCTTGTTGACCTGCATCGTTTGCCACATTGTACAACTCAAAATATTCCGGGTTAATGGTTTTGATAAATTCCATGTCCTTATCCGTAACGCCATGGGTTCTGGGCATTTCATCATTGGCACGAGCCATCAACATATAATCTCCTTTCCGCATGGCAACCTCCGGAGAACTTCTATAAAAATACCAGAGCATGGGTTTATCCCTTTCTATTTCCCCTCCCTCAAGCAATGGCAATAAATTTATCCCATCGTATTTCCGATCTGAAGGAATGGCCACCCCAGTCAATTCCCCGATGGTAGGCAACAAATCCTGAAACCATATAGGGGTGTCAATTACCCTATTCTCATGAAAAGAACCTGGATAGGAGAAAATGCCGGGAACCTTGATGCCCCCGTCATATACCTCCCCTTTCAATCCGCGTAACTCCCCTTGGGACCCCATTCGGTAAGGCCCGTTATCAGAAGCAAAGAAAACCATGGTATTTTTATCCAATCCTCTTGATTTCAAAGCTTCTAATACTCGGCCGGCTGCCAAATCCATGTTTTCTATATTGGCAAAGTATTCAGCTGTCTTCTTGTCATAACCAGGGTAATTGGCGATTAAATCATCCGGTGAAGCAACCTTTGCATGAGGCTCATGAAAAGCCACATAGAGAAAGAAAGGTTTTTCTTTTTGATATTTTTGCTCAAACCAAAGGTCCACTTCATCGGCGACCAGTTGACAGGAATACCCCTTCTGTTCTCCTATTGGGGTTCCATTTCTAATAAAGTTGACAGGATTGAGATGAGAAGGTTGCGCATTATTTTCTGTACCAAGTGAATAATCAAAACCCTGTTGATTTGGCTGGGGCTGATTAAGGTCCGGGTCCTGGGGGAGCACACTCAAATGCCATTTCCCAAAATGGGCTGTCTGGTATCCCGCAGGCTTTAGTAGTTCGGCAATCGTTATTTCATTGTCTGGTAGATGCATGGGAGAACCGGGAGGCCTATAGCTATACATGCCCGCACGTGCAGGAATTCTACCTGTCAACAACCCCACCCTTGAAGGCGAACAATTGGGAGCACCGGCATAGCAATTGGTGAATTTCACCCCTTCAGATGCCAAAGCATCCAAGTTTGGAGTGTTGGCTACTCCACCGTACCCTTGAAGATCCGAATAACCCATATCGTCTGCAAGGATGATCACCACATTTGGGAGTGTTTTCCCATTCTCGCTCTTTGTTACCTTATTGTTTTGGGACCAATTATTTTGAGCATTCACCGCCTGAGTCAATCCAAAAAAGAGGAAAAGTAAAGCCGGAAGGGCTATTTGACAAATTAAATTCTTTAACATTTGTATGGTTTAATTAAAGTCTTTGATATCCTACTTTTAAAAGGTTGTTTGCTGAATATTCGAACACCACCTACCGTCTACACATGATAATTATTAAAAATGAATTGTTCACTTTATATAATTACAAAAGCTTTGCATCTATTCAGCCTTAGGAACTTAGTCCCATCGCAACCAAATATAAACTTACCCTATAACTTCAATTGTTCAAAATTAAATTAGTCGCTTTATAGCTGATATAGACTGGGTGCATTAAAAGGGTGAAACTCCTATTTAAATCATTGAACATCTACTACTTACAATTGTTTTTAAGAACATTATGCTTATAAATATCAAACCCTGAGGACTCCCTTAACCATAGTGGCCTTAGATTTGATACTTGTTTATTTCAAATCTATACTCAGACACATTAAGCAATGACTTCGACATGGACGTTCTAATAATTGAACATTAATTAATGAATTTACCATAAATGAGTGCGAGAGAACCTTAACAGAAAATAAATCAAAACGTTTATTACGAGCAATATAAATTCTAAAGATCAAAAACAAAACATCAATGATCGTAAATAAATCCATAGTAGGACTTCATATCATCCTCCATGAGGCACATGGTATGTTGGCAGGTAAGATTGCTAACGAAATTAAAGAAGTTTATAGACCCATTCATTGGTTTGAAACCCTAATAGCCATAAGTGAGCATGATGACAGGCAACTGGACTTGAACGAAAAAGAGTACCTTTCTGACCTTGGCGTACCAATGGATTTTACCGAAGAGAATTATCAGGTAGATGAAGTTGTAGAAAGGATGAAGCGCATTTTGAGAACCTCGGAAAATAAGTCTCAATGGATAAAATTATTGATTTCTTATCATTTGGAATTTATATATGGCCCTCTCAAAAAAAAGAGCAAAAGAATTTCAGCGTTTTTTCAACAGCAAGCGTCTGAACGGAAAACTATACTCAAGTATTTTGGCCTTCCCAATAAAAAAGCAAAGGAATACCATGAGTTTTTGCGCTTTTGTGATCGATTATCCCTCATCCTATGCAAGGATGAAACCCCTGAATTGGAAAGGCTGCTTGAAATTAACACTTCTATTGGTGAGGAAACATTTTTCATAAAGAAAACAGATGATGAACGTTTGATTATAAGCCCGTGGATTTTTAAGAAAGATAAATTTGAGTTATCGATTGAAGAAAGGGTTTTAAAGGAAACCCAATTTAGCTCTAAAGAAAATTTTAAGGAATCTCTCTTGAAAACCAAGCCACAAACAAAAAAATGGATACTCGCTAAAGAATAAGCAAGTGGTTAATTGTATTTTCAGCTAAGTTTACTAATTAAAAGAGATGATCAGTCTTGACCTCATACTTCTTTTTCTTTAATACATGTTCCAAAAAATGGACTGAATTCCTATTGCATAGTTTACGTTTGAAAGGAATAATTTTCCTTGGAAACACAAGCTTTATCTTTTATTATTCTTCTCTACACCCTCATAAACAGCATCAAATTAGCTTAATACCTTTATTTAAGAAGTAAATACTCTAGTTAATCCCATTTCTTTTTTTCCATTCCGGGTATTTTTCCAGCATCTGTTCCGGAGCCCGGGTGAACCAGCTATAGCCGTTTCTTCGCTCATGACCTATCTCCGTTATGGAATCCTTTTTAATACCGTCTCTATCGCAGAAATATATTTTCTCGGTTTCCAAGTCATAAAATCGGCCCCAATGTAAAGGCGCATTTTTATCTTCTACCACAATTCTGTCCTTGCTTCCATCAGGCATTGTCTGGGTGTCTATCCTTAATCGACCAACACTGTGTTCTTCAAACCATTTTACAGCTCCGTTTATAGAAGCCTTGACTTCATCGGATGGGTTTTCTATTTCCATAAGCATCAGCACTATTCCTACAGATTCCGACCCACTAAATGAAGGCAACTCGTAACTTCTGGCTTTTGCTGGTGCAAGGCTTACCGAATCATGTTGTGCACACCATGCGGTAGGCACCCCGTTGACGACAATCTGAGTTTTTAGAAAACACGCTATTCCTTTGTCATAAGCTTCTTGGATTTTGGCTTTTTTACTGTCCGACAATTGCATGGACTGAAAAGCGGGATCATCGGATAGCAATTCTTTTAAGAAACGCATTATATTGACCATGGCATCGTCATTGAAGGTGATGTGACCTGAATAGGCCACGCTTCCTTTGCGTACAGGATAAAACTGAGGCCAACCCCCATTGTCGTATTGGGCCTCTAGGATATAATCAACCCCTCTGTTAAAAGCCTTCTTGTAGCGTTCGTCCTTGGTTTTTGAATAGACATTGGCGAGAAATCTCAACTCGGTAATGGTTGCATCATTGTCAAATGTTGCCCCTATTTTATCTTTCGATTTTAGGTAAGCTGCTTTTGTACTAGCATCTATAGGGTGATGATAGGGTTTGTTTTTCTCCCAGCCACCTATTGCCTTTTGGGTCAACAGGACATTTTCTGCCACAAGTTTTGCTTCATCGGAGGCATACCAGGCTTCGGGCATTTTCACAGCTACATCTTTCCAACGCATATCCATGAGACCTTTAGAATCGCTCTGCCCCATTACCGAGGTAATCGCAAAAACTGCAATTACCCCTATCAGCACTACTGTTTTTGAAAGCGCAGTGATATAATTCATTGTATTTGGTTTTTACTCGTTAAAATTCATTTTTGAATTGGGCATTACTTCTCCAACCATTTCCATCTTTCTCCCCAGTCGCCCAAAAAAGCTTCTCTGAATTTAGCAATGGTTTTTGCTCCTTGTTGGTCTTTTATAAATAATCCTTCAGCTAATCGGTCACTGTACCAGTTGGACCCCAACTGAAAGTCGTCTGAAGAGGGTTTACCTGGCCAGGGAATAGTACTGATATACTCTCCCTCCAAGCCATTCAGTTCAGGAATTTCACTACTGGTTTTGTATTTACCGTGTTCAGCCTTTTTAGAGCTATATTTCACACCATAAATTCCCTCTCCGAGGTAATAACCCGGCCAAATCTGACCTTGTATTTTGATTTGAAAAACTGCAGAATCCTCCGGAACCGTTATTTTAGGTCCTTTAAATCTCCATTCGATTGTAGCATAAGCCGCCACTGTATCTGCATTGGTGCTACCGCCTTCAAATACGCTTCTGGAACTGCGGTCTATCTTCTCAAAGCTACCACCCCAACTTTCTCCTGTAGGATCTTCCGGGTCTCCATTCATTACATAAGCGAGTGATGGGGTATCTCCCATTTTTATTTCTCCTTTATAATAATTGATGAAATCCTTACCCATTACACCTCGGCCTTGGATAAAATTGTCATAATAAGTTTCAGCTTTAAATGCTTCGGGAGAATCCTCATCCATAAACCAACCCCTGTAGGTTGCATTGGCCTCTATCATCCAAAGGTCTCCGTGATTGGCAGCTATATAAGAGTAGGCATTGATGCTCCATTTCTTATTCGGGCCTCCGATCCAATACACCCTTATGTTCTCCTTTATTTCCGGTGCATCATGCAATGCCTGGGCGAGATCTTCTATTCCTCCCCAAACCAAAACCCAAAGCGGCTGATCACTTTCTTTTTTGGCGCATTTAATTATCCAATCTGAACCTTCAGTAGAAGTAGAATATCCCTTAAAAGGAGCTGCCGGAATGGCGCCCTGCTTGACCACCGCTCTCAAAGCAGCGGGTTTCGGAAGGTCACTTGCATGTTTTGCTAACTGGGCATAATCTTTTTCATAATCGTCAATTATGTCCAAAAAATTGCTTTTACGCCCATCTCCGAAAGGTGAAGCTACTAGTCCCTCAATTTCAAATTGATCCGCATACATTAATAAATGTATCATGGACTGAAAATCATCAGGATCAGTCCCCCCTATATCAGAACTAATTAAAACCCTGGGCTTAACAGTGTCAATTTCCATGGATTTGCATTTTGACATTAAAATTAATATTGCCAGCCCAAGTAAAGTCACTTTTAATTTAAACTTCATTTTATTTGGGTTTATCTTTTAAAACATCCCAATATCCAATGTTTTTATCCAAAAACCCAAATCAAACAATCATTACCCGTAATTGATTAGATTTTTTTTAAATACGACATAGTTAATAAACAATTTATTGCTTCCTGTTAATCATTCAAAATCAGCTACTTATCCGAAGTCTTCATTCTTACTACTTTGCAGAAAGGTTAACCACAAAGATGCTATATGAAAATCTTATCAGAACTTTTTTAGGGACAACAACACTCCCTGAAAAAGCTCTGGAAACCCTATTACACAATCCGAGTTAGAGAACCCATTACGTTTTACAAATTGTAAACAATACCTTTACCAATTTTTTTTGATTTTACCCAATTAAAAAAGGAAGAAGCACTACCAATTGGCATCATTTTTAGGTAATTACTTCCAACCAAAATAATTAAATTTTGAAGGAAGCTTTTGAAAAATTACGAGGAATACTATTGGGTGATCTGGAAAGTGTAGAACAACTGGCTGTATCCATCCTTGTCGCAATCTTAATCCTTATCTTTTTCATCTACTTGTCCAGGTGGATAAAAAAGATAGTCAGTAATCGACTGAGTAAGAAAACCGATGATCACTTGCTTACCAATTTTATTAGTGCTTCCATCAAAAGCCTGGTCATGCTATTTGGCTTCGCCTTATTGCTACGATTCTTAGGGCTTACAGGGGTAGTCAATAGTCTTCTTGCCGGAGCAGGAATAACCGCATTTATTATAGGTTTTGCCCTAAAAGATATTGGAGAAAATTTTCTTGCCGGTATTCTCTTGGCCTTTAAACGGCCTTTCAAAATCGGTGACATGGTAGAAATCAATGGTATTAGTGGGAAGGTTCGAGCATTGAACTTACGGGACACCCAAGTCAAAACCATAGATGGGAAGGATGTTTTTATCCCGAATGCCTCTATTATAAAAAACCCAATGATCAATTTTACCATTGATGGTTACTTGAGCTACAGCTTTATTGTCGGTTTGGATTATGGGTCTGACTATGAAGCTGCCCTAAAACTCATTACTGAGCTCATTGAGTCTGTCCCTGGAGTCTTAAGTGGAGAAAGGAAGCCCACAGTGTATGTAAAGGAACTGGCTTCCTCCACCTTGAATGTCAAAGTTACCTATTGGGTGAACACCTACAACCGTGATCAGATAGACGCAAAAATTCATTCCAGAGCCATTATCAAAGTGCTTACCGGACTGGAAGAGAATGGCTTCACCTTGCCCGGAGACATTGTTGAAGTCAAAAATCGCCAATAATCCCCCTAAATTTCAAATACCAAAACTAAAATCCATTATCCTTGACTTAATAAATTGAACCCGCTATAAGTAACCGTTAGAAAAATTTTTGATTCAAGCATTTACTCCTCTCCTAAAGCTCCCAACTCTCGATCTTCTTCGATATGCTTGATTCCGGAGATTTTTAAATCTTCCAGGCGTCCTTCTTTTCCCGAGCTACAGCCGGTGATAATTCCCGAAAACTTTAAAACTTGCTTAATTGTACAGCCTTGTTGCCTCAATTGGCCGGCTATCTGCTCTATATCTCCTGTAGCATTGTCTTCAACAGATGCGATAAAATTCTTTTTCATGTCTGTATCATTTATTGTGGTGCTTGCACCAAACCTGCTCCGGCATCCCTTCCCGGCAAACCAACGTTTCTGGCACTATCGGTGAGTTTTTCCCATATCTCCATAGCACTTGCAGAGGGGTATGCCTCCCAAAGCATTGCCGCCACTCCTGCCACATAAGGCGTAGCCATACTTGTACCACTGATGACCGCATATTCTTGTGGTTTTTTCCATGCACTGTAAATCTCTACCCCAGGTCCGGCAATGTCCACACTTCCTCCATCGGGGTTAAGCCCACCACATGAAAAATTGGCTACAGCTGAGTTTTTATCCAAAGCACCTACTGCCATAATATTTGGACAATTTCCGGGATGATTTACCGGCATAATAGTACCCTGACTCCTTTGGCTGTCATTTCCGGCTGCGGCAATAATTAGTGTTCCCATATCCATAGACCTTTTGGCCAAGTCGTTGTAAATATTGGAATACCTGGTATTTTCACCTACCGACGCTCCCAAGGACATAGATATTACCTTACATCCATTGTTTACAGCCCACTCCATACCGGCCAATATTCCACTGTCACTACCTACCCCTTTATTGGACAAAACTTTTCCGGCATAAAGTGAAGCTTCACTTGCTGCACCATAGCGAATACCCGTTGTACTATTTACCCCTCCTGTAGCTATCCCTGCACAATGGGTGCCATGTCCGTTTAAATCATCCACAGTTTCTCCCGCTATAAATGATTTTGATACAATGGTCCGATTTTGAAAATCCGGATGTGCCAGATTCATGCCTGTATCTAAAATGGCCAAATGGACTCCTTTGCCCGTTTTCTGACTTTGCAAAGCATTCAACGCATGTACCGCCCAATAGGCTTTGTCGTCGTTTTCAAAATTCGGGGGTTTTACCACCGGAGGATTTTTAGGAACATCCTCGGGCTTTTTAATTCCAAAAATTTGACAAATAAAATTCCACAACAGCATACCTAAATTCCCTCGGCCGGGAGAATCTAAGGTATATACATAACGCTCAGGCTCCATATATTGGAAAGACTGTCTTGCAGCCATCAGGCTATTCACCTGTTCATCATGATCTGCATTGATTACGGCAACATTAAATTTTTCAAATACAATTCCGTCTCCTTCATCAAAAGCTTTGGCGTAGTCCCCCTCCTTATTTTTATACTCACCGGAGGGTGCCAACCTCAATGCAGCACCACTAGCTTCTTCATTAATATTTTCAAAACTAGCTTCAGGATGAAGCAATACTAGTTTTTTACCGGTAAACTCAGGCTTTTGGCCTGATGCAGCTTGGTTGTTAAAATATGGATCCATAAGGGCTATTGGTTAAAGGCTTAATTCTTCAATAAAAAAACTATTATCCTTGTTAAGGTAATCATTAATTTGAGAAAATTCAATAGAAAAAAACATCTAACTCATTGAATTTCTGCACCATTAATTATTATCCCCAATCAAATAGTAGCTTTGGTCAAAAAAGCAATTCTTCCTTCCAATCAACAAAAAATCATAAGGTACTTGAAATAAGAACTTTTAAAATAAGAGAGTGGAGTGGATTAATATTTATGTAGGCATTCAAAAGATTATATTTTTCAGGTTCAATTGCTTAATTTTAAATTTGAATGGCTTCACGAATGCTATACAAACAAACACTACCCTAAAATAGTATACAATTAATAGAGTGTAACCTTTTTTATTGGCTTTACTTTATTTTTAACCCGCTTTTAAGTCAATTAAATTCCTAATCCATTTACTACAAATTTGAACCATGTCTTTTGCAAAACTCAAGCTCCACCCTACCCTTCTTGAAAATATTTCTTCCTTAGGCTATACGACTCCTACCCCCATACAAGAGCAAGCCATTCCTGTTATTATTCAGGGAAAGGACCTACTAGGCATTGCCAAAACAGGTTCTGGAAAAACAGTAAGCTACGTAGCCCCTATAATAAACCATTTGATAGGTGGAAAACAAGCTAAAAAGAGCCGGCAACCGAAAGTTTTGGTCTTGGTCCCATCAAGAGAATTGGCCATTCAAGTAGTGGAAGTATTTAAAGAATTGTCCCTCAAATCCCCCATCCCTGTCAAATCCATGGCAGTATATGGTGGTGTTTCGATCAATCCTCAGATGAAAGGCCTTTTTGGCGTTGATATATTGGTAGCAACTCCCGGACGTTTGCTTGACTTACAAAGTTCCGCTGCCATAGACCTTTCCAAAGTCTCCACATTGGTATTGGATGAGGCAGATAAAATGCTGAACCTCGGCTTCCATAAGGAAATGGAAGAGATTTTTGATCTACTACCAAAGAAAAGGCAAAATTTATTGTTTTCAGCGACTCTAAGCGACCAATTGTCAGGAATAAACCGGGTTTTACTTTTGGATCCGGTAGTAGTTAAGGTTGAGGACAAGGTTGAAGACGTGGAATCAATCAATTTATCCGGCTATTTCGTTAGTGATGAAAAAAAAGGACCACTGCTCAGACACCTGATCAAAGAAAATGACATGAAACAGGTTTTGATCTTTACCTCCTCCGGAATCAAGGCGGATAAGGTGGCCAATAAATTGCAAAAAAATGGCATCCCTGCCTTATCCATACATGGAAAAAAGAGCCAATTTGCCCGATTAAAGGCCTTGGACCAATTTAAATCAGGGGAAACACCCGTGCTGGTTGCTACCGATCTAATTGCCAGAGGAATTGATTTTTTGAAACTCCCTTATGTAATTAATTATGAATTGCCACGCTCTCCTAAGGACTTTGTACACCGGGTAGGGCGAACAGGGAGAGCCAAAGAAGAAGGTTTGGCCATCTCTTTTGTAACAAGAGAGGAAATCCATCACTTTAAAGTGATCTTGAAAAAAATGAAGCGCTTTATTAATATGGTGGATAGCGAAACCATGGATTTATAAGCCTTACTATTTTCATTCTAACAGCCTTCAAATGGTTTTGCCTAGCAAAGGCAAAATACAACCTGCTACAATTTTGGGTTTAAAATATAGCCTAGCCTTTTAAAATTATTCTTCAATAAAACATACCATCAAATCAAGCCATAAAGAAAAGCGGCAATCTTTATTTCAAATTCATCCATATGTTTTACAGGTGTATGACCGGCATCTTTAAAAGTAACCAACTCGTTATGGACACTATTTGCCGTTAACTTTTTCACCAATTCTACTGAGTTACTATAGGGAACCAATTCATCTGATGTCCCGTGAACAATAATGGTTGGTGGAGCTTTTTTATAACGATTCAGCTGGCCCCATTTCTCTCCGGTCGTTCCCCATAGATTGACAAAACCAATAACCCCAGCCTTGGCTTTTTTCTTAGCCTTATCACCGAAAAATAAATTAGAACCAAGAATACCACCTGCTGAACCGCCCCCAACGATGATTTTTGATCGGTCTATATTCAAAGATTTACTATTCTTTCTAACCCATTTTAGTGCTTTTGTAGCATCTTCAACCGCATCCGAAAGAGTACCGGCGATGTCCTCGAGAGGCTTTTCTCTCAGACGGTAATCAATTGATATACATACATAGCCTTTCTTGGCAAACCTTTTGGCCATTTCTACGATATATGACTGCGTTTTATCGTTCCCATACCTGAAACCACCTCCATGCATCCAGACAATCACAGGACGTTTTTTAATATTATCGTTTTCAGGCATATAAACATCAAGAGCGAGCGATTCTTTTATTCCTTTTGCATTAACAGCCTCGCCAAAAACCACATCTTTTTGAATGGAAATATTCTCAAAAATCTCATTCAAGTATCGTTCCTTATCTTCATTACCGGCTTTTATTGGATGCTTCTCTGTAAAAGCACTTGATACCCAACAAAAACTCATACCAATGGCAATTAATAATGGCAAGCGAACCTTAGAAAGTAGCTTATTCATTTCATTCTTTTTTTAATAGCTGTAGCTGTAAACCAGAAAGTATTTTATTTTTATTTTCTACAATATGCCCCCTTCCGTGAAATTCCAAATTTTCGCAGGCTTTTTCAATATTCTGATTGCTATTTTAGGCAACCTCCCTTTTAATTTCTCAGAATTGACTCCGATTTTCAACCTGGAACCCCAAACTGTGGTGGATAACGGCCATTTAGGTACATCTTGGTAATCATTCCGAAAAGCACGGATTCCTCCGGCATTCTTAATTTCAAGGTTTAAAATTAATGGTACAGAAATTTCTTCTTACTTATTTGTACCTAATTTTCAGAAAACCTGTAATTTTCTTTTCAAAGCTATGCCAAGAATTAAAAGGAAAAATTGAACTGGCTGTAAGCAAACTCATTACAGATGATATAACAATATTAGGGTAACACGCATCGACCAAGATTTCGTTCTCACGTACTGTTATTTGAACACCAACTATGGCAGACTTGCGAACAATTATACTTGGATGGGGTTTGGACCCAAATGCATAAACTGAGTAATTGAAGAATTGACTTTTTAAAACCTGAATCAAATCATTTAAGTTAGGGGACTTTGTTGTCTGAACTACCATGGTATCCTTTATCTTAAAATTTATGTTACGAATAAATATTTAATCAACTATATTTCAAGAACATACTCAAATAGATCGGATTAGTTTTTTGGAGATTACGCTGTTCAATTTTCTATTGCCATTTTTTCGACCCTCTTTGATCAAGAATATTTCTTTTGATTAAAGATAGAAAATAATGGAAATAACAGGCATACGTAATCTTTATAATTGTGCATTAGCCGTCACTGCTTGAAATCATTTCTGAGGGGATTTGTGGATTGATTAAAGTTATTTGGTAGTCCAATAGGTTCTTTTTTAAAAGAAAATAGCCTCGATTCAATAGATGTGCGTAATCATTCATCGCTGCAAATAAAATTTCTAAGTTATTTTCTTTATAGGTGTCCCCTCCAAAATATTTCCAATCTTTTGAGAGATATAACTCAAAATTATCTCTTATTGCCTTGTTTATTTCAGGTTGAAAATTACTATCTCCCATTAATTTGAGTATTTCTTTTTTTAATTTTTTTTCAGTGTCTTCAATATCACTAAAATTCCACCTAATTTGATCAACAGGAGTTGTTAAATTTATGAAATCCAAACCATTAGATAGTTTGACATACAATTGAAATTTGGAATCAAATTCTTTATCATAATCAAAAAATTGTTTGTATAAACCCTGCAAGTTAGTGTTAGGTTTTCTTTCTTTTTCATAACTGTTGAAAAACTGAAAAATCTTTAAATCATTAAATTTTATTTGTTCGTTTAATCGACCTAATTCTATTTCAAGTTGTTTAAGGAGGGCCTTACTATCTTTTTGTTTATATTTTAAGCCATCATAATCGAATGTTTTTAGCTTAATAGTTTTATCTGAAATTTGACTTACCGTTTCTATATCATTTTGTAGTGCAATAGCCGAATAAACCATGTCTAAATTCTCTTCAGAAAAGAGATCAGCTAACTTGATTGTATCTACCTCATCTCTAACTTCCTGAAGATCAAAAATGAGTGGATTCTTATTGTCATAGTAACCATTGTACACTTTAGAAAAAGTGGTTTCCAAAAACTCTTTTTTGAATTCCAACTTGAATGACTCAAAAGATATTTTTATAACAGCTCCTTGGTAAATAACCCCCTGAAACAACTTTTCGGTAAGTTCTCTTTGAGTTCCTTCAATATCACAAAATAATGAATTGGCTAATTCATTATCAATATTTTTAGCCAACAAGCCTGTTTTTTCCAACATATCAATACGGTCTTCCACACTAGGATGTGAAGCCCACTGGTCATTAATTACTAACTTTGACTTATTAAATTTGCTTAATTCGTGTTCAGATACTTGAGGTAAATTATTTTGGATTTCAATGTTATTCTCTTTTGCAAGATAATTCATTGCAAAAATTTGTTCTATAAAAATGTTTTCAGACTTTATATTTTCATTTATTTTATTTTCATAAAATGACAATATACTATTGTAAGAGTGATCTGCTAACGACATTCTGAGCAAAGAATATTTCAAAGGTTCATAACCTGTTACAGTCGCTGCTACTTCATCTGCATGGAACTCCATTTCTCTTGACAAACCCAAATAACTCTTATTTACTACCCCAAACATCAGTCTCAAAACCCATTTGATACCTTCGATAATTTTAACAGAAATAAATACAAAAATCCAAAAGTAACTACTGACATTCGCCCATTTTTGAATAATTCTATCATACTTTTCGTTGTCATTAAGCAGGTTAAATATAATTTGATTTACATGATAAACGTAGCTCCCTACCTTCATCGATTTTTGAGAAAAATGACCAAATTCGTGACTTAAAATAGCCTTTAACTCTGATTTAGAAATGGTATTGACCAACCCCAACCCTATTAGGAGGTTTTTTTTTATTGGTAAAAACATGCTCCAAAAATTTGAGTCATAAAATACCGATGCATTAACATCTACCGATAAATAAACTTTCTTTGGAAAGCTAGTACCTATTTCCTGAACAATTTCCTCTATAAGAACAAAAAGCTCAGGTTCCTCACGCTGAGTGATTTCAGTTAAGTTTGATCTATCAGCTTTATGGGTTTGAAAAACGAATTTCACGAGAAAAAATAATACTAGAATACCTAAACTAGCCAATCCTATTCCAAGCACAATTGTAACAAAATTGGGCCAAAAAGCTATTAATAAAATCCCTCCATATACACATAGAATAGTCAAAATAATAGCTAAAGCCAACATCAGAATATAGGTCAGTAAAAATAGGGCTATTGAGGCAATAGCTTTAGCTGTTTGAGATTTATACTCTTGAGATACTTTGATTGCTGTTTTTTTATTTTTCATTATTCCTTGTCTTAAATCGCACAAACCTGCCAGAAGATTCGTGGCATGTTTCCCAAAATTATCGGATTATTTATACTCCTAAACACTGTATTCTATTGACTATCTTAATAATTTCCTCAAATGTTTAAGAGTAAAGTTGATTTTTAATGACTCTACTTTATATTTTTAACTATAGGTGAAAATGGTATTGGTCATTTTTAAGCCTAAAAATTTGATCTAATCGGTTTAACCCAACAGGCTTAACCCCAAATGACTATAAATCTTCTACTATAAAATAATATCACTTTCCAAAAAAATGACCCGGTCTCTTTGAACCCTATGGCTAAATCCGAGTTTTATTTTTTATCTATTACAAAATTGGACAGAAGTGCGTCCCGTACATTAGTTATTTAATTTCCACCTCTAAACTAACTATGTTTTTATAAATTTAAAAGTAAATACTACATCAGATTCTATTTTTTGCTTGAATCAAATTCGGTCAAGAATTGAGTATTCATAAATGCCCTATCCCATGGCAAATTTCAGGGTTAACCGTAATCCTGTCTAAAAGTTGAGTATCAATATATTAAAGTTACGAAATATTCAATTAACTGGTTAATCTGCCAAGGTTAATAATCATTATCCTATATTAAGATTATAAAAAAAATCGTCATTCCGAGAAATAACTTTTAAAAAAACGCAGCAAACAAGATGACGCCACAATCCAGCAATCTTTGTATGTCCGATTTTCATATACATATTCAATTAATAAGACGATTGTCACTTTTTTGCTGCAGTGCATGTCCCGAGCAGTGAAACGAATCGGGATCAAAAAAGTAACGAACCTGCCCTGAAGCGAAGCAACTCAGGGGAAACCCCGCTGCTGTGTATCTTTTCGGCTAAAATTTAAGGCCTCCTGCACACAGGCAAACTCCGGTTTTTATGGTTCGCTTATAACAATTGCTATTTTTTGAGGCTCATCCTCTAAATCCTATTCCAACCATGCCTGTGTCCTTGCCATCGCTTCTTAAATTTCTTAACGTCGAAAATCTACAAGGCGGAAATTAATATATTCGTCATTCCGAATCTTCTTTTTTAAGGTCAGCCTCCGAAATCAAATTACCGTTTTCAATGTCCTTCTCACTCATTAGGAGCATTTCGATATGATAGGAATTGAGGGCCAACCGTTCTTCGGTTTCGGTCGAGTTCAGAATACTTTCTAACGCTTCCAACAATTTCTCATTTTCAGAAACCATGATCCTGTCTATCAATCTATTTTTTAAATTGTCTAAAGATTCTATGTTCTAAATTTCGGAAATCCCCCTTAGAAATCAAATGCCCAAATACCCAACGTTCAATTGCCAGCCTTAAATTCTAACAACTTTATTGGGTTTCACTAATAACCAATCACTCAGCCTCTCCTCCCAACTTGTTTTTGATAAATTCTTCTGCATTGTCAAGATGAGTCTGTTGTTTGTCTTTATCCATTTTGTCAAGGGAATATACCAGCATATTGGTTCGGTGATTCTTCCGGAAAAAATCCTCCTGTTTCATGACAAACCGCCAAAACATACCGTCCCATATTTCCTCCCATTCTCCTCCGGGATAATTGCTCATCTTTTTGATATAATTTGATCCTCCGATATAGGGTTTGGTTGCAAAAGTTCCTCCATCAGCAAAGAGACACATGCCATACACATTCGGTACCATCACCCAGTCATAAGCATCAATAAACAGTTCCATAAACCAGCGATAAACTTCATTAGGATCAAATTCACACAAGAGCATAAAATTACCCAATACCATAAGCCTCTCAATATGATGACAATACCCGGTCTGAAGCACCTTTTTAATGGTTTGGTCTACAGGCACTATTCCAGTGGTCCCCTCATAAAAAGATTGGGGTATTTTTCTTTTGAAATCCCAGAAGTTACGGGTACGCGAATACCTACCCTTGCAGAGATACATCCCTCGAATAAATTCACGCCAGCCAATGATTTGCCGAATAAATCCCTCCGTAGAATTGATAGGTATTCCCTCTTCTTCTGCGAAGGAAAGGGCCTCTTTCACAACTTCAGCAGGCAAAATCAAGCCGCTATTCATTAATGGTGAAAGCAGGCTGTGGTTGATAAATGAAGGCTCTTTTAGTATGGCGTCTTCGTATTTGCCAAAATCATGAAAGCGATAAGTTAAAAACTGCTCAAGCCAATCTTTTGCTTCTTTATGATTGATTGGATAAATCCTGTCTTTGGAAACATCACCTGGATTATCGCCGAACCATTTTTTTGTATAGGCACAGGCCTCTTCCCATACCTTTGATTTTTCGGGGAAATTAATAGCAGGAGGTGTTTTCCCTTTGGGAAATTTCTTCCTGTTTTCCGCATCATAAGACCATTGACCTTCCACGGGATTTTGATCTTCATCGATCAGTATTGCATGTCTTTTGCGTTGCTGCTTGTAAAAGGTGGCCTGCAAAAATGATTTTTTATCCTTTCGAAAGAAATCGTCCAGCTCTTCTTCATTGTTCAAAAATTGTGGACTTGGAAAAACCTTGACTTCACAGTATTGGGAGAGACTTTGAATGCGCTGCATCAACCAATCATCGACAGGGTCTATAAGGCGGATTGTCTCAATCCCTTTAACTTCAATTTCCTGGTGAAACTTTCTGATATCAGACAAGGCATCGTCAGAAGCGATATATTGGATCTTAATTTTAAGGTCTTGAAGGTATTTTTCATAAGCCTTCATGGAAGCTCGATGAAAGGTTATTTTCTGCTTGTGAAATTTGTACTGCCGGAAGAAAAGGTACTCTTCTATCAGGTAAGTCTCATGTCCATTTTTTATAAGTTCGCTATTTTCAAAAAGCTGATGTGGAAAAACAATATTAATGACTTTCATGGCTTTTATTTCGTTTGCATTTTTCACTGCAGTATTTCACATGCTCCCAATCCCTTTCCCACTTTTTGCGCCAGCTAAACGGGCGTTTACAAGTCAAACAAATTTTGCTGGGAAGGTCTCTTTTCTTCATTTTAACAGTTCTTTCTTACACTTCTTCCAAAAGGAGAAAAAGGAAGGATAATAACCTGTGACTGTACTAAGCCATTCCCGGGATTCTTGGTGACCTTCATAATGTCTATTGAGCGGATGTTCTTTATAAGTGATTTTCTCTGGGCTTATTTGGGCCAGAAGCTCCTTAAACTCCCCTACATACAACTGTATACCCGGAATATTTTCAGACAAACCAATTACAAAATCGATACATTTTTGATGGACAGGGAATTTCTCGAATAGGGAGGGTTCCAGAAGGAGCACCCGCTGGAAACTTTCCCCCTTATGCCAATCAGGATCTAAGTTATAGTAGTTGTAGACAAGGGTAACTTGGTCTGCCAATACAGGAGGGTTTTCCAATTTCGGTAAATGAAGGTCTACTTTTAAAGCAATATTGTCATTCAATACATTGGGAATTTCCATGCTCTCAAAATGCTCGTAGGGAACATCCAGAAAAGTATGCTGCTGCGCACTGTGAAAAAATCTATTGATGTTTTCCTGGTTGGCATAATACTTCTTATTGGAAAAGGTTCCTGCCACCCATTGCCAACTGAGCTGGTTACTGGCAATATCCCCATCCAAAAGATGTGAATACATCCATTTTGCAGGGGTCAACCAATGGGAATGTCCCATATTGCAACAAATGGCTGCCACATACATGCGCATATGATTGTGCATATAGCCGGTTTCATACAATTCTCTGATGGCCTCATCTACCACCTCGATACCAGTGGACGCCTCAACAATAGCCTTTGGCACCTGATAATTTGAAACTGGCTTTTGCTCCTGCTTCAGGTCTGTATGGATGGCCTCTCCTTTGGCTATCCATACCTGCTGCCAATAATCTCTCCAGGCAAGTTCCTGAATAAGTTTTTCGGAATTTTCTTCTGCCCTTTCTAAGGAAATGATGTGTTCATAAACCTGTCTAGTACTGATTACACCCCTAGAAATATATGGACTCAGGCGGGTAACCGCTCCATCTCCATAATTCCGGGATTGGGCATAGCGTACAGGGTCTATTGCTGTAATCCGCTTTCTTATCGCTTCTATGTCGGTTGGAAAGGCTATCTTTTTGAAATTTTATTGTTGGAAATCGCTCTTTGCCTGGAAGATTTAAAACGGTTTATGGCCCCATTTCTCTTGAGAAGATGTTTTTGACTTGTGCTACTGTTCACCCGCTTTCTCCAGTTCCTGAATGAACTGGGTTTTAATTCCCTGCGCATGCAAACAATCACTTCGGCTTCCGAAAGCCCAAATTGAGCTCGTATGGCTTCAAATGGCGTTTTATCTTCCCATGCCATTTCGATAATTCTATCTGTATCAGTTCCTGTCATTTCTTAGGATATAACTGATTCGTGCTCGGGTTGTTTTGGAATTGAGAAGATACTTTTCATGCAATGTTTGGTGAAAAAATTTGAACTTCATCTCCCAGTCTCCAAACATTTCTCTTTTATCTCAAAAAATTAGATTTGAAGGTTTTTATACGGAAATGGTTCCGTCCCTGTAACATCCCTCTTTGTACAGGTCAATTCTTTTAATTTATAACTTATCAATGAATTCCATCAACTTTATTTTGGCTTCTTGTTTTGCTTTGAAATCACCATCCTCAGTCCCGCCAAATTCATAAGCATACTCTTTTCCATCAATGTTGACCCTTCCGGCTCTAAGGCGCTCTTTATGCTCAGGGTTATTAGCAATTAAATGTCCCGCATTGTCATATTTAATATTCAGAAAGGCATGCTCAAAGTCATGTTCAGCCAATCTCTTTTCTATCAAGTCTGCCATGACTGAGGATGGCCAGACCTTGTCATCTCTTCCGGAAAAAAGCAGGATAGGTCCGTTAATCTTTTCTACCTTGATCATGGCTTTTTGAAGTAAATCTTTTTTCGCCAATCCATCCAACCAATAGCCTTCCATCTCAATTTTATTGGTTTTATTTCCCTTGATTTTATCCATAGGAAGATAAGGAATATCAATTCCTTTGTATTTCCAACTCGCTTTTATTTCATTGGAATTGTAGGGCAGAACTGTATTTGACCAAGACACAGCACTTGGGGCATAAGCCACCACACCACGAGTGTGTTTGGGGAATACTGAGGCAAGCACCAGCGCTAATTCAGCATTTCTAGAAGCACCCATCACCACTATTTTGTTTGGATTAACCTCTGTTTGCGCTTTAAGCCAAGTGAGGACATTTTCAAAATAGGTCAACTCAATTTCTTCCGGCAATTCTGGCAATCCTTCCTTTCCTATATAAGGTAGCGACAATCCAACCAAGCCTTTTTGAGCAAATTGTTGGCCCCAATAATCTCCCCATTGTCCTCCACCTACCAAGATCACTGTGGGGCTATTCTTAATGCTTTTCTTGGCAAAGAAATTTGCTTGAAAACCATTCCCATTTATAGCTCTCGGTTTAACCCCACTGAAAAGCATCTTGTCAGCAATAAAGTAGCCACCAAAGAGGAGGAATAACATTCCAACAATTAAAATGTACTTTTTCTTTCTCATGGTTTTTCAGGTGAATAAGTAGGTAAAACAGCTTGGCTTTTGTTTTCAAAATTAGCAAAGTCATCTAATTCCTTATCTACTTTATTCACTTTTAAAGTGACGGTATTTATTGTAGTGATAATTGGTTTCCTTCACAAAGGTTTGCCTCATTTCTCAACCAGCCAAGTAAAAAAGCGACTAATATCCGACTAAATTTAACATTTACGGTTCTTCCTTTTTCTAAAATTACCTGAACACAAAAAATTAAATGCCTAAATTTAAAAAATGATGTATTTATAATCGCCATTGTCTATGTCAATGCCATAAAAAGGAAAATGATGCAAAACGGCTTTATATTATTACCAAAATTGAAAAACAAAAGGCTATTGTGTCTGACAATTCTGACCTTGGCCTGTACTAATGAAAACCATTTCAAACCTATATCTGTGGAATATCCAATTACTCAAAAATCTAATCACGTTGACTTGTATTGGGGTGAAGAAGTAGCAGATCCTTACCGATGGCTGGAGGACGATTATGCTGAAAACACCAAAGAATGGGTGGTCGCCCAGAATAAAGTCACTTTTGATTACCTTGATAAAATCCCTTTTAGAGAGGCTATCAGAGAAAGACTTGAAAAAGTATGGAATTATGAGAAAGTAGGGGCTCCATTTTTCTACGGTGAATGGACTTACTACTTTAAAAATGACGGGCTGCAAAATCAGTCTGTGCTGTACAGATCACGGGATGAAGGAAATGAAGAAGTCTTTTTGGATCCCAATAAGTTGTCTGAAGATGGCAGCACTTCCTTGTCCAGTATTGCCTTCACCAAAGATGGAAGTTTATTTGCCTATGCTGTTTCTATTGCAGGATCGGATTGGAGGGACATCTATGTCATGGACACCGAAAGCAAGACCTTACTAAAAGATCAAATCAAGGATGCCAAATTCACAGGCATTTCATGGGAAGGAAAAATAGGCTTTTACTACAGTACCTATGCCCAACCTGACGGATCCAAGCTTTCTGCGGTGACCAATGATCACAGGCTTTATTTCCACGAATTGGGTACCACACAAGCTGAAGATGTATTGGTATTTGGAAATGATGAAACACCTAAAAGGTATGTTTCAGGGACTGTTACAGAGGATGGTCAAGTCCTTGTTATCAGTGCTGCTAACAGCACCACAGGAAACGAATTGTACATCAAAGATTTAAGGAAAGCAGGCAATATCATTAAGCCCATTGTAGCCAATATGAACAATAACCATGGCGTTTTGGACCATCGGGAAGGATGGCTATTGGTCCAAACCAACAAGGATGCACCCAACAACCAACTGGTAAAAATTGACCTGAACAATCCCGAACCGCAAAAATGGCAGGTGCTTATTCCTGAACAAGAAGAAGTCATGCAAGTATCCAAAGGGGGTGGGAAGCTATTTGCTACTTACTTAAAAGACGCCATCAGCGAAATTCGCCAATATGACTATGAAGGCAAGGAAGAAAGCAGAATCGAACTGCCCGGAGCAGGTACTGTTAGTGGTTTCTCCTCCAAAAAAACGCAAGACAGCATTTATTATTCCTTCACTTCCTATGTGCAACCGGGAAGCATTTATCGTTATTCAGTTAGAGAAGGGAAGAGTAAACTTTACCGACAACCCCAACTGGATTTTGACCCGGAAGCCTATGAAAGCCATCAGGTTTTTTACACTTCCAAGGATGGGACGAAGGTGCCTATGCTCATCACCCATAAAAAAAGCTTGGCCTTGAATGGCAAAAACCCGACGATATTGTACGGATATGGTGGTTTTAACATTAGCCTCACACCTGCTTTCAGCATAGCGAATACCGTATGGTTAGAAAACGGTGGTATTTATGCTGTCCCTAATATCAGGGGAGGTGGAGAATATGGTGAAAACTGGCACAAGGCCGGCACTAAGCTTCAGAAACAAAATGTATTTGATGATTTCATAGCTGCGGGAGAGTATCTAATTCGTGAAGGATACACTTCAAGTGATTATTTGGCCATCAAAGGCGGTAGCAATGGTGGGTTACTTGTGGGTGCTACGATGATCCAAAGACCTGATCTTGCCAGAGTGGCTTTGCCTGCTGTGGGAGTTATGGACATGCTAAGGTACCATCAGTTTACTGCAGGAGCAGGCTGGGCTTATGATTATGGAACTGCAGATGAAAGTGAAGAGATGTACCGGTACCTTAAAAATTATTCACCTGTTCATGCCTTGAAGCAAGGAACAGCCTACCCGTCAACTTTGGTCACTACGGCCGACCATGATGACCGTGTGGTTCCTGCTCATTCCTTTAAATTTGCTGCAGCACTTCAGGAAGCCCATAAAGGAGAATTGCCCGTTTTGATCCGCATCGAAACCAATGCAGGACATGGTGCAGGCAAGCCTACTTCGAAGGTGATTGAGGAACAGGCTGATATCTTTGCCTTCACCCTTTATAATATGGGGGTGGATTTTGAAGGAAAAAGTGAGTAGGAGGTAATTTTAATCGAGGATAATTATTGAGACCTAGATAATAAGGATCTCCAGTTTGACCATAGGAGGTATAAAATGATCATGGTTAGAAAAAATAGGATTGTAAAACCCCTCATTTAATACGCTTTAGTAAATGTGCAAAATATCGGATCTACCTCCTACTTGTTTTTATGTCACCAGTTTATAACAGACTAGCATTTACAAAAGATCTTATTTTCGGATGGATACAAGAATATGGATATTTTCCCCGTAAGCTGTGTCATCCTTTCATTCCTAGGTATTCCTTGGCAGACAATACTGGAATCTTCGAATGCTTAAAATCTTTTTGATTTCTCGTTATGATTATTCTTACCCCATTTTCAATGGCAGAATAATACTGTATGGCATCTTCAAAATCTTTAAATTCCGAATCAAGCGCCAATTCAATCACCTTATCATCCATGGGAACCACTTCAACCAATACCTTGAACTGCCTCAGTACCTTTCTCGCACTTGAAACCTTCAATTGCTGAGAAAGGATATAATAGGTATTGGCAAAAGTAAGTGCTGACACAAATAATTTCACCTTTCCTTTATCACCCAGGGTAAATAGCTCCTGAGCCTCTTTTAAAAAACTTTTCCGTTTCCCTAATAAATCCAAAACCACATTGGTATCTACAAGTATTCTATTCATTAGTTATACTTATTAGATAAATAATCAATGTATTTTCTTTTCTCTGCACCTTCTTTCAGTTTAACCACACCTGTTAAACTCTCGACCAACGGGCTCACTTCTGCCTTTCCAGCATTTCCCTTTGTAAGTGCATCCAAATAATTTTCAATTAATTTGGACAAGCTAATGTTCTGTTCTTTGGCGTACATCTTCGCACGCTCAATTACACCATTATCAAGTTTTAAGGTCAGTTTTGAATCCATAGCTCTAAATTGTACGTACAAATTTAAAAATATCATACGTTATACGCAACACTTAACTATGATTTCACTTATACGACGTTGGGTTTTACAGGACCATCAGTTTACTGCAGTAGCAGGGATACCATCATAAAGGTTTTAAATTACAAGCAATTCTTTCTCTTTATGGGGTTCAAGAACTTCAGTCAGTAATTTTTCTTAAGATAGATTTTTCAAGGCCTCAATAATCTCATCAGGTTCTGAACGTGTTCTATAATCAATATTGACATAGCTCCACTTGACCACCCCGTCACTTCCCAACACAAAAGTGGCAGGAATTGGTAATATGGTGCCATTACCATTATTGATTTTTTCCAAATCAAGTTTACGATCTACTCGCATATGTTCAATCAAAAATTCCGGCACTTCCCAAGCAACACCATATTTTGAAGCCACCTTGGCATCTTGGTCAGACAATACATTAAATTCCATTTTACTAATTTCATTTTCTGTCATTGACCCGTCAGGCACTTCTGGACTGATGGCAACTAATGTAGCCCCTAATTCATGGATATCACCCAATTTGGCTTGTAAGGCTCTTAGCTGTAAGTTGCAGTAAGGACACCAACTTCCGCGATAAAATGTAATCACAACAGGCCCTTTATTTAATAAAGAAGTTAAGGAAATGGTTTTCCCCTGTGGGTTAGGTAGCTCAAAAATTGGCGCTTTTGCCCCAATTTTAATCGCATTCTTTCCCTGTTGGAAAGCTTTTGCCTTAATAATTATTTCATCAACACCTTTCATAAAGTCAGGGTTAGCTTTTCGCCCTGCTTCAATTTTAGCATCTGTTTGTTCTTTTAATTTTCCCATTATTTTTCTTTAATCCAATATAGTTATAACTCAAAGATTCATCTTTAGATCTCATTATTGTCTAATAAAATCCATTCGGTGTTTTTCTGAAAGACAAGGTTCAGAATATTCAATTTTCCCTGCTTTTTCTAATATTACCAATCGTCCTTGAATGGTTTTGTAATTTATTGCCCCTCCTCTGGTTCAAGTTTAGCCTAGTGTAACTTGGACCCAAAATACAGAAAGTTTTCAACTGTCATCAATTAAACGCTTTGTTCAATCCAAGTAGAAATACTCGGGTAATTTTTCGGTAAATTTTTGCAGTATCCTGCGGAGAATGCACCATACCTTAGTTTATGCAAGATTTCCACTGGTTATTCTAATTTTCTAATTAGGTTTGGTGCATCTTTTTCTATTTTTTCAAGTATTTCTGACGAACTCATTTTAGGTTTGCCTCGTAACTCAACCCAGTTTCCACCGTCTGGAGATGTTTCAGGTTGTGTCGGGTTTGTTATTCTACGCCACCTTATTTTTCCTTCGTCTTTTCCTGTAAATGGGTTGAAGCGTGCATATTCTAAACACTGGCAATTTTTAACCTTATAAGCTGGATTGTTTTTAATAGATTCATATTCTTCCGGTAAAACTCTCTCAAAACCAACTCTCGCTGCACGTATTAGATCTCCATGCGTAACGACTATAATATTTTTCCCATCCTGTTCTCTTGCCCAAGTATTCATAAGATTACGAATACGTTCATTTTTCACTCCCCAAATACTTTCACCACCTTCAAAAGCAGCGTGAAATGGGTCATCGTTCATCAATTTATCTGTTACCTCATAAAGTTCTTTACGTTCGGCAATAGTCAGCGTTCCATGAACGCCCCAATTACGTTCTGCAAGACGGTCATCTATTTCCCATTTAATTTCCGGTACATTTGCCGAAATTATTGCTGCTGTTTCTCTTGCACGGAAAAAGCTTGAAACAAAATAAGTGTCAAATTCGCCTACTTCAAGAATATTTTTGTTCACCCATTCTCTTGCTTGTATTGCTTGACTAATACCTTTTTTTGAAAGTCGGTGTTTATAATCAGTCCGTTTTCGAATGGCTAAAATTTCAGCACTCATTACATCTTTTCCTTGCTTATCCCATTTCTGAACAACGTTGGCTTCTGATTCACCGTGCCGTATAAAAACTATACGTCTTGGCATTCCCATATTTTTCTAATTTTTAAGTGATTTGTTGATGTCATTATTGTGCATAACATCTAGTTAAAGCGCACCATGCCCTTTATTTACCTACCAAAGATAACTTTTTTAACTAAAAACTTATCTTAACAATTGGATTAAAGCACCTACACCATATAAAACCCACTATTTTTGACACAATACTTAATAATAGATTGTTAGCTTAGGCTTTTGTAAACGATCAACCTTTCAAGTTTAGCGAAGCGTAACTTGGACTCAAAATGAAGAAAATTTACAAATTTTAGTAAATATTAGTCGGACAACTTTCCGGCAAACTTTATATGGCTTCGACAGGTTCAGCCACCTGTGATTATAGGATAGGTAGTTATACTAGAAAAGTAAACATCACCTGAAATATTTTATTGAAGTTGCCCCCGTACATTTCTCAGGGTTTAACATTAAATTCAGACTAGGTTATTCCAAACGTCAGAATTCTTAGTTATTTAGCAGTTGTTTTTTAATTTTTCTATGCTTTCCCTTAATCCGCAATTTTCCAAAGTTGCTAAAACTTCATTCTTTGTCTTTTTTGGATTTTTTAGCCTTTTAACCATTTTATTAAAAGCCTTACAAGCTAATTCTGGATTGATATCAAATAAATTTAAAATGAGTTCATCAGGTTTTTGAATCTCAATATCAAATTTTGATAGTTCATCCTTTGGGAAATCCCTTGAATTAAATGTAACTATTAAATCTGCATTACACCTTATTGCACAAGCGACTACGTGTCTATCATCTCTATCCGGAAGTTTAAGACTTGGAATTAAATCTTCAAAATCCTCAACATTAGCATCGGGAAAAGCTAAATTCATAGCGGTAATAGTTTGATTCAGTTGTTCTTTTTTCAAATCAGTTCTGTTTTTCAAAAGATTTCTTAGCCACTCATCTTGAATTATGTCAGACCATTTTGCTATAAATACCCCTTCAGCTGCAAGGGATAACAAAATATCTCTAATTGGTGCTGGATATAAAACGCAGGCATCTAATACAACTTTAAACCTAGGTGAATGTATCATTCGTACCCTAGCTTTAGGTCTTGTGCTTGAGTAGATAAAAAATCAAGTTGAGCTTCCCGTTGTTTAGTCAGCTGTTCTTTATAATCTATAATATCCTTTAACAATATTCTTCTGTGACTTCCTACTTTTTTAAACGGAATTATTTTAGTCTCAAGAAGTTTTATCAAATGAGGTCTTGATACATTTAACATATCAGCGGCTTGCTGTGTGCTTACTTCCGAATTTGAAGGCACGATTGAAATCGTCTTGCCTTCAGCCATATTTTGAATTATGGCAGAAAGTAATGTTAAAGCTTTTTTAGGAATAGTTATAAACTCACCAGTTTCTTGTACTTTTATTTTGACTCCTTTTTCTCGAGAAGATTTAATTCTTTTTGATACGACCTGAAAGCCTTTTAAAGAACTTAGTGCAATCTTTTGGTCTTCTTTTGTCGTTCTTCTGATTAAAGTTTTCATAATTATTGTTTTTAATAAAGTTAATCGAAATAAACGAAACAAACAAAATAAACGAAATAGTTTTCCAATGTTCGTTAAAATACATCATACTCATTAATTATTAACAGCTCGGCTAGCATGCTTAGTTTAGCCCTACACACCGGGCTTTGGCGGCAATGAATGCTCGCCATTTGTGCCGGTTGGGTACCTCTAGGTTCAACTCTTGCGAAGCGTAACTTGGACCCAAAATGAAGAAAGTATATAAATTTCATTAAACATTTGTCGGACAACTTTCCGGCAAACTTCATATGGCTTCGACAGGTTCAGCCTCTAGTGATTATAGGGTAGGTAGTTAAAATAGAAAAGTAAACATCACCTGAAATATTTTATTGAAGTTGACCCTGTACACTTCTCAAGGTTCAACACTGTTTTCAGACTAGGCTATTCCAACCGTCAGAATGTTTAGTTATTGTGGATAGTTTTTATTTATTTCAAAGGTGAATGCTTTCAGATTTTCTGACTTCAAATTACAACGTTCATCGAATAGATCATTGATGGCGTATTCAGAACTGGAATAAAGTTTTATCTCATGTTGGTCACAGTCACTCTCGAATATGATCAACCCTAAATTTAATTGATCTATAAGATTTTGGAGCTTATTTAGCGCATGAAATTTTCCAATCAAAGACTTGAGATTTAAAACATGTTGATAGTGATTAAACCTTTTAAGTCTATCGTGATATGGATACAGCTTCTCAGGTTCGAGAATACCGATGTCTGTACCATTCATGAAAATGTGCAGCTCGGACGACAGTCCAAAGTTAGTTTCAAGAGGTCTACAATCCAATTTCTCAAGGTCGGCCTTTTGAATCAAGATTTCAAAAATGTCTGCACTCATTTTTTTCTAATTGTCCAGTAGAGTAGCCCCTGATAGGCTACCTTATTTAATTACCTATAAAGATAAGAATAAAAGTAAGCATCCGAGGAACCCATATAGATTAATTTGGAGTTGTTGGATT
>TARA_R110002167_G_scaffold19055_6_pt1 | contig 69932 bp, 58 predicted proteins | sample TARA_R110002167 | Tara Oceans TARA_R110002167 (sample SAMEA4398238) | marine metagenome | biome: Polar Biome; feature: [MES] marine water layer (ENVO:01000295) within the mesopelagic zone...; material: water (ENVO:00002006), including particulate matter (ENVO:01000060) such as......
ACCTGATAAGATAAGTTACCTGTAAATAATTAGTTTTACTATTACTATTTAACTAAAAGCACTAAGTTATAGTTTAATAAAGAGGTTTTATGTCGTTAAGTGAAATAATGTTAACTATTTTAGCGTTAGGTATCATTATTGGAGGAATTTTACTTTTAAAAAAATCCTCCAAGAAGTTTGATTTAACACCAGAGCAGCTAACAAAAATTAACAAGCGCAATGATGAGCTAGATAAAGCAGATAAAGCAGATAAAGAAAACTAACTGTAATTTTTGTGAATACAGTACCTTTAATTACGGTACTTTTAATTGCGATACTTTTAATTACGGTACAAGGTTTTAATTAAATGGTAACCAAATTTAGTTTTTATTGGCCCATGAACTTTTAGTAACTCTTTTTTAAAAACAACATCATCAAAAGCCTTTACCATTTGACCTTGGCGAAACTCACCTAAATCGCCCCCTTTCTTTTTTGATGAACAAATTGAAAACTTTTTAGCTAGTTGCGCAAAATCAGCGCCATTGTCTAATGTATATTTCAGCTCTAGGGCTTGTTTTTCAGTTTTTACTAATATGTGAATGGCTGCTGCTATTGCCATAGCTGTTTATCCTATAATTTTATTACTAACTTATTATACGCCTATATTAATCTACTGGTAATACCATAAATAACTATTACTTGTTCCATTATTGACATAAAATGTCAATAACTACTTTAACGTAATATAAAATCTATACTTATGAGTACAATAAAACACTTATTTGAAAATAATAAACAATGGGCTGACAAAATAAATGCAGAAAATCCTGGTTTTTTCAAAAAACTTTCTGAACAACAGTCGCCAAAATACTTATGGATAGGCTGTTCTGACTCTCGCGTACCCGCTAATGAATTATTAGGTATGCAGCCTGGGGAAGTGTTTGTTCACCGCAATATTGCAAATCAAGTTATCCATACTGATCTTAATTGTTTATCAGTAATCCAATTTGCGGTAGATATTTTAAAAGTCAAAGACATTATTGTTTGTGGACATTACTGCTGCGGTGGTATTAGTGCTGCTTTTCATGATGAGAGCCACGGTTTAATTGATAACTGGCTTCGCCACATACAAGATGTTTATCGTTTTAATCAGAAAAAATTAAATGCGATTGTAGATGAAACCGAGCGCATGAATTTGTTATGTGATCTTAATGTTATTGAGCAAGTCGCCAACGTATGTAATACCACTATATTACGTAGTGCTTGGCTTGCTAAGCAAAATGTAACCGTACATGGCTTAGTTTATAATATACATGACGGAATATTGAAAGACTTGAATGTATCGGTGAGTAGTAATAGTTAAGAATAAAGTTGCGAGCACAATAAGTGACGAGTTACGAAGCACCTTACTTCGCAACTCGACACTATTATCTCAACACTATAATATTAAACTATATGAATTATAAAGTTCCACGTTCCATTTGGTTTAACTCAATTGACTTGAACAACGTTGAGAAGTTACCTTCACCAAAGCCTTGATCATTTACGCGTTGGATCATTTCAATAAAGATAGGGCCAAATAAATTTTTAGTGAATATTTGTAGCAAGTAAGTATTTTCAGCTTGGCTATCAACTAATATTTGATGCGCTTTAATTTTTGCTTTATCTTCTTTAATCCAAGGCACACGGTTAAAAATTTCATCATAATATTCAGGCACTATATGCAGCGTATCAATAATATTACGATCCAATTTATCTAACGATGCAACTAAGTCATCAGTTATAAAAGCTAAATGCTGCACACCAGGCCCATTATATTCATCTAAATATTCATCAATTTGATTGTTATTTGTACCTTTACCTTCATTGATTGGAATGCAAAATTTTCCACAAGGCGATTGTAACGCATAAGAGATCAATGCACTTTTAATCCCTTTAATGTCAAAATAGCGTATTTCAGTAAAACCAAATACCTCTTTATAAAAATTAGCCCATTTGTGCATGGTGCCTTGATGAACATTATTAGTTAAATGATCTACTGCTAAAAAGCCCTTGTCATCAACAACAACAGGTAAGTCATGAGTATCGAAGTCAGTATCATAGATACAACCTTTATTTTTACCTTCATTTCCTTGATCAGGCGCAAAGTTATCAATAAAGTAAATTAAGCTATCACCAATACCAAAAATGGCCGGATAGGGTAATTTACCGACTTCATTTTCAGCTGACTTTGCGCCACGCTTTATTGCTTGTTCAAAGGCAAAATCTGCATCTTCAACACGCCAGCCCATTGAACAAATAGCAGGTCCATGACTTTTAGCAAATTCTTTTGAAAACCCCTTTTTTTCTCTATTTAGTAGAAAGTGAATATCATTTTGGTTGAAATAATCAATATCACGCCCTTTAAACTTTTTAGTTTTTGAAAAACCAAAGCCATAAAAAGCCTGCTCCATAAAATCAGAATCAGGGCTGGCATATTCGGTAAATTCAATACCACATAGTTTTAACGGGTTACTCTTTGCTAATGTCGCGTCAGTCATTTTATTATCTCTTCTCGCTGAAATTTACACACCTCAAAACACATAGTGTGAATGGTAATAACTTCATTATCTAGAGGATTTAACAATTGCGAAAGGTTCAGCGCAATAGACCTAGCAAGGCGTATGTAAATGAATATGTACGTTAAATTCAATGAAAATTGAACAGATAGGAGGCAAGACTATATAGTGGCTAACAGCAAGATGTATTCAATTATTTACAGGCAATAAAAAAGGCGCTAAAAAGCACCTTTATTAGTATAACAATCATACCAGTATTAGTTACTACGTTGTGGGCGTTCACTGCGACGACGTGGAGCTTGTCTTTCAACTTGCTCTTCTGAAGCGGTAATAGCTAATGGTTGACGACGTACTCTCACCGCTTTTAATTGATTGAACAAATCAGCAGGAATACCTTTAGGTAATTGAACAAAGCTGTGTTTGTCATGCAAGTTAATTGCACCAATGTAGCTGCTGTCTAACGATATTTCATTAGCAATTGCACCAACAATATCGCCAGGACGAGCGCCATGCTCTTTGCCTACTTCTAGACGATAAGTCTGCCAATCAACATCATTACGATCTACTTTTGCTTTACGCGGCTTTTCGTCACGTGAACCACGTTGACTATTACGATCACCTCGGCTGTCTGCACGGCTGTCAGAACGAGAATCACGACGAGAATCTCTACCACGATCATTTCTATCGCGACCGTTACGCTCACCTCGGCTATCGTTGTCACGCGCATCACGACGTGGTTTAGGATCTTCTTTTGGCTGTAATGGTTGCTTTAATTGTTTTTGAAATAACAAAGCTGCCGCTAAATCAACCATCGACATTTCAGATTCACTTGCCATCGCTTCAACGATTTCACGCATGCTTGTTAATTCTTTCGATTCAACAATACCCGCTATTTCATCACGAGCGCGTTCAATACGCTTTTTACCAAGTTCTTGTATATTTGGTAACTCATACATGTTCACTGTGCCAGAGGTTAAACGCTCATAGTGACGAATTGAATACATTTCACGTGGGCGAACAAAGGCAATTGACATACCTTCACGACCAGCACGACCTGTACGACCAATACGGTGAACATAAGCTTCATGATCGCCTGGTAAGTCATAGTTTATAACTAAAGAAATACGAGGAATATCTAAACCACGAGCAACAACATCAGTTGCCACTAGAATAGACGATTTTCCTGATTTCATTTGTTCAATACAACGTTCACGCTGTACTTGGTTCAAATCACCATTAAGTGCTAATGCTGGATAACCAGCACGTTCTAATTTTTCAGCTACATCAACAGTATCGCTACGAGTACGCACAAAAATAATCATCGCATCGTAATCAACAATTTCAGCAATACGCTCTAAAGCGGTCATTTTAGTAATGCCACCTACTTTCCATGCATATTGAGTAATGTTAGCTTTGGATTTTTTAACCGCCGCAATTTTAATGTGCTCTGGTTCTTTTAAGAAACGGTTAGCTATTTTACGGATCGCTGCTGGCATCGTTGCAGAGAACAAGCACATTTGCGTAGTTTCAGGTAAATGATCTAAGATCCACTGAATGTCTTCTAAAAAGCCCATGTTTAACATTTCATCAGCTTCATCAAGTACACAAACCTTTAAGTCACCTAACTTAAGGCTTTTACGACGTAAATGATCCATTAATCGACCCGGCGTACCAACAACAACTTGCGCACCGCGCTCTAATTGTTGAAATTGTGGACCGTAAGACTGACCGCCATATAAAGTAGCAACACTTAAACCTTTCATATTTTTACCGAAAGATTCAATCGCTTCAGCTACTTGCATCGCTAATTCACGCGTTGGCGCTAATACCATTAATTGTGGCTTTTTAATTGACGTATCAATTTTTGCTAAAGCAGGTAAACCAAAGGCAGCAGTTTTACCTGTACCTGTTTGTGCTTCGCCTAAAACATCTTTTCCCGCTAATAAAGGCGGAATAGTTTGTGCTTGAATATCTGTAGCAGAAGTAAAGCCTATTGAGGTAACAGCGGTTAATAAATTTGCCGGTAATCCTAAAGAGTCAAAGCTAACAGCTGCTTTATCAGCAACATTACTTGGGGCATTACTTTGGTCATTTTTTTGATCTGTGTTTTTTTGTTCAGTCATTTTAATTTCATCTTTTTAAGGCAGGTATTGAGAGCATCTTTGGTAAAGACATCTAATAAAGACTTTTAACCAAGATAAGTAGCAAAGAATAAAAAGCAAAAAAAATAGCTCACCTTCATACATAACAACTGTTATGGAAAGCGTACTGAATTGAATAAATTTTAAAATGCTAAGTCTTAACCTGCGTACATCATACGAGGAAACCACCAGGAAGACTTAAAGCGCATAGCGTATTTTCACGCTATATTTCTGCTGAAAACGAAATGTTCAGCTGGGCAAGTCTATTGGGCGGAAAACCCCTACTCATTTTCGATGGGCTTATTGTTTTGTTCTGTGAGTATTACTCACTAAATCATAAATCAATAAACGGTGCACTATTCCTTACTGTAAAAGTGCTTCTATCATTTTGTTGGCTTTATTTCGTATAAAGCAACATCCCTTCACCGAGGCGCGCATTATACACAACAGTAAAAAACAGTCAAGAAAATACTTTTAAACTAAAGGTTTATTAACACATTAACTAACAAATCAGGGTAAACACCAAGAACAACACCGAGTATAGTAAACATTATTACTGAAACACTAACCACTGGTGTTAACTGAGAACCAACGGTTGAATGCTCAACTCCACTCTTTTTCTCTGCTGCTATTCCATCAAATAATGTGAAAACAATTCGTAAATAATAAAATAGTCCAATGCCGCTTCCACCAATTAATGCTGCTATTAACCACCACTGCTGTGCCTGTACAGCAACATTAAGCACATAAAACTTACCAATAAACCCTGCCGTTAATGGAATGCCTGCCAAACTTAAAATAGCAACAATAATTAGCAATGCTAACAAACGATTTGTCCAAAACATCCCTTGCCAATCACTAATATTTTGTTCTGTACCCCTTTCTCCATTCACATGATTATATTGAGTAAATTGCAAAACAATAAATAATGACACGGTTGCCAATACATAAGCCGCTAAATAAAATAGCGCACTTTGCGAAGCAAAATCGACACTTTGTGGGGAAATTATCATTAGCACAATCAGTAGATATCCCATATGCGCAATAGAAGAATAAGCTAACAAGCGTTTAATATTCTGTTGTTTTAAGGCTAAAATATTGCCGATAAGCATTGATAAAATAGCAAGAGCACTCATTAAATGTAGCGTACTTATCACACTGTTATCATTAGCAATAAGTGAAGATTGGCTAAACCAGAACTTCATTAACACCACAAACATAGCGATTTTTGATACCGTGGCAAGTAATAAAGTAACTGGGGTTGGCGCACCTTGATAAACATCGGGTGTCCACAAATGAAAAGGAGCAAGTGATAATTTAAAAGCGATACCTACCAGAAAAAGTAAGATACCTGAAGAATAAAATAAACTATATACAGGCTCTGCTTGTGCAGCAAAGCTTAAGCTACCACTTTGGCTATATATAAACGCGATACCTAGCAGCATAAAGCTTGAAGCACTCGCGCTTAAAATAAGGTACTTAAAAGAGCTTTCAACACTGTATTGACTATCTCGGCAGTAACCTACCATTCCTACAAGTGCAATACTGAGTAATTCAAAGCCCAAAAACAGTGAAGCAAAGTGATCACTCATCACCAAAACACCGGCACCTAACACCACAAGTTGCAGCAATATGAAAAACTCATCATGTACTTCAACTGAATTAGTTAACCATGCTGAGCTTAATAAACCAACCACAATACTTGCCGCTAATATCAATATAAAGGCAACATTTCCGTAATTATCAACCTTCATTAATCTTGTTACTTGTACTACGTCAGTTACATTCATCACTAAAGAAATACTGGCGAACAAAGCGCAAACAAATACCGCGAGAGTAAAGGCCAAAATCAATTTTTGCGAACGGCGCCACGCTATTAACAACAGTGAAAGAACACAACCAAAAGCAACTATTAATAACGGCGATAAACTTTGCATCATCGACTGTGTCATATTATTGTCCTCCTGCTGTGCTAGTTATTGCTAACGTCAACTCTGAATTTTGAAAATACATTAAGACTAGGTTGGGATAAAATCCAATAATAATCAATAAGGCAAGCAAAGAAGAAAACACCAGCAACTCCCGTTTTGACAGATCATTTATCTTATTATCTTCTTCTGGCTGCTGCCCTTTACTTTGCCCCTGACGTTTACCTTGAAAGGCATTTTGAAATAACACCATGCCATAAATAGCAGAGCCAATCAGTCCAAAAGCAGCGAGAATAGTCATTAATGGAAAGCGTTGATAAGCGCCAACTAAAGAGAAGAATTCAGCAACAAAATTAGCCAGCCCAGGTAAGCCAAAAGCAGCGGCGGTAAAAGCTAAAGCAAAACCACCCATGCGAGGTGCACTTTGCCAAAAACCACCCATATTACCTAAATCACGAGAATGTATACGGCTATAAATCACACCTGCCAAGGCAAATAGTGCAGCGCTACTTAAACCGTGGGCAACTAACGTTAATACAGCCCCTTGGTAGGCAATCGCATTAAAAGAAAACAACGCCAGCATAACAAAGCCCATATGACTAATACTGCTGTAGGCAACTAAACGTTTAAAATCTTGTTGAGCAAAAGCCATTTTAGCCCCATATAAAATACTGACCACACCTAATGTTGCCGCAACTGGCGCAAATTCCATACTCGCTTGTGGAAACAAATGTAGAACAAAACGAATTAAACCATAAGCGCCCGTTTTTAATAATACCCCCGCAAGTAAAACACTACCTGCAGTTGGCGCTTGGGTATGAGCATCAGGCAACCACGAATGTACTGGAACTGAAGGAAGTTTTACCGCAAAAGCAATAAAGAACCCCAACATTAAATAAAAGCTTGTCGATGCAGGTAAAGCAAGCGTTAACCAGTCTTGATAGAAAAAACTCACTTGTCCTGTTTGCTGAAAATATATCGCAGCCATCGAAATTATCGCCACTAGCATTAATAAGCTGCTAACTTGTGTAAAGATGAAAAATTTAATGGCAGCAAAATGCTTATTTTCATGTCCCCAAATAGCAATTAGCGCTGTCATTGGCAATAGCATTACCTCCCAAAAGAAGAAGAATAAAAACATATCAACCGCAGTAAAAACACCAATAATACCGGCAATAGAGCTAAGTAAATTGAAATAGTAAAATCCTGTTTTAGTTTGAATTTCTTGCCAAGAAACTAATATACAAATAATGGCTAAGAATAATGTTAACGACACTAACACTAGACTTAAATAATCAAGCGCTAAAGCATACTCAATATTCAAGCTCGCTATCCAAGATAAACGAACTAAAACCTGCAAGGAGCTAAAATCAAGCCCCGTTGCTGTAATTGATATAACGAAATAGAAACCAACAACTATCACGGTCAACAATGACAACCAACGAGCGCTTTGCGTTTTAACGCCCTCAGCGTACCAAGCTAAAGCACCACCAAAAAGTAAGCTACACATAACTAACGTTATATTCATTAACTTGCCTCCAGTGAATAAAATTCAATACTAAGACTTAGTAATAACAATACAGTAGCTAAACCAATGGCTGCCGCATACCATCGTAGCTTTCCTGTTTGACTGCTTTTAAATACATCATGACAAATATCAACATACCAAGCGCTAAACATGATCAATTGATCAAAAATATCTCTGCGATTTAACCTTGCTAAATAACAATAAGGCTTCACTAATAACCAATTATAAAGTTGGTCAAAGCCCAAACCTTGACGACAAAATAGTACTAAAGTACTGGGTTTATCTTGAAATACTGCTTTGTTTGAACTATTTGAGCTGCCTGAACGCCTATAAGCTGAAAAATAAAACCAAGAGAAAATAATACCAACAAAAGGTGTGGCAATAGCAACACTATGCAGCCAATGCGGTTCATTCAAATTCGATGGTAAATTACTAGGGAAAACATCTAGCAAACTCATATCAAGCGTATTAGCGAATATGCCGCCAATTAGGGATAACACGGCTAGGGTAATAAGGGAGAGTTTTAGTAGCTTACTTGTTGATGGTTGTAATTCATGCTCAAAACGCCTTTCTCCCATAAAGGCTAAAAAGAATAATCGGGAACTATAAATGCTGGTTAACAACGCGCCAAAAATAGCGCAATACCATAGCAGTGGTCCCGCGGTATTTGACGACCAAAGCTGCGCAATAATAGCTTCTTTTGAGAAAAACCCTGAACTACCTGGCAACGCCATTAAACAAACCAAGCCAATAGCAAACAACGCAGTTTCAAAAGGCAAACGTTTTAACAAACCACCCATTTTGAACAGGTTTTGCTGGTGATGCAGCGCAAGAATAATAGCGCCCGCAGTTAAAAATAATAACGCCTTAAAAAAAGCATGGGTCATTAGGTGAAAAACACCGGCAGAAAAAGCCCCTGCCCCTAATGACAACATCATATAGCCAATTTGGCTCATGGTTGAGTAAGCCAATACCCGCTTAATATCATTTTGAGCCAATGCGGCAACACCAGCGAGTAATAGCGTTGATGCACCAAGCCAAGCAACATAAGTCATTACCTCTGGCGCAAGTAAGAATATGCCATTCATACGCGCAATTAAATAAACACCTGCCGTGACCATAGTCGCTGCATGAATGAGAGCACTCACTGGCGTTGGCCCTGCCATAGCGTCTGGCAACCAAGTTTGTAGTGGTAATTGTGCCGACTTACCTACCGCGCCACCCAGTAACAACAAGGCTATCCAGTAAGGCGCTTCATCACCGATTATCCATAATGTGTTAGCGCTTTGTGTTAACTCCTTAATATTTAACTGACCAAGCTCTTTAAATAGCATAAATAGCCCTATTGCCATTGCTGTATCGCCAATACGAGTGACTATAAAAGCTTTTCTTGCTGCCAATACATTCGCTCTTTCTTGGTACCAAAAGCCAATTAATAAGAAACTACACAGTCCTACGCCTTCCCAGCCCAAATACAGTAACACTAAATTATCAGCCAAAACTAAAATCAACATAGCGACAATAAATAAATTCATATAAGCCATAAAACGCGTAAAGTTTTCATCGCCTTTCATGTAAGCGGCGGCGAATACATGGATCAAAAAACCGATACCTGTAACCACTGAGATCATCACCGCAGAAAGACCATCAAGATAAAAGCTCATATTTATTTGTGCGGATGCACTATTGGTTAGGTTTAATTCAAACCAATGCCATAAATGAACAGTTAATACGGGTGATTGTGAAGAGAGTTGATTAATAACAATAAAACTTGATATTGTGCTTAACGCCATAGCGCCAACACTAAGTGTTGAGGCTATATGCCAAGACAAGCGTTTGCCAAAAGCAATAAGCAATAAAAAACTAATTAACGGGTATAGCGGAAGTGAAGCTAACGTCATTTCAGTTATAGAGTGAGTCATCACTTACCCCTTTAACTTGCTAAGCAAGTCAATATTTAGGGATTTAAAGCGCCGCTGCATTTGAATCAACAACGCCAAACCCACAGCAACTTCTGCTGCCGCCAAGGTCAAAACTAGCATAAACATAACCTGACCATCAGCTTGTTGCCATGCACTCCCCGCACCAATAAAGGCAACACCAACGGCATTAAGCATGACTTCTAAGCTCATTAAAATAAATAAGGTGTTTTTTCTAACAATAACTCCCACAAAACCAATGGAAAATAAAATACTCGCCAATATTAAAATATGACTTAACGGAATAGCGCTCATGAGTGCTCTCCTGTTTCTATTTGCTTGTCTAAAACTTTTTGAGCTAAACTTTCCTGAGCTAATCTTTGATGAGTTAAGCTAACACCTTCAGGTTTAGCAAAATGATACCCGGCAATTAACCCCGCAAGCAGTAAAAAAGAAGCAATTTCAACTGCCAATAAATAGGGGCCGTACAGTAAAATACCCACCTGCTTAGCGTGGATAACAGTAGACGTTAATTTCTCTTGCACTCCTGAGTTATCAATAGCAAATATCAATTCAGCCAATAGTAAAATAGCAATAAGGCTTGGCCCAAACCAAAGATTAAGATTACTGAGTTTAAATGAATGTGACGGTGGCGCATTCAATGTTTCATCTTGCCCAAGACCAAACATCATAATGGCAAAAACAAATAAGACTAAGATAGCGCCTGCATAAACAATAACCTCTAGACCTGCAGCAAAAGGTGCGCCCATTAAATAAAAACAAACGGCTACAGCTAACAAAGAAACCACTAAGTAAAGTAAAGCATGAACAGTGTTTTTTCCTGTTATTACTTTTAAACTGGCAACAATGGCCAGAGCAGCAGAAAAATAAAACATTAATTGCAAAGAATTTAGTCCCATCATTAAATTACTTGTAAAAAGGTTCATGGCATCAGTCCTTTTATATCAACAGGCGGTTTCTCTTGCTCAGCATCACCTTTCGCTTTTCGTTCGCCTTTAATATTTACCTCAATGCCGCTATGGCGATAAAAACTATAATCGGGATATTTACCAACACCATTAATAAGTAAATGCTCTTTCTCATAGACTAGGTTTTGTCTGTCATATTCTGCTAATTCAACATCAGGTGTTAATTGAATAGCGTAAGTAGGGCAAGCTTCTTCACAAAATCCACAAAGAATACAGCGGGAAAAATTAATACGAAAAAAATCAGCACGCTTGCGGCCATCATCATCAACCGTTTGTTGTAAAGCAATACAATCAACAGGACAAGCAGCAGCGCATAAATTACAGCCAACACAGCGTTCTTCGCCATCAGGATCTCGCGTTAATACAATTCGCCCTCTATATCTGGGTGCCAAATAAGGTTTTTGCTCTGGGTATTCAACCGTGTCAGCTTTAGTAAAAGTATGTTTAAGCACCAAAGCCATCGTTCTTAATTGACTAAAAACCATATCGACTGCCATGCTCAATCCATTTGACCCGTTTGATTTTTTTTCTTGATGATGCGATTTATGTTCTGAATCAGCCATAAACTCCTCCCAATTTTAATGCTGCCGTTGCTAATAAATTAATTAACGCTAAAGGCAACATATATTTCCAACCAAAACTCAGTAGTTGATCAAAGCGGGGGCGTGGCAATGAAGTGCGTAATAAAATAAAGAAGAATACAAAGCATAGTATTTTTAAAATAAACCACACCAGTGGTGGTAACCAATAATCTAAAGGAGCTGGCATCAACCACCCCCCAAAAAACAACACCACACACATAGCCGAAATTAACGTGACACTTAAATATTCGCCAAGAAAAAACAAGGCAAACTTCAAACCTGAATATTCAGTATGAAAACCTGCGGTTAGCTCGGTTTCAGCTTCAGGTAAATCAAAAGGCAAGCGATGACTTTCAGCAATACCTGCAATTAGAAAAATAATAAAGCCCAAAAATTGTGTTTGAATAAGCCAGCCACTTTCTTGTGCAAGGACAATTTCACGTAAATTAAAGCTGCCCGTTAACAACACCACGCCCATTACTGACAACCCCATAAACACTTCATAACTTACCGTTTGTGCTGCAGCTCGCATACCACCAAGCAAGGCATATTTTGAATTTGAAGCCCAACCTGCTAACACTACGCTATAAACAGATAGCGAGGCCATAGCGAGAAAAAACAATAAACCTATATTAAGATCTGACACGCCAATAGTAGGTGAAAAAGGAATAACGGCAAAACTCATTAGCACAGAAACAGCGCCAATGACTGGAGCGATAGTAAAAACTAAACGATCACTAAAAGGTGGGATCCAGTCTTCTTTACCAAGAATTTTTAATAAATCCGCCATTGACTGTAAAATACCAAAAGGGCCAACCCGATTAGGGCCAAGCCTATCTTGCCAGATACCTATCATGCGACGCTCAACCCACACCAACATTGCCGCGATAGGAATAAGTAAGGCAATGATAATAGTAATTTCTAGAAGCTTAAACAGTATTTCAACCATTGCTTTCTCCTTTGTATTTGCTTTCTTCTTTGACTTTATTCTCACAGGCACCGATACCATCATAAAAAGCAATAGGTATGGTTTGGTCTTGTTTTTTCAACCTTTCCAAAACATCAGCTTTTTCTTGTTTAGCCGCTTGTTTTCTATTAAATTCACGTTGTTGAAAATCATCGATCTCATCATTGGTTGCTTTGCTAATATTTTTTGTTGCCAGTGAAAAGTTGTTCTTTGAGAGCGGTAATTCAAATAAATTAACCAACATAATATTTGTTGAAATATTGTTAATTATTTTTGCTTTAGCAAATATAATTTGATCATCAATGTTAAGTTTTAAAATAGTTGTCGCTTCAATAGTGTTTTGTTTGGCAAAGTCAGCTGAAATTGACACGGTATTACCTGTAAACATGAGTATAAATTCAGGTAACTGCCTGGTTTGCTGCTCAGCTAAAAACCAAGGTAAGTTTTGAATAAGCGTTAATTGGTCAACGGTTTCTATAGTTTTTTCTTCCGATTTTTTTACCACTGTTTCTTTCACTGTTTCTTCCGCTGTTTCTTTCAAGAGAACAGGCCATAGCTTGTTTAACTTTTCAGTGACACTTTCTTCTAATGATTCATCAAAATAGGACGACAAGATAAGGTTGAGTAAATTGTCATTCGTGGCATTGTTCAGTTCACCATTAACTTGTTGTTGATGCTGAAAAATTGACTGATTTGAATTCCATGCTGGTGACCAAGAATAAGGCATATTGGTACTCGAACGAGCATCTTCGCCTTCCATAGAATAATTGAAAATATCGTTATGGCTATTCTCAAAATAAGTTTTCACTTCATGCACTGACTGATTCGCCGTTATCGCAGTGCGACCGCTTGCTCGATGAGTTTCTCTGGCAACACCTTCCCTGCTTTGTTCTTTATGCGCACTTTGGCAAGCTAGCACTTGTAATGCCCAAGGCTCACCACGTTTGGCAAAAAATGAATGTAGTTGCCTTAAGTTGTTAAAATTAACGTCTTGGTGACTAAAAAGGTGTTTTGCTAACAGCGTAAGCCAACGCCAATTTTCCATAATAGGCTTAACGGGAATGTGCACTGAAGCAAAGCGCTGTAGTCGCCCTTGAAAATTAACAAAATGACCATTACTTTCACTGACACTAGCGACAGGGAGCACGACATCAGCGATTTGATTCAATTCATTTTGAGTATGTTCAAGCACGATCATGGTTTTACAACCGCTACGTAACCGTTGTCTTTGTGCTTTACTTAGTTGTGCCAAGTCTTGTTCTAGTACAATCAAGCTTGTTAATTTTTCAGTATCACAAACGCAACGATTAATAACCTGTTCTATTGATAAAGTATATTCATTGAGAAAGAGGAGATTACCAACACTATTACACTCAGGCGCAACAATGGTTAATTCAGGTGAGAAACCATGAGACTTTTGTGATAAACAAGCCATCAGTTCATCAATAGCTATTAGTAGTTCAGGAGACTTTAACGTTAAGCCTGTGATAATTAACGGCATTTTTGCTTGTGATAAAGACAGGGCAAGCAATAACAAAAACTTCTCTTCATTATTAACATCACTACTAGTACTACACGAACCTGAACTTTCATTGTTAGTGTTTATGCTTTCTAAGGAAGGCGTTGCAGGGCTTTCTGAGCTGTCTTGCTTTTGTAGTGAAACAACCGTGCCATTAACCGCAAAATCATCTTGCAGCATTTGTGTTAAACGGTTTACACAACTCACTATTTGTTGTGGTGATAACACCAAAGCACCATTAGCATCTTGATCAAATTCACTCGGCTGCGCCTGCAATGAAAATAATGGCGTGCTTGTATCCCCTGCATAAGTTCTTACCGCTGAGTCTTGCCAATGTTTGACACCAATACTATCCGCTTTATCTAACGCTGCATTTCTCAGGACTTGTTTTACGCTTAAGGCTAATCGCGGCGCTGTTTGTTCAATAACTTCACCAAGAATCAGCACTAAATCGTGCTCTTTCTCGCCATTACCGTGTTGTACTCTGTTTTCTATACCCGCTAAACTTTGTTGTGGGTATTGCGCTAAAAGCTGTTTATGCCTCAACGATAATTGCATCTCTCGGTTGTTATAACCTAAAGAAAAGTTCTCTTTTCCTACCAAATACTTCAATAATCGATTGGCCTCAAATGAAGCGCGAGCAGAGCCAACACCAATAAAATGTTCGCTACTGTATGGCACCATGGTTTTAGCAAAGTTTTTCTCATTAAACCTGCCAATAATTGGCTCGCCTGTTTTAGCGTTGATGCCTTTAACACTGTTTATTCTTTTACTTGAATTAACAAAACCAATACCAAAACGGCCACGATCACATAAGAAATAGCCATTAAGATCATGGTTGTAACGATTCATTACCCGGCGAACCGAGCCATAACGTTCGCCAATGCTTGTGTTGCAACCTACAGAGCAATGAGCGCACACTGACGGTGCTGATTGCAAGTCCCATTTTCGGGTGTAATGTGCAGAAAAGAGCTTGTTAGTGAATACGCCTGTTGGACAGACTTCCACCAAGTTTCCACTAAATTGACTTTCTAATACGCCCTCTTTTTGTCTGCCAAAGTAAACCTGATTACGTGAGCCAAAAACATCAAAATCTTTGCCGCCTGCGTAATCCTTATAAAAACGAACACAACGATAACAGGTAATACATCGGTTCATTTCATGACCAACCAATTCACCTAAGTATTGATTGGTAAAAGTACGTTTTTCTCCGCGATATTGCCGAACGCTATGACCTGTCATCACGGTCATGTCTTGTAGATGGCATTCTCCACCTTCGGCACAAACAGGGCAGTCGTGAGGATGGTTAGTCATCATAGCAGCAATGATTTGTTCTCGAAATTTTGCCGAGGCATGATCGTTAAGGCCAATACGCATACCATCAACAATAGGCGTCATACAAGACATCACCATGCGACCCCGAGTATCATTTTTATCCATATATTGAGTTACTGCACATTGACGACAAGCACCAACTGAACCCATAGAAGGATGCCAACAAAAATAAGGCAAATTCAATTTATTAGACAACACCCCTGCAAGTAAATTGTTATCAAGCGAAACTTGATAAGGCACATCATCAATATAGATGGTAGCTTTTTTATCTCTGTCTTTATTCGCCATCGCTAGTCTCCTTTTGCTTGCTTTGCTTGTCTAACTTTTTTCGCTCGCTTTGCTTGCTTTCATACGGACAACAGCCCTGTTCAATATGCTGTTCAAAATCTTCCTTAAAATAGCGCATGGCACTTTTTAAGGGTTCAACGGCTCCGGGTGCCAAAGCACAATGCGTTTTGCCTAACCACATAAAATCACAAAGTTCATTTAATTGATCTAAATCTTTATGACTACCTTTTCCTTGTTCAATACGCGTTAAAATTTCTACCGCCCATGGCGTACCATCTCGACAAGGTGTACACCAACCGCAAGATTCTTGCGCAAAGAAACGTAATAAATTTAATACCATAGCAACAGGACAAGATTGGTCACCTAACACAATTAAACCGCCTGTGCCTAAGCGGCTTCCTGCTTTGCCAATAGAGTCAAAATCCATGGGAGTATCAAGGTGTTGCTCTGTTAAAAAGTCGGTAGATGCACCACCGGGTAATAGCCCTTTTAAGTTAACACCATCTTTCATGCCGCCAGCATAATCATAAAGTAACTCTCGAATAGTAACGCCCATCGGCAATTCCCACACACCAGGATTTTTTACCTGACCACAAGCAGCGTACAATTTTGTACCAGGATCACTGTTAGGTGATAAGCTTTTAAACCAATCACTACCATGCTTTACGATGTGCGGTAAGTTACTTAAGGTTTCAACATTATTTACGACTGTGGGTTTGCCAAATAAACCACTCACTTGTGGAAATGGCGGTTTAGCTCTAGGGATAGCTCGCTTGCCTTCCAAGGCATTAATAAGCGCGGTTTCTTCGCCACAAATATAGCGCCCCGCACTGGTATGAAGGTATAAATCTAGTTGATAATCAGTGCCTTGAATATTTTCCCCTAACCAGTTATTTTCATAGGCTTGATCTATTGCTTTTTGCAACCGCTCTGCGGCAAGAAAATACTCGCCTCGTAAAAAAATATAAGCTTTATTAGCACTAATGGTATAACTAGCAATGATCATTGCTTCAATAAGTTGATGCGGCACACCTTCTAACAGATATCGATCTTTAAACGTGCCCGGCTCCATTTCATCAGCGTTGCATATTAAATAGCTATTCCCTTCGTTATAAGAGCCTTGGTTATGAGAGCCGTTACTAACAAGTGAATCATCTGGGCGCTTTTGCTCCTGTAGTGCAGGTACACAACTCCACTTCATGCCTGTTGGAAAACCAGCGCCACCACGCCCTTTCAAGCCAGAGTCACTGACAAGATCTAACACTTCTTTTGGCGTTAATTCTTTTAGCGCTTTAGTTGCCCCCACATAGCCACCAGCTTTAACATAGCCATTAAAATCAAGAGGATTCTCAAGGTTTACCAAATGAGACAATGGCTTAGTTAATGATTGAGTTAGCGCTTGCTCTAGCCACTGCTTTTCTAGTTGAGACTTATCTAGTTTAGTATTGCTTATTTCAGTGCTATCATTAGTAGGTTCAGTCATCACACTCTCCTACGTTCTGGCTAAGATCATTCAATATAGCGATCACTGATTCAGCGGTGAGATATTGATAGTGTGTACCATTAATCATCATTGTCGGCGATTTATCACAGCTGCCTAAACAAGCATTTGACAACAAAGTAAACTGTCCATCGGCAGTGGTTTGGCCATAACCAATATTCAGGTGATGTTTAATAACATTAAGAATTTCATCGTAACCTGTTAAGTGGCAACTAATGCTGTCGCATAAATGAATAACGTAATGCCCTACTTTTTGTCTGTATATCAAGTTATAAAAGGTAGCCACACCTTCTAATTGCGCACTAGAAATATTTAAACAATTAGCTATCGCAATAAGGCTGTCATCACTTACCCAACCACGATACTGCTGAACAACTTTAAGCGCTTCGATACCGGCTGCTTCACGTGTTTCCATAATAGCAGCTTCATGTTCAATAGCAGACAATTCTGCTGAACTAAGATACTGACGAAAATCAATTTCTTCATCAGTTACCATGGTGCTAGGTATTCTTTGCTGTAAACTAAAGTCATTATTGTTATTTTTCATAAGCGCCTAATACTCAATCGTTATATTCTTATAACTTACCGCTTGTCATTTGCAGATTTTTACCTATCCACATCCGCCATAACGTAATCAATACTGCCTAAGGTAGCAATTAAGTCAGCCACCATTTGCCCACGGCTTATCAAAGGCAACATTTGTAAATGCGCAAAACTTGGTGTACGAATGCGTGTGCGATAACTCATGGTGCTGCCATCACTAATAAGGTGGTAGCCCATAATGCCTTTGGTCGCTTCAACAAACATTGACACTTCGCCTGCAGGGATCACTGGCCCCCAAGTAACATTGACAAAGTGAGGAATTAAGGTGTCGATATCTTGCATAGTGCGTGATTTATCAGGCGGCGTTGTTTGTGGGTGTTCTGCTTTATATGGCCCAGCAGGCATATTATTTAAGCACTGCTCAATAATGCGAATGCTTTGGCGCATTTCTTCTACGCGCACACGGCATCTGTCGTAACAATCGCCCTTGTGACCCAATGGCACTTCAAAATCAAATTGATCATAACCACCGTAAGGTCGCTGTTTACGTAAGTCCCATGAATACCCCGTCGCGCGTAATCCTGGCCCAGTAACCCCCCACTCTAAAGCTTCCTTGCTTGAATAGGCGCCAACATCGACAGTACGCTTTTTCAATAACGCATTTTGCATAACCATTTTTTCATATTCATCAAGGCGTTTTGGTAGGTAGTTAACATAATCTCTTACCAATTTATCCCAACCTTGAGGTAAGTCTTGGGCAACACCACCAATGCGAAACCAACTGGGATGCATACGTGCGCCTGTAAAAGCTTCAATAATAGCGAACAGCTTTTCTCTGTCGATAAACATATAAAAAATGGGCGATAATGCACCGATATCTTGCGCAAAAGTACCATAAAAAAGTAAATGCGATAAAATGCGAAACATTTCTGAGGTCATAATGCGGATAACTTTGGCTCTATCTGGCACCGTGATTCCGGCAAGTTTTTCTACCGCCATAACGTAAGGAAAGTTATTCATTACGCCGCCAAGGTAATCAATACGGTCAGTGTAAGGAATATAGCTGTGCCAAGATTGACGCTCACCCATTTTTTCAGCGCCACGATGGTGGTAGCCAATATCAGGTACACAATCGACAATTTCTTCACCATCCATTTGCAGCACTATCCTAAAAGCGCCATGAACACTGGGATGATTAGGGCCAAGATTTAAAAACATAAAATCGTTATCTTCACCATTAACACCGCTTTGGCGCTTCATGCCCCAAGCTTCAGGGTTAAATTTTAGCGCTTGCTGCTCTTCATCTTGTACATCGGGTGGTAAAGTAAAGGGCGCCATTTCTGTTGCACGTGCAGGATGCGTTTTTAATAAGGGGTGCCCTTGCCAAGTGTTAGGCATTAGAATACGACATAAATACGGGTGACCCGTAAACTTGATGCCAAACATGTCCCATACTTCACGTTCATACCAATTTGCATTCGTCCAAATACTGCAAACACTATCAATGTTTTTATCTTTCGAGGTTATCGCTACTTTTAAGCGAATATCTTGGTTTCGTTCATGAGATCGTAAATGATAATTAAGCGTAAAATCACGAACGCAACTGCCTTTATGTTCACGCCGTGTTTCATCTATTGCACTTAAATCAAAGCACATATCAAAAGGTTTTGATAAATCATGTTTGAGTGCTTGCATCAATTTACAAAGTTTGTTTTTGTCGACCCAAAAGCTTGGAATATCATCAACAATATTTTCTATTGCGCTAACGGGGGTTAATTCAATACCTGCTGCCAATGCTGATATTTCTTCAAATAAACTAATGACACTACTTTGCTGCCAGTTTTTACTAGCAGTCATATCAATTTCTCTTTTAATATTAGCGGTTGTCATTTATCCATCCTTTCATATTTCATAAATAAGAGTTCATAAATAAGGCCCTTTATGACAAATCAGGTGAATCAAGATTCGTTACTTGAATGCGGCTTTTGTGCTTAATATCACGCAGTGATGGTTTAGCTATTGGCGATACAGTTTGCTCTCCTACTACCCAGCTTAATGGCCTAGGTTGGTGTTGAATTTGATTTTGTAGCAATAACAAACCTTCAAGCAAGGCTTCTGGGCGTGGTGGACAACCGGGTACATAAACGTCAACAGGAATAAACTTGTCAACACCTTGCACGACTGAATAAATGTCGTACATGCCACCAGAGTTAGCGCAAGAGCCCATAGAAATAATCCAGCGCGGCTCGAGTAATTGCTCATACAAATGCTGAATCACTGGCGCCATTTTCCGAAAGCAAGTGCCAGAAATAACCATTAAGTCTGCTTGCCTCGGCGTTGCGCGAATAACTTCCGCGCCAAAACGCGCAATATCATGACGAGAAGTAAAACTGGTGGCCATTTCTACATAGCAGCAACTTAAACCAAAGTTGAACGGCCAAATAGAGTTTTTTCGCCCCCAATTGATCATATCATCCAGTTTTGCCATAAAAACGCTGCGTTGTAGTTCTTCTTCAGACACTGATTTAGCTAAGCTCATTTGCTCATCAAGCTTGGCTTTAGTTAACGACCACTCCATTAAAATCGATCCTTTTCACTGAGGTTTGAGTTAAGGTTTGAGTTAAGGTTTACGTTTTTTGAATTTAAGTATTCAAAGTTAAGCTGCTGTATTCGTAAGCCTTGATGACGATGTTTAAGCTCAAGCGCACCAATACGAATTAAATAAATTAGCGCAGCTAATAACACCAGAATAAAAATACTCGCTTCAATAAAACCAAGCCACCCTACTTCGTCAAAGGCAATCACCCAAGCGAAGAGAAAGATAGTTTCCAGATCGAAAATTACGAAGAAAATTGCGTATAAAAAGAAATGATTACCAAAACGGGTTTTATTGTGATCAACAGAAACAATACCTGATTCATAAGGCGTGTTTTTAGCGCGAGATTTTGTTTTTGGCCCTAAGAAATGAGATAAGACCATCATAAAAATTAGCATAGCGACTAAAATAATAAAGTATGCCGCTATTGGCCAAATTTCATTAATTTGACTGGTTAATTCCACTACGCCCCCAATTCCACTGTTTATTATTATTTTTTATAAACGATTGGAAAAAATATTATTTTTATTGTTTTGTACCAATATAACTAACTGACATTAGTTTTTTATAGACGGTATCCTAAAGCTAAAGAAGTTGTCTATAAAACAAGCATAGTAGACATTTTTTAAATAGAAAGTTTAACGATGATATTTTATTAAATTCAATATGATTACAGTGAAAATTACTGTTTTAAGAAAAGTGAAGCCTAGGCTCAATATAAAAAACAGAGCCTAGTTGAACAAGGGGAAATAGATAAACACGAAAGAATATATTTTAGATTACTCTTCATCACCTTCTAACAATTGTGCAAAATAAGATAACTTATCTAAGGCTAAACCATGAATTGATTTTCTAGGATATCTACCTGCGCTATTCATCGCTCCTGCGCTAGTTGCCATCAACAACTCCAGCGCTTGATCAATAGTTTCTACCGCATAAATGGTAAAATCACCGCGCTCTACCGCTGCAATCACTTCGGTATTTAACATTAAATTAATGACATTAGTTTTGGGGATAATAACACCTTGTTTTCCTGTTAACCCTTTGTCTTTACAAAGCTGAAAAAAACCTTCGATTTTTTCATTCGCACCACCAATAGATTGTACTTCGCCATGCTGATTAATTGATCCTGTGATTGCTAAACTTTGATCTATAGGTAATAAAGTAACCGCAGAGATTAACGCGCAAAGTTCGGCCATTGAAGCGCTATCTCCGTCAATATGACCGTAGGATTGTTCAATAGCAATATTAGCCGAAATAGATACAGGAAAGCTCTGACCGTATTTGTGCCCTAGATACCCCGTCAGTAACAACACACCTTTAGAATGAATAGATCTACCTAAATCAACCTCACGCTCAATATCCGTTACACCTTCGCTACCGGCATAAACTGTTGCCGTTATGCGCGCAGGGGTACCAAAAACACTATCGCCAATTTCTAAAACCGTTAAGCCATTAACTTTACCGATAAACTCACCTTCGGTATTAATTAATACTTGTTGCTCTTTAATTTCATCAAGCCAAGTTTCGCTTAATCGGCCAGTACGTCGTTTTTTAGCGGCTAATGCCATGGCAACATGAGCAGCAGTTAATGTGCCTTTAGCGCCACTTTTATTCCAACAATAATTGGCTTCATCTAATAAATCATTTATCTGTACAATATTGGCAGAAATTTTATTTTTATGCTCTGCTCGCCTTAACGCATAGCGAACTAGTTCAAGTACTGCTTCATCATTAATCTCAGGATAATTATGCTGAAACGCTCGTTGGCGGATTAAGTTACCAAAAGCAATTAAGTTGTCATCATTTTTGTCTAAATGGTGATCAAAATCAGCCAATACCCTAAATAATTCAGTAAACTCTTGATCATAATCTTGCAGGGTGTAATAAATTTCAGCGTCACCTAATAAAATCACTTTAACTTGTAATGGAATTTTCTCAGGTTGCAAGCTATAAGAGCCCGGTTGACTAAGCTCAGAATAAGGGTTTTCTATGGTTATTTGTCCTGTTTTTAAGGCGAGCTTTAAACGAGACCAGACTAACGGTTGAGTTAATAATTTATCAGCATCAAGTAATAAATATCCGCCATTAGCTTTGTGCAAAGCGCCGGGACGAATCAACCGGTAACTTGTATAACTACTACCTTGAAAGCTAGAAAAATCGACATGACCAAATAAGTTTTGGTACGTTGGGTTTTGCTCATAAACAACAGGAGCACCATCATTAAGACTTCGGGTCACTAATAGATTGGGTAAAAACCGTTCAACCATCAATTTACGTAATTCTTTATCGTTCGGCGCATCATCTTCATCATTGACTAAAATTTCTAATGAAGCGTCGACAACATGATTACTGACTTTACTGAGATATTTCAATACCCCTTCATTCTCACTAAACTCTTGTTCTAATTCTTTTAAATAAGGCTTTATCGCTTGTGCTGCTGTTTCATTTTTCAATTTACGCAACAGGTCTGAAGATTCACGCTTCCATAAAGGTAATTCAAGTAATTGTTCTGCAAGCACAACCTCAAGCTCTGCCAACAATTGATAGAATTTCGCTCTATCTGTTTCATTAATATTAGCAAACTCTTTATCATTTAATGGCTTACCATCAACTAAAGGAGAGAAACCCACTTCACCATTTTCTTCGAATAACGACACATTACTTTTTAAGGCTATTTCTTCAACTGCGGCAATAGCTTCATCATATTTTTTATTAAAATCACGGTCTATAGCTGACTTTTGCCTTTGATAACCTGGGTTATCAAAAATTTCGGGGAATAAATCCATTAACTCATCAATAAATTTATTCATTCTTGATAAAAGTTGCTTGCCATCACCCGGGTTTACATAAAGTTTATACGGTGCATGGTTTTCATCAAAATTATTGATATAACACCACTCAGCGGGTGTCGCTTGCTCTTTTGCTAACTTGGTTAATAGTTGCTGAATTAATGTTTGTCTTCCAGTGCCGTGCTCTCCCATTGCAAACACATTAAAGCCGATTGACGACATCGAAAGACCAAAATCTAACGCTTCTTTAGCTCGCTCATGACCAAAAAATGTTTGTTTTATTTCACTGGGATGTGTCTTCGAAGAGAAAAGCGCTGCAGATAAAGTAGAGCTAAGTTGTGAAGCGGTAAGTTTACATTGCAAAGCAGGTGTTGTGATCATGCAGGTCCTTGAGAAAAATGCTTTTTTAAGTTCGAGAAAGTTATATAAAATGCTAAATAACTAGTTTACTAGCTAAGCGCTTTGCTAACAATATAAAAACTAGCTCAAAATTAGAGTTCAAGTTTACGTTAAAGTTAAAGTTAAGGATCAAGTGGTAAGCGAGTAAAACTCCCACCACCACATTTTGTACATACGGCCACTTCACTTACATGCATAATATGTATTTTTTCATCACATTGCTGGCAAACCAACTCTCCAAAGCCAATAATATCACCTGTTTTGTATAGTCCATCATGCTCAAAATCTTCTACTAATTCAGCCCATTCAACTTGCGATTTATCGGTTAATTGTGCAAGGTTTGACCAAAGCGTTTCACTAAGCAAGCCCAAATAAGTTGAATGTTTTGCTTGTGATTGGTTTTGCTGATAAAAATCATGCAAATCATACTTTAAATTATCAACAAATTGATTCACCTTTTCTTCTGACATATTTTCAGCGGCTTTAGCATATAATTTAGCGCGTTTAACTAATTCAGTTACTTTGGGTTTTTGCAACGCTTTCATTTCATCAAGCCAGTTACTAAGATCTTCATAAATTTCCATAAGGTATTCTTTTTTATTTGTCATAGCATGTTCCTTTGATTACTGTTCTTTATTCTTATTACTAGTATAGACAAAATAACCAATTAAGCTTGTTGTTAACTAGCCAGATAAGGTATTCTATCGCGATAATTTACACTCACGTTTATTGCGCGTTTTATACTGTTCTTATCGTAAACTAAGCAGATAAAACAGACGAAAGTAGCACTTAAAACAAGACCTAAACACAGCGTTAGAGAAATCATTAATGGAAGCCATTTATAATCCCCAAGCGATTGAAGCCACAGTACAAAGTTTTTGGACTGATAACAATACTTTTAAAGCCGTTGAAGATGACAAAAAAGAGAAGTTTTACTGCCTTGCCATGTTCCCATACCCTAGTGGTCGTTTACACATGGGGCATGTACGCAACTACAGTTTAGGCGATGTGATTTCTCGCTACCAACGTATGCAAGGTAAAAATGTTATGCAACCCATGGGTTGGGATGCCTTTGGTTTACCGGCTGAAAATGCGGCAATTAAAAATAAAAGCGCTCCGGGTAAATGGACTTATCAAAACATTGATTACATGCGAAACCAGTTAAAATCTTTAGGTTTTGGATACGACTGGGACAGAGAGTTAGCGACCTGTAAGCAAGATTATTACCGTTGGGAACAATGGTTTTTCACCCAACTTTATGAAAAAGGCTTAGTTTATAAAAAAAACGCCTCAGTAAATTGGGATCCGGTTGATCAAACCGTTTTAGCTAACGAGCAAGTGATTGACGGTCGTGGCTGGCGCTCTGGCGCGATAGTTGAAAAGAAAGAAATTCCACAGTGGTTTATTAAAATAACGGATTACGCACAAGAGTTACTTGATGATTTAGATAAGTTAACTGACTGGCCTGAACAAGTAAAAACTATGCAGCGCAATTGGATTGGTCGCTCGCAAGGCGTTGATTTGACCTTTCAAGTTGACGGCCTAGTGGAAGGTAAACACGAAAGTTTTGATATTTACACAACACGCCCAGATACGTTAATGGGAGTTACTTATGTAGCGCTTGCTACTGAGCATCCGTTAGCACTGATTGCCTCAAAAGAGAATGCGGCACAAGGTAATACCGCATTAGCTGATTTCATTCAAGAATGTAAAAGCAACCAAACCACCGAAGCTGAGATGGCTGCGATGGAGAAAAAAGGGGTTGATACTGGCCTTAAAGCAATTCACCCACTTACCGGTAAGTTAGTACCCGTTTGGGCTGCCAACTTTGTCTTAATGGATTATGGCTCAGGCGCGGTAATGTCAGTACCTGGTCATGATCAACGTGATTATGAATTTGCCAAAAAATATGGCCTTGAAATTACGCAAGTTATTAGTACCGCTAAAGAAAGTGAACAAGATGGCGATGATGCTAGTGTTTCGGACATAAGCAAAGCCGCTATCACAGAAAAAGGCACATTGATTAATTCAGGCGAGTTTGATGGCTTAGATTTCGAGCAAGCGTTTAATGCAATCAGCGATAGATTAATCAGTGAGAACAAAGGTAAAGTAACCACTAACTTCCGCCTGCGCGACTGGGGCGTATCACGTCAACGTTATTGGGGTACACCAATCCCGATGATTAACCTTGCCAATGGCGAATCAGTACCCGTACCTGAAAACGAATTACCCGTGGTATTGCCAGAAGACGTGGTTATGAATGGAGTAACGTCACCCATTAAAGACGACCCAGAATGGGCAAAAACTACTTTTAATGGCGAAGAGGCGCTACGTGAAACAGATACCTTCGATACCTTTATGGAATCGTCTTGGTATTACGCGCGTTATTGTTCACCAAACGATGACACCCAAATGATTGATCCTGCTAAAGCCAATTACTGGCTACCGGTTGATCAATACATTGGTGGCATTGAACACGCGATTTTACATTTACTTTATTCACGTTTTTTCCATAAATTATTACGTGATACTGGCTTAGTTTCGTGTGATGAACCCTACAAAAAATTACTGTGCCAAGGCATGGTATTAGCAGACACATATTACCGTGAAGCAGATAATGGCGGGCAAGAATGGATTGCGCCAAGTGATGTTACCGTTGAACGCGATGAAAAAGGCAACGTAACCTCTGCTATTAGCAACGTTGACGGTGAAGCCGTTATATCTGCTGGCATGAGCAAAATGTCTAAGTCAAAAAACAACGGTATTGACCCACAAGAAGTGATTCATAAATACGGCGCTGATACGGTGCGTTTATTTATTATGTTTACTTCCCCGCCAGAACAAACCCTAGAATGGTCTGATACCGGCGTTGAAGGTGCGCATCGGTTTGTAAAGCGTGTTTATAAAATAGTCCATGATTTTATTGATACTGATGTTGAAGCGAACGAAGGCGAACTACCTCTAGCGAGCGATTTAAAATTAAATTCAGATCAGAAAAAACTACGTCGTGAATTGCATAAAACCATTGCAAAAGTGACCGATGATATCGGCCGCCGTAACACCTTTAATACCGCCATAGCAGCGATTATGGAGCTAATGAATCATTTAAGCAAAGCGCCAATGGCAACACCAGAAGACAAAGCAGTAATGCTTGAGTCTCTTCGTGCAGTTGTATTAATGTTAACGCCTATTACCCCCCATATGTGTCATTACTTATGGAAAGAATTAGGGCAAGGAATTGGCACCGATAACGATAGCTCTGTTGAGAATGCTCAATGGCCAATCGTTGATGAAAGTGCTTTAGTTGAAGATGAAAAACTTATCATCGTACAGGTTAATGGTAAATTGCGTGCAAAAATAACCGTTGCCGCTGATGCAAGTAAAGAAACGGTTGAAGCATTAGGCTTAAATGACGAGCACGTACTGAAATTCACCGAGGATAAAACAATTCGTAAAGTAATTTACATTCCAGGTAAATTACTCAACATTGTGGCTAACTAATATGAACTTATCATCAAGGCAGAGTGTAAGCCCAAGACTCACCAAGCAAAGGAGTCGGGTTTTTTTAGTGATATTCCTCACCAGCTTGTTAGGAGCTTGTGGCTTTCACCTGCGTGGTGATTATTTACTTAGTGAAGAATTACAAACACTCTATGTTAGTTCAAGTGATGTTCATGGTGAATTAACCCGTTTAGTGAAGCAACATCTTTCTCGTAATCAGGTAAAGGTGCTTAAATATAAAAATGCGCAAACACCTGAACTACGTATTATCTCAGATAAACTTGATAGAAGAACATTATCCGTATTTCAAAATGGTCAAGTCGCTGAATATGAGCTAATTTACGCCGTGCATTATCAATTGCGTTTTAACTCTGACAGTGAAGATCAAAATGAAGAACCACAAGATTTTCGCTTTGAGCTAAACCGTGATTATCAAGATGATCCTAATTTAGCACTGGCAAAGTCTCGTGAATTATCATTATTGTTAAGTGAAATGAGGCAATCTGCTGCCGATAAAATCTTGCGAGATATGGCAAGAATTCAACGGTAATAGACCTCCTTGCATTAATCTAAATAAGGCATTTATGAAAATTTACCATAACCAACTACAACAAACATTAACGCAGGGATTCAAACCTGTGTGGTTGGTTTTTGGCGATGAGCCTTGGCAGAAAAATGACAGTTTAGTGAAAATTAAAAGCCACGCTCAGCAACAAGGTTTTAGTGAAATAATCCGCTTTAGTAGTGACAATAAATTTGACTGGCAACAACTCATTGATGAGTATCAATCAATGAGTTTATTTGCTAGTCAACGCATTATTGAAGTTGAATTCACTACCATAAAAATAGGTGAAAGCGGTAATAAAGCCTTATTAGCATTAAGTGAAATTATCGAAAAAAACGCATCACTGCAAGATGTTATTTTTATTTTTCATGGCGGCAAACTCGACGGCCCAAGCGCTAATAGAAAGTGGTTTAAAACATTAAGCCAGTATGGATGCTACCTGCCTATATACGACATTGACATTACAGGGTTACCAAGATGGTTACAAAACCAAGCAAGAAACCTTAGCGTTAACTTAGCGCCAGAGTTATCCTTATTATTGATAGAATTATTTGAAGGAAACTTACCTGCCTTAGAGCAAGAGTTGCAAAAGCTTTCGTTGTTGTTCCCTAATAATCAAGAGTTTCCGAGTAATCAACAGATCAATTTGAGTGATGCTGAGCAATTAGTCATCAAACAAGCTAAATTCAATCCTTTTCAAATTATTGACGCTTTATTACTGGGTAATTGTAAAAAATGTGTCGTGATGTTGGATCAATTACAGCAAGAAGGCACAGCTGTTGGGCAAATAATTTGGGTATTTCACAAAGAAGTTAATCAATTATACGCCATGCTAGATAAATTAGCACAAGGCAAACCACTCAATGATTTATATAAAGAGTATCGCATTTGGGATAAACGCAAGCCCTTATACCAACACGCTCTTACCCATATCAGTTTGAAAAATGCAAAGCGTGCTATGTCACGACTTGCCGATATTGATTTGATCAGTAAAACCAGCAGTGAATTTAATGCCTTTATATTATTGGCTGACTTTTGCATAACACTTTATGATGGTGAAACCATGCAGCACTTTTCACTGAACTATGAGTACACTTAACTATAAATACAGCTCATTTTGTATACAGTTAACGTTGAATACACTTAACTTTGAGAGCAGTTAATGATGAGAACAGATAGCCGTGAATAACATTGGAATTTTAGGGGGTACTTTTAATCCCGTTCACCTTGGCCATACTTTACCCGCTAAAGCTGTTGCCGCGCATCTATCGTTAGATGTAATATTATTAATTCCTGCCAGTATTCCTCCTCATAAAGCCACACCTAATGTCAGCGCGAAACATCGAGCAACCATGGTTAAATTAGCCTGTGATGCTGAGCCATTACTTAAGTGTGATGAACGAGAATTAACCCGTGATGGCTATTCGTTTACCGTTGACACCCTAAAAGATCTATCACAATTATATCCCGGTGATCGTTTATACTTTATCATGGGATTAGACTCTTTATTAACCTTTACCAGCTGGCATAAGTATCAAGAAATTTTATCTCTTTGTCATTTAGTGGTTAACACTCGTCCAAATTATCAGTTAAGCAATCTAAACCAAGCAACTAAATCATTACTCAATAAGCATCAAGTTAATGATAAAAAGGCATTGAACGGTATGAATTCAGGGGGGATTTTATTACTTCCTAGTAGCTTACCTGACTATGATAAACAGTTAAATATCAACCTATCTTCTAGTGACGTGCGACAACGTTTAATTAATAAACAAGACTGCCACTCCCTACTTGCCCCAAAAGTATTCGCTTTTATCAACAAAAATAAGCTTTATCGTTAACGACACCGTTAAAAAGTGTTATTATTATCCACTTATACTTAATTAATTGTAGTTCATGTTTTAATAAGACAATTTAATACGATAATTTAAGACGACAATGTTAATACGACAATTATCGGCGACTTATTCCCGAACTAAACAATAAACCTGACACTAGGAAGAACACCTTGCAAACTGAAGAACTTAAGAAATTTGTTATTGAAAAACTTGAAGATATGAAAGGTAGAGATATCATTTCTCTTCATATTAGCGCCAAAGCTAGTTTTGCTGACTATATGGTTATCTGCTCAGGTAACTCAAACCGTCATGTGAAATCTATTGCTCAATCTGTTGCAGTAGAATGTCGTGCTGCCGGCGTTGAACCGCGTGGAATGGAAGGCAACGATGTAGGCGAATGGGCTCTAGTCGATTTGGGCGATATTATTGTTCATGTCATGACAGATGAGCAACGCGATAAGTATAATTTAGAACAGTTATGGGCAGAAGACTAGTTATCACTGGTTAAAAGGCAACTATAGCAGCGTTGGTCTCACTCGCAATAGCGGACTATTCCTCTATCAACCGCCTTGCTCTAGTCACTTTTTCCTGCGTGATAACCTTTAATATTATATTATTACGGGCTTTATGTGACTTGAATGATTAATTTATGAAACTAACTTTATATGCCGTCGGTACTAAAATGCCTACTTGGGTTGTTCAAGGCTTTGGTGAATATGCCCGTCGCTTTCCTCATGATTTGTTATTCGAGTTAGTCGAAATTTCAGCAGGAAAGCGTGGTAAAAATGCAGATATCACGCGTATTTTAGAAAAAGAAGGTGAGCAATTACTCAATGCTATTCCCAAAGGAAGTAGAATTGTCACCTTAGAAGTGGAAGGCAAACCTTGGGATACACCACAACTTGCAAAACAACTTGAGCGTTGGCAGTTTGACGGCCGAGATGTGGCTTTACTGGTTGGTGGCCCAGAAGGCTTGTCACCTGCTTGCATTAAGGCCAGTGAGCAAAAGTGGTCTTTATCATCACTAACTTTACCACACCCTATGGTTAGAATTCTCATTGCTGAAAGCCTATATCGCGCTTGGAGTGTCAATAACAACCACCCATATCATAGAGAATAACTAGTGGCTGCTCGTCGCATTATTATCCGTAATCCCCGTTGTTGCAAGTGTGCTGAAGCAAACTTATTTGCGACTATCAAGCCTTTGCAGAAAGGGGTTAACTAGTGGCTGCTCGTCGCATTATTATCCGTAATCACAGCGCAGAGGCAAATTTATTTGCTCGTCGCACTTTTATCACCTTCGCTGGTGTATTAGTACTCTTGCTCATATTATTTAGTAATATTTATTCGTTGCAAGTCGAGTCTTTTGAAAAATATCAAACTCGCTCTAATGCAAATAGAATAAAATTATTACCTGTAGCGCCAAATCGTGGCCTAATTTATGATCGAAACGGGGTAATTCTTGCCGATAATAAACCAGTCTACAGCTTAGCGGTTATCCCTGAACAAACTGACAACCTAAAAGCCAGCATCGACAAAATAAGTGAATTACTCGACATAAGTACAGAAAGACAAGCAAAGTTTTTCAAATCTGTCAAACGTAAACGCCGTTTCAAACAAATTGAATTACACCCTCGCTTAAGCGAACAACAAGTGGCACTTTTTTCGGTCAATCAGCATAAATTCCCCGGTATTTTTGTCGATGCACGTTTAAAGCGTTACTATCCTTTTGGAAAATTAACAACGCATAACTTAGGCTATGTTGCACGAATAAACCCAAAAGATGCCAATAAACTTGAGCTTGACGGAAACTCTGAAAACTATGCCGCAACCCATGATATTGGAAAATTAGGCATTGAAAAATATTACGAAGATATTTTACATGGCAGTATAGGCCATCAAGAAGTTGAAATTAACAGCCAAGGCAGGATTATTCGAACCTTGGACTATACTCCTCCTACACCTGGTAAAGATTTAACCTTAACTTTAGATATTGAATTGCAGATGATTGCTAAACGCGCACTTTCAGGAAAACGTGGTGCAGTGGTGGCAATGGATCCTCGTACCGGTGGCGTTTTAGCTATGTATTCCAATCCAAGTTATGATGGTAATTTATTTGTTCATGGCATCAGCAATAAAAATTACAACAAATTGCGCAACTCAAAAGAAGCTCCTTTTATCAATCGCAGCGTCCGAGGTTATCCCCCTGCCTCAACAGTTAAGCCATTCTTAGCCATAACGGGCTTAGAAGAGCAAGTTATCACACCTGAAACTAAAATTTGGGATCCCGGTTGGTATCAACTTGAAGGATTGCCCAATAAATATCGGGATTGGAAAAAGTGGGGGCATGGCTGGGTCGATTTAAACAAAGCCATAGAGCAGTCTTGTAATATTTATTTTTTCAATTTAGCTTTTAAGCTCGGTATTACCAAAATTAGCACTATGATGGAACGTTTTGGTTTTGGCGATTACACTGGCATTGATATTCATGAAGAAAGTAAGGCCATTATGCCTAGCGTTTCATGGAAGCGCGCTCGTTATAATAAATCTTGGTATACTGGAGAAACCCTATCTGTTGGTATCGGTCAAAGCTATTGGACCGTTACGCCTTTACAGTTAACTCAAGCATTAACCACCTTAGTTAATCACGGTAAACGCAAAGTGCCACACCTACTGAAATCGACCAAAGAACCAAGCACCAACCAAAATAGTCAAAATGGTAAAGAGGAAGTCATTTATGAAGAAAAAGCACCTTTAGTGTTAAAACAAAAAGAACATTGGGATATAGTACTTAATGCAATGCACAATACGGTGCAAAAATTTGGTGCAACCGCATATACCCCTTTTAAAGGTTCAAAATATGATGCTGCGGGTAAAACAGGCTCAGCGCAAGTTGCTAAGATTAAACAAGATGAAAAATATGATGCCAAAACAACCCAAGAAAACCAACGGGATAATGCTATGTTTATCGCCTTTGCTCCTTTTAATGCACCTGAAATTGTTGTTGCTGTAGCTATAGAAAATGTTGCTAAAGGTGGTGGTGGCACTAATGCTGGCCCTGTAGCAAGACAAATGATGGATCAATACTTTGGTAACAGGGTGATACCCTCTAGTCTTCAACACTCAACAAATAAAACATATAAAACAAACGTTGTTGCTCAATTGCCTAGGCATTCCCTGCACAATAATTCCCAGCACAAAAGCTCTCAACAAAGAGTTGAGGCACAATAATGCGCAGCACTGGCCAAGAACATCAACAATTTCGTAGCCTGTGGCAAAAGTTACATATCGATTTGCCATTATTATTAGGCATATTGTTGCTAATGGCACTGGGTTTATTTATTGTCTATAGCGCAGGCGGTCAAAGCATGAACATTGTCTACCGCCAAGCAGTTCGATTAGGCATAGCTTTAGTTATCATGTTAGTTATTGCTCAAATTCCACCGCTATCCTATCGAAAATGGGCGGTACCTGTTTTTGTTTTAGGTATTTTAATGTTAGTTGCTGTATTGCTATTTGGTCATGTGGGTAAAGGTGCACAGCGTTGGTTAGATTTAGGTTTTATGAAGTTTCAACCTTCTGAGGTGATGAAATTAATTGTGCCTATTATGATTGCTTGGTTTATTAGCCAAGATAGCTTACCCGTGAAACTATCTACAATTGTTATCGCTTTTATTTTAGTGCTCATACCAACATTATTAATTGCTAAACAGCCTGACTTAGGCACGTCATTGTTGATTGCCAGTTCAGGTATTTTTGTTATATTTCTTGCCGGCGCTAGTTGGAAGTTAATTGCTATATGTGCAGGGCTAGCTTCAGCATTCGCACCTGTGTTATGGATGTTTTTGATGAAAGATTATCAAAGACAGCGCATAATGACTTTTTTAAACCCTGAACAAGATCCTCTTGGCTCAGGTTATCATATTATTCAATCTAAAATCGCCATTGGATCTGGTGGTATATACGGTAAAGGGTGGTTACAAGGAACGCAATCACAACTTGAGTTTTTGCCTGAGCCACACACTGACTTTATTTTTGCCGTTTTTAGTGAAGAATTTGGCTTAATTGGCGTAGGCATATTGCTTATGGTGTACCTGTTTATTGTCATGCGCGGCTTATGGATTGCAACAAATGCTCAACATGCTTTTACTAAATTATTAGCGGGAAGTATAACTCTAACCTTCTTTGTTTATGTGTTTGTAAATATTGGTATGGTGTCAGGCTTATTACCCGTGGTTGGCGTACCACTGCCTTTAGTTAGTTATGGCGGCACTTCAATGGTTACATTACTGGCAGGGTTTGGCATGCTAATGGCCGTTAGTACGCATCGAAAATTTCATACTTAAGCATTCAATGACTAAATCAATTTTTATATTAGCTTTTTTAATATTGATAAATGCCTGCAGCACGGGGCGTTATCAAGATACACATGATAGCACCCCAAACAGGTTGCCAAACCAAAGTGAGCTAAAAGATGCCATTGCGCGTGCTGAACCATATAGTCGTGGGGGGAACAGAAATTATCAAGTACGCGGCCTCAACTACAAAGTATTAAGTAGTGCACAAGAATTTGAACAAACTGGCATAGCCTCTTGGTATGGACAAAAATTCCATGGTCATTTAACGTCCAATGGTGAAATTTATGATATGTATGCCATGAGTGCTGCACATAAAAACTTACCCTTGCCTACTTATTTAAAAGTAACCAACCTTGCAAATAATAAATCAGTTATTGTTCGCGTTAATGATCGCGGCCCGTTTCACCAAAACCGTATTGTTGATTTATCCTACAGCGCAGCTTATAAACTGGATATGTTAAAAACAGGCACCGCTAAGGTGAAAATCACCGCTATTACCAAGTTTGAAGGAGAAGCTAAAAAAGCTAGTTCACACGTTCCAAGCAACAAAGTAAAGAATCATGCACTTGAGCAAGCCTTAGCACAATCCTTAACCCAACCCTTAAGCCAAGACTTGGTTCAAGAAAAGTATTACATTCAAGTTTTTGCGACTAGCAAACCTACATTGGCAAAAAAAACGGCTAAAGCACTAGCTAAGCAGTATTCTCAAACAGTGAATTATCCTGAAGAAAATGGCATTTACCGTATTCAAATAGGTCCTATTATAAATACCACAACCCTGAATAAATTGTTGGAGGAGTTAAAGCAAGGGAATTACCCAAGTGCATACTTAGTAGACTTATAACTTAATAGACTTATAAAAGTAGACTTATTAATAGTAAGCTTATATACACGTATTTAAGAAGAAATTGATTGAGTTGTACTTAACACAAGCCTAAGTTAAGTTAAGTAAGGTTATCGAAGTTAATTTTTACAATTAACTTCGTATCAGCCATAGCCAAGTAAAATAGAAGTGATATACTTTCTGACACTTTCATATTTATCAATCATTCTACTCATCCTATTATTAAGAAATTATGTCTTTAAAATTATTCTTACAGTCAAAGAAAACAACACGTAAACTGCTCAAAGCCATCACCAACTCTTTATTTGGCACAGCCTTAGCTATTTCACCGATAAGTTATGCATTAACCATTATCCCTGATGCGCCACAAATTAATGCTAAAGGCTATATTTTAATTGATTTCACCACAGGAAAGGTTATTGCTGAAACGAATGCAGACATGCAATTAGCGCCGGCAAGTTTAACTAAAATGATGACCAGTTACATCATTGGTAAAGAGTTAGAAAACGGAAATATTTCCAACGATGACAAGGTAATGATTAGCGAAAATGCTTGGGCAAAAAACTTCCCTGAATCATCAAAAATGTTTATTGAGGTTGGCACTGAAGTGTCAGTTAGCCTGTTAAACCAAGGTATTATCGTTGCCTCAGGTAATGATGCTTGTGTTGCAATGGCTGAACATATCGCAGGCAGCGAAAGTGCCTTTGCCGATTTAATGAATGCTCACGCTGAACAATTAGGCATGTCTAGCTCATTTTTTGAAAATAGTCATGGCTTAGATAGTTCATCACATATGACAACACCTCGTGACATGGCAACCTTAGCAAGTGCTATTATTCGTGAAGTTCCTAACGAATATGCTATTTACAAACAGAAGTCCTTTACCTATAACAACATTAAGCAATATAACCGTAATTCATTATTATGGGATAAAAGCTTGAATGTTGATGGCATGAAAACGGGTCATACATCTAATGCTGGCTATAGTTTAGTCACCTCAGCTACTAAAGGCGATATGCGCCTTGTTACCGTTGTAATGGGGACAGAAAGCGAGCGAGCCCGTAAAGTAGAAAGTAAAAAATTACTAAACTATGGCTTCCGTTTCTTCGAAACATATACTCCTTATAAAGCAGGTGAAAAATTTGCAACTAACCGCATTTGGATGGGAGATAAAAAAGAAGTGGATTTAGGTATATTATTAAATACCCCGATTACTATTCCACGCGGTCAACGTAAAAACTTGAAGGCTACTTTTGAGTTAGACAAGCAATTAACTGCGCCGATAACAAAAGGTACCGTGGTTGGTAAGTTATTCTTACAGCTTGAAGGTGAAGATATTGCACAATACCCCCTAGTTACGTTACAGGAAGTCAATGAAGGCAGTTTCTTTTCAAGAATTATAGATTACATCAAACTGTTCTTTGCACAGTTTTTTGAATAAAGAGGTTTGAATAAATCAAATCAAGCTACAAACGAGAATATCAAATCACTTGTAGCTTTTTTATATGCTGAACCACCTCAAGATGCAGGAATTAGCTGGGGGTTAAAAATTTTATACGTACTCTAAGATAAAACAACACGCTGAGTACCCAGCACCAAAAGAGCACAATACCGTTTTGTCGCCAGAGTTCAAACCTTCATTATGCTTGTGTAATGCAATAATACAACCTGCTGAACTAGTATTAGCATACTCATCTAAAATAATCGGCGCTTCCTCAGGTGTAGGATCACGCCCCAACACTTTCTTGCCAATAAAGTTATTCATATTAATATTGGCTTGATGTAAGTAAAGGCGCTTAATATCTTCTGGCGCTAAATTAACCTTATCCAACTGCGAAGCAATTAAATTAGACACCATAGGTAATACTTCTTTAAATACTTTACGTCCTTGTTGAATGAAATATTTATCGACATCATCGGATGTTTCTGGACTACATTGATTCATATAGCCAATATTACTGCGGATATTATTAGAAAATTGCGTAATAGGCTGTTCAGCTATGATTTTAAATTGGTGCTCGCCCGTCGCTGTAGATTCATCTTCAATGATAGACGCGGTAGCTACATCACCAAAAATAAAATGACTGTCTCTGTCTCGATAATTAATTTGCGGTGTCAATATTTCAGGATTAATCACTAACACTGTTTTAGCCGTACCACTGCGAATAGCATTTGCCGCATTGATGATACCAAACGTTGCAGCAGAGCATGCCACTAGCATATCAAAACCCCAACCAGAACAACCAAGTGCTTGCTGTATTTCAATAGCCATAGCAGGGTAAGAGCGTTGAGTATAAGCGCAAGCAACAATAACAAGGTCAATATCCGCAGCCGTTTTATTCGCTGCTGCTAGCGCTTGTTTTGCCGCAGCAACACCTATTTCTGCTTGTAGAGATATAGTGTCATTTGGGCGCTCAACAAATGTTGGCCTCATCACATCAACATTTAAGATGTCATTTTTTGACATGACATAGCGACTTTTAATACCAGAGGCTTTTTCAATGAAGGCACTACTTGAATGTGATAACGCAGCGACTTCACCGCTTGCAATCGCTTGCTCATTATTGCCGTTAAACTGATCAACATAGGCATTAAAACAAGCAACTAACTCATCATTTGAAATCCTTTCAGGGGGAGTAAACAACCCAGTACCACTAATTACAACAGACATAAACTTTCTCTAAAAACACAAATAAGGTATGACCACTAGTGTATTTTATTTAATAGGTTTTGTCGATTGTTAGGGTAATTGCTAGAATCTTTGCTAAGGTACTTGCTAGGACTTTTGTTAGGTTATAGTTTTGTTCTCACCGCTCTCACCAATAATTAAGCATAATTTAAAAATGAAGTAGTTACTCTTCAAAGTAGGTTCCCCACCCGTCATAATCCACATTACAGTTTTGAGCTAATTCAAACATTTTCTTTGTTTCGTCTCGAAGCAACTCAGCATTTAACATTTGCTCAGTTACAATATCAAAGGCAAACACTTTATCACCATTTTCAAGCTCAGCTTCTTCAGGCTCTTCTATCTCAAAGCCTAATTTGAATGCAGCAATCGCTGCCTTCTCGAGCAATTCAAAGTTTTCACTGGCAAAATGATGTTCTATAGTGTGATAAACTTCTTCATTAGTTCCATCTTCGAGTAACTCACCAACAAGCGCATCTGTGTGATCAAACCACTGTTGTAATTCTTCATTAATCATTTTATTTACCTTTTGCTATTTCTTCATCAAGTTGACTAATTTTCGCTTTCATTAAAGCGTGTGCTTGGTCTGCAATATTCCGCGCGCTAACGTTGTTATCTTCTGTTATATAAATAGGATCTAAAAGCTCAATAATAATTTTACCGTTATTCCAGCGCCCCAATTTAATGGTACCCTCTTGATTACTAGCACAAATAGGCACAATAGGTACCTTTGCTTTTATAGCAGTACGAAAGGCGCCTGTTTTAAAAGGCAAAAGCCCGCGCCCTTTACTTCGAGTTCCTTCGGGAAACATCCATACGGAAAGCTTATTTTTGGTAATTTTATTTACCGTAACACTCATTGTACTCATGGCCTTACTGGTGTTTTTACGATCAATTAATATATTGCCTGTTAACCAATACATTTGGCCAAAAATAGGAATCCACCTCAAACTTTTTTTGCCTACCGTTACCGTGCCTGGTTGCACAGCATTAGCCACCGTAAAAACATCATAATTACTTTGATGATTAACAACATAGATCACCGGACCTATATTTTTAACCGAATCAGGAACTCTTACCTCAACATCAAGGCCAAGAAGCTTAGTCACCTTCCCTAAATATCTAGAAGTATGATACACATTGTCTCGATGAAAAGGCCTTAACAAGCAATAAAAACATGAAACAATACAAATAAACAGAAAAACAAAAGACATCAAAATAAAACGGAAAAGAGTTAACAACAGATAAATCCTTAATAAAATTTAAGACAGTGAGTATAGCAAATTAGCGATACGCAATAAAACAATTACTATCACTTTGATTTTAAGTTTATACCTAAAGCACTTCAAGCTGTGAACCCTGTAGTTTCAGGTGGTTTAAATATAGTAATCAATAATTTAATTTTTCAACTAAGAATAATTTTATTTTCTAACGAGGAGACTTTGAAAGGATATATTGCTGGGCATCACTTGATAAGTAAGATTTAGATAAATAGCGCTTTCCTGTATTTTTTCCTACATTAAAATGCAAGACATACCCTAAACTGGTTTCTTCAATAGAGGTTATATCTTGCCATAAAATTCTCCCCTGATGATAGAAAGACTCACTAAGTACCCCCTGTTCGTCAACTGTTAGTGTTACTTCACTACCTGAAGCCTTACTCAGCATTTGTCTTAAAACCCACCATGGTTTGTTATAGTACAAACTTAGAGCTTCCAATATCCCTAAAGCTACAACAAACCAAGCAGCATATGCACTTACTGGGGTAAATAATAGAAGAATTAAACCGAACAACATCAAAACACCTGATTTAAAAAAAGCTTTTGAAGAAAGCTCTAGTGTGGTTGATTCGCTAAAACATTCATTAAAATGCGCTTTATCTAAAGTAAATTTACTCGTAAAAGAAATTGGTGAATTCATAAAGGGAATGGTAAATAGTTGGAAAAAATTTATTTTAACAGAAACATCTAGGTAAAGTCATTAACGCATCATGATCATGGTTAAACACATATTAAGGTGTTCAACAAGCGAACATAGTTGATCAAAATCATCTGTAGATATCGTTTTATTAGTTTTTGATTTTTTGTTATCACAAAAATACTGAACACAAAGAACACCTATAGCTTTATTGCCGATTTTAACCGGGATAACAGCTAATGTGCCATTATGAATAAACTCGACTAGTTCTTTAGTCATCAAGTCTCGCCATTGCCTGTGAGTATAGTCATTGATCAGTGCTGGTATTTTAGACGTTAGTACACGCCCAATAACATTATCACTTTGCCTTAGATGAAAAACTATTCTGGTTGTGTCATATTCCGCCTGATCATTAAAAACAAAGCGAGATTTTACTTGTGACTTATCATCAGACATCATTAAAAAACTACAACGAGAAAATTCGAAGGTGGTAACGCAGTCAACCAAAGCTGATTGTAAGTACTCATTGATATCTCGACTTGATTTCATCAAATTAGTCAGCTTCATAAATGCTGATAACAAAGATTTTTCTTTAGTAATTTGGGTAATGGGCTCAAAGCATTTTTTTTGCCCAAAGTTGCTAGCTGTTGGCAGCACCTTTATTAAATCTACTAACACATCTGCACCATATGACTTCAGTAGAACGGTAGCCTGCTCACGAGTGTGTTCAATACGAACTTTTAATTGCTTAACTGATATTTGCATTATCTTAGCAATATTTTCTAATAAATTATTAAAATCTTCTTCGTTATCATCAGGCTGAGCAATACTTGCACTCAGTTTATGAGCAAAGAAAATAGTCTTTACTTCGTTGGTTCGATTCTCAGGTTCGTCTAAGGTTTTCAATAACAGATCGCTTAAATTCCAAGTTTTCGCTAAACCTCGGCTTAATACGTTGAAAGTTGTGCCAATTTCTTGCTCACAATACGCTTTAAATCCAGGACTTTCTATATCAACAGCTTGAGCCAACTTATCTGCATATTCACCACCACCACTCCAAAAAGCAGTTTCACCAATTCCGTATAATAATGCAGCTAAATACACTTCTTCTTGTATTTCTTCACTATAATTAGGCACCATCATTTTTGCTAACATCCCCGCATAAAATGAGTTAGCCATCAACTGCATTAATTTTTTATAAACGCGAAAATCTATGCTTTTGCTAGCTAATAAACTATCAACTAGCTTTGCTGTTAAACAAACATTTTTAACTGTTTGAATACCAAGAACCACTGTTGCACGAGAAACTGTAGTTATTTTATTTACCCCCTTGTGACTAACATTATTAGCAACTTTTAGAAGACAAGAAGATAACGCCTGATCATGCAAAATAGCCTGACTAAGTTTTGGCAAAGAAGATTTATCATCATTAGAAAATTTATCAAGCATTTTTGCGGTAGATGTGATCGCCGGAAGCTCGGTATTAGTAATAAGCTCTATCCATTGCTCTGGTGTTTTTAGCATTTTATTGCTCATGAAATAACTTATTTATAATAGTAATTTATACGCTTAACTATGCACCCAATTCGCTAATTTGTCGAAGCCAATTTACTCGAAGCCAAGTTACTATGCACAAATTCAAAAATTAAAAGCTGCTGCGGTCAATAAATGGTTGGGGTTGTTTATTTTTTGCCAAACCATTTTGCATTGCTATACGTTGATTTTTTCTCCCTAACAAACGTAGCTGGGTGATACGCTCCCAAAAAAGTGCTGCTCGCGTATCTTTTTTCCAAGTTTTCTTAAATAAGTATTTAGTAGCCGCAATAGCATCAGGGCTTTGCTGACATATTTTTATTGCTAGGGCTTGTGCCTCTATTAATGGCGTTTCGCTAACTTTTGACACTAAACCATATTGCTGTGCCTCAATACCAGAAAAAAAGCGGCCCGTCATCGTTAGTTCTTGGGCTATATCAACACGAGTTAATCTAGATAACGTTGCCATGCCGCTCATATCAGGAATTAACCCCCACTTCATTTCTAGAATAGATAAGTTAGCATCTGGCGTTGCTATACGGTAATCACACGCTAAAATAATTTGCATGCCCGCACCAAAACAATTGCCATGAACAACCACAATTACCGGAATGGGTAAATCGCGCCAAACATGCGCTACACGCTGAAACATATTATCTTTTCGCCAAGGAAGTTTTACAAAAAACTTAGCAATCATAGCGGGATTTTTGGCTACATAATTAAAATCTAATCCCGCACAAAATGAAGCACCCGCTCCTTGCAAAATAACACAACGTATTGATCGGTCTTTTTTAATTTGTTTTGCCACTTGTACCAAATCAACAATCATTTGCTTGTCTAGGCCGTTATGTTTATCCGGTCTATTTAAAGTGACATAAGCAATTTTTTGATCAAGTTTAAAATTAACTCTGGAACTAGTCATAATTATATTATCTTTAAAGCGATGAAAGTATTGAGTGTGACACAGACTGACTGGTAGTACCACTTACTCTTACCTTGTTAATTTAACTTATACATTTTGCTTCTCAGGTAATTTTCAGATCAAAAACAATAGCAAACTAATCATTCAATACTGCTTTTACACTGCAAATGGATACTTGATAGCTTCATGACATTGATACCCTTCTACGATAAAATCATCCATCGTGACCCAGGTTTCTAAATCTTTTAGTGATTTAATATCAGGATTTATGATCAACTTAGGCAAAGGTAAAGGTTCACGTTTAAGCTGAACATCCCTCATCAAGGACAATTGATCCTCATAAATGTGCGCATTCACAATTTTATGATAGGCAATTCCCGGCTTTAACCCAGTAATTTGTGCCATTATCGCCAAAAAGAAAAAAACTTGAATTTGATTAAAATTCAAACCCAGCGGTACATCACAAGATCGCTGAAAGCTAGTTAAATAAAGCGTTCCGTCTAAAACAGAAAAATTATGCGTATGCATACAAGGTCTTAAGCACCCCATATGAAACTCACCTGGATTGTAAAAGGTCAAAATTTCAGCACGATCGTCTATGCCTTGACTTAAGTTATCAACAATTTTTTGTAATTGATCAAGCGTACCGCCATCAGGCTTGGCCCAAGATCTTCCTTGAACGCCGTAAACTCTCCCCATATCATCCTCACCTTTACGGTAAGTATTGTTTAACCAAATATCGTTTAAATTGGCATTTGCATCCCATGTTTTCGTCCCTAATTTTCGAAAATCGGCCGCATTATCATACCCCCGAATATAGCCAATAAATTCAGCAATAGCTGATTTAAAAAAACTTTTTCGCGTGGTAATCATCGGAAATTCATTTTCCGCCACATTATATTCTAAATCAGCATTAATAACGGTTAAACAACGTTTGCCTGTACGGCTATTTTCAACCCAACAGCCTTGTTCAACGATGCGTTGACATAAATCTAAATAAGCGCGCATTATGTTTTTCCTTTAATTTTTACTTTTACTTTGCTTTTAACCGTTTTACTATTTGTTATCGCTGACTTTTCTTGGCTTAAATAGCCTAAATAAATAATTAACATACCAGCTAAAATCATGGGAATACTTAATATTTGCCCTTTAGAAATAAAAGAGAAGTATAAACCTAAATGAGCATCAGGCTCTCTAAAGAACTCGATTATGGTTCTAAATACGCCATAACCAATTAAGAAAATACCCGAGGCCAAACCTAGGTTTCTTGGTTTACGAGTAACTACAGTTAAAATAACAAATAAAACCACACCTTCAAGGAAAAATTCATACAACTGCGATGGGTGGCGCGGTAGCTGTAATGAATCAGTTGGAAATACCATAGCCCAAGGCACATCAGTTTGCCTTCCCCACAGTTCAGCATTAATAAAGTTACCCAAACGCCCCATACCTAAGCCGATAGGTACTAGTGGTACAACAAAATCGCCAACAGTTAAAAATGATTTATTAGTTTTTCGAGCGAAAATATAAACAGCCGCAATAACGCCAAGCAAACCACCATGAAATGACATGCCGCCAGTCCATATTTTGAAAAGATAAAGTGGTTCAGCTAAGAAATAGTCAAATTGATAAAAAAGCACGTAACCGACTCGACCACCGAGTATAACGCCAAGAAATCCATAAAATAATAAATCACTGACTTGATCGCGTGTCCACTCACCACCACTTTTATCAGCCGCTTTATTGGCAATAAACATAGCGCCTAAAAAACCAATGAGGTACATCATGCCGTACCAACGTAATGCGACTGGCCCTATACTAAAAATAATAGGGTCTATAACGGGAAATTGTAAAAATTGTTCTGTCATTTTTTATCCAAATAAAGCTTCGCTTATATAAATAGCGAAGAAAAAAGTTAAGCAAAAATCATTTTTATTGCCACTAAAATAAGAAATATGGCAAAGCATTTTTTTAAGGTTTGTACCGGTAATTTTGCAGCAAATTTAACACCAACAGGCGCAAACAAAGAAGACGTTAACACCACACCTAATAAAGCAGGTAAATATACATACCCTAAACTCCACACTGGCAATAATTCATTATCAAGCCCTGAAATGATATACCCTAATGAACCAAACAAAGCCACCATTACACCACACACTGTTGCAATACCAATACAGTGCCTAAGCGGCATACCAAAATAAGTTAATACTGGCACTAAAATAGCTCCACCTGCCATACCCATTAAACTAGCAATCACACCCGTAATTAAACTAATAAATTGCAGTTTGATCCTTGATGGCATTTCTCTAGATCGCTGCGAACGGATGGAAACAAGCATATACGAAGCAAGTACAATAACCGCACTTGCAAAAAAGTTAGTTAATGTTTGCGCAGATAAATGGTCTGCAATAAAAGCCCCTAGCAACGCGCCAAAAGCCACTATGAACATTAACGGCTTAGTTATATCCCAAGGAATATTCATATTTTTATGATGAGCAAAAGCGGCACTAGATGAAGTTATAACAATCGCCGATAGCGATGTTGCCAGCGCCATTGGCATGACTACGTCATTACTAATACCTAATTGAGGTAATAAGTAAACTAACGCTGGTACAACAATTAAACCACCACCAATACCTAACAAACCTGCTAAAAAACCAGCAAAGGCACCAAGAAATAGACAACTAATAAAAATTAAAAACATTACATTCCAGCACGAATAAAACCGCCCAAGCCTAATTGTTCAAGTTGCTCGTTTAAGTAACTATGCACTTGCTTGGCTGTGGTAAGTTTTAAGGTATGAGACAAAATAATTTTTGTCCTTTTAAAATCTACATGGCGAATAACCCATTTTATTCGCGCTATATTATGCCCATTCATGCTGAGTTTATCAAAGCCCATTGCTAATAATAATAATGCACCTGCTGGCTCACCTGCCAATTCGCCACATAAACTTAATGGCACTAAGTATTTCGCAGACTGTTTTGCAATAGAATTTAATGCCCTAAGTACTGCGGGATGATAAGCATCATGCAAACTAGCCACTTGCGCATTATTACGATCAACCGCCAACAAGTATTGAGTTAAATCGTTACTACCCACTGAGAAAAAGTCTACCCGCTGAGCTAACTCTTCTAATTGAAAAATAACCGAGGGTACTTCTAGCATTATGCCTATTTTAGGGCGAGGGAGCTGCTCGTTCTTTACCTCGATTTTTACTTCGCTCTTCACTTCAAAGTACGCTTGATTTATTAAGCGAATTGATTCATCAACTTCGTTGACATTAGAAATCATTGGTAGCATGATTTCTAAATTATTATGATGCTGATTCGCTCGGATCATAGCGCGAACTTGCACTAAAAAAATTTCAGGGTGATCTAACGTTATTCGAATACCGCGCCAGCCTAGAAAAGGGTTGTCTTCGGTAATAGGAAAATAAGGTAAAGATTTATCCCCACCTACATCTAACGTACGCATGGTTACCGATTTTTGAGGAAAATCTGCCAATATTTTTTCATATAATTTGGTTTGCTCTTGTTCCGATGGAAAACAATGGCGATCCATAAAAGGGATTTCAGTTCGATACAAACCAATACCTAAACCCTCTAAATTTTCAGGGCATTCGAAGCCTGCAGATAAACCCGCATTTAATTGTAACTCTATCACTCGGCCATCTTTCGTTATAGTTGGTAAATGAATCTCTTGCTGAATTTTATTCGTTAACTCACTTTCTTGGGCAATTAAATATTGATACTCACGTTTTAAGGCTTCATCAGGGTTAATAAAAAGCTCACCCGTGTAACCATCAACAATCGCTTGTTGTCGATCAAATTGAGCGATAGGAATATTGGTTATTCCCATAATAGCAGGCACTTCAAGCGCATGCGCTAATATAGCCGCATGAGAGTTAGCCGAGCCCGACAAAGAAACAATAGCCTTTAAGCCTTTATGTTGATATTCCGCTAGCATAGATGCAGTAACGTCTTCAGCGAGCAAAATAAAAGCTTTGGGAAGTTTTAACTTATGTATTTTTTGTTGTAGGTTGAGTAATACTCTATTACCTAAATCACGAATATCACTGGCGCGTTCTTTTAAATAACTATCATCTATCGCTTCAAATTGAATAACATAATGTTCTATAACAAGTTTCAGTGCACTTTCAGCTTTCCATCCCTGATTGATTTTTATTACAACTTCTTGACGAATATCTGCTTGCTCTAACAACTGTATATAAACATCAAAAATAGCTAAGTTATCAGCAGTAATAAGTTCACTAAGTTTTTGGCTTAATTGTTCAAAATCAGCCAGTGTTTTATTTACTGCTTGTTCAAAACGTTGAATTTGTTTGTTTTGCTGAGCTAGGCTAACTTTTTGTAATGCCTGTGTTGATAATTCAACTTTTGGTTGATATACAACAATTTGACTCAAGGCAATGCCCGGAGAACCCGCAATACCAAATAATTGCTTTACCCCTTTACTTTTTTCTTCTTGAGTAAATAAATTTTTTACCTCAGCATTAGCTAAGGCATTAGCCAGTTGCGCAGCTAAAGTAACTAAAAAAGCTTCTTCATTTTCAGTAAAGTTTCTAGCGTGTTTTTGCTGAATAGAAAGAATACCCAAAACCTTACGTTGATGAATAATGGGTGTTCCCAAAAAAGCATTAAAATCATCTTCTTCAACCTCAGGAGCATGAACAAAATGTTGATGACTGCGCGCATTGGCAATATTTAGTGGCTCTTCTCGCTGACCTACTAAGCCAACTAAACCTTCAGAAAAACCTATGGTTGTTTGTCCAAAAGACTTTTGTGCTAAGCCGTCAGAGGCCATTAATATAAAATGTTGTTGTGAATAGTCAGCTAAATAAACAGAGCAACAGTCTGTTTTTAATGAATTTTTGATTTGGCTAACCATACGCTCTAATGCTATTTGCAATTGCGTTTCTTGACTAAACTCAAGAACAATACGGCGTAGCGTGGTTAACATAATATCCTTTTTTCAATTAACTTTGGTATACAGTAAAAATAAAATGACCCACAATAAAGTAGGTCATTATAAATAAATCATAGTAATAATTAAGCTGAATGCTTATGTCGATTAGGCCGCCTGTCTGGGCGTTTTTCATATGAAAAAGCTAAAGCCGCAGAGGCAAACTCTTTCATCACCTTACGATAAACATCGCGCTTAAATGACACAACTTGTCGTACTGGATACCAGTAACTCACCCAACGCCAATCATCAAACTCAGGATGAGAGCAGCTAAGTAAATCAACTGATGATTCAGGTGCGGTTAGTTTTAATAAAAACCACTTTTGTTTTTGCCCAATACAAACAGGTTTACTGTCGTGTCTTATATAACGTTTTGGCAATTTGTACCTTAGCCAATGTTTGGTTGAAGCAACAATTTTCACATGTTCAGGTTTCAAACCTACTTCTTCATGTAACTCACGAAACATGGTTTGCTCTGCAGTTTCTTCTCCATCAACACCACCTTGTGGATATTGCCATGAATGTTGCCCAAACCGTCTTGCCCAAAATACTTGTCCCCTGTCATTAATTATTACTATGCCGACGTTGGCTCGGTAGCCTTCGGCATCGATCACAGGAACTCCTGAAAAACTAAAAAACCTTGTGTAGATTCAACCACAATAACGGCAACTGAGCAAATGATTACTTTGATTTTTTAAGTAATTCAGCCGATAATAGCACTTTATTTTAAGCGTCTTTGGTGATAAGAACAGAATGAAAATCCCCTCTTGTGAACAAGAGTTACTTGAAAGAGTGCATAGCTTAGCAGGATTAACCCTAGCCAATGTAGCCCGTGATGCTGAAATAGAAATGCCCTTAGACTTAAAGCGTAATAAAGGCTGGGTAGGCTTACTGCTTGAGCATGTACTAGGTGCAAGCGCCAGTTCCAGACCCGAGCCTGACTTTCCTGCACTGGGTATTGAATTAAAAACGCTACCAATTAATAGCCAAGGCAAGCCACTAGAAACCACCTTTGTTTGTATAGCGCCGTTAGTCGGTTTAGTTGGCGTTAATTGGCAAAACTGTTGGCTTAAACAAAAACTTTCAAAAGTTTTGTGGGTACCTATTATCTGCGACACACCTAGTGATAAAAACATCCCATTAAGCGATCGTAGAATTGGTAGTGCTTTTATTTGGTCGCCATCGGTAGAAGAAGAACAATTATTAGCGATGGACTGGCAAGAGTTAACCGATATGATTGTGTTAGGTGAAGTTGAAAAAATTCATGGTAAACATGGACAGGTTTTGCAACTTAGGCCAAAAGCAGCAAACAGCAAGGCCAAAACCCAAGCCTTTGATAAAAATGGCAAACCCTTTATGACGCTACCGCGCGGTTTTTATTTAAAAACGCCTTTCACTCAAGCGTTATTAAATAAAAACTTGCGTATAAATTAGCGTTGAAGGTAAACAGATTCCTGTCTACTCATTATAAACTGATATTGTTTGCTCCATTGTTGCGCTCTGTCCTGCGGCAAGTAATTGCATATGGGTATTCGCGGCTTCTAGACAAACAAACTCTTGTTCACCATTAGGGTGAATATCAGCCATATTATTGGCTAACTCAATACCTGGATTCCAAAAAACCCACTGCTTAGTGTTTTTTGCTTTAAGCTCAATAGTCCGCCGCCACTGATCATCAACTATATTAACACCATGATTAGTGTGATAAATACGATCTACAGGCCCTACACCATTTTCAAGTGATTGTGGCTCACATAATTGCCCTGTTAATTTGTCATCAAAAGTAGCCTCTTCTAATTCCGCTACCTTTATAGCGTTAGGTGAACTAACAGAAAAATAACTATGCAAAGCGCCCGTATAATAGGCGTCAGTATCACTTACGTTTTTCATTTGTAGAACTTGTTTAAATGAACGACCAAAAAACAACACCTGTTTTAATTGACAAGAGAATGGCCATAAGTCGTGCATATTTTCCCCTTGCCAACCCAAACAAACCTCAACACCTTGCTCACTAATATCAATATTATCTACTTGCCATAGTTGTTTGCGAGCAAAACCATGATTGCCCGCTTTATTTTCATAATCATTTGAATGAGAGCCAAACCATGGCCAACACAAAGGTATGCCACCACGTATAGCCTTCCCTTGCTCAAAACTAGATGTTTTTGATAGCCAAAAAACTTCTTTTTCATCACAGGGCTGCCAACTAAGCACTTGCCCACCATATAAGCTAATTTTTGCTTTAGCTTTAGCATGTTCAATCACTAGCGCAGTTATGTCTTGTGACAATTTAACTTGATGAACCTGACCAAATTCATTTTTAGCTAACAGCATTATTCAAATTCCATAGGGTATTTAGTTATGTTATGTCGTATTTTAAAAAAATAACAAGGTGTTTTAAAGCTTAAAAGCTTTTACCTACAGATAAAAATACAGTGCTGTTACCATCAGAAGCAAAACCAACACCAAAAACAGCAGGCCCAAAATCAGTATCAGTACCCAAATACAGACTGCCTGACTTAACAACATCACCTATGCTCACCGATTCATTAAGTTTCCACACATTACCCGCTTCCAAACTTGTTCCTAAATAAAGAGGCAAGCTTGTTTTTCCAAACAACTCACGACCTAAATCATATTGATATACTACCGCGACAAACCCCTTATGAGAGCCAATTAACGCATCTTTTTGGTAACCAGAAAGATTCAAAAAACCACCAAGTTCCGTAACATGAACAGAGAAATCAGCATCATTACTAACGGTTGCAAAAGAGGCTATCCCAACAAAAGCATGGTGTCTAATATGAAAAGCACCTCGCCAATCAAATTGTATTTCAAGTGAGGTATCTTTTGGGTCAATGCCTTCAAGTTCTTGATAGCGATCATTTCGCCAAAACAGGTTAATAGAAACTTTATTACCTTGAGTTGGAAAATTGATACTATTTAAACTGTCATAATCAAAAGATAAGTAACTACCAACAGAATCATAATCAAGCGATGTCCCCGTACCATCTTCAAAAACAATTCCTCCTTTTTCACCGAGAAAACCAACTTCTATTGCGCCATCATTTAGGTAATTAAACCCTATGCCCACATTAGCTAGAAAGTACTTATTAATGAGCTCAGACCTATCCTTAGTTGACGCCCATTTATCTTGAGCATATTGAACTCTTGCTCTAACAAAGTAGTGCTGACCTTCTTCTAATGGTTGGTAAAACTCACTTGCTAACATAGACTCCCAACCTAGCTTTACTTCATTGATCCACATACCGCCATAGGGAGTAATTTCATTTTGAATATAAGCAAAATCTAAATCAACAATCGAGCCATTGGTAAGGTCACTTTCAAGGTTAAAGCCAAAGTGTAGATAATTAGGTCCCCACGATTTAGCACGCGTTGTTACTATCAATGTTCGACCTTGTGCTAAGTCAACAAACTCAGCATCTACATGCTCAAACTCATCAATGGCATAAACACGGGCAATAGCTAAGTGTAATTGTTCTTTACTGACAATATCACCAACTTTTAGTGCAAGTTTTTCTTTTATAACCGCGGTGCTTACAGATGAGTTATTTTGATATTCAATACCAACAATTGGTTGGATAAACGGAGTAAACCACGTTAGGCTTTGCTGCTTTTTTTGTTGCAGATAGCTAGCGTATTGTTGCTCAGTTACGCTTAGTTTTTTTAATTCTTGCTCGGCATGTAAAGCGGCTTGCTTTCCTAGTTCTAGTGCTTTTTCCATTATTGAAAAATCAGTTGTGCTTAAGTCGTCAATATCGGGGCGAATTAATATATCCCTAGTAGAGATATATCTTTTTTGAGCAAGTGTGGTGTTATTGGTTAAAATTGTTGATAACTGATTAAATACGTCAAAAGTACTATTAATATTTTTCTTTGATAATAAAGGCGAGCCGATGTCTACCGCTATAACAATATCGGCGCCCATTGCTTTTACCACATCAATAGGCATGTTATTGGCAAGACCGCCGTCAACTAACAATTTCCCATCAATATTTACCGGATTGACTACACCTGGAACCGTTGCTGATGCGCGCATCGCTTTAGTAATACTACCTTTACTAATTACCACAGTTTTTGCTGTCGCTAAGTCAGAAGCAATAGCACGATAAGGGATGGCTAAATGATCAAAATTCTCAAATTTTGCAACAACATCAGTCGACAACTTCAGTAAGCTAGCTGCTGACTGACCTAACAACAAACCACTAGGCGACTTTAATTGCCCACCATTAATACCTAAACGTAAAGGTATATTATATAAATCCCTAAGTTCTTTATTTTCAAATGATAAAAATTTTCGAGGAATGAAATCAGAATAACTATCATCCCAAGGTAAGTTCAGCATTATTTTTTCAATTTCATCTGCGCTATAGCCCAACGCATATAGGCCGCCTACATAAGCACCAATACTTGTACCAACTACATAATCAATAGGGATATTGTTTTTTTCAATAATCTTAAGCACACCAATATGAGCTGCACCTTTAGCGCCACCACCACTAAGTACCAAACCTATTTTCGGACGTGATTCAGCATATAACAAAGCACTTGTAAGCATGCCAAAGAAAAAGGTAAGAAAAGAAAATAAACGCATAAAATCAAAAATTTAAATAAAATAATTATTGTGCTACAAATATTACCGTTTTATTTTACTGTATTCACCTTTAATTACGATTTGTTACCTTTCATCTAAATTTAAACAAAAAAAAAGCTAAAACTTACTTTTATAATTATTAACCTAATTTTAAAAAAACTTAAGTAAGCATTGACTTAACATCTGCACATCGAGCTTTAAAGTCATCAGTGTTCATAAAGTCTACCTCAGGTAAAATACCTTTTTTCACATAACTATTTAATAACACTTCCTTGGTCGATTCATTTTTAAATATATTGTGATAGATAGCCCCTGCTCGAATGAAATCTAGGTAATGAATTTCTTTTGGCAAAATAGTTAAATCATCCCAACTTTCGGCGAGTAAGGTTAACTCATCCGAAAAGCCCCATTCACGCGTTATTGTTCCACCGATTTTACCTGATAATTTAACAATAGCTTGTTGTAAAAATGTCGGGTTAGCAAAAACATCAGGATGTTGCTCTGCTTCAGTTAAAATAGGTAACACGCCAATATTATGGACTAAAGATGCTAATGTAATTGTGTCTAAACTTAATGGTGCGTGCTTATTATTTTCAAGATAGACACTCATTAAACTAATGGCTACTGACGCTATATTTACTGTTTTTTTCCATGCTTTTTTCATATACATAGAAACAATATCATTTTTTGAAACAAACACTTGTTTAAGTGCCATAGCGGTTGCAATACTTTTTATTTGACGTAAACCAATGCGAGTTACTGCTTGAGATACACTTTCAACCTTAATCGCTCTACCTAGCAATGCACTATTAGCAACTTTAATCATACCTAAAGACAAGGCAGGATCATGCCCAATAATATCAGCCATATGACTCAAATTAATATCGGGATCATCACCAGCTTGTCTTACTTTTAGTGCAACTTCCGGCAGCGTTGGTAAAACTAAAGCGCCTTGTTTTATTTTTTCTATTAAAATCGTACATAAGGCATTTTCAGCAGCCATAGAATTCCCCTTTTTTTTATTTATATTACGTTAAAGTAGCACAATTTTTACTAACACCGAGGGATTTTTAAATGTTTTTCAATGTTATACAAAAACTTAACTTTTACGTTTTTTTCATACAAGTCGTTAGTCCCTGCGAAAGCTAAAAATGTCACTTTATCATTTGCTCAATAATATTTTTTATCGCTGTTTTTTATCACTGTTATAGATTGCCCATATCGACACTTTTTCCTATAATGCGCCCTAATCCTCTTTGTTCACCAAAACAACTTAATAGATAATTTTATGTTAAAACCCGAATTACTTTCACCTGCTGGTAGTCTAAAAAATATGCGGTACGCCTTTGCGTATGGCGCTGATGCTGTTTATGCAGGACAGCCACGCTACTCTCTTAGGGTTCGTAACAATGAATTTTCTTTAGAAAACATAAAAATAGGCATAGATGAAGCACATGCATTAGGAAAAAAATTCTATTTAGTAAACAACATTGCTCCCCACAACGGTAAATTAAAAACTTTTTTAAAAGACATTGATCCTGTTATTGCGATGAAACCAGATGCTTTAATTATGTCTGACCCTGGCTTAATCATGCTGGTACGTGAGAATTACCCTGAAATGTCTATTCATTTATCAGTACAAGCCAATGCGGTAAACTGGGCCACCGTTAAATTTTGGCATCAACAAGGGGTTGAACGGGTTATTTTGTCACGCGAGCTTTCGCTTGATGAAATTGAAGATATTCGCATGCATTGCCCAGAAATGGAGCTTGAAGTATTTGTTCATGGCGCGTTATGTATGGCTTATTCTGGTCGTTGCTTACTCTCTGGTTATATTAACAAACGTGATCCAAACCAAGGTACTTGCACTAACTCTTGTCGTTGGAAATATGACATCCATGAAGCCAAAGAAACTGAAACGGGTGATATTATTGCGGTTAACCCCGCTAGTTCAGCACCTGAAATACATTCACCAGGCATATACACACCTGACACCTCGATTATCACGCCTGACGATTATGTAGCCAAGAACCAACCAATAGACGATGTAATTTTACTGCAAGAGCAAGGTCGTCCGGGTGAATATATGCCAGCATTTGAAGATGAGCACGGCACTTATATCATGAATTCAAAAGACTTACGCGCAGTTGAACATGTAGAGCGCTTAGTTAAAATGGGTGTTCACTCACTAAAAATTGAAGGGAGAACCAAATCTTTTTATTATTGTGCTCGCACTGCCCAAGTTTATAATCAAGCAATTAATGACGCGGTATCAGGCACAGCTTTTAACCCTAATTTAAATACTGATTTAGAGCATTTAGCTCATCGAGGTTATACCGAAGGATTTTTAAAGCGGCATCGCCCTTCAGATACACAAAATTATGATTACGGTTATTCAAAAAGTGATACGCAACAATTTGTTGGCGAGGTATTAGGTAGAAATGAAGCGTCTGGTTTAATTGAAATTGACGTAAAAAATAAATTCCTTGTTGGTGATACATTAGAATTAATGACCCCAAGCGGCAATGTTAGCTTCACCTTAACTAAAATGATCCACAGCAAAACAGGTGAAGAAATCACTGATGCAAAAGGCTCTGGTCATAAAGTAGCCATTGAACTAAACACTGAATTAGATTTAGATTTTGGTATTATTATGCGCTACTTAACTCACGGCGGCACCACTAGACACCCTTTTGCACAAAATCAAGCGGATAAATAGGCACAGTATTCATGGCCTTATTTATTGAAGACAGTTGTATAAATTGTGATATGTGTGATCCAGAATGCCCTAACGAGGCAATCACGTTAGGTGAGCACATCTATGAAATTGATCCCGACAAATGCACTGAGTGCATAGGCCATTATGACAATCCAACGTGTGTCAGTGTTTGCCCTATAGACTGTGTAAAGCCCGATCTTGAACACATTGAAAGTGAAGATTCTTTATTAGCTAAGTTTATAAAAATCCACAGCAGCACACTATAATTCTAATTGAAACAAGCTGTTAATAGCGTTAAGTTTACATTGATTTAAGGAAAAAATAAGCAGATAAACACAACATTAATGATTGTCATCATGCATTAATGTTGTGGACATTGTAGGCGATATTTTAACCATTAAGCTTATCAAGAAAGCCGCCAAGCTTTTCTTTTACCTTCTCTTTTACTTTATCTTTAACTTCATCTTTTAAGATTTTTGTTTGCTCTTTTTTAGCTTGTTTCCAGATTGATGACAATGCTTGCTTTACTAACTCAGCACCTAATTTACTTGCTGGCATACCCGCTTGGCCACCAATATTGGTTAAGTTAATATCTGCTAATGTCGCTTGATGAACTTTATTACCTAGTTTGGTTAAATCAACGGTTAAAGCAACACCCGCCAATACAAATTTGTTCACTCGAATAATAGGATCAGCCTTATCCGTACTATTGTTTTGTTTAGGTTCAGTGGCACTAGCAGTATTTTTCTTAATCGCATCCAGAATATCTTTGATATTCGCGCCACCCTTTTCAGTAAACTCAACAACTGCTGCTGGCTTATCAATAATAATTTGATCAATCACAATCAAGTCTGTTGTTAAGCTTTTAAGATTAATATCAAAAGTCACTACATTTAATGAAAAAACTGATGGCGCATCATATTTTGATGGATTAGCTATAACTAAACCGTTGATAGTACCAGCCCCTTTTAAAAGCTTCATATCAACTTTGCCAACCGTTACTGATTGTTCGGTAACTTTTGAACCGACTTGTTCTATCTGCTGTTTAATCAACGCATTAATAGCATCACCACTTAAAAATAGAAAAGCGCCACCCGCTATTAATAATAAAATAGCCGTAAATATTATAAATTTTTTCATTGTTCAAACATCCTTAAAAGTAATCTTTAAAAAAAATCCTTAGCCAAATGATAACTTACGGGATATTTAGCGTTCAATCAATCTCTTCGTTATTTAATAATTAATGATCTATTTTATACGCAGTGAAAATTGCCAAGCACAATACATTTATGTCATTAACTAGTTATTTTAAAGATTAAATACCTTTTTCAATAATTTATCTAGGCACTGCTTTTAATTTTGATTAAACTAAAAGCAGTCAAAATTAAAAGCATGTAGTAATGGAAAAACATCAAGAATTATTAATAGCCTTAAGAAAAGTGATCAGGGCGATAGGTTTACATTCAAAACATCTGAATAAGACTTCTGGCTTAACGAGTCCACAATTATTAATTATGTTAGAAATAGATAAAGCTGCTGGCGTGAATTCCAGTCAAGTGGCAAAAAATGTTAATTTAAGTGCCGCTACCGTAACAAATATTATTGATAGGTTAGAAAATAAAAGCCTTGTTTCCAGAGTACGCAATACGCAAGACAAACGTAAAGTAGGCCTATATTTAACAGAACATGGCCAGGCGCTTTTGCTCAAAGCGCCTCAACCACTACAAGAGAATTTCATCGAAAACTTTGCTAATTTAGCCCAATGGGAGCAATCACAACTGCTATCTTCAATGGAGCGGCTCGCGGGAATGATGGATGCAAATGAAATAGATGCTGCACCCTTATTAGAACTTGATGCCATGAGCGCCAGCAGTATCAGCAATGCCAATAAAACTGACGCCCCTAAAAATTAACGCAACAAGCATAAAATCTGTATAAGCCGACAAGGAACCCCTTTCATTTAAACTTGAAAAGGGGTTCTCTCCAACAGCTCAGCAAACGATTAACCCACTATTAGCAAGCATATCGAATAACAGTCCTTTTGAACATTCTCTTATTCAGCGGGCTCGGTGATGGCATTCATCTGCAAAGTAACCGCTGTCTGAGCCAATAATCTTCCGTTGACCGAGGTTCCTGTATTTACGGCGATCAAGGTTTTACTCAGAATAATACCTTCAAAATGAGCATTGGTGCCAAGCGTGGTAGAACCTGCGACTTGCCAGAAAATATTTTTAGCCAAAGCGCCACCGGCTAAAGTAATTCTCGTTGCATTCGCTTGGTTCAGCGTACCGGCAACCTGCATGATCCAGGTATCAGTAGGGCTACCAGAAAGAGTAACATCGGTACTAATGGTAACTGCTGAAGACCAGTTATAAAGACCGGGTTGTAATGTTAAGCCGCCAATTTCACCCGCGCCAAGTTCACTAAAATCAGGTGATACTCGCCCCGCGGCGTCATCATAAGCATATCCCATATCGCCCACAGCTGCAGACAGATAACTTTCTGCGTTTATTGCACAGGGAAGCGGACCCGCAGCATCAACAACGTAAATATCTCCCGTTACTTCACCGCAACTCAGCAAAAGTGCCGCACCGGTGATTGGGCTAGTGCCGACATCGCCAACAATTGCCGAGCGATAAACGTCAGTAATACCAGATTGACTTAAAACAGCGAAAGATCCCGCGCTTCTAAGATCAACTGCCGCTGGACCAGCGGCTATAACATTAACTGAAAACACACTACCAATAACTAATGGTAATAATAATTTTTTTGCATTGTTTTTTAGGATATTCATCAATATTTCCTCCAGAAGGAATTTTAAATTCGGCAGTAACTACATCGTCACTACTTCGTTGTATCTACTCCTACATATAGCAATGAACACGCCAGAATTATTACCGCCTCATTTCAAAGGTAATCTATTGATATTAAATACTATTTTTTATTTATTAGTTATAACTAACTGTTAAGCCACCATTATTAGCTGTCATATATACGAGAGCTACCATATATAGCAGTTTATCGATTCATCATTCTTTTTTATTTGCTGATTTACAGTTGTTGATACTAGAATGATTTTAGCTTACTTGAACGAGCAAGTAGCCTTCGCAGTAGCCTTGTTAATTTCGTCACGAGTACTTTTTATATTATCATCCTGAGGCTTCAGCCTCTGCGCTGTTTCGATCATTTTAATCGCGCGCTGTTTGCAGCCAGACAAGGACAAACTATAGGCGTAATTATTTAAATAGGCGGCCTGCTGCTGGGCGAAAACCAGTCCCTGTTGATACCAAAATAGAGCGTGTTCGTTATCGCGGTCTAAATAATGATTGCCGAGCAAAAAATAGGGCAACCAATAGTCAGGCCATTGTCTGGTCGCGTTTTCCAAGGCGTCGATCCCTTGAATAGTTTTGCCACTGCTGAGCAGATCCTGGGCTGCGCTCACATAGACAAAGGGGTCAAAATTAACACTGGCTTTATTCGTTGGTACTGCAGCCAACAACCAATACTGACCGCGCTGCCAGGTTCGTTCAAAAACTTTAAGTTCGGCAACACGGTTTTTATCGGTGCCCGAATGCAAGATCACATTCTGCTTCTCCAAGTCGTAACCTATCACCAGCGCGTAATGCCACATTGGATACCATGAAGTCGATACATTTTGCAAAACGATGACTGGAATATTTTTACTTACCAAAGAAAATAGTTGGGTCAGATTTCCTGATTCTGCATAAGCAAGCAATCCCTGTTGACGCACAGCAGCGACCATTTCTATCTGTAGACTCCCTTCTAACTCTGGAATAAAAAGTGCCGGTGCTATTTGCTGTGGCGTTTTTATTACCCCATAAAAATTGAAGACTTCTGAGAGCGTGGTGGGGCCGCAGAAATAATCATCCTGCGGGTAAAAAGGAACCTCAGAAATTTGATATTTAACGGGAATGTCGGGTGGGTTGGCTAACAGTTTGGCTGTTTGTGGCGGAACCGACAAACAGCCGAAAATCAACCAACAAAAGCAGCTAATAAAACCTGCTTTTGCGTACTTGGTGAAACCCAGCATAGAATAAAATGCTTTGGCAATGCTTAGAAAATACGTTTTAGTTTATCGGACGAATAAACGAATAAACATCGGTGACCCCCAAAACATCAAGCACTGCTATCACCACTAATACAGTCACTATAGTACCGACAACGCCGCTAGCTGCGGGCATATCATTCATATGGGTGTTTAACTGGATCAATTCTTGATTAGTCATGCTGGCGATCCGCATCTTTGCATCGTTGATACTGACCCCGAGAGTAACCAGTTTGTCTTGAACCTCACCGCTGTTAAGCATTTCAAGGACTTGTTGCTTACTATAAACGTTTTGCTGTTGGGCTATAACCTGTTCGGAAGAAACTACCCCAGCGTAGGCGGTTGAGAAACAAGTCAAAGAAGTTAAAATTATTGCGGCTCCTGCGAGAACTTTTTTCATAGGATTTCCTCTAGTTTAGCGAATGTAAATGTTTAATAGGAAGTAAAGTGAATATATCACAATAATAAGGCTTATTAGAATTTAACAGAAAATATAACTGGTGTATTTAACTAATTTCATTGTTTTGATAGCTAGTCTCAAACTTCTGATAACTTTTCTTAAATAACAGGCAAAATTTTATTCAGGCCTGTTGACCTTTATTGCCGCACGATGCCATATTTGCGCATGCGGGCGCGCAAGGTGCTGGGGTTGAGCCCGAGGATCAGTGCCGCGCCTTTCTGCCCTTCTATCCGCCAGCCAGTTTGCTGCAATACGTTAACAATATGCTCATGTTCTAGCTCAACCAGCGCTTTAACCGCCTGTTCCTCGTTAGGTGGCAGTTTGTCAAAAGTGTCGAAGCGATCCAGGATCTGCAGTGAACTTCCCTCGCTAAGGATTACCGCTCGCTCTATCGCACTCTCTAGCTCGCGCACATTGCCGGGCCAGTGGTGTGCTTGTAAAGTATGCAGTGCGTCTTTACTGACAATATCAATCTGCTTGCCTATTTTTTTGTTAAATTTAACAACAAAATGATTAACCAGTAGTGGGATATCTTCCTTACGTTGCCGCAGTGGTGGCAACGTAATAGGAAATACATTGAGTCGGTAGAACAGGTCTTCACGGAACATACCGTTACTTACTTCATCAATAATATTACGGTTAGTCGCGGCGATAATTCTGACATTGACTTTAATAGTGCGTGGACTGCCTAAACGTTCAAATTCACCATCCTGAATGACCCTGAGGAGTTTTGCTTGCATCTCCAACGGCATCTCGCCGATTTCATCAAGGAAGAGCGTGCCACCATCGGCCAGCTCAAAACGACCTATTTGTTTACTATCTGAACCAGTGAAAGCGCCTCGCTCTCGGCCAAACAGCTCGCTCTCTATCAGCGTTGCTGGCAAGGTAGTACAGTCAACCGTGATCAAGGGTCGATTTTTTCGCGCGCTGCGGCTATGAATAGCACGAGCGATTACGCCTTTGCCTGTACCCGTTTCGCCAAGCAACAGCACCGTTGCATCCATTGGCGCAACTTGCTCAACTTTCAAAAAGACCTGCGAGAGCAGTTCGCTATTGCCAATGATTTCGTCAAAATTATATTGCCGCGCCACTTCCTTTTGCAGATAAACGTTCTCTGCTTGGAGTTTGTCCTTTAATTGTTTTATTTGGGTATAAGTCTCGCGCAAAGAAGCTTCCGCCTTTTTACGTTCTTCTATTTCCTGGGTCAGTTGCAAGTTGGTTCGGGTCAGCTCTGTAGTCCGTTTTTGCACGGTTTTTTCCAGGGTGTTGTTCGTATGCTCCAGCTGTTTATACAACAAGCGCACTTCCAGCATATTATGAATGCGTGTTTTAACTTCGACTAGGTCAAAAGGTTTACTGATAAAGTCCTTGGCGCCCGCTTGTAAAGCCTGCAGTTTATGATTAGGTTGAGCTGTAAGCACAAGCACAGGCAGATAGTCGTTGCCATCGTCAGCTTTAAGCGCTGCCATGACCTCGAAGCCATCCATCTTGGGCATTTGCAGATCCAGTAAAATCAGATCAAAGTTGGTGTCGTGATGTAGCGCACAAACCGCTTGAGGATCCATGGTGGTAGTCACGCTGGTATAGCCACTTTCAATCAGTAGTTGCTCTAGCAAAAGAACATTCGGCTCTTGATCATCGACAATCAGAATATTGGCTTGGAAAATATCGGCGGCGGTTATGGTCATGATCAGTCCTCATCTCTGGAAGATTGTCTTCTGTCTTTCTTCTTGGCATATTCAAGCACAATGTCCAGTGTTTGCATGAATTCATTGATCCTGATCGGTTTGGTCAGGTAGCGGAAGAAGCCGGCATCCAGACCTTTTGCTATATCGCGAGGAATGGCATTTGCACTGAGTGCCACCACCGGAATGGTCGCGGTATTGGGGTCTTCGCTCAAAACCTTCAGCGCGGTCAAGCCGCTGATCCCTGGCAGATTGATGTCCATTAGGATCACATCTGGCTGATGAGTATGCGCCATTTCGATGCCCTGAATGGCGTCCGCCGCACTGAGAAAACGCAGATTGGGCCGACGAGAAATAATATTCTCAACTAGCATCAAATTGGCAGGATTATCCTCTACATAGAGTAAGGTTTGCCACAGCGCCGAATCTTGATGTTGTTGTGCTACCTTGGTCATTGATGCGACGGTTTCAAGGTCGGATACGGGTGCATGGGTCCGCTTGAGTTCAAACCAAAAGACACTACCAACGCCAACGGTACTTTCTGCGCCGATGATGCCTTCCATCGATTCGACCAAACGCTTACTGACCACCAGACCGATACCTGTACCTTCTTGGTTATTGGCTTTTTGTCCGAGGCGGTTAAACGGTTGGAAGAGTTGTCCGAGTTGTTCTTCCGACAGTCCTTCACCAGTATCGCGAACGCTGATCCGCATCATATCTCCGGCACTTTGGCTGCTTTCCAATATCACGTTGCCACCTTCTCGGTTGTATTTAATCGCATTGGAAAGCAGGTTAACAATGACCTGCTTTAGCCGAGTACGATCGACGTTAAGAAAGTCAGGTGTTTCAGAGCGATTAAAGACGACCTTAATCTCATGCTTTTTCGCTTGCGGCTCACTCATCAACATACATTCTTGCATAACTTCGGCTAGCGACACAGCTTCCATTGACAGAGGTAACCTACCAGATTCGATCAACGCCAGATCGAGAATTTCATTGATTAATTCCAGCAAATACCAGCCGGCTTTGAGGATCTGACCAATGCTTCGTTTTTGGGTAACAGTTGGTGCTGGTGAACTCGATTCCATCAATTGAGCAAAACCAAGGATAGCGCCTAGTGGAGTGCGCAGCTCATGGCTCATACTGGAAAGAAAATCGGATTTGGCAAGGTTAGCTTTCTCGGCCACTGCCTTAGCATTTTCCAGTTCGATGTTCTTATCCAGCAATTTTTGATTCAAGCGATTGCGCTCAGTGACATCACGGGCGCCATAAATAATCCCCTGCAGTTTGTTGTCTCGGTGATAAAACGTGGTCGCGTTAATGGAAACCACTGTTTCTGTGCCATTTTTTGCTCGGGCAGTAAGTTCATAATCAGAAACTATCATTTCACTTAGCACCCTTTTTATTACAGCCGCGGCAAACACAGGATCAGTGAAATAGTTTTTGAATGGCGTGCCGATCAGGGAGTCACGACTGTTACCCGTAAGCTGCTCCATCTGCTTGTTAACATCGGTAATGATACCAGACGGATCTGTGGTCGTTAGTGCATCAATATTGGATTCAATCAAGTTACGGGTATAGAAATGTTGATCTTGCAACCGTCGCCCCAGTTCTTTCTGCTCTTCCTCGATGCGCTTACGAGCGGTATTGTCTGTGCCAATCAGCAGATAACCAATAATAGCGCCTTTTACATCACGCAGCGCAGTGACCGATACGACCGCTGGGAATCGGCTACCGTCCTTGCGGATATAGGTTAGCTCATAGATATCCTCAATACCGCGACGCGCTTTAAATACCAGCGCATCGAAACCCGGCGTGATCGCGGTGTCAAGTTCAATACTGAGTACTTTAGCGCGCTCGATAACTTCTTGTGGATCGGATATGTCAGCCGGCGTGATCTTGTTCATCACTTCGTCCGCCGCGTAGCCAAGCATACGTTCAGCGCCCACGTTGAAGATCTGAATAACTCCATGGGCATCGGTAGCAATACTGGAAAAATTAGCGCTGTTGAAAATAGCGCTCTGCAGGGCTCCTGCCTTTTGCAACGCTTCTTCTGCTTGTTTGCCAACACTATTATCGGTGCCAATTAGCAGATAACCAATTATCTCCTCCTGCTCGTCGCGGAGCGCGGTGACTGACACGATCGCAGGAAAACGACTACCATCCCTACGGATGTAGGTTAATTCGTAGATATCTTCAATACCGCGGGTCGCCTTAAATACCAAGGCATCGAAACCAGGCTCTATCCGCGTGCTAAGTTCAGCAGAGAGCGCCTTGGCACGGGCGATTATTTCCTGCGGATCTGATATTTCAGCCGGGGTGATATTATCCACCACTTCGCCAGCAGAGTAACCCAACATCCGCTCTGCACCAACGTTGAAAATTTGGATGACCCCTTTAGCGTCAGTAGCAATACACGAGAAGTTAGCGCTATTAAAAATAGCTCGCTGTAGCGCGCCGGCATTTAGCAGCGCCTCTTCAGCTTGTCTGCGCTCGCTTATATCCTCCATAGCCTCTTCCATCGCCGCTTCAAACATCTCGACATCCGTCTTATTTTCGAGCCCTAATAGGCTTTTTGTAGCGGGTGCTTTTCTAATCTCAGCCGACAAGATCTGTTGCACCGCACGATTCACTTTTTTGGTGGTGTCGGACTTGATGGCGACAGACTTGGCGGAGTCAGATTGACTGGTTTTATTATCACTTTTCATTGCTAACCTCTATGACCATCCGTTGATTTTTGCTCGATGTGAACTACATGGCGACCCAGAGGCAAAACGAAACTGCCGGTCGTTGTATTGTTCTGACGATAACAGGCGGCACTTTCGATGCGCGGCTCTGACCCTTTACTGCTTTTAGTTGTTTTTTCGGTGGTTAAATTTTTCAGTAGTGAAAATATAACATTTATTGATGGCATACTACTAAGCTTATTCTGCAGTAAACCGTAATATTTACTACTTTTAAAAACGAAAACCACAATATATAAAGGTTCTGTTATATATGGCGGGATAAAAGGCGTCTCTATTTAATCACATCAATCTTACATACAGCTAACACCATGTTTTTAAACAATTAATAAAGTTAATTTTGCTAAAATTACAGCTTGGCAGCCTAGTTGCAACTACCTCTATTAACATTATCGATATTTCACCCGAAAGTGGATCTTGGATCTTGTTGTTTTTCAATTAACGAAAAATGCACAGCTGATAATCGAACATGATGATCAGTAATCATCACTATCAAAAAAGGAGCAGGTTGAATCGGTATATAGGGTAGGAAAGTAGGGTAGGAAAGGGAAAATAAACGTAATTTCACTGAGTTTCTAAGGAATAAATAATATGCATAAATTTATAAAAAATACTCATCTGGTATTCACCATGCTGATAGGGGTTTTCCTTCTAGCGGGTTGTAATCTAGGTGGCGGCAGTAACGACAATGGGGCAGAGCTTACCGCAATTGCGGTTACACCTGCTAATTCAAGTATTCCCAACGGTTTAACCAAACAATTCAGCGCTATGGGCACTTATGATGACGGCACCTCGTCTGATATATCTGACTCGGTAAGCTGGTCATCTGATAACTCGGCTATTGCCACCATAAGTGCCAGCGGCTTAGCCACTGGGGTTGCAACAGGCTCAATGGTTATCACTGCATCGAGTAACTCGCCTTCAGGCGTTCAAACGGCATCTACCAGCCTAACCATCACTGATGCGACGCTAAGCTCTCTGGCAATTACACCTGCCCAGCCAAGCATTGCCAATGGCTTGACTAAACAGTTCATCGCCACTGGCACTTATTCAGACGGTACGTCGCCTGACGTTAGTTCATCAGTCACTTGGTCGTCATCAGAGCCGCTAGTTGCCACGGTAAATGATAGTGGTCTGGCGAGCGGCATTGCTATCGGCATGTCCGTTATCACCGCCTCTTTAGGCACTGAGGTAGCAACTACTGAGCTAACCATTACGGATGCAGTTTTGAGTTCAATTGCGCTAACACCTGTTGATCCGAGCATTGCTAAAGGATTAAGCCAGCAGTTTACTGCTACGGGTACGTATTCAGATGGTATCTCGGTTGATATTACTGCGTCAGCTACTTGGTCATCTGCTGATACACTGATTGCTACAGTAAATGATAGTGGTCTGTCTAGTGGTCTTGCCACTGGGTCGTCAGTTATTACCGCCACGTTTGAAACTCAATCAGCCACTTCAATGCTAACGGTTACAGATGCAATCTTGAGTTCAATTTCAGTAACACCTGTTGATCCGAGCATTGCTAAAGGATTAACCCAGCAGTTTACTGCTACGGGTACGTATTCCGATAGCACTTTGGTTGACATCACCACCTCGGTTACTTGGTCATCGGCGGATACAAATGTTGCTACGGTAAATTCGAGTGGTCTAGCGAGTGGAACTGCTGCCGGTACATCGGTTATTACCGCAACTTCAGGCGCTCAATCGGGCAGTAGTACGCTTACCGTCACAACAGCAAGCTTGCTGTCAATTGTGGTATCACCTATTGATCCAAGTATTCCAGTTGGCGTGAATAAACAATTTGCCGCCACGGGAACTTATTCAGACGATTCTGTTGCAGATATTACTGCGTCGGTCACTTGGACATCGGCAGATACACTGGTTGCCACCGTAAATTCTACTGGCCTTGCGACCAGTAAACTTGCCGGTCAGTCAGCTATTACGGCAACTTTTGCTGCGCTGTCTGACAGCACTTTGTTGACAGTAACTACGGCGACATTAACTTCAATTGATGTAACACCTATTGATCCAATTATTCTTAAAGGCACTAACCAAAATTTTGTTGCCACCGGTACTTATTCGGACGCTAGTACGACTGACATCACCGCGACGGTCATTTGGTCATCTGCGGATACACTGGTTGCCACAATGAACCCCAATGAACAGGTAGACAGCGGGCGTGCTAGTGGTATTGAAATAGGCACATCGCTGATTGAAGCAACGCTTGGCGCGGTAACAAATTCTTCAAACTTGACTGTCGAAGCAGCATTACTCAACAATCCGTTAGCACCTGAACTGGGTGAAGTCGCTCGTTTTGTTATCCTCGCCTCACAGACTATCACTACGACTAGTGGCTCAGCCATTGTCGGTGGGGATATGGCGATTCTTGACCAGGCGCGTTCTTTTTATGCAGGTTTTACCACGGGAGTGAATGCAGGCGAATTTGTTGAACTGACTAATGGTTTGTCTTATGCGGGTGATGATAGCACGCCACCTTATGCTGTGCCGGTACCTTATGCCTCAATGGTTGCATTTATCAACCAGTCGAGAACAGATTTGGGCATCGCCTATAACTTCCTCGCAGCTGATCCTAATCCAAACGCTGCAACTCAGGTTCTCCCGATTGAACTCGGTAACTTAACCATGACTCGTGGTGTGTACAAAACGGCATCTGACGTAACCATTCAGACGGGTACTTTGACTCTCGATGCTGAAGGTGAGGCAGATTCTGTGTTCATTTTCACCATTGGCGGCAACCTGACTTCAGGTGCTCCAGGGGGCGACATTGTTCTTATTAATGGCGCGCAGGCAAAGAATGTTTATTGGAGAACCGCTGGAGCGACAGTTATCGGTACTGACACCAGTTTCTTTGGCAACGTCTTTGCTTGGTCACAAATTAATGTGCTGACTAACGCCAGCGTAAGTGGCCGACTGTTCGCTGTTACGGAACAGGTTACTTTGGATTCTAACGCCGTCACCAAAGCACAGTAAGTTCGAACTGCACTTTAAATAGTAATAGAGGAGACAGGCAACTAACGCTTGTCTCTTCAACCAGCATATAAAGGTCAAACTGTTGGTAAGAAATTTAAAGGCAAATTAATCTAATTCTGAGTCAACGATATTTTTAGCTTGCGAGCTTAGAGTTTTTAAAGGATATATATCATGAATAAGAAACGTAAATATTTTCAACAAAAAATATGGGCTGGCACTATAGTGCTGCTCACCCTAGTCACCGCTTGTAATAATAGCAGCAGTGATAGTAGTTCGGATACGGTACCAAGCATTAGTGCTAGCAACCCGAGCAACCTCGCTATTGATGTGGCGATCAACCAGCAGATCACCGCAACCTTTAGTGAGGCGATGAATGGGGCAACAATTAGTAATTCTAGCTTTACGGTAGTAGACCCAGACGAAACGTCCGTGGCAGGGATCGTAAGTTATGATGAAAGTAGTAATATGGCGGTGTTTGAAGCCAGCAGTGATTTTGCTTTCAATACACTATATGCAGCAACGATCAGCACAGCAGTAACAAGCGTTGAAGGGATCGCGATCGCTAGTGATTATACGTGGACATTTACCACTTCTGCAGTGCCAGACACCACAGCACCAATGGTTGTTTCAAACTACCCTGCTGATTTAGCGGTTGATTTTGCGCCAAATAGAAGTGTAACTGCTAAATTTAGTGAAGCACTTGATCCGCAAAGCGTGAACGCAACCAGCTTTACCTTAAGCGATGGCACCACCGATGTTTCAGGTGTTATTAGCTTTCAAGGTCTGACTGCAACGTTCAATCCTGACGCTAATTTAGCGACCAATACGCTTTATACCGCAACATTGACCACTGAGTTAGCTGATTTAGCGATACCTGCCAATATAATGGCGGCTAGTTTTAGTTGGAGTTTTACCACCAGTGCAACGGTTGCCGCTGGACCTAACCCAGTTAATTTACAGACCAGCGCTGATTTCGCCATTTTGTCTAAAACTGGCATCACCAATGTTCCAGCTTCAGCGATCACCGGAAATATTGGCGCAAGTCCGATCACTGCCGCTGCAATGGATAACGTATTTTGTAGTGAAATAAGCGGTACAATTTACGGCTCTGATGCGGCGTATACGGGTAGTGGCGCCATTACTTGTTTTGCCGGTGCAGCTGCAGATAATACGCTAGTTGCTAACGCGGTGCTTGATATGGGCATTGCCTATAACGATGCTGCGGGCCGAACTTTACCCGACTTTACCGAACTAGGTGCTGGTGATATCAGTGGTATGACTTTAGAGCCAGGTCTTTACAAGTGGAGTTCAGGTTTGTTGATCTCAACTGACGTAACACTGTCTGGTGGCGCCAATGATGTCTGGATTTTTCAAATTGCTGGTGATATTACGCAAGCAGATGCCAGTAGTATTGTATTGACAGGTGGTGCATTAGCTAAAAATATCTTTTGGCAGGTTGCTGGTGGTACTGGTGTTGCACTGGGTACAACGGCTCATTTTGAAGGTATAATTCTGGCTGAAAAAGGCATCACCTTAAATACTGGAGCAGTAGTCATCGGCAGATTATTGTCACAAACAGCCGTTACTTTAGATCAAAATACAATCACAGAACCCGCTCAATAATATTGATAAACGTTGAATTAAGTGATTCTTTTAAAGGGCCTTTAGGCCCTTTTTTCATTGGAATGGTTATAGAACTTAAAGGATGAGCGTCAGCATCACCAATAAAGTTGACAATAAAACTGACGCGCCTAATAATTAATCCAAGTTAAGGAAATTAGCGTAACAAGTGTAAAAAATGCAAATGCTTATGGTATTGATCAATAATATTATTGATCACGGCCGTTTTTGACCAACCCATAATGTCATAATCTTGCCCCCCTTCACCCAAGTGAACTTCTGCTCGATAATAGCTTTGCTCATCTTCATCTGTTTCAGTGGTATCATTGCTAAAATCAGGTTGTGAATATTTTCGAGCAAGTACACGGTATACAAAATTTTGCGATTCACCGTGGTCAACAATTAAGCTCAGCCCATTTTTATCTGAAATCTTAACCTTGATTTGGTTTACCTGAAGTTCTTTAGCCACTAGCTCAAAGGCAGGCTCTACCGTCTGACTGATGAATTTATTGACATTGGTTTTGTTTGGAAAATCAACAACGTTCTTTAATCGCATTTGCCAACTATCATTATGCTCACTGCCTGAATGAGGTATGGCTGTTATCAGCTGACTTTCCTGCTTAAAAGCTTCAATCCTTAACGCTTTAATCAAACCAACAATTGCGAGCAATAATACGATAGTAAAAGGTAAGGCACTGGCAATAGTCATGGTTTGTAGTGCATTAAGACCACCAACTAACAAGAGTATCGCAGCAACGATACCAATACCTACCGCCCAATAAACACGTTGCCATAACGGGGTATCATTCCTGCCGTGTGAGCAAAGCATATCAACCACCATCGCGCCAGAATCACACGATGTGACAAAAAAGATCACTATCATCAACACACTAAATGATGAAAGCACGGTGGTTAATGGAAAATTTTCAAGAAAAACAAATAAGGCGACTGACGAGTCTTTGCTTACCATTTCACTTAACTCAACGACTCCTTGGTTATAAACCAAATCAATGGCACTATTACCAAAAATAGTCATCCAAAATAAAGTAAATACGGTAGGTATCAGCATTACCCCGATGATGAACTCTCTAATAGTGCGACCACGAGAAATTCGGGCAATAAATAAACCTACAAAAGGCGCCCATGCAAGCCACCATCCCCAATAAAATATTGTCCAACCACCTATCCAATCTGTCTTCTTGTAAGCAAATAAATTAAAGGTGTTATGCACTATATCGGCTAAATAATCACCCATATTTTGCAAATAAGCCTGCATTAAAAACACTGTTGGACCAAGCACAAAAATCAACAGTAACAAGACGACGGCCAGAATCATATTTGTTTCAGATAGTATTTTAATGCCCTTATCTAAACCCGTGGCAACAGAGATAACCGCAAGCGAAGTGATACCGCACATTATGATTATTTGATTGGTGCTAGAAACATCAATACCGAACAAGTAACTAAAACCAGCATTCACCTGTGAAGCGCCTAAGCCTAGTGAGGTAGCGACACCAAAAACAGTACTGACAACAGCAAAAATATCAACTAAATGCCCTGGCCATTGGTAAATTTTTTCGCCAATTAATGGATATAAAGCAGAGCGTAAAGTCAGGGGTAAATTGTGACGATAACTAAAATACGCTAACACTAACGCAACAATGGCATAAATAGCCCAAGCATGAAGTCCCCAATGGAAAAAAGTCATCTTCATTGCTTCTTTAACCGCAGCAACCGTGCCCGTTTGAGCGGTAGGAGGTGATAAAAAGTGCATCAACGGCTCTGCCACACCAAAGAACATTAAACCAATACCCATGCCAGCAGCAAATAGCATAGAAAGCCAAGAAACTAATGAATAATCGGGTGTTGCATGATCAGGTCCTAAACGAATATCGCCATAACGAGAAAGCCCTAGGAAAATCACAAAAAAGAAGATGAATGCCACGCTCAGCACATAAAACCAACTGCCATTGTCAATAATGCTCGCCTGAATAAGGGTAAATAAACTTTGTGCTTGTTTAGGTAGCGCGGCGGTATAAAGTAAAAGCGCTATGATAATAGACGAGGCACCAACAAATACTTTCTTATTTAATTGACTCTTAACGAATGCGGACAATTTTGTTCCTTAAATTTAATTTGTGTTGATATTATATCTGCTTAAATGATGTTGTAAACAATAACGCATAACATATATTTCAGAAATGTTAAGTGCCTACTATACCCAAGCCACTTCAAGATGCAGGATTCAGCTGGAATTAGAAACGTATTAGGCAAGGCATTGATTGAAGAGAATGGTTATTCCCTTGTCAAAAT
>TARA_R110002167_G_C12707228_1_pt1 | contig 69021 bp, 98 predicted proteins | sample TARA_R110002167 | Tara Oceans TARA_R110002167 (sample SAMEA4398238) | marine metagenome | biome: Polar Biome; feature: [MES] marine water layer (ENVO:01000295) within the mesopelagic zone...; material: water (ENVO:00002006), including particulate matter (ENVO:01000060) such as......
AAGAGGTTGGCGTCTCCCACGGTGCAGATCGTACCTGCGAAGGTGATTACGTCTCGCCTGCCCAGTACTCCGGTGTTGTCACCAGCAACCACGCCGGCACCGACAGTGAACGGTGCGTCGTTGCCACCGCCACCTGCTCCAACAGCTGTGCCGTCCAGCAGGGTGGCACCCTTCATGGCCTGGACAGGCCGTTTGAATTTGTGTACGTTGCTCATAGTTTCAGTCCAGGTCGATGTAGTAGATCTCGATCGTGCCCGAGACCGCGACGGTACCAGTCACACCCGTGCTGGTGTTGATGCCATTCAGCCAGATGCTACCACCAGCGAGCAGCTCGAGCTTGGGCGTCAGCTGGTTGGCATTGATGTTGTCCGAGCTGTTCCCGATCAGCGTGCCGTTGCCTGACACACCGACGTCGTCGCTGGCGAGGATAGATTCCTCGGTGCCGGAGAGTGTCGCGTTGGTGTTGGTCACCGTGCCGAGCGCGAACTGGAGGGTCTCGGTGCCCACCCAGTTTCCATCGAGCGTGATGGACAGCGCCATGCTCGCGCCGATAATCATCTTCGCAGCGCCTGCCGGATTGGTCAGGATCTCGGCCGTGCCTGCGCGTGCGCCTGAGGTGAAGGACAGGACTAGACCAGCGACCGTGATGGTGTCCTTGACGATGGGCCAGTCTTCGGTGGCCAGCGTACTGTTGGCATCAGCAGAGACATAGGGCTGACCTGCACTCTCACCGCCTCCGCCTCCGCCACCAAGGGCTGCGCCAGTGGCGTCGACCATGGAAGGAACCATGATCGGCTCGTTGAATTTGCGTACGTTGCCGCTCATAGTGAGATGTCCTCGACTTCCATGTAGTAGACGGTGAAGGTGCCAGCCACGATGGTGATCGTAGCGGTGCCGGAGGTGTTGATGTGGGCGCTGTCGGAGTTGATGTACCAGTTGGCGCTGCGCTTGGTCTCGACCAGGTTGGTCGGGCCGCCCCTCTCGGACATGCGCCGGGAGAAGGTCCGGTTGACCTGGTTGGTGCCACCCATAGCCACCTCGTCGATGATGTCTTCCTCGGTGCCGGTCATGCTGCTGCCGGTGGTCAGCACGGAGCCCACTGCCATGGTCACGGCGGGATTGGCCTGCGACCAGTCGCCCGTCAGGGTTGCATCAGTGACGATCAGACTGCCACCAAGGATCACCTTGCCACCCGTCGCTGGACAGGACAGCAGCAGCTTGCCACCCGTGCCTTCCGCCTGGAGAATGTCTAGCGTGAAGCCAGCCAGGTCGAACTCCGCCTTGCGCACGCCATGGCTCCCTTGTTCGACGGAGATCGCCGCGTCATTGGAGACAGTGGGCAGTAGTAGGCCATCTGTTGGCGCACCACCTCCACCGGAGAGCGCAGCGCCGGAGTAGTCCAGCACCGCAGGCGCGATGATCGGTTCGTTGATTCGTTCGTATCCCATTATTCTGTCTTGCAGGTGCAGCTGTAGAGGGCTTGGGCCGGATCGACCTCGACACCCAGGATGTTGTAGGTTGTACCCAGGATGGTGATGCGGTCGCCCTGTCGAGGCACCTGGGCACTCGCAATCGAATCGCCCACCAGCTGGACCAGGGAATCAGCGTCGTCTACCAGGGTGGCGTCCAGGCGGTTTCGATTGAGCGTGTCGATGAAACCCTTGCACGCATAAGGGGTGTCGGTCGGATTCGTGCCACCTGACAGGTTCCCGGGAGTCCGGGTGCCTGTGGTGACCTTGATGAGACTTGCGTCGTTCACACCCGGACCAATGTTCTGATTGATCAGTCCGGAAATATCGACACCGAAGAGCGGATTGCCCATTACGCGAGGCCCTCATTCATGCCAAAGTCGTCTTCGCAGAAGCCAGACGTTTGGGTAGTGCCAGTGGCGGTAGGTCCGCTGAGAGAGGCAGCGCTCTCGGTGTAACACCCACTGTAGTCATGGGCCACCTGGGGTAGCCTCACGTCTGAGCTGGTGCCAACTGTTGGGCGGAAGAATTCGACGTTGGCAGAACCTGCCCCGACTTTCTTGATGTTGCTTCCCACGCCAGAGCTCGCGCTCGCGGATGTATCCACGAGTAGAGCGCCAGCTAGCCAGGCTTGCGTTTTGAAGATGTCATCGGGTACAGTACCATCCGTCACGGCTTCCGCCGTACAGCTGTTCGTTGCGGAGTCACGCGGCCATGCTCGTGGCTGCGTGGAAACCGTCTTTGTTCCTGTGAAGGCAAGGGCTCGGTCCAGCCAATCGGCTGCAGCAACGAGCGCTCGCATCTGGTCGTCGGCGGTGGCAGCATTCCAAGCTGTAGCCTCCGCACCGAGTCGTCCGTTCCAGAACGTGTCGGTGTTGGCAACGGCTTCCGTGAGCACCAGAGCGTAAACGCTGAAGGTGTCGGTGCCGATAGTGATTGTGTCTACAACTGCCATGTGAGTATCTTACGTGTTGGGTTCCGGTCTGACTATAGATATTCCTGCCAACTCATCGCGGCTGCTGCCGTGATGTTGCCATGATTGGTAATGGCGATGGTCAGTGGTGTGGGATTGATGCCTGCGATGTCGTTGGTCAGTGTCAGTCCACCGACGATGTCCGCGATGAGGGAAGCGTCGGCTTGGTTGGTCGCCGAGACGTAGAAGGATTGTACGTCGTGCCCGCCCGTGATCGCGGTCGCTGCCGTGTCGAACTCCATGGTGGAGTCGGCTTCCACCGATGCGAAGGCTGCGCCGGTCAGCACACCGTCCCAGATCAGGTGGACCTCTGCCGTTCCGTTGCCAGTGTTCAGTACCTGAAGAGATCGCTGGATTGTTTGGATCCGATTGATCTCGCCCTGGAAGGTGGTCTTGGGCCTGATCGACAGGAGCGGGATCAGCGTGCCCGAAGAGGATGCCGGTGCGCCGGAGTTGGCGGTGTGAGGCACGCCGAGCTGGAGCTGGACACCACCTTCCGAGGAGACCATGGAACAGATGATGCGCATGGACGCGGGTCCCTGCGGGGTGGTAATCGCTTCCAGTTCGTAGCGCAGCGGGAGTTGGGCCGTGGTCATGTAGACCGTGGTCTCGATGTTCGCGTGCAGGAACTCATGAACGTAGCGGATGACGCCGTCCACGTCGAAGCCCACACGCACGCGGCCGACGCCCAGCCACTGGAGGTCGACCACCAGGATCTGCGTCTTGCTCGTGTCGAGGTCGGCGAACTTGTCCAGGTTCCAGTCGGCCTGCTCGATGCGACTTTCGACAGGGGTGCCCGAGGTGTTGGATCGCTTCACCCAGGCGATGACGCCGTCTCGCTGCTCGAAGTAGACGCCGTTGTCCTCATTGAAGTGACCCACGCGCCTGCGGACGCCGGTGGTCGGCGATCCGGGCGGGACCAGATTGAATGTCATCAGAGTGAGCTGCGACTTGCCAGGCTGGTACCGTGTCCAGAGTCGCGACTGCCGCACCACCTTGTCGCCGCTGGTGGTGACGGTCGCTACGATGGAGGCGTTGTCGAATGAGTGAATGCTCGTGGCACCTCCTGTCAGCTGCTCGTACCAGAGATCGTCCCGCTTGTCGTACTTCAGGATCGAGTCGAAGATCGTCACAGGCTGGCTCACGCGCATGCGGGAGAACGCATCGAGGGATGGGCTATCCCCCATCGCGACATGGAGGTTGCTGTTGGAGACACTGGCGATAGTGTCGTCAGCGTCCATCCCTGCAGTGGGACCGTAGATCCTTACTGAGCGGCGACTCATTTGGAGAACATCCTCTTGAGAACTCGGGTGATCAGCTTCTCTGTCTTCTCGTCTTCCTTGTCGTCAGGCACGTCGTCCTTCTCCTTCTCGGGGGCAGGCTTGGGCTCGGGAGCGAGAGGATCCTTCAGGGCTTCCATGCCCAGAGCCAGATCGACTTCCTCCTGTTCGGGGCGATCGGACAGGCCGACCAGCGCACGAACCTCGTTACCAGCAGGATCGTTTTGGTCCATGACAAAGCCAGCGCGGGAGAGCTTCTCGAGAGCACCAACGACTTCTTCGATGTCGCGATACTGGATCTTCTCGATCTTGAACGTGGGCTTGAGCTTGGGATCCCAGCCGTTCAGCAGCCAGAGGGGGTCCAGGAAATCCTTCTCGAAGGTCTCCTTCAGCTCCTTCAGGCAGCTATCGACGATGAGCCCAAACTGGGCTGTCTTGTCCCTCGCGAGCGCGTTCGATCCACCGTTCTCGCCGAGGAGCAGCTGCTCCACACCAAGGACTCTGGCGATCTCGCGGTTCACGCGTTGGATGGCGATGTGAACTTCTTCCTGTCCATTCGGGTCGCCCTTCAGCAGCTCCACGTCCCATTGCTTCACGGGGCTGGGTGTAGCACGCTCGTCCGTGGTCTGGTACGTCATGCTGTCAAGCATCATACCAAGCTCAGGGTTCTTGTTGTGAGACTCGAGGAAGTCGAGCATCGGCTGCTTCAGCGCGTTCGCCTGGGCAACTGTCAGCTGCTTGTTGTTCACCATCTGCTCGAGCTGCGTGAACGGGCCACGCACGATCGGGATGCCGCGAAGGTCAGTGTCGAAACCCCAGGCCTCCAGCAGTTCGTAGCGGGAGAGCTTCTCTGCAGCTTTCACCACGCTCCGGAACAGGCCCATTCCCTCTGGGCTGTCGTTCAGGGTATTGTCCACCAGGTAGATGCACTTGCTGATGGGCAGGTAGATCTCGCTCTGGTCTTGGGGGTTTCGCTGTACCACGCCCAGCACGGTTCCTGAGATGTCCGTATCCCAACGTTCGATGGTCATCTGGGCACGGGGTTCAATGTCCATGAAGCCCACCTGTCCATCGTCCCTGCGCTTGGCCGTCCACTCCTGGATACTGTATCCCCAGAACGTGTACATGCATGCACGCTTGACCACCTTATGGAAGGGAGTGGTCATGTCGTTCATCATGTCCTCGACGGTCTCGGCCAGCTTTTCGGCTTCGGCACTCTCGTCGGCAGGCTCAACTCCCCAGGTAGCCTTCGCCACCAGGTCGACGAAGTACCGGACGCCGGCACCCACGATACTGGTGTTCGCCAGCATGTCGCTGTACGTGACAAAGCGTTCCTGGCCGGTGAGGCGTGCGTCCTTCTCTTTGTTGAGGACGTATCCACCGTAGATGGCTGTGCCAGGTGCTCCGATGGACGAGAAGGAGGAACCTCCGTTGTTGGGGGCATCTCCTCTGACTGAGGGATCGAGGACTGCAGCCTTTCGGACGTCCTTCGCTCTCTGGTTTCGATTGCGTTTGTTGCTCATCAGTACTGGATCATCTTACCAGGAGTCAACGCCAGCTTGGGGCCAGCATTTTGGAGGAGGTAGTCATAGGCCCTGGTGATTGCGTCGACCTGGTCTTTGAACTGGGAGTTGGGGAAAAGACCGGCCTCTGCCAGGAACGCATCGTTCCATGGACCTCGGACGATCAATACGTTACCTGCTTCGACCTGTGCAGCCAAGGGAATTGCTCGATTCTCTTTAGATCCGCTCTCAGGACTGAACCTGGCGTTGTATCCATTGAGTAGGGCAGCGAAGGCACGGACCTGGCTCTTGCCAGCCTGACCTGGATCTTGGGGGATGGAGATTGGGCAGTTGACCCCATCGCGTATCGCGCATGAGAGGACAGCAGTCTCTACGTCTCCAGGTCCCTTTCGGTAGCGATCCACGTCAGCAATAACAATCTGGCCTGAGCGGGTTCGGCCCACCTTGGCACCGACGGTCCATGCAGCTTTGTTATCGTCCGTGGCAGCAAGGTCATACCCTCGGCACTCAGCGATGAGTTCCGGGCATTCGTCGACGAAGACGAAGTTGGCCCTGTCGAACATGCCGCCACCACGAGGAACGGGTCGCTGCTGGAGTTGCGCGGCTTCCGCGTAACTGCCTCCAACGGCGCGGAACTGGACCTTCAGCTCTTCGATCGCCTTGCGTGAGAATCGTTCTGGCCACAGGAGGTCGCCATCCACCTGTCGGGGGTCTTGAGGCCAGAGGAGGATCCCGTTCTCCTCATCTTCCACGTAGTAAGGCAGGGGCTCGCCATCGTCCAGGACTCGGCGCATCATCTTGGGTTGCCCATGGGTGCTGGGCACACATGACCAGCTGCGGTATTTCTCTTCGAATTCCATCGGCAGGCACACGTGGGTCCAGTCCTGGCCCTTCGATGCCAGCTCTTTGATCACGATTCCCGAGATGTCCATCATGTGCAGGCGCTGCATGATGATGACGTACACGGGATTCTCCTGATCATCGAAGCGAGTGGGCGTCGTCTCGGTGAACCAATTGCCGGCAGTTGTACGTTCAGTATCGCTTTCCGCAGAAGCGACACTGTGCGGGTCGTCAATGATGAAGCGATGTCCCCTGCGACCAGTGAGTTTGGATGTGACTGAGCCAGCAAAGCGCGATCCCTGGCCGGTCGTTGCGTAGTATTCCTTGCCGTCCGCGTCAGCCTTGAAGGTCAGCGGCCAGTGGCTCTGGTACCACTCGCTCTTCAGCACCTCACGTGCGCGTGCCATGAGGTCGATCACCAGGCCCTTCTCGTGGGCAGTGGCGATGTACTTGTAGTGGGACAGCCCCTTGGGCCCCCATTCCCAGCAGGGCCAGAAGACATTGACCAGCATGGACTTGGTGCAGCCGGGAGGGACGTTGATCAAGAGGCGTGTAATATCGCCTCTTGTGACAGCCTCAAGGTGGGCGCACATGGTCTTGATTGCCCATCCCCCGACGAACTCCGTTCCGGGGTGCAGGGTGTGCCAGCCAGCGCGGACGAACTCGTACAATGATCCTTCGCACTTCATGCGCTCGATCTCGTGCCTTGCAGCAGCGGGATTGGCCATCGCTTGACGGATTAGATCGTTTGAATCACTCATCGGGATTGTTGTGGAGGAACCACGCCAACCAGAGTAGGTCGAAGGGAGTGGGCTCAGGCGGATTGGCTGGCCAGTTGCGTTCCGCGTATGTTGGGTTCGTGAAGCACATTTCGGAAATCGGATTCCTTGTGGAATGTTTGCAGGATCTGGAGACGACGACGCCTGTGCTGTGTGTCTGCTTTCCACACGTTCCCTGTGTCCTCAATTGGGACTCGTGAGTGAGTGAGTGACTCACTGAGTGATCAGTCAGTGAGCATTGCTCTGCTGTGTGCATGGCACAGAGAGACATCCTCAATGGATGCTCCTCAGTGAGCATTGTCCCATGCTCCATATGCCCCATCCATGTGGCGTGCTCCATGTGCCTCATTAGAGGACCTCGTCCTCATGCTGATACCCACTCAGGGAGAGCTCATACTCTGCTGAGATGGTCCCCTCAGGCATGGGGTACAGGTGGACCACTGGTCCATCGTACTCCCTGTATCGCTCATGAGCGCGTCTGAGGGATGACCTCAGGGGACGTCGTCCCTCACCATCGTACCATCCATTCTGAAGGAGGGCAAGCTCAGCGAGCCTCTCCCTGATGTAGAGAGGTGCCATGTAGGGACGCTTGGGCATGCTAGAGACGGTCCCCTGCTCCAAGCTCCTCACTGAGGAGGTCCTCGATCTTGGCATGCATGCGCCTGATGGCACCCTTCTTGAGACGACTATCATAGCGGATGATCGTGAAGGACTCATCCTTGGTGTGGGCGCTCACTGCCTGCCACCCCATCTCCAAAAGACCCAGAGAGGTCCTCAGCAGGTGAACGATCTGTCGGGAGGTCATCATTTTGGTCCTTGAGGAAATGGTCAATTGCGCAGTCCGAGCTGCAATGCTCGTGCCCATCGTGCACTGGTGCACGCATGGTTGTAATCGGCTCCTTGCAGAAGGGGCATCGTCTACTGGGCCTCATCTTTGGGATCCTCTTCCAGGAGCTGTTCCAGGAGAGCGAGCTTGGCAGGAGACAGCTTGTCGAGACCGAGACTGGAGTCGACCGTTGCTGTGACTTCGATCTTGTTTGCCAGGCCCTGGCGAATCCGTGCAGACTTGACCCTGCTGTAGAGCTCAGCCATCTTGTCGCTGTAGACCTTCTTGGTGCCAACTGGGCCAGTACCCATGTTGTTGCCCAGCGATCCGTAGACGTCCTCGTCGTAGCCGTCGATGCCCCTGCGCTTGAGCTCTCCAAGGAGAAGCTCCTCAGACTCGTCGATGGCCTCTTCCCATGCGGCAGCAAACTCCGGATCTCGATCTCGCTCCTGGTAGAATGAGACCTTGGCCCCGAGAGGGCTGTTGGGTGTGGCGTGCTTGGCAGCCAGGATTACCAGGCCATTCAGGCGCAGGTGATCAAGGAAGGCCTGTTTGCGTTCCGGAGTCATCTTTGTTTGTCGTCCCATCAGGTCCTCGCATGCATGAAGAAGAGTTTGCCAGTTCGGGTCATCGACCCATCATACGGTCCTGCACCCACATAGCTATCCCCTTTCTCATCTTTCTTCCCATCGTAGCCCAACTAGAGTAGCCCACTCAACCATCCCAAAACGTAGTCGGTCAAATCCTCACCCAGGTGACCACCCACCAACTCTGAACTACGGTACTACTCTAATAGAGAAGAATAGGGGTATAGTAGAGCAACGCAAATGTGCACACCTGGCGGACTGGGCTCCTGCAGCGTAGTCGGTGTAGTTTCGGACGTAAGTCTCGATGGGCCACTGACTTGCGTCCGTTACACCCCCATAGTCGTGCTCTAGTATCGTAGTCCCAGAGACGAATATCGGTCAACCCTGCATCGTAGTCGTCGGACCATCCGCCACGGCAGATGGAGCCCGATTCGCCTAGCGACATCCGTTTCACGGAATTCAATCACCCCATTTCTTCCGCATCCCGCTATCATCTGATATGAAGTTCATTGTCACCACTACGTTTGCGCTCTTCGCGATAGCCTGCTCCAGCCTCCCAACCATCACGGAACAAGAGTTCCTAGTCAATCACAAATCGGTCAAGATCGATACAGTCGAGGGCAGCGGGTCAGGCTTTGCGATCAATGAGTACCAAGTAGTCACGGCATGGCACGTAGTCACGAGCCGATGGTCGGGTGCACCGATGGACCCCACCTTCATCCATCTTCATGACATGGACGGCGCAACCCCAAGCAGCATCCAACAGCTCGGCGACCTCGACGCAGCTCTCCTCACCTTCCCAATACCCCACGGCCTGCCCATCTGGCAGCTGGACAACCGCCAGATCCAAGAAGCCGAGCCCATCTACATCTCAGGATGGGGAGTTGGCGTCCACTGGTGGAGCCGTGGATTGGGCACAGCGGACTCGGATCGAGTCAGCCTCCCGGTGGCGCCTGGCGATTCGGGAAGTCCCGTGTTCGATGCGAGAGGAGCCGTGGTCGGCATCCTGGTAGCCAAAGGCACGCAAGGCAACCACCACGCGTTCATCGTGCCCATCACAAGCTGGTTCAGCCTTCTGGATCCGACTCAGGAGGAGCTGCCCACCCTTCCAGCGACCATCCCTCCATCGGGTCGCCTTCGTCCTCATCGGGTTCCGTTGGATCGATGAGCACCCCACCTGCTTGATCAAGCGGGAATTCAATAAGCGGCAGCTCTACGCCTGTCAAGTCGATGCCCTCCTCTGCAAACAGAGCGAGGGCAATTTCTTCGCAGTACCCACGGGTGGGTCCAACGCAGAAGACGAGTTTGGTGCCGTAGCGGACGATGATGCCAATCATGATGAAAGAGGGGTCGAGTACACAGTTAGCATACCCGACCCCACGAAGCAACGCTCGTCTTTCCTAGAAAGGAGTGTCAGTCACAGCAGCTGCCTGAGCAGGTGCATCCGAGCCACCGTCACGAGCGCCAACGAATTCGAAGCCATTGGCATGAAGGACCAGCTTGCTACGCTTGTCCCCTTCCTTGGTTTCCCAGCTCTCGTAGACCAGCTCACACTGCGGGAAGCACGCGGCCGACCCCTTGGTGTGGTACTTGGCAAACGCCTCGGCACGGTTGCCGAAGAGCTTCACATCGACGAAGACGGCCTCGTCGACCCATTCATCACCACGCTTGCGGCGACGGTTGATGGCCAACCCGATGTTGGCGATGGCAGTCCCGCTTGGGGCATGCCGCAGATCGACGTCACGAGTGAGCCGACCAGCATACGTTCCATTGTTGATGTTCATGCCGTAGCCAGCCCGAAGAGAATGGATTGGATGATACCGACCAGACGTTGGTCAGCAGCACCTGCCTCTTCCGATGCATCCACGCCCAACTGCAGAGCGATGTTGTCTCGGGAGGCACGTAGTACCATGTTGAAGCCCGGCTCTTGCGAAGCAAGAGTCAGCCTGACACCTTCTTCAGCGATGAGCACCTGGGCACGGCCAGCCGACACTTCCAAAGAAGCGCCAGTCTCGTCAAGGGCATCCTTGAGCAGATCAGAGATGTTCATCGGGAAGTCCTCACTAGGTTGGCAATGGCGGAAGGGGGATGGTCAGCCCACGAAGAACGTGAGATGATGACGGGACCTTCGGCTCCTTCACGGTAGGCTCGCGCCACCAGTGTGTTGGAACGCAGGTACTCATCGACAGCAGCGCGGAAGTTGCGAGCGCGATCACGCATGATGTTGGCACCATTGGGGCCAATCTCACCAGCGACCAAACGCAAGTCAACGCCCATCAGAGCAGCTGCTTCGAGGTTGACGATGTCGAGCCCAGCGAGGGCACCGACTTCGATTCCCGCATCCCAAGCAGCGAGCAATGCCGGATCGGCACCACCCACCACCGCATCGGCGCGAACGCCTTCATATGCAGTGTTGATTGCGGGGAGTAGGGCAGTGTCACGCACACGTTGCGAGACGCACGACGACATGCTCAGCATGGCGACCAGCACGAGGAGGAATCTCATCGAGGTCCCTCCTGTTCGACGAGAGCAGCGCTCTTGCCACGGTCAGTGAAGCCTTGGGCTCCAATGTAGACGAGCAACGGAGAGAGGATCGCCATGATCTCCTCAACTTGCACTTCGGGGATTCCCAACTCAACGGCAATGCCGAGCACCACGCCGAGTAGGGCGGTGACGAACTTCTTGCTGTCGAGCAGGTTGCGGATGACATTCATTTGGTCAGGTCCTTGATGATGTAGATAACGAGAGCCCACACAGGTAGACTCAGAAGAAGAGCCCAGGAAAGGCCACGAAAGAAATTGAGATTAGGTTGCGGACAAGACATCTTTGAGATTGGTCAGAAAGGATTCGTCTCCCAGGTTATCGACGTCAGCCGATCGAACACCTAAGTCCGAAAGGTCAATGTAGCCACGGGAGTCGTTCGAGTAATCATACCCCGCACGGTGGATGCGGAGTAGCGTACACATGGGAGCGCCGAAACGATCGACAACCTCCTCGGCCTCGCCACGGAAGCCACTGTCCGTGATGAGGAAGTCGTTGGCTGGGTGGGCCATGTTGGAGATGCTATCAGCAAGCCACATACCCAACGCCGAATCACCGAAGATCGGCTTGATGAAACCCTCGGACATGGCGATGTAAGCAGCACGTGGCGTGCTACCACCAAAGAGCGCGTTGGGCTTGTCCTTCACCGCTTCAAAGAAGTCGTGGGGCCGTGGCCTACCATTGCGATCGAAGAGCAGGCAGGCAGCGTGTGTGCGCTCCTTCAGCTCCTTCGCCATCTTCATACGGAAACCGCCCAGCACTGTAGCCGCGTGGTCCTTGCCGCATCCCGGTGGGCCGTTGAGAAAGATGATCTGCATTACCAGCTCACCTCGCAACGGAAGACGCGGTCGTTGAGCATAGTGGGCAACGCAATCGTGTCACCATCAACGATATCCACCAGTTGGACGGCAACGCCTTCCGGTACGATGATGCGGGTGTGGGCCGCCACGTAGTTGCGGATGGCCTGCGCCACTTCCGACGCGGTCAGCTCGGCAGTGTATTGGGGAGAGTGTTTGATGTTCATTTGGAGCTCTTGTCCCGCCAGTTGAAGAAGACGTATGCGCTGCCGAACAGCAGACAGACGCCTGCGTAGGACAGCGCCCAATGGTCGATGAGGAAATCACGCATCAGCCCATCTCCGGTCCATCGGGATCTTCCATGAAGGAAGTCTTGTACTCATACAACACCTGCGCAGGATTGGGGCGGACCCAACCTTCTGGCTTGATCGGTTTCGCCAAGGGACCGGCAGGCACCTTGGTCATGTTCGCACGCTGAACGTCACGCCAGAACGGAATGAGCGGCAAGCCCAACGCGACCAACGTACCGATCACCACGTAGATCAGGTCAACAGCCTCGGCTGCGATCTTCGCCAGATTGCGTGAGCGGATGGCGTCAACCAACTCGTCGGCCTCTTCGTCGATGCGAGCAATGCGGAACTCAAGCATCTCATCGTCGAGCTCACGAACCACGGAGGCAGGTGCCGGATGGCCGAACTTCTCGTGGAATGCCTTGACGTCGTCGTAGTACGGGTCAACCGGCTGTTGCTCCAACTCGAGCGCTCTCATCGAGCACTCACGGAGGAAGCCGGCACTGGCCGGGGAGTTAGCGAAGCGAGATGCTGAACGTAGTGCAGCGGAGAGCATGTGGTGCTCTTGGATGTTGGAGGTGTTCATAGGACGCCCATCATTTGGAGGGTGAGGACAATCAGCAGGAGACAGCTGATGGAGAAGAAGACAGTGTGGAGGATCCACCGAATACGGATGCTCATCGGAGGATAACTCCTCGGGGAAGTTCACGGGAGATGTACATGGCGGCATCAGCAGAAGCGATGTCCTTGCCCATACCTGCGCGAGCGGCAACGCGACCGTCACCTGAGACCCACGCTCGTACCAGTTGTTTGATTCGGCGAGCACCGTGGCGCGAAGGGCACCAGACGATGAACTCATCGCCACCCGTTCGGGCAGCTACCCTATCCTCGCTACGACCACGACCAGTGCGGGTCGAGCCTTCAAGGAAGTCAGCGAACTCCTGAAGGATGCGGTCACCGTACGAGTGTCCGTCGGGGTGGGTGTCCTGCGCGTTCTTGAAGCCAGCGAGATCGCACATCACAAACCATCCATCGCGAGCATCGGTACGACGCTCAAGCTGACGGCGGTTGGGCAACTCAGTGAGTGAGTCGGTTTCAGCGACATGCTGCCAGTGCTCAGCGCGAGCTTCTAGCAGTGCGATTCGGTCGAGGAGCTGCGTGGCTCCGAGTTCGTTGGTGGCTTCCATTGGTGGCTCAGAAAAGGACGTTACTGGTATGATACCCTTCGACGCGGCATCGGCGAGACTTTAGAAGAAACTTCCTACGGCATCCAGATAGAATCTACCAGACCCCATTCGATGGCCTGCATGGCATCGAAGTACACGTCGACTGGGGAGTCGGTGAACTTCTTCCAGAACGCATACCGTTGGGTGCTGTACTTGGCCATGAGCCGGTCCATGCGCTCGCACCTCGCCCTCACCGCTTCCGTGGTAGCAGCTGCGTTGGCCATGCTCCCTTCCATCTCGAACGATGCGGTGTGCATCATGAAGTCAGTGTTCGCACTCGCCATCCTCACGTCGCCGGCAGCAACCAAGAAGGGTGCGGCTGACATACAGAAGCCCAGCGCCACGGTGTGGATTGGGCACGCCACTGCCTTCATGACATCGTGAAGCACGAAGCTCTCGTCGATGTTGCCACCGTAGCTGCTGATCATGAGTGTGACAGGCGCGTCACTCATGTCTGCCATATGAAGCAGGCCACGGGTGGCGTACGCAATGGTGTCCTCGTCAACGTCTCCGTGAAGGAAGATGCGTCGTTGGGCAATGTCGATGCCGTAGTCGAGAATCGCGGGAAGCGGATCCTTATGATCTTCTTTCATGGGGTCAACGAAGCTAGAGAGTCAGAGCCGGGACACACCTCACGGACAGGTCCGGGGCAGGAGTGCATGAAAGGGTAGATGCGTTGCCCATCGAGGCGTGCGCGGAACGGTCGCCGGCACATCTGGCAGAAGACTGGACGTTGCCCATTGAGAGCCTGCTGATACTGGCGTTGAACCAGCTTCAGCAGCTCGATGAACTCTTCCTGTTCGTCACCCATCAGACTTCCAGCATTGCTTGGCGGATGTCTTCCTCTTCGGTCGTGATCTCCCAGTAGTGGTCACCGAAGTAAGCAAGGGACCTGCCCACCGTGACCTCTTCCACTTGAACGTGGCGGTGCTTCGGGAACAAGCGAGCGATGATGAAAGTGCTGTACCAGCCACTGTGCTCGATGGGGCCAGGGTAGTAGCCTTCGCCCACGCCATAGGGGTATGCCATGCAACCAGTCTGGAACCATCGAACAGACCCAGTTGCAAGGGTTCCACCCGATGCGGTCTCGGGGTTGTGCATGTGGCCGTTCGTACCGTAGGTCATGAACCTGTCGAGGTGCTTCTTCGCGGAGCCGGCACCTGTAAGGAAGCCGTGTACCGTGGTCCAGAACGGTTGGCCGTTGGCGTCGTACAGTACCTCCCAGTTCTTGGCGATGTCCTTGCGTCGCGCTCTCTCGGTGGGGTTGAGGAAGCTGCTCTTCGCAACCAGTCCACACTCGAGTTCATCGAGATGGAACATAGTGTGGAAGTCGAGGTAATCGCCCAGCTCGTAGAGAGCGTTGGGTGCTTCAGCCAGTGCGTAGATCAGGCGGGCATCGTGGTTGCCGAGGATGATCTTCTGGTCTGCGTCGGGACAGGCTTCACGGTCGGGACGGGTGTACCCATTTGTGAATGCATCCGCGTCTTGGCGGATGGTGAGCGGGAAGTGCCCAGGCAGTTGGCGGTGGCTCGACAGCTTCGGGAAGTCGGCCATGTCCCCATTGTAGCGGAACGCGTCAGGCTGAACCATGTCGCGCACCTCGCCCCATACTCGTTGGGCGAAGGGGCAGCCGTACCTGCCATGGAAGTCTGACCCAATCTGTAGGGTCACCATGTCCTGGCTCATGTCGAGCCGGTCGTACGCACCGTCCCATGGCTTGACATGCTTCTCAGCATACTGCATGACACCCTGCGCACGGAGTGTCTTACTGATGTTGCTGTAGATCTTCTTCTCGGCCGCACTCTCGTCGAGCCCAGCCTTGCGCTTGAACTCGGCATGCGTACCGATGGTGTACCGAATCAGCTGCTCGCTGTAGTACCCATGCTCACGGTAGCGCTCGCGAGAGGCACTCGGAGGGAACAGCTCCCGAGGGAGTTCAGCGACACGGCGCAGGTCGGCGCACAGGAGGTCACGGACTTCGTCAGCCAGAGCGGGATCGTCCCGGACAGTGGCGATGAGGTGAGAGTTGGCTTCGCGATTCGCTCTCGCGTTGGCCATCATCTCTGAAATGGTCTCGGTCTTCTGTTCTGCCGCAGTCGGCTGCTTCTTGTCGTCGCTCATAAGTGGTAGGGGAGTCAGAGGGGTTGGGTACGCAATGATAGCGTACTTCCCGCTGATGGGCTACCACCGTTCCTACTTGTCGGCGATCATGGCCAGAAGTTGAAGGCCGATCCAAGAGAAGGCAGCCACACCACCAGCCATGAAGAGCAGGATGGGCGGGACGCTGGTCAGGACGGAGCGGGCAGAGTCGGCGAGGTTGGTGGCGATGGCTTGCATTTGATTTCCTTTTCGTTTTAGAACACAGAAGAGTACCAGGTCCACAGCCAAAAGCAAACTGCTGTCACGATTTATCTTCCGGCCACGTTCGTAAGTCAAGTGCAGCACCCCACTTGCGGTGAGACCAAAAGGGGAGGACCAAGAGCCCAGCTCTCAGTCCTCCGTCAGGTTGACACGCTGTAATCAGCAGCAGCGTCAGGCGATCACCTCCCTGGCTCAGCCGAGGTAGAAGATTCTCGGCGATGAATGCATCATACGGGGTTGGCGCCCAGAAAGGTGGCCCTTTCCTGGAACCCCAGAAGGCTAGGAGAGCACCACCGGACGCTGGATCTCGTACAGGCCGATGTCGGTTTCAGTCACGGCCCACGTATCCGGTCCATAGAACGCTTCGGCCCTGGCGACTGCCTCGTCCTCCGAGGTGAAGTGCAGCAGGCGAGCGATGTCGTCGATCCCTTCCTGGTTCACACCACCGATGTGGAAGCCGAACACGCGATCGTCCTGGGAGCACGACCACTTGTAGTCGTAGATGCACCACGAGCGAGGGCCGATCTTGAGCACCCACTCGACCGAGGTCTTGTCCCCGTTCCGGTAGGTGGGTTCGCCGAACGTCTCGACAAGGCGAGCGTAAGAAGTGTTGATGTATCCTTGGAGGCTAGACATGGTTGGTTCCTTGGTAGAAGATGGGGAGGGCCGAAGCCCTCCCGAGAGTTGGATCAGCCGAGGACGCAGATGCCGGCGTGGGCCAGGGCAGCAGCTTCAACTCGTTGGATGTCGCGGAGGTTGACCACCGGGGTGAACCGTCCGTCCTCTTGGGTGATGACCATCCACTGGAAGTCGGGGAGGCGTTCGCCGAGGACCTTGGTCAGCTTGGTGATGGCGTTCTTGCGGGAGGCGAAGGAGCTGGCGTTGGCGAAGATTTGCATGGCGGTCGGTGGGCTGTTGGTTTCGGTGAACACAAGAAGAGTACCAGGCCAGCGGACGCGGAGCGAGAACTATTCCTGAATTCTTTTCCGGCACGCTTGGCGGTCGGCTTCCTTCTTCCGGTCGGCGAAGACACGGGAGCGGCCGAAGGTACTGGACGCCAGACCCGCACCACCAGCCCTCAGTCTCCGCACACGAGCGAAGCATGAGGGGCAGTCCCGTTGGGGCCACCCGCCAGGCAGCTTCCTTCCACATCGGCAGTGCGTCTGATAGCTCATCGCTTGTCCTTGGGGTAGTCGTTCACGTAGAAGCCGGAGCCTTTGAACTTCAGGGCGATGCCCGACCCAATCTGTCGGCGCTGCTGTCCCTTCTCCCCACACTTGGGGCATTTCCGGGGAGCGCGGGACTTCATGGATTGAAGCTTCTCGTAGGTGCCATCACAGTGATGGCAGATGTAGGCATAGATGGGCATCAGGATTCCTTCTTCAGATCGAGCTTCAGGACTCGGCGGACACGTCGGGCGTCCTGGGACTTGGCGGACTTGCGAGCGTACTCGCAGCAGCAGGAGCACTTCATGCCACCTGGGCCGTGCTTGTCGCGGCGGACTTGCTTGGGATCTTTCATCTTAGTGATTGAAGCGCATGGCGCAGGTAGAAGGAGAGGAAGAAGGAAGGCAGCCGGTCAGTTCGCCGTCGGCCCAGCGGGTGACCCAGCCCTCGTCGGTGCTTTCGAGGAAGCCAGCCAGTTCGCCGTACTCGACAACCCGGAAGAGGCCTTCTTGGTCCGTGGCCTCGATGGTCATCATGCCGTCGAAGTCGACCGAGTGGCCGGAGTTGAGATGGCGGTCGGCACCGCGCCAGGTTCTTGCGTTCTTCATACCCTATCTATCGACGGATGGATGGGTGGAACATTAGCGTCCCACCCGAATTCTTTTCCTAAACTCCCAGGCGGCGAAGGTAGGTGTGGCCACCGTCAACACCCTGGGTGTTCAGGACGTCCGCCATGAACTGGCCAGCGCCAGCCTTCTTGGACTCTGCCCACTTGCACCAGACGCTACCCTTGGGCGACACCCGGTCCATCTCGTAGCGGCCAGCCGCAGTGATGTGCCAGCCAGCCTTGCTGCCCTCGCCGTCACCGTACTCGGCGAGGCCTGACTTGGACTGGATCAGGTTGTGGATGGCTTCGCGATAGCGGTCCTTGCCGAGGTCGCAGATGGGACGGCGCTGGCCGAGGATCGAGAGAGCTTTGCGGTCGGTGCGAGTGAGTTTCATGGTGGTTGGTTGGCTTCGGTTTCGATGAACAACCAAGAGTACCATGCCAGCAGGCCACAGGCTTCCGATTCAGGAAAAGAATGTCCCGGCCACCCGTAAGTCAGGCAGCCGGGACGAGTTAGGACTTAGCTGTAGCAGGAGTCCTCCAAGGCCTCCAGCTTGCGGCGAAGAGTGGAGTTCCCAGCTACCAGGGCCAGGGTCTGCGCTCGGTTCACGAGCGTGTAGAGCGCCTCTTCGATGTCCTCCTGGTTGGGCGGATCCAGTACCTCCAACTCGGTGGCTTCAAGCGAGCCGTCCATGTTGGAGATGGACCAGTCGTCGCTGGTGTTGCAGATCACGACCCTCGAGAGGTCGATCTCGGCGGACGAGCTGACCAGCTGGAGGAAGCGGACGATGGCGTCCTCACGGTTGTCGGCGAAGGCCCAGGACTGGTAGCCACGGACGATGTAGTTCTTGTTACTCATGGTAGAAAAGATTTCGGGTTTCAGAAAGCAGGGGCAGGCCGAGTGCCCACCCCTGTGTTTGGATCAGACAGCAGCGTACCAGTTGACACCGTCGTCGGTGGTGTGCTCAAGGGTGATGGCTCCGGCAGCGATCAGTGCGCCGAGGTTGCCAGCGAATTCGTTCTTGTTCATGCTGTCTTGGACGCAGTCCCAGACGCAGTCGCTCGGTGCGTAGTCGCCGAAGCTCTCGGTTTCGATCTTGACGGCGGAGAGGATGAGGCGCTGGGCGCGGCTGAGTTCGTTTGCGTTCTTCACACCATCAGTATACAGGTTGTGGGCCCACAGGCGTCCGATTCACAAGAAAGAGGAAAAGAAATCGGGGAGAGGGAGTTGCACCCCCACGGCCTGTCTGTCGGTGTCGTGAGCAGGATGGTCATTGCCGAGGCTCGCATCCCTGGGGCACCGACAGGTGCCTTCCCCTTGTACTATCGGCCAGCTTCTTCGAGGATGGCTTGGGCTTGGCCCAGCAGCTCCTGGGCGTCGCGGAGGCGCTGGTCACGGGAGTCCCGCAGTTGGAAGAGGTCCCGGCGGACGGAGGCGACTTCCTCGCCGAGGCGCTTGTACTCGATGGCCTTCGGGTCGGGCTTGGCGCAGTCGCGGAGAGTACGGTACTCCTCGTGGGAGATCTCCTTGGCGCGGAGAGCAGCGAGCGCATCCTGAACGTTGTACCCTTCGAGCTGGAAGGCTTCCCAGCCCATGTCCCGCCAGAAGCCAGCGTCCTTGACCAGGCGGCGAGCCAGGTTCCGGAGGGTCTTGGCGGTGGCGAGGGTCTTGGTGCCAGAGGCGGAGTCGGCGGTGATTGAGAGTTTCATGGTTGGTCGCGGTTGGGTTGCTTTCGGCTTCGAACAAATCAAGAGTACCTCCCCAGCAGGCCACAGGCGTCCGAACTTGTATTTTGTTTTCCGGGGCGAACGTAAGTCAGGTCTACAGCTCGTCTTGCGGAAGGAATTCAGCCATCGGCGCATACGGGTCGAACTCGTGGTTGGGCTTGATGCCCAGGTGGCGATACTTCGAGGCCATCCAACGGTCGCACAGCTTGGCGACCTTCCGGCAGAACACCCTCTCCTCGATTACCTCGCGCTCCTCTCCACCGGGGAGGTGGGCCCGACCCATGCCGTAGGTGGGATCCTCAGCCTTCTTGGCTGCCCAGTGGGCCTTGGCTGCCTCGGACTTCAGGCGCTTCTGGTCTTCAGTATCCGGTCGGCCACGCATCGTGTCGGCGATGGCCCAGTTGACGTGCTCGGGGCGAGTCTGCCCAGCGGGACCGGAGAAGCCACCCGGCTGTCGGTTCAGGCAGAGAGGATTGAGCAGCAGCTCTTCCGTGACCAGCAGCGCCTCGAGCCGGTCGGCCTCCTCGCGGGACTCGACCTGCACCAGCACGGTCTTGAAGAACTGGCTGCGGTGGTTGCGCATCTTGCGGCGGAGCAGCGTGCCCGAACCCATGTACGGGTCTTCGATGGGCGGGAGCTTCGAGGACCTGAGCCCGATGTAGAACTCCCCCGTGCTGGGGCGATCGATCCGATAGACGTAGTGGTGGCGGTGACTCATGGCAGAAGAAGAGTACCAGGCTGTGGCCTGGCAGGCGTCCGATTCCCAGGTTTTCTTTTCCTAGACGGGGACTTCTTCGAAGCCGACCATCGAGACGAAGTAGACCGTGGCCTTGCCGTCGGTGGACACGATCAACATGTCGCCCATCGAGAGGCTCGGTGCGCCACCTGAGGAGACCATCCATCCATCTTGGGCAGCGGTGGCCTTGACCCAGCCCTCCTCGTGGCTGTCGTTCTGGAGCGCGACATAGATCTCCTCGAGGCAGAGGTCCTTGGCGAGATCGAAGCAGCCGGAGTAGGCTCCTTCAGCCCTGGCCATGGCTCGGGAGGCATCCTTGAGGCTGCCCCTCCGGACCATCTGGCGGAGGTCGTCCCCCTCGTCGCGGCCCATGCCCCAGCTTTGGTAGACGGAGATGGTGGAGCCAGCGGAGATGTTTGCGTTTGTCATGGTAGAAGTGGTTGGGCCTTTCGGCGAACACAAGAAACCTACCATACCAGCAGGCCACAGGCTTCCGAACCTGTCTTTTTCTTTCCGCCACCGCACGTAAGTCAGGTCCACCAAAGGAGATTCGCTGTTTGCAAATAGCGAATGAAGCCCCCACCCCCCATGAAAAGGGTGAGGGCCTCGAGAGCAGGGGAGGGTGGTGAGAAACCATGGCCCTCCCCAGCCTTTGCGTTAGACCGTGGCGAGCGCCTCCTTGAAGGCGACTACCTTGGCACGGTGCGAGACACCGAAGATGTTGGAGCCGATTCGAGCGTCACTCTCGTCGACGCCAGCGTAGCGACCCCGGTCGTGATCGTGGAACTCGGTGACCGCGTTGAGTGCGGCCCAAGCGGTGCCACGGATTCCGGCCATCGACTGGCGGGAGTTGGCCAGGTTGACTTCCCACTGGCCGATGAGCTCAGTGCGCTTCAGGATAAGCTTCTCGCGCACCTCTCCGGAGACTTGGAACTCGTCGGGGAGACGGCCGAAGGTCTTGTCGGCGATCGTCTGGAGAAGAGTAGAGGTCTCCTCGGCGGAGAGGCGCTTGCCAACCAGGGCAGTGACCTGCTCCTGGAACCGTTCGGCCTCTTGGACAGCGGTGCCGAGCACCGAGCGAGCCTGGCTGAGCTTCTCATCGAAGTCGCCAGAGTGCTGGAAGCGGATGCCCTTGGCGAGATCCGTCTCGGACCAGCGCAGGGTGTTGGCGCAGACAACCCGAACAGCGGTGGGGTAGCAGCTGAGAGCAGCGGTGCCACCGTGACCGTTTTGGATCAGGATGTAGTTCTCAAGGACGTCGTCCTTGGTTGCCCGGATCAGGTTGGGCAGCTTCACCAAGCAGAACACTCGGCGAGAGTTGTAGAGGCTTCCGGCCGTCTCGACCTCAACCCCGTCGATGGACAGTGCGTCGGCGAACCGAGCCAAGTCCATGTTTTCCATCGGCTTGTAGCCTTGGGTGACCATGCCCAGCAGGCGGTGGTCAGACCCTTGGTCGTCGATGCGGAGGTGCGCCATCGGCGGGTTCGTACCCTTCAGAGGGATGTTGACGGTAGTGGGACCGTCGGGACCCATACCAGCGATCTGCGCGGTGACCGGAGCCAGGGCAGTGTGCCAGTCCAGGCCGATTTTCGGGAAGGCTTCGACGGCGGTGAGGCCTTCTTCGATTTCCATTCCCAGACCGTGCCAGGCGCGTTGGCCGTTGACCCGGACTTCGCCGAAGCGGTCAGATGCGTTGATTTCGTGAGCCATGGTAGATTTCCTTTTGTAGAAGAGGTTGGTGGGCGGTGTTGCCCTCGGTTGACACAATGATGATACCACGGCAGCAGGCCAGGAGCGTGACCTTTCTTTGTTTTTCGTGGGGCGACAGTCGTAAGTCTAGTGTGGCAAGTGGTGTATCATCATATCGTCGATCATGATTTGCCAGGCCATCTCCTTGCCGTCGCGGTCGTACAGCCTTCCACGTACCCTGTGTGCCCGCATCGATGGGTCACGATACACCTCGACCACATCCTCGGGGCGGTGCCCATAGCTCTGGATCATGTCGGCCACGTGCCGTGCCTTGCTACCAAACGCACTGCTGAGCACGGAGTTGGCGCTGGGTGCCTTCTTGGGGAAAACCCTGTTCCCGACGAAGCTGTCCTGGGGGATGAATGGGAACGCAGGATCCACGAGCCCACCCTTGGCATATCCTTGACCTTGTTCATTGGACATCTTGTCCTTGGCCTGCTGGATGTCAGCTGCAGGGGTCGCGTCAGCACGATCCCAGCCTCCCCATGCCCCAGTGTCCACCGGCGTGGCATTGATCATCTTGTCCAGTGCTTCCGTGATCACCTTCTTGACGATCTGCTTGCCGATGTCCTTGACCAGATCCTCGGTGTCGTCCCACTGCTTGTCACGCAGCTTCCCGCAGGAGGCGCACTTCTCCTCGGCGAACCCGCTGGCCTCCCACTCGTGGGCACAGCCGTCCGTGACCGTGGCCGCAAACGGGTCAGGCTCGATGCCCACGTCCGAGAGCGATGGCTTGAAGGCATGCCCTTCGTCCATCGTGGGCTCTTCGGTCCAGCTGGTGGCCTCGGCACTGCGCACGAACTCGTCTCCGTACGAAGTGGTGGTGCTGTCGCCACATGTAATAGAGTAGGACGTGTCGGCGTCGCGCTTGCCCAGCTTCCGCTGCTCCTCTTGGGCAAGCAGCACCTCTCCCATGGCCTGTTTCTGGGTTTCGGCCTCGATCGTGCCTGAGTCCACATATCGTGACCCACTGGAGACCTTCCACTGGTACTTCATTTCGCCTTCGCCTCCACGACTCCCAGAATCGCCTCCAGCGAATGTCCATTGCGGACGACCCAGGTACCAAGCTCACGACGCAACGCCACGATGTCAGTCAGTGTGCGCTCCTTCCAATTGTGCAAGCGGAAAGTTTCGCGCCATTCCCAGCCGGCACGCCTTTCCATCAGGATGCCGAGCAAACTGGCCATGGATTCCTCTCGGAGAGGATCCGGGACCACAACGGGGCAGCCTCGCGACCGCCAGTCAACTCCGTCACCAAGTCCCCACTCTGGCAGGTGGTGTCTGTCAGCAGAGGCGCAGAGGTGGTGGGCGATGTCGTGCATGCAGTCGGAGTCGGGACGCTTGCCCATGTACCCATCGTATCGGGCACGGATATCCAGCACCTCTCCGTTGTAGGAGTAGGCTCGGCCATCCACCCTGGCGCAATGGCCCAGCTTGATGCCGAAGGATCGGGCCAGCTTCTGGATGAGACGACGTCTCACTGGGCTTCTTCCCTGGCGATGATCTCGATGGCGGTGAGGTCTTCGGAGTTGCGGACCATGCGCTTGCGCCGTTCGATCACAGCGTCCCGGTCGTTGACATCATCGGGGATGTCCTCTACTCGGGCACGGAGTTCGTGGTCTTCGCGTCGGCAGCCCAGCTGCTTGGCACGTGCGGGAAGGATGGATGCGAGTCGGTCAAGTCGTCTGTCGTAGTTCATATCAGAGGTTTCGGTTGTAGAGCGGTGTGCTCTTTAGAGAGAATTGGATTTCTAGGCCAGCGTCCTTGAGGTCACTTCCCAGATGAGGGAGTCGCCACGGTTGCGCTTGATGCAGTAGTCGGCCGCGTCGTCGGGGCTGGCGAACACAGGCCCGATCTCCTGTTCGTCGTAGTACTGGCCCATGGTAATGTAGACCAGGGTGCCTGACGCAGCATCGGCTCCCTTGCGGACCACCACGGCTCCGGCTTCCACCAGTAGCAGGTATCGGTCTTCCATGTCCTCGCCCTGGCAGACGAGATTGTCGCCCTCCTGGAAGGCGAGGTTGAACTTCACCGCCAGCATGTTCAGCCAGTCCTCCAACCCGTTGGTCTTCTCGGACTCGTTCCACTTCAGGGCGGTCATCTCATCGTTGAGCTCCATGTCGAAGTGGTAGCTGTAGCCCAGCGCCTCGAACTCGGCCTGGGTGATGAGGCCTGTCTTGACCAGGTCCCGCTTGTCCCCACCGAGGATGGACTTCAGCTTGCGGACCATCGCCAGGTCCAGGTTGTTGATGCGGAGCGCTCCGCTGTAGTTGGTTGAGTGTCCCATTAGGCTTGTGTCTTGAAGATGACCTTGAGGTCTTTGAGGTCGGCGCGGAGTTCTTTCATTCCGTAGCCACCGTCGTCGGTCGTGGCGTACTGAACGGTGTTCAGAAGGTTGGGGTGCGTGGCGAGCATGCCAGCAGCGTCGAGGCGGACTTTGTCCCAGTAGGCACCCTCGTAGGTGGGCAGGCCTCGGAAGGCTCCATCGAGATCCAGGAAGGCGCTGTCGATCAGCTCGATCTGGGCGAGGGTGAAGCCGTCGTCGGCAAGGCGAGCGTAGACGCACATCCGGTTTCCGACCACTTCCAGCAGCTGCTTGCTGTTGAGGTTGAAGTTGTCCTTCTTGGGGAAGAAGTTGACACCGACCTGGTCGGGGTTCACAACTGCGGTCGTCTCGCACCATTGCTTCCAGCCGGTGCCAGCAGTGTTTTCCCACATCCCGTCAGAGATCTGGCCTTGGAGTTCACAGTGGAAGAGGGCGACTTGGCGAGCGTTGCGGACGTTGAGAGTTTTCATGGTGGTCGGTGCTAGAAGAGGTTTCTCGGAACACAATGATGATACCAGGTTCTGCGCGAAAAGCAAACTGTGGTCACGATTTCTTTTCCGGGTCGAACCAAGTCACGCGCCTGGCCCACCGAGGTGGGGTCTGCCCAGGCAGGCGGAAGTAGAACCTGTTCCCCCTCGCCCGATGGTAGACCGTGACCCGCTGACGCTGCCGGTTGGCGTGGTACTGGGCCTCCCCCATCGCCTCTCGGCGAATGTCCTCCGACCAGCGGGAAGGTGTAGGGTAGAAGACGATCATTGGGCAGCGGCCATCTCAGCGCTGACCCGAGCGGAGACCTGTTCGCGGGTGCCGCAGACCAGGAGACGCCCACCGTCGCCTTCGTCGAAGAGGAACCACTTCACCACCCCAGTGGGCAGCTCGCACTTAGAGATTCGGAGGTCGCAGATGTAGGTGACTTTGAGAGTTTTCATTTTAGCAGGCGGCGAGGCCAGCGAAGGCGAACATGTTGTGGGAGATTTTGAGAGCGTAGCAGCGTTCCCACTTCTCGGCGGCACGGAGGTGGGCGAGGCTGCTGTAGACCTGGTGGCCTTTGGCGCCGAGTTGCTTCTTCTCCGGTGCCCAGCCGTTGGCGATGCAGTCGAGGATGATGAGGCGAGCTTTCTTGCCCAGGCCTTTGAAGAGGTCGGCGGACAGTTCCTTGAAACCGTTGGTCGTCGAGATGGTGCCGTTGTAGCCGTCCTGGGTGCCGTACTCGCTTTCGGCCTGGAGGCAGGCGACGGTGTAGGCTTCGGTCGCGGTCTTGCCGGCGGAGATGGTGGTGAAGTTTGTGGCGCCCATTGGATTTCGTTTGGTAGAAGAGGTTTCGATTTCGCGAACACAAGAAGAGTACCCTACCAGCAGGCGACAGGCGTCCGATCCTCAGGTTTTCTTTTCCTAATCCCCGAGATATCGGTCCGAGAGGAACTCCAGCTTCCTTTTCAGGTCCACGATTTCTTTGAGCAGTTCCTCGATCCGCTCCTTGTGGCTCGCGGCACGCTGCCGTTCCTTGTCCCACTGCTTGTAGATCTGGTTCCGTGCGTGGCGCAGGCCCTCGATCGTGGGGTTGTCATCAAAGGGTTTCATCGGTGATCGCGTTCCGGACAGCTACCATGTGGAGCGCAGACACCGCGATCACGTTGGACGTGGCCTGCAGAAACTGGCCGGAGTTCTCCCAGTGGAGTTGGGCCATCAGCGCGAAGTGCTTCATGATCCAGACCTGTACGATCTGGGTCGTCTCGGCCACGTCCATCACCATGCCCACCTCTTCGTTCATGCCCACCGGGACTTGCCCCGTGATCTGTTCGTTGAGCTCCGTGAGGAGAATCTCAGGATCGAACAGGCGTTTGAATTCAGCGTCGTCAACCATCATAGCAGTAGTCTTGATATCCGCCGGGACCGCCGACGTCGTTCCAGAAGTAGTCCGTGGCCTCAGAGTAGAGGTCATCGTTCCAGTCGCGCTCGATTCGCGCAACCAGTGTAGCGGGGAGTCGGCCGAAGATACGGTAGAAGCCTCGTATCATCTGGTCCAGGCCCTCGGTGCTGAGCTCCACATGGAGAAGCACCTCGTCAATGTCTTCGACCTCCCAGTCCAGGTCTTCGCAGGTCCCACCTTCCGGCGGCTGCATCCTGTCGCCAGCATCGTAGCTGTCGATCGTGGCCGAGACGGCAAGGCCACGGTAGGAGAAGTCGATGGCGTAGCTCACTTGATCACGCCCATCAGCTGGGCAAGTTTCTTGGCGTCACGTGGGCCGTCGATGTAGATGCGCTGCGTACCGTGCGCCTGCTCTGCGGTGAGTGCCCAGCCGAAGCCGTCAAACTCGATGTACACCCCGTCGCCGAGGTACTCTTTTTGTCCAGGTTCCATACAGTCAGCATACCTGCCCCACGCGAAAAGGCTAACTGTTTCCAGGAATAGACGAAGGACCCAGTAGCCACCACGCTACTGAGTCCTTCTGGCGGGGACGATCCCGTTGGGGGGTCTATCGATTCAGGGAATGGGGAAACCGTAGACCAAGTGGTGGATTCGGGATCAGGCTGGGGAAGCCTCTTCCGGAACGCAGTTCCAGGTAGCACCCAAGGCTTCGGCGACGAGGGTAGTGTCGTCGTATGCCTTGAGCATGAACTTGACGGCGGAGGGGAAGTCCTTGGCCAAGTCCTGGTATTCCGCCCAGCACGAGCGGATGTCATCGAGCTTGTACACCCTGGCTCGTGCCTCGCGGACGAAGCCCCAGATGTATTCAGAGAGACGCTCGATCTCGCGGTCCCGGTTCTTCCGCTGGTTGGACAGTTCCTGGTTGCCTTTCTGGATCTGCGCTTGGCGCTCGAGCTCACCCATCTGGCGAGTTACCTCGATGTCAGAGGGTAGGTTCTTATCCACGATGTTCGCCTGGCTGCCGGGTGTCACATACTCCTGGGTGCGGTGGTAGCCAGCCAGGTACTTGGACTGGACGAAGAGGAAGTCCAGCTTCAGGAAGGCTGCGGCATCCGCATGGTTCCGGAACACGATGCCCATCGAGTGCCCACTGGGCTCTTCGTGGGTGACAGCGTAGAAGGTCTCCGTCGGGAGTACGATGGGCGTCTCCTCGGTGAAGTCTTCCAGCTCGTTGGTCGTGAGCGGGACGCCTTGCTCCATGGCGTACACGCGGATGTACTGGTCAACCTGCTCTTGGGTCAGTGCTGCTTTCTGGTCGACCGTCAGGTCGTCAAAGTCGATGTCGTTCATTGGTTTTGGTTGGCTTCTACGTGGAGTCGGATGATCTCCTCTAGGTCAGGCAGCGCACCTCGCGCTTCCTCGTACTTCAACGCTACCCCGGCCCACTTGGCGAAGCGGCACGATTTCGCAGTTCCGGGAGTTTGGTACTCCTCGTGCTCACCATTGGGCAGCGTGACGCTGATCGTGATGAGACCGGCACCGGCTGCTTTGGCGTGGGCTCGCATGTCCTTCTCGTAGGACACGCGTTTCTTGGGCTTGGGTGTGGGATCAGAAGGCATCGGTGGGAATCCTCTCGGGTGAATCGGGCTCGGCGACCCAAGGGTAAGGCCCACCGAAGCGAGCGTCGAACTGTGCGCGCATGTCCGCAAGGGAGGGGAAGATGTAGCAGCGAGGTTTGCCGGGAGGATCCTCGGACAGCTGGCCATTGTTGGCATCGCGGATGGGACCCACGCACTTGTCGATCGGAACCTGCTTGCGTTGGAATCCCTCGGTGAAGGTCTCGCTCAGGAATTTGAAGATCGTGTGGTTGCCCACCCTCTTCGCGCTGTTCACCCTGGCGTTGTAGTCCCACGCAATCGTGGCACCGTACATGGTAGTGCCTTCCGTGAGCACGACCTCGCCGACCAGGCCGTCTTGCAGCACACCGTACAACCAACGTTCGAGCGGGTCGAAGGACAGCGTCTTCTGTTCTTGGAGCGCCATGGTAGAGGGCTTGTCACGCGGGTTGAAGCCAGTCAGATCCCGAGTAGCAAGCAGGTACAGCAGGGCTTCGTAGCCACCGTTGGCCAGCTCCTTGTTCAGCAGATTCCAGTAAGCGATATCCGTCTTGTGGTCTTCATTCACATCGAGCACCACGAAGCGACGGTCATCGTAGCCAGTGGGCACCACCCATTTCGAGTTGCTGGCCATGATGACGTGGAGGTAGTTCTTCTCCACTGTCATCTCCTTACCCTTGGGCGTGAGGGCCATGTCCTCTTCGGTGATGATTGTCTTGAGCACTGCCTCGTGGTTGCGGTCATCGGCCGCTACTGCCTCATCGGCAAACAAGACCACGCAGTCGCGAAGGTGGGCGTTGAAGTGCCCAGTCAGGTGGAGTGCGTTGGTGATCTGCTTTCCGTGCCGGCCGAACAGCTTGTAGAACGTCTTGGCGAACGTACCCTTGCCCGTGCCCTGGCCACTGCGCATTACGATGGCCGTGTGCCCAGGTTGGTCAGGCTTCTGCACAGCGAGCGCCATCCAATTCAGGAGGTACTCGTACAGCTCTTGGTTGTTGTCGCAGATGGACTTCTCCATCAGGTCGAGGAACTGGTCGCAGCAGCCACCCGGCTTGGCTTCGTAGGCAAAGCCACGCCACAGGTTGTAGATGTCATCCGCCACTTCCTGACCAGGCAGGAACACGATTGACTTGTAGCTGCGACGGCTGGGATTCTCGAACCACCACCGGCCAGCCGGGATCTGGCGGGCCACCGTATTGTTGCCGGACTGGATCTGGATCGTGACAAACTGGTTGGAGAAGTATGCCTTGAAGTCTGTCGGTGTCTGTAGAACCATCCTGGCCCCACCTTCGATTTCCTCCTCGTACACGATGCGGCAGGAACCGCCACCCGTATTCTGCACCACCGCATACTTGTTGTTGAACTCGGCGAGGATGGGGTCTTCCGCATACTCACGCGCACGTTCGATCTGGCGCCGAGCGTAGTCCTCGGGCCTGCCGTTCTTGCCATCGATGACAGACTCGGAGATTCCCCAGTCCGGGTCGGTGATGATGCTGTAGATCTGGTCATCGGTGCAGTCCTGGCGAACCAGCTCGCAGACCACGTACCACAACGCATCGGAGCGGGAGTCGAACTTGTCCTCGTCCACCTCGTCTTCGCCCATCGAGATCACGCGCTTGCACAGATCGGGGAGTCCACGGGGCAGGTCCTCCAAGGTCAGACGCTCTACGTTCTCCGAGATCTTCACCGTCCTACCTGTAGAGAAGCCGTCTCGCTTGACGGCGACCTGAGGAGCCTTGGTGAACCTCGTAATGGGATAGGTGTCATCGCCGAAGTACAGGACCCTGGCGTCGCAGACCTTCCGACCCTTCGCACGCTTCTTGGCGTCCGGATAGTTCACCGTGCCAGGCAGCCTAGCGATCCGGTCCACGTTGTGGCAGCTGTCCGCCCCGAACATCGTTTCGAGGTGGAGGTTGTACAGCTTGGCCTCCTCGTACTTCGCTTCATCTCCCGCGATGGGCACCGGCTCGGCGAGACGCCAGAAACCCCAGTAGCCACCGCCACTATCTACCACGCACGTGGGCACCGGGAGACCATCGGGCAGCTCGTTGGTGAGCAGCGCCTCGATCCGGTCCTTGGCCTTGAGCGGATCCTCACCCTTCTTCGGGTCGATGTCCACGTGAAGGTACGCCATCTCCTTGATGTCCAGTCTCCGCGCCTTCTTCGACATCGAACCCTTGGGCGGGTTCACCGAGAAGTAGAAGTTGAAGGCACCTCCCTCCATATCCTTCAGCCAAGAAACCACATTGGCCTCCTGCCCAGGCATGAAGGTTTGGGTCGGGGGTGATTTCTTCTTGGGGTGGTCAGCTTCCACCGGCAGGGCCGTGAGCAACCACGGACCTTGAGGGTAGAGCTTGTTGAGGAATTCTGTCGCGGGATGCATTATGCGGGGAACCAGTATGTGATGAGGCGGGTTGCGTCGATTCGGCCACGTTCCATTTGGGTGAGCCACCAAGGGGAGATGCCCAGGAGGGAGGCGAGTCGCTTGCGACTGTAGCCTAGCCTAGTGCGCATGACAACGCACGACTCGACTGGTGTTATCCGGCCGATGCCTGGCGTGGGGATGTCGTCTCCGATGCCCAGCTCCCACTGTCGGTAGACCCAGGGAGTTACGTCCCAGAACTTGGCTGCCTCGACTTGCGTCATAGCAGCTCTTCGGCGGTTGATGAGTAGTCTCTCCTGGACTTCTAGATTCCTTGTTGTAAGCATGATAGCAGTTCCTCTTTCATTTGTTTGGAAGTCCACACACGGTAGGCAGCTGCTTTGAGCTCCCCCTGCGTACACTCCCCGATAACCTCGGACGCTACTGTTCCGGTGAACAGCATGTAGTCGCGAGCGATTTGTAGCAGCACCCAAGCGGTGCCACCTTTCCGTTCCCTTCGAGACAGCCAGATGCGCTGCTCTAGTGAGAGGTCGTGGTTCAGTTTGACCTTCGTGCTTGCACGAACAGGCCACTTGTCTTGTTGCTTCAGCTCGATCCAACCACCAGTGTAGTTGACATCGGGCGTGCCTTTGCCGAGCATGTTCTCAACGCGGACACCGTCCACGGGTTTGAGCAACTTCATGACTCGGGCGGATAGGGCTGATTCGCTCATGAACGATACACCGCAGTGGTGAGCTTGGCCAGTGCCTCGATGAGCTCGGTGCTGGTTGAGCCACCGGAGTTGGCTTCGGCCCACTTCAAGAGGTGAAGCATGAGGTTGGCCTTGAATGCTTCTGCGAACACGACGTGACCGTATCGGTCTCGCCATGCAACAGTTGTGCCGAGGCTAGCTCGGAAGGCTGCTTGTGTTTCCAAGAGGATGTCGTTGACGTTGGGTAGGGGATCCATTAGATGTACTCAATCTCAATACCAGCTTCCGCGAACATGGAGTCGGTGACACTGAAGCTCTCGGCCCAACGGACCAGGGTCTCAGGATCGTTGGATGCGGGCATGACCACACGGTCGATGCCTGCTTGAATGATAGCAGCTGCACAGGATGCGCACGGCGGAAGGGTGACGTAGATCGTACCTCCCGAGCAGGAGCTGTTCGAGTTGAGGATAGCGTTCAACTCTGCGTGGACGACGCGGGGATACTTCTCGGCCCGGTCGGCGTACCGTTCAGGCGAATCGTCCACACCACGGGGGAAGCCATTGTAGCCCATCGCTACGACTCGGTTCAGGCCGTCGACTACGACAGCCCCAACCTTGGTACTGGGGTCCTTCGACCAGCCAGCTACATGGGACGCAAGGTCCAGAAATCTTCGATGCCACTTCATAGGTTCACTCTTCGCACGGGGCAGGGGGTGTGTTGCAGAATCTCGAACATGCTGTCACGGCAAGTTTCCTGCAGGGTTCTGTAGACGTAGACCCAACGTCCGTTGATCTTCTGCGCGATGCCGTACATGGTCTCGGCCTGGTTCTCTTTCGCGTATTTCGCCAGAAGCTTCTGTTCCTTGAGGAATGCCTTCTTCTGTGCTCTTCTGTATGCTCGACTCATCTTGGTATCATCCTGACTGCGATGGCAGCCTCGGTGGCTAGACGTACCATGTTGGCCGTCCCTCTTCCACCCGGAAAGGCTACTACGAGATCGGGCTCTCCGTACTCAACCATCCATTCATTTCTGATTGGACCCGCAGCTTTCCCAAGTCGATGCCAGTTGGCAGGGAATTCCATGACGGGGAGCATCCGATCTTCGGCCCACTTACGGGCCAGACTATCAGCCCCGGTCGCTCCACCTTGGATGATACACACCACTTGCTGTAGTTCCATCGAGATGGCGTCGAGCGTCTCGTCCAGGAACTCATGGTTTTGGTAGTGACGCCCACCACATACAAGGATCTTCATCATGCGAAGATGTCCTCCGGGACGCGGTCAAGGCAGACACCCTTGTCCGGCGACTTGCAGTTCATCGTGTGGTTGACGTTCGGTTCCCACCGGCTGCCACCTGTTTCAATCACGATGGACATCTGGCGAATCTTGATGACAATCCCGTGGGTGGGTGGACTGCCATAGAAGTAGCGGTCTCCCACCTCGATCTCGTTGCCGAAGTGGTCACGGATAGTGCGGTCTCTCACTTGTTCAGTGCCTCCGCAATCATGTCTGCTTCCTTCCGCTCGAAGCATTCGCAGACCATCGTAGCATCAGAGATGATACCACCGTCGAACATGTTCGTGACGGGGGTCTCAGTGTCCATGACCGAGAAGTCGAAGCAGCAGTGGCCGGAGTCTGAGCCTTGTTGTACGATGTATCTCATCGCTTCAGCCTCTTCATTACTTCCATCACCTGGCGTGCCTGGTGCTCAGCGTCGGACAGTGCTCCGTGGGCGATAGTGGGCTCCATCGCAAGGATGTCGTCCCACTGGTTGGCCTTGGCAATCATGAGCATCGTGCGCACGCAGTACTCCCTGCTGAAGTGGCCCTTCCACCGCACCTCGCACATCTCTGCAAGGTCACGACAGATCGTTAGATCGAAGCTGGGCCCTTTGGCCCATAGAGCCAGGTCCCATTGGCTGGAGCAGATTCCATTGAGGTAGGTGTCCACCTCCTTCATCATCTTCGCCGGGTCGTCGTAGCGAGGCTTCGCCAGCAGTGCCATCTGGGCAGGCTTGCTTTGCGTCAGCCACCACTCCACCGTAGCAGGGTCGAAGCGACGGCCCAACTCCCGCTGGGCCTTCAGGGTGTTGCGGACCTCGAGGGTAGAGACGATCTCGCCTGTGATGGGGTTGAACTCTGCGAGTCCAATGGAGATAACAGCAGCATCCTTAGAGGATGCCATTGTCTCGATGTCGATCATTACGTGCTTCATATTGCCCACTCAGGAGTAGAGATGTCGCCCCAGTTGGGGCCAGTTTCGATGTCCACCTTGTGGGGGACATTACACGGCACAGCGTGCCGCATGATCTTGGCGCAGCGGAGAGGCATCTCCGGGTCTTCGAACGAGAAGTCGATCTCGTCGTGGACCTGTAGTTGGATCGGGATGCCAGCCTCGTCGGCCTTCACCATGGCGGTCTTCGTCTGGCCACCGGCACTACCTTGAATCAAACGGTTGCCAGCCTTGTGGGTCATGTCCCATTCCCACTTGCGGGTCTTGGCATTCCAGACTTTCGGGAAGCGGCAACGGCGACCTTCAACGGTGAGGATGAAGCCAACCTTGGCTGCCTTTTCCTCGGCCTTCTTCATCAGCGCCTTGACGAACGGCACGCCTTTCCGGAACTTGTCCAGTAGAGCTTGGGCTTCGTCGCCGGCACCCAGGTATCGGACCACCCGGCCATCGCGGGCAGTGAACTTCCGCATCTTGGTCTTCATGCCCAACGAGCGTGCCAGCTTCGCCGGACCCATGCCGTAGCAAAGACCCAGGAAGATAACCTTCGCCACGCTCCGCTCGGCCTTCTGGAACTTCGCCGAGAGGCTGGGCCAGTGCGCGTTGATGAGCGTGGCCATCATGTCGTGGTTGTCTGCCGTGGGGTCGGTCCTGTACCGTTCCGCCATCGCTGCAGCCTTCGGCAGCTGGAGCAACTCGGCATAGTGTACGAGCCAACGCGGTTCCTGCTGGGAGAAGTCCAGGACGGCGAACTGCTTGCCCTCGTCGGGGATGTAGATCGAGCGCCAGATGGGCCCAATCTCAGGGTCGCGGGCAGGCTGCTGTTGGAGGTTCGGCCCAGTACAGGAGAGGCGACCGTACTTTGCGCCAGTCGATTCGTCGGAGCCCTCAGACTCGCCAACCATCTGCTTGAAGGTGCAGTGGATGCGGTCGCCGATGGCGTGCGTGCGGATGGACTTGACGAACGTACCGTTGAGCTTGTTGAACTTGCGAGCCTCGAGGATTGCGTCGAGGATGTCGTGCTGGGGCAGGCTCTTGAGCCAGTCGTTCTTGATGGAGGGCTGTCCGTTCGGGTGGCCCTTGGTCGGGTCGGTGCGGAACTCCGGCTTGTTGAAGTCGATGCCCATCTGCTCCATCACCGGAACGAGAGCAGAAGTCTTCGTCGTGTCGCTGGTGGTGAGGTTGATGCCAGTCAGGTGGGTGATGCGGGCCAGGGCCGACACCTCGCGTTCAGTGGACCACGTGGAGACTTCATCCAAGCGATCGAAGTCCACTCTAATACCACGCCTCCGCATCTTGACCAAGACCGGCAGGAGGCGAGACTCGAGGTCCCACACAGGGAGCAAACCCTGCTCCGACAGCTCGGCTTCCTGTTGGCGCAGAATCTCGAGCGGCACCCGGCAGTCCTGCTCACCGTAGGCTCCCACGAATTCAGGCGGGAGCTCCCACATGCCAGCCTTGGAGTCCACTCCCCATGCCGCAGCAGCTGCCTTCATCAGCGTCTCGTCCTTACCCTCGATGCCACGCCTCGCAGCAATGTTGTCCAGGGAGTAGGACATTTGTAGCTCGTCAAGCAGAGGCTCGGCGATCTGGACATCGCGGAAGAAGCTGGCCTGTCGGAAGATGATACCTCGCTCGGCAAGGTAGTCAAGGTCGTACGAAAGGTTGGCCCCCACGATCTCGCCACGGTAGTGCTTTGCCTGGTATGCCCAGTATTCAAAGACCTGGTCCTCGTCCATGTTCGTGCCGTTCGCATGCCGAGTGGGCATGTAGGCACTGGGCCCACCGTCAATGGCAAAGCCGAGACCAATGATGTAGCCATCCCGTCTCACACCCGGACCCAGCTTCTTGAGCTGCGGGTCACGGGTTTCCAGGTCCACGCAGATGCGCTTCTCCTTCTCCCAGTTGGGGAGTTGGCCAAGCACCGGGGGAGTCCACGTGGACCTGGGTGTGAAGGGAGGCATTACCATTAGAGCTCTTTGGACAGAATGAGGAAGAAGGGAGTGGGGCGACCCTTGGCGTGGAGATGGCGGCGACCGTCGTTCATCGCATCGTGGACACGTTGGACAGACCAGGTCGTGATGATGTCCTTCTGGTTATCAAGGACTACCTGCCCATCGGGATGGGCGAAGTAGAATTCCTCAAACTCCTGGACGTTGATGTCTACGTTCCCAGAGAAGCGAGACCTGCCCTTGAACATGGTGGCGTTGGCGGTGACCATCAGTTCGTCACCGACTATGGGGTGCCAGCGTTTGTTAGACTTCATCGTCGCGCCTCAGGGATTCTTCGCGTTTCTGTTGCCCGAAGGAAGGGGGAGTGGCATCTGCTTCGATGTCCCACTTGTCGATGGTCACGCGCACCTTGGGAGGCAGCTGGTTCTCACGCCCACGCTTCGCATCGAGGCGCACACGGATCTCGGCTTCCACCAGTAACAGGTAGCGGCGAAGGTCGCCGATGTCGTCGAGGATGCCCTCCTCACGCGGGTCAGCGATACCACGTTCGATGATGTCGTACTTGGGGATCTCCCTGCCAGGCAGGAAGCCACCGTCGCCGGAGGGACTCATCGGGGCGAAGACCCTTTCCATCGCGGTCTCAAGCCTGTCCCACTTGCGGCACATCATCATGAAGGCACCTACACCTCCACGTTTGAGCCAGCTTCCGCCGTACTCCTTGTCCTTCTTGCGGAGTACGACCACGTCGTCTCTTGCGATCACGTCTAGTTTGTCTGAGTAGTTCATTCGGGGATCTCGTCGTCGGTACGGTGCCAGTGATAGTCAGCCATGAACTCTACCACGGGCACAGGCATGGGAGTCTTGGTCAGGGAGAAGTAGCGATCAATGTTGTCGATCACCTTCTGTGCGTTGCGGTTGCCCAGAGCCAGCTGCTCCTGACCCCAGAGCCACAGCTCCAGGCAGTCAACAGCTTTCAGCCAGCGGGCCTCGGGGTCCGTCAGGTTCCACTCCTGCCCAATGGACCGGAGAGCTTGGAATTCCAGTTCCTCGAGCTCAGCACGAAGGACTTTGGTCATTGACCACTTAGCAGGTGCCGGGATGTCACCACACCAGCGTTCGCCGAGGTCGTGCGACATGATGGCGCGGACGGTTTTGAACTGAGGATCGGGGTGCAGTTCCAGGTACAGCATCGTGGCTGCGTACTGGTGGGCACCGTTCGTGTAGGATCCATGGTGGGGAAGGGTGTGCGCACGTTCGACGGCGGAACCCTCCCGGATCATCAGGATGCGGAGCGTTGAATCTTGCATTTTGCTTGTCGTCGGAGGAGCCATTCCTGGCAAGCAACCATCCAGTCCTGGGATGCGCACTGGCCAACGTGTTGGAGTGCCTCCTCGAACCTAGTCGCGCTGCCGGATTTGAATGCCTGATAGGCACGGAGTAGAGGGGAAGCCACGTGTTGGAAGAAGGGGTCCACGAACGTCTTGTCCATGGGGTCAGCCTTACCAACATCGAGCTTCATGAATGTGTCCAGTTCCCGGTCCCAGCGACCACGAGGAATTGACATGAGAGGAATCGTATCACGGACCCGGCCTTCGGAGTATGGGCACGTGTATTGTTGCGGAGGCATCGGAGCCTTGGCCGCCAACTTGTCAACGAGATCGCCGTGCGTCTCGGTGTAGTAGTGGGTGTTGAAGCTGGTCTGGTAGTAGAGCCCAACCTCGCGCCCAAGGGAGAGCGCCATGTACTCCAGGAGGAACGAGAAGTGCACAGCGTTAGCACCGTAGGCTCCCCAGATCAAGTCGTTGGAGCGGTTCGTCACCATCATCTGGAGCTTGCCGTCGAGGTCAACTTGGAAGTAGGCCTGCGTGTTACACGGCAGGTCCTTGGACTGCAGACCCAGGTCGTGGTGTCCGTCCCACATCGCGAGCACCTGTCGGCGGCAAGTAGGGTCCTTGTCCAGAGCGCGGATGATGCGGTTCAGTTGGTCCGAGCCGAAGTGGTTGCGCCATCGATGCCCATACGCAGCGTTGAAGGTCACACCGTCGTCGCTGAATGCATCGAACTTGCTGTTGAAGAACTTCGGGAAGGCCACATCGTTCCGACCCTTCAGCATCCACAGGGATTCGAAGAAGTGGAAGAACGGATTCGCATCCCTTTCCGGATGAAAGAGTACTCTTTCAGTCGGTCGGAGATACACCGTGGTGAGGGGAACAGGTAGCACCACGACAGGACCGTTTCGACTCGAGGTCTCTTGGCCAAATGTCTTGAGCTGGTAGGCTCCTTCGGGCAGGGCTTGGTGAACGTTTCGTACAACGATTGTTCTCATGATTGGTATCTCCTTTTCAGGCGCTGCCCACCTTGGGCACGACGGTACTTGTCGTATTCGCAGAGGCAGTGCTCCACTTCCCGCATCTCCCACGGGCGATCGGGGAAGTCCCACTTGTCGAGGGACTGTGCGAGCAGGCAGCGCATCAGTTCGCACGCAGCCTCCTGTGACTTCTTCGGTCCGTACGACATCAGGTCGGGGTTGCCTTCCAGCACCCAGCCAAGTCCACGAATCGCACCGGGACCAGCGTTGGCCCAGGTCATTATGTCGGTGGCGTTTTCCAGCAGACAGGTGTGTCGCAGGTCCGTCACGACCTCGTACGCCATGAAGCGACCAAGGTACGGGAACTGCATCAACCACTCGTGCGCAGCCTCGAGGGTGGAGTGCATGGGCGCGTTCAACATGAAGCGCATACCGTGGGCATATTCGGCGATGGGCTCCATCGAATCGAGGATGCCAGTCAGCTTGTCCACACCGTTCGGCGTCTTGATCACGTAGGCACCTGTGACCACCGGCAGTCCGCTCGCTTGGATGGGCCTGAAATCGCGCTCAGCCATCTCGCGGTCCCAGCCTACCAGGGTCCACCACTTCGCCGAACCACAGGTCTCGATCCGGTTGAACCAGCGCCAGCCCACCGTAGCAGCGAAGACCATAGCACCTTCGTTGCGAAGAGGCTCGCGCACCGTGTCACGGAAGTACCGTGTGGTGCGGTCGTCCTCGCGGAACACGTTGCAGAAACGGAACTCCTGCAGGATGGGGTCCTGCGTCCACATGAACTGCGGTGCACCGTTTTCCTTGGCGATCCGGATGTGTTCCCGAAGGTTCACAAACTCGAAGAACTGGTTGGCTTCTTGCATCTATCGCGTGATGAAGTGGAGAAAAAGAGGACCGAAGCGTAGAACGACGACACGGTGCGGAGGCGAGCCAGGCTCGTAGGAGATCCCGACATACCAACGATACCAGTCAACGCCGAGAACGACGCCGAAATCTTCAGTATCCCAGACGCTAAACATCACACGCCTCCCTTGGCGATCTGGTTGGGGGTTGCGCGCAGGATCGTAGAAGTCTTGGGCTCCAGGATCAGGATCGTGATGACGGTGGTCAGGGGAGTTGTCTCCTTGTCCGAGGCACGCTGGAGCATGAGCTCGGTGTGAAGCCCAGTGAAGGTGCGGCACAGCGGGTTCTGCATCATCTCTGCAAGGAGCGCGGGATAGTGCCCAAGCGGTCCCGCCCAGATGTCAAGGACGGTGGCGTAGGTGAGCTCCTGGCCCTGTGAGTCGACGAGCTGGACTTCCTCCTTGGCTTTGACGTTCTTGGACATCTCGTCGCCACGGAAGGCCATCGAGAAGTTGTTGCCAATCAGGTTGACGGGATTGGTTACGGGGATCTGGATCATTTGTTGAACTCGAAGGTAGGACGGATGTCGTTGGGGGTGATGGTGAGGAGCACGGGTCCGCCGATTTGCATGCACTCTTGTGTTTGCCAGCGGTCGATGCAGGAGTAGCCGATGATCTGGTCTGCGTTCTCGTCGAAGACGGAGAGGGCCAGGAGGTCGGCCTTTGATTGTACCCTACCACAGCCTGGGCAAACGAATTCCCAGTTGTTGGTGTCGGGTCCGAAGAGGGCGATGGCTTGGGCCTGCCAGTTCGCTAGAAGGGTCTGCTGCTGTGGAGCACCACATACATCACTCCCGCGATTATGAGGGCATCCGCCGCAAGCTGTTTCGTGTTCTTCCATGTTAGCATTGGGGGTCGATGTGAGCTGCTCCCATGAAGACCATAACACGGCCCCACTCTTCGTGGTCCGCCTCGATCTTCTCTTCGGCCAGCTGGGGACAGGTGGGTTGGTGATCTTCTTCCCAGAGCCGACCGCAGCAGGGGCGGAAGGTGCAGGAAACGTAGGGCTTGGTATCGTCGTACCAGTCAGAAGGATTGGACATTAGGAGAAGAGGTCAGGGAGGATGGATTTGATCTGAACGGTCGCCAGATTCTGAAGACGCTTGAAATCAATCGTCGCGCCTTTGTGCTTCTTGAGGATGGTCCACATTTCCTCTTCGATCAGGTCGTTCCAGACACGGCCCAATAGTTGAGGGATGATTCGCCCACGGTAGGTGATGAGCAACTCGTCGCGCTCCATCATGTTACCCTGAGGTTCGCTGTCCGCCACGATCAATGCGACCTTGGCCAAATTCTTCTCGACCAGGGTGGGCGTCACGAACTCCTCGGCGATGACACGCTCGACTTCCGTCTTGCCTTCCTTCGTGGGTGCGCCCATGGTACGACGGTGGCCAGCCTTGAATTCGGCGCGGACGAACTTGCCCCACACGCGATCGTGCGAGCCTTCGTTGCGCCACTCGTAGTTCTTGACCACCACGCCTTCGCCCACGCCATGGCCTTCCATGATAAGGAAGTCGTTGGTCTCAGTCTCGTCCTTGAGCTGGGCACCTGTTGCGTTGTTGTAGATCGCGAGCGGATCGATGAAGTCGATGCCGGTGGTCTCGAGCATGCCTGCGTAGGTCTCGAAATCCAGGTAGCCACGGAAGGTGTCCGTGCGACGGAAGACATCGAAGATCCAGAACCTGCGCCACGCATCTTGGTGGTAGGTCTTCAGCGAGTGCGGCACCAGCCACTCCCCGTAGAACACCAGGTCGGGGTTTGCGAGCACGATCTCCCGTAGGGCCGTGGCTCTGGCATCGTCGCTTAGAACGAAAGCCAGGAAGCCTGCGTTGTCAGCCTCGAGGGACAGCTGCCGGTTGCGGCTGCCAGCGAATACGGTCTCGCCATCAGACCAGACACAGGCGTTGGTGCCATCGATCTTCGGGAACACGTAGGTCCGGCCTTCCTCGATGCCTCGCGTGTTGCGATGGCCTTGCTTTTCGAGGTGGTCGTACTTGCGGAACCCGGTGATGGGCTTGGCTTCTGTTTCAGTTTCCATTGGATTCATCCTCGATCAATTCGAATTGCCAGGAGATGCGCATCTGCCCATCGGCTTGGTCTTGGGTTTCGACGAGACGGTACTTGCTGGCTTCGGATGAGCCAACTTGTTCTAGGAAGGCTGCGGACATCGCTTCGATGTGAGAGGCGCGAGTGCGCATCACCTCTTCGATGTGGGCTTGCATGGCGTCGGTCATAGCGTGTAGTTGAACTGCTCCGCGAAGGGAGCGAAGAGGGGGTCCATGTGGGCGACCATTTCGGGCGTCCAGACAGCTGAGGTGTGAGGGTGAGCCTCGCGATGAGGGTTGATTCTCTCGTGGCCCAGGGGTATTGCGTCAATATGAAGGACTTCGCAGATTGCATCGAAGTCTCCAGTGAGGTTTTCGAATCTGCCGATCATCGTGGGATAGGCATCCTCGTGGCAGATCCACTCGTACTGGTCAGCAATCTTCATGCCGGTCCTGTAGTTGCCGTGGACGTACTCCTCGGTGAGGGCCATGTTCAGGATGTACTCCTCGAATGTCATCCGGCGGAAGTATGCCTCGTGCCGGAACCAGGAGAACATGCGCTCCCACGGGTTGCGGATGAAGGCGAAGGTCGGCAGCTGGGTGCCCACCCAGTAGCGGAGAGGCTCGTGGGCCTTGACCACGCAGCTGTTCGGTAGCGACAGCGTGATGGAACTGCTTCCCGTCTTGGGTGTCCGGATGAAGACCACCATCAGGTAATCTCTCCAGGTCCAGAGCTGGTCTCGACAGGTTCCGGGGCGAAGTGCTCCATGATCTTGGCAGCCTTGGTTTCCACTGCTTCGCTCCAGGACCAGCCAGGGATGGGCGACTCCAGCATGTCAACATACTGTTGGGCCACCAGCTTGCGGTCGAACCTCTGGAGGAAGTCCCTCTGGGCGTCCCGGTCCACAGCTCCTTCAGGCTTCCTGCAAGCCTCCTCAACGATCGCGGCATACTCTTGCGGGCCGGTATCAAGCGGGATGCCAACGTAGTGCACACCGGCTTCCAGCCATCCGGCATGTTCAGTCACAGCCTCCTCGGCAATCGGGACACAGCCCATCCTCATGGGCTCGATCAGCGTGCGGTTGAAGTGGGATCCCAGCTTGGCGTATGCCTTGCTGTAGCTCGGGTCCACAGCGGCAGTCAGGTTCCTGAGGTGCAGGTCCCGCTCCCTGCCAGAGATGAAGCCCAAGTAGTCCATCCCATTGTCGATGGCGGCATCCCAGATGCGGACCCCATCCTCATGGAAGTACTGTGGCTTGCACTTGTCGGGACTGACCATGTAGCACTGCTCGATCCCGCCACCTGCCACGACCTTCCGGAGATCCGGAGTCATGAACCGTGCAGCGCGGATCACATTGTCGACACGCTTCCACCCCTTGAAGGTCTGGCCAGCGTACCAGCCAGGCTTCCTGTTGAAGGATCCTGGAATCGTCTCCAGAGGAGCGAACGGATTCACGACTAGCTGGGCGTTTCCGGTTAGATCGTTGGTGGAAGCGAGAGCACAGGGATGCACGCAGGCGAGTCCGGACATCCACGGGAGAGTCCTCGTGATGTTGGAGTAGTAGGTCACCAGGTTGCCATCGTGGACGATCCCGACGTTGCGCGGGCAGCTGCTGTACAGCTCCAGCCAGTCGGTGTCACCCTTGGTTTCTTTCTTCTTCCGTGGGCAGGGGATGGTCCAGATCAGACCGTCGTAGCTGCCCAGTCGAGCCTTCGCGCTCGAGAGCATGGGACCCTTGTACGGGACACGCATCTCGGCGGTCAGGTCCCACCCCTTGTAGGGGTGGAACTTGATACCGAACACGGACTCGTCACTTCCGCCAGTCACTTTGCCCTTCAGGGGCTTGTCCTTCCACTCCAGAGACAGGAGGTCAACCGTATGGCCCAGCTCACGAAGCCCTTGGGCCAGCTGCTCGGTGTGGTTCAGGATGCCGCCAGGGTTGTTGATGGCGTACAGTACGATTCCGATTCTCATTAGATTACTCCGTGAAGGCGCGGATGATGCCGTCGTCGCTGGTGGTCAGGCGATAGCCCAGGTAGAAGTGCGAGTTGCGGATGTGGCGGTGGAGCTGGTCTTCGCTCCACTGCGGCAGCTGGGCACGCAACTCTTCGAAGGTGGCACCGGCGAGCAGGAACTCGATCAGACGCCCACGCCCAGAGGAGGCACGGCAGCTGCGGAGGACAGCGCCCAGGGGTTCGCTGTAGAACCCTCGCTCGGCACGCTTCCGGCCACGCTTCTTGGGGCCAGCCACCGGAGCGACTTCGGCCACCGGCTGGATGCTGGGCTGCACCAGGACTTCGGCGTTCTGGGCATCGATCCGTTTCCGAACGGACTTGGTCACCACCTCTTGAGGTGCGGCCAGCGGGTCAGGAGTGTTGTCCTCCATCGTCACGCAGAGAATGCGGCGGATGCCCACCTCCACGTTGCTGAACCGTTTGATGTCCTGGGTGCCTTCGATGGCGTTGAAGATGGCGACCAGTTCTTTGTTGGTCTTTCCGGCGAGGTTGTCTTGAGTGTACATAGGGTTGGCTTTGGTAGAAGGTTACTTGGCGGCGAGGTAGATGAGAGTCGCGATTGCGAGAACGAGAAGGACAGGCAGCCAGAGTGGCGAGGTCACCCACCACCAGGACCAGGCGATTACGCCACCCAGTTTGAGCCCGAGGAAGAGAAGGAAGAGAGCACCGCCGAAGCCGAGCCCACTACCTCCTGAAGTTTCTTTTGTTTGGTTCATGGGGATCAGCCTGTCACGCCGAAGATCAGGGCTTCGAGCCAGGCTTCGTTGTTGGCGGTGTTGGCGGAGCAGTCCATCCGGAAGCCACCCTCGCCGTCGGAGGTGATGGTGATTTGGCCGAGGCTCGGCTCGAAGAAGTTGAACGTCTCCCGAAACTGGATGAGGATGTTGCCCATCGAGAGCTTGGCTGCGACATAGCCACCCGGCAGCATCTTTTGGATGTTGGCCAGCGCACCGTCCGTGACGACGTGGAGAAGTTGGGAGGTGGCGAGGGTGTAGGCGTCGGTGGTCAGCATAGCTTTGGTTGGTTGGGAGGAGCGGATCGCCCCTCGAGACACAGGTATCATATCACCTGTGCTCCGAAAGGCTAGAACTGTTTCCTGTTTTCACAGCGGTGGGAACGTAAGTCCCTCACTCGCAGGAACTTCTGCCGGTCACAGGATCCATCTCGCAGGAGAGACCCTCGTCCGTTTCCTCAGCCTTGAGGATGCCCATCCGCTTGCCGCCTGCGTTGAAGGTGGTGATGCCCTTGCATCCCAGTTCCCATGCGCGCATGTAGAGGTTCTTGAAGTCGGACCACGGCATGTCACTGGGCACGTTGCAGGTCTTCGAGACCGCAGAGTCCATGTACCGTTGGGCCATGGCCAGGACAGCGAGGTGCTGCTCAGCCGTCACGTCGTTCGCCTCCACGGGTTCCACCTGCATGTGGGCATAGGCGTAGTCTTCCACCACCTGCTCCGTGGGACCCTCAAAGGTCTGGACCGTGCGACGCACCGACTTACTGAACACAGGCTCCACACCAGAGGACACGTTGTCCGCTGCAAGGGAGATCGTACCAGTGGGCGCGATACTGGTGAGGTGGGAGTTGCGGATCCCTCCAGCCATGATGAGGGTGCGGATATCATCGGGCAGGCCCTTCACGAATTCGCCAGCCAGGTACAGGTCCCGATCGAACAGCGGGAACGGGCCTCGCTCTTGGGCCAGGTGGGCAGAGGCACGATAGCTCTCGTCCCGCAGCACTGCGAGCACTTTCTCTTCGAAGCCCAGGAACTCTTCGCTCCCGTAGGCAAAGCCCAAGGTCTCACCTGCGTTCGCGAGCGCTGTGACACCCAGCCCCATGCGCCTCTTGTTGTGGGCTTCCTGCTCCTGTTCGTACATCGGGTACACGGCAATGTCAATCACCTTGTCCATCGCACGCACCACGGTCGGGATGTCCTCGCGGAACTGGGCCCAATCAAACACCCACCCGATGTCGTTGTCTCCTGTGGCGTGATCGTTGTCGCCCACCCACCGAAGGTACTTGACGAGGTTGAAGCTGCCCAGCAGGCACGCGCCATACGGGGGAAGGGGCTGCTCACCACACGGGTTCGTGGCGGCAATCCTCTCGCAGTAGTAGAGGTTGTTCGCGTTGTTGATGCGGTCGATGAACAGGACACCCGGCTCGGCCCAGTCCCACGTGCTCCTCATGATCTTGTCCCAGAGAGCGCGAGCGCTCACGGTGCTGTACACCTCTCCGCCCCAGCGAAGGTCGAAGTCCAGGTCGTCCCGGACTGCCATCATGAAGGCATCTGTGATGCCGATCGAGATGTTGAAGCCAGTGAGCTTGTCGCTGTTCTGCTTGCAGTGGATGAACTCCTCGATGTCCGGGTGATCCACACGGAGAACGCCCATCTGGGCACCACGCCTGTGCCCACTACTCGCAATGCACTTGCAGATGGCATCGTAGATGTTCATGAACTCTATTGGTCCGCTGGACACAGAGCCGAGCTTCTTGATCGGGGCACCTCGCGGACGCAACTCCGAGAAGTCGTAGCCAATACCACCGCCCATGCGCATCGTGGCGGCAGCCTCGGTGGCACGAGACATGATAGAGCCGTGGCCTTCGATGAAGGAGTCGTTGATGGTGCCGGAGACGAAGCAGTTGTACGGAGTCACGCGCTTCGGTGCGCCAACAGCTGCTTGGATTCTGCCTCCCGGCATGAACCTCATGTCTTCAAGGATGGACCGGAGCAGTAGAAAGTTGGGGCGCTCCGTTGTGAGAGCACCAGCGATGCGGTTCATCGCTTCGTGGAAGGATTCGCCTGGGGCACGGTACTTCTCTGCGTGGAGGTACTGGGCGAAGGGAGTTTGGGGACCGCTCATCGGATAATCATCAAGTCGTTTGCCGCACGTGTAATTCCTGTGTACAGCCAGGCGCGACGCTGGTGTTCAGGGAAACGATGGCTCTCATCGATCAGACAAACGCTGTCGAACTGGGAGCCTTGGGATTTGTGTACTGTCATGGCGTATGCGAACTCAAAGCACTGGGCTTCGCGCTGCTCGAAGAAGGGGATCTCCTCGCCACGGAACGGGTGGGCGTGAGCCTCGCAGACAACCCGCTCCTTGTCATCGGTACTTTTGAGCCGCATCTGGACACGGTCGGTGTGCTCATCGCTGGGCACGATGAACTCGACGAGCCACTGGCTGCCATTCAACAGGCCAGTTTCACTGTCGTTCCTGGTGCAGATCAAGCGATCTCCTACGACAGGAATAGCGTCAGTATGACCCAAAAACTCTCGCATCCGAGCGTTGATCACACGGCGCGACTTGTTCGTGCCCACCAGTACCTGGTCCCACTTGGCTAGGGTTTCGATCGACTGGCCTTTCGGGAAGACAATACCCTCCATGGCGTTGCCCAATCCACGACCTTCGCGCACTTCGGTGGCGAGGTGTAGCACGGGGCTGCCCTTCGCTTGGCGGTGGACTTCTGTGAGGAGCACGTCCGGCTTCACGTTGGTGAAGTAGCCACCTCCCTTCACAGGTGGGAGCTGGGCAGGGTCGCCCAGGCAGAGGATGGGGCAGCCGAAGGTGAGAAGGTCTTCGCCCATCTGCTCGTTGACCATGGACACCTCGTCGATTACGAGGAGGCTGGCAGAGTTCAGAGGGCTGTCTTCGTTCAGCGCAAAGGCAGGTCGCTTGACGTTATCCTGCTCACGCTGTATCTCTTCACGCAGGACCTGGAGGCGAGCAGCAATAGCTCCGCCGTCTGCTTGCTTGACATACTCCCTTTGAAGCTCGCGGAGTCGTGCAGCGCTCTTGGACTTGGGGATGTAGATAAGGCCGTGCAGTGTACCAGCATCCATGCATCCCTTCTCGCGCAGTACGTGGGCAGCCTTCCCGGTGTAGCTTGCGAAGAGCACTCGCCCATCCACCATGTCGGCGAACATCTTGGCGATGGTGGTCTTGCCAGTTCCTGCGTAGCCGAAGACACGGAAGACAAGTTGGCCAGATTCCCTGGCTCTGTCAAACCAGCTCTTGGCTTTGAAGATGGCGTCAGATTGTTGGGGTGCGAGTTCTAGAGACATAAGTGCTATCGGGTGGGTGCAGCGGAGAATCGAACTCCACTCCCAAGGTCACAACCTAGGATCCCGACCACGGGAACTGCACAGTACAAGGGTGTGGGGCTTTCACCCACCGCTCCTGGTGTACTATGTCAGGATCAGGTCAATTGCGGAGACCAATCGTCGGGTAGAAAACCCGCACGCCCTGGCGTAGCAGGACGGTCCCAAGGTAGCACTTGGTTGGTGTCGGGGAGTTCTTCTGCCATGGACAGCGTCACTCCCCTTCGTGCTCCTGGCAGTTGAGACAGCACGCGTGCCTCGTACACCCAGCCAGGTAGGGTCGCAGGCTTCCAACCTGCCGGGTGCCCTGGGTGCCGGGAACACGCTGCGGCCGATAGCCGCTCGTCGTCGATTAGAAGACGCCGTCAGTGGCTTCTTCGCCAGCCTCCGATCCTTCGACCGGAGCTTCGTACTTGACAGTGCGCTCGCCCGAGCTGACACCTTCCGCGAAGCCCTGTGCGGACTCGAGAAGTGCAACGTGGGTAGCGTCCGCCGGGTTCAGCAGCGAGGCAGCCGTGGTGTCCAGGAGAGGCGCGGTCTCAACGTTGAAGTACCGTTCGCCCTTCTTGTTCTGGGCCTTGACAGCAGTCATCGTGGAACGGTGGGCGAAGAGCGGAATGTTCTTCGATCCCTTGATGGTGCGGAGGCGCGTCATCATGTCACGATAGGGCTTCTGCTTGGTGCTCGTGAACGCCATGATAGCGAAGTCAGTAACCTCGTCACCAGCTTCGTTCAGGATGCCCAAGTAGAGCTGGAAGGTGTCGATGAGATCGTTTCCGTTCTCAGTCTTCATCTTGTTCTGGTCAACCGCGTTGGCCTTGGCATCTGCCACGACAGGGCTGTCCTTCTGGTGCGTGCCAGCGTAGCCACCGTTGTCGGGGACCCACTCCACGTAGACGTGCTCACGGCGAACAACAATGAAGTTGAAGCTGGGCATCAGTTCCTTCGTGACGGTGTTGAAGAAGAGGCCAGCCTTGGCTCCTTCGACTTGGGCGTCACCACCTTCTTCCACTTCCGGGGACAGCGACTGGAGCTGCTTGATCCACGGAATGGAGAAATCGTCTGTGTCGGTGTCTTCCCACCCGGCTCCGGCAGCTTGGCCGTAGTCGTAGATGGCGACTTCGCCACCCGCCTGGGGGACGGAGATGGCAGTCTCGGAGGCTGCCGGTTTGTTCTTGGCTTGAGCCATAGTTCAGTTCCTTGTTGGATATGAGGCGCGCACTTTATCGTCCCGCAGCTCGAGTGGACGTGAGCGGAATGCTCAGTCCCCAAATGCCGAAGACGGCTTCTGGGTGATCTTGGTTTGACGGTACTGGGTGGTGCCGAACAAGTCGAGGGGCACGTCAGCACCTTCGGCGAGTAGCTCCCTGATTTGCTTCTTCAGGGTCTGGCTCTCAACCTTGCGCTCGTCCTTCGTGCGCAGGCCCCTGGCACCCAGGTCATCAAGCAGTGCCTGAGCTTGCGCCTCTTCGTCGCGGCCGAAGCCGATCACGACGTTATGCTTGACGAGGTCGCCGAAGCCACGCTCGATGAGCCAGTCGTACGCTTCCTGCCGGCGAGCAGCCGGAGGGGACACGCGGAGGTTGTCGGAGACAGCCAGCTTGATGCCAGACTTCGTGGTGAACTCGGACACGCCGACCTCATCCATTAGTTCGGGGATCTGGTGCTCGCCGATGTCGCGCACTTTGCGTTGCGCAGTCTTCAGGTTCTCTTCCGCTTGGGCTTGCTCGAGTTCGGCCAGGTACAGGTCCTGGGCCAGAGCGCCAAGCCGGGTGAGGCTGTCCATCGAAGGAGCCTCAGCTTGGAAGTCGGAGTAGTCGGGGGTTTCGCTCATGTCAGTATGATACCGTGCTTAGGCCCAATCAGTTAGGAAATCACCAGTCACTAGCGATGCGACATTACGTTTCCCTCGGAGGATCTGCAGCAGTTTCTCGTCGTAGGTGTTGCGGGCTAGGATGTCAATGTACAGGACAGGTTCGTCGTTCATGCCAGCCCGGTGGGCACGATCTTCGGATTGCAGTCGCTCTCGCAGACTGTATGTCAGGGACATGTAGATTACCGTCTTGGCGCGGTGGAGTGTCAGGCCTTCGCCTGCTGCACTTGCCTTCGCCACGAAGTATTTTGCGGTGCCGTCTCGCTGGAATCTTGCCTTCGCATCGAGTCGGCCTTGGTCGGAGGTTCGCCCATCGTAGTACACGGCATCTTCCTCGCCCAGTACCTTGCGAATCTCATCGACTTCCCAGGACCAGCGGCACCAGATGATAACATGGCCATTGGTGTCTTCCAGAACGTCCTGTAATGCCTTGAGCCGAACGTTCTTTCCGACTGCGCGCACCTGGTCGTCATCGTCTTTGATGAAGCCACAGCAGAGCTGGGACATCCTCAGCATGCGGGTGAGCACCAGGTCGGCTGTCACGGAGGACTGCCCCTCGAACCAGGTGATGAACTTCTTGTCGAGCTCCTTGTACGCTTTCTTCTGGGCAGGGTCCAGGTCGAAGTGGCGCTTCTCGTAGATCTTGTCGGGGAGGTCTAGGACGTCCCGCTTCAGGAGCCGTGAGCCCACCGAATCCACGATGCCGTGCAGTTCGTCCAGCTTGATGTAGCGAACGAGCTCATCCCAAGAGCGACCCGTACCACGGTTGACTCGCTTCTCCCAGATGCCATACCTGGCCTTGAAGGTGGCGAAGTTGGTGATGCCGAACTTGGCCAGGGCATCGGGGCGGCAGAACTTGATCTGGGTGTAGACGTCGAAGGGGCTGTTGTCCACCGGCGTGCCTGTCAGGACACGCTTGTACTTGGCATAGCGGGCACTCGCGAGGATGCGCTTCGTGCGCTTCGACCCAGGAGTCTTGATTCTTCCGCTCTCATCGAGCACGTACAGGCACTCGCGCTTGTCGAGCAGCTTCTTCAGTGCCTTCGCACCACGGTCCGTCATGACGGCATCGTAGGACATGACGAACACCACCAGGCCGTCGTGCCCAACCAGCTCGGCGAACTCTGCCTGAACACTCTTGCGGGTGGAGGTCGAGGAGAACCAGGTCAGCATCTTCGTCTTCGCCATAATAGCGTCAGGTAGATGCATGGGCACTTCGTCGATCGTCCAGTTCGCATGGACACCGTTCGGTGCCACGACGATGAGGGTGTCGATCTTGCCTTCGAGGAACAGGTAGCTGGTGGTGCCGATGATCTCGCAGGTCTTCCCAACTCCCATCTCCCACCACAAGGCGTAGCCGTCGAGGTCTCGGGAGTCTTGCCACACCGATTCTTGGTGCTCGTAGGGTGGCAGTCTGAAGTAGAGGGATGTGTCGCTCATGGGGTTGGCTGCGAGCGGAGGAGAGTGAGGGCTGGACCCGCGACAGATCCAGCCCTCGGCGGGGAGGAAGCCAACCCAAAACCGCTCGCACCTGAATCATAGCACCTTGCCCATGAAGGGGCGGCACCATCTATGAAAAAGGAGGCCCGACGTTTGCACGCCGAGCCCCCACCTCACCGCTGTCGGACCCCCGTCCAACAGTTGCTCTTTGATCTGACCAGAAGCTGTGAACTACACTACTACCCTACTAGAGAAGAATAGGGGTATAAGAGACAGGTTGAAGTGTCCTGGTTGCCCGCACCTGGGATTGGGCGCTGCAGCCGAATATCGTAGTTCGAGAGATGTAAGTCACTGGTGGGCCTCAGCTTGGCGTTACTACGGTGTCCCTAGACTAGCCTTGAAACCTAGCCAAACCGCACTTGCAAGAGCTGTCATCAACAAACCGACGAGTATCAGCAGGCCACGTGACTTCACTTTCTCGCTTGTCTCTCGCAGCTCGCGGATGAACGCCATGTCCTGCTGCAGTTGCAGTGGGTTGCCAGCATCCATGCCCAATGTAATCAGGGTTTCCTGGACTGCCATGCGTACGGCATCCTGGACCCCAACCATGCTGGGCTGTCGGGATGCTTCCATTTCCTCTCGGATGAGGGATCTCAGTTCGTCGTCGTTCATTGTGGTGGTGAGGATTAGTTTTCAAGCACCATGAAGCCGTCTTGACCGGCTCCGGGTGCGTTCAGGTCCAGCTGCTTGAGCAGACTAGCATCGTTCGACTGGTGCCGAACTTCGATGGTGTCGGTGGACACGACTCCGGCGATGTTGCCGGTGGTCAAGCCAACCGCGATCAGTGAGGTCCACGCACCGCCATTCAGGCGATACTCGATGGCACCCACGGAAGTAGCCGACGACAACGTGAACGCATACGTTCCGTTGACCGTGGCGGTATACAACGCAGAGGTCTCCGCGATGCTGAGGAGTCCGAACTCAAACTGCCCAGTAAGGGAAGTCGTGATGTCGTAGTCGTGCACCAGGGACTGACGGGAGGTGAGCACATCACCATCGTCCGTGTGAGATGCAGTCAAGGTAATGCGCAGGTCTCCCGTGGGCACCGCACCGTTCAGCGCCTGCAGGATAGCGATCCTGGTAAGCTGATAGTTGGTTCCGGAGACAGTGCTAGTGTCGATCGCATCCGCCGTGCCAGTGGGATCGTGGATCACAACGATGTCGTGATCGGTGGAGTTGGCCGCAGGGAAGTCGGTGTACAGCGTGTTGGCGTCCACACCCAGTTGGTCCAGCTCATTCAAGCTGTCAGCGACACGGTAGTCGCGCCGATCGAAGTCGTGGGTGACATAGAGAGCCTCGGCGCCAGAGCCGTTGCCTTCCAGACTCACACTGATTGCATCCCACTTCACACCGTTGAGAGTCAACTCACTGGGCGGATACGGACGACGGACACGCTTGTCCATCGTGAAGGAGATGGTTGTGACAGCCGCCTCGGCGAGTGCCCCACCCAGGTTGCGAGGCGTGAGCTTCACATCCACCTGGTTGGTCTCGATGATATCCGATGCAGAGATGGCAGCGCCCGACATCAGGATGAAGACGTTGGCACCAGCAGCGTGGTCGGCTTGCACAGAATCAAGGACACCACGGTACACGTTGGTCAGTCTCACATCACCAGAGAAGGTTGTCACACTCTCGACAAGCATGAATTCATCGTCTACCATCACGAGATTCACAAGCTCGACGCCCAATTCATAGTTGGTTGCGGCAGCCTCCTGGAATCCACCGACCTGCGATGCCGCCGAATCAGGGGTTGGGCTCAGATCCAAGGTGCCCAAGGGATAGACCGACTTCGTGCTCAGGGCTGCCTTGAGTTCACCAATCTTGCAGAACTGGTTGCCGATGCCATCCTCGGCGTAGTCGCCGGAAGGCCCACCCGAAGCGTTGCGTTGCCGGATCTCATAGAGCCCAGCATTACCAGGGTTCCGAGCAGCAGTGAAGATCCTGTTCGACAGGAGCCCACCACTGAGCGGGTTGCGACGGACCAGTGCCCGAGGTGCCTCGAACGCTTTCTGCTCATCACTGGCAATCGCTGCAAGTCCCGCGTTGGGATCTCCCCACCCGGTGGTACCAGGGTTGCCGAAGCTGGGTGCAGCCGTGAAGAAGACGTCTTGGATCAGATCGAGTGTGATCTTGCCATTCTCCATGTCACCGTAGTCGATGCGCTGCACACGCACGGCAAGGTCTACGATTCCGAGGAAGTCGTTGTTGTATCGGAAGACACCAGCGGGGAACACGTCCCAGAAGGTACGGTCGACAATCACCTTCACCTTGGCGAGAGGATAGCTCAGCGAGCGGAGATCCCGCCACGCCAGAGAGTTGGCCAGGGTCGCATCCTTGACACCAGGGTAGTTCACCGTGGACACGATGTTCACATCGTTCTGGATGCGAACGTTCGCGGTATCCTGGGCAACAGCAAACGTCTGGGTGTATTCCTTGTTCCTGTCGTTGTACTGTGTACGAACCATGTTCGTGGTGTTTTCCCACGAGCCACGACTGAAGTTCATCAGCGTAGAGTTCGTCTCATCAATCGAGTCAAGAGCAGCAACAGTGTAGTCGTCACGCACCAGTTGGATCTGCCACTTACCATCTGCCTGATTGTAGAACACAACTCCGTCGATCTGCTGCTCGATAAGACGAATGACTTCGCTAGCATCGAGTGCATTGTCAATCAACAGACTCATGCCATTACCTTCTGTGAAGAGGGTCGCAGCAGTCGTGGTCCATTGGGCAGTGTCAATCTCAAGAGGATCGTAGCCAAGACCCCAATCAGTGTCGGTGAAGATCTCGAACAGCATGTTGGCAGGGTTCGCATCTGCACTGTTGATGACATCGTGACCAGTGCCCAGCACGAGACCGTTCGGGATGCGCCTCACCTCGAACTTGAGAGGCTTGATCGAAGTGGAGTTGCCCACGTAGAATGGGTCGGTCTCTGGGCAGATGTATGCCGTGCCCCTGTAGGCAGGGGTATCGCCTCCCTCGTCCTGGAATCCAGACAGGTAGGTGTCCGCCGTCTGGGTGGGCGTCCCAGCGTAGAACTTGAACGTGCCCAGGAAGCCACCATTGCCCAGGTCAGGGCCACCAAACAGATCCGGATCGTCGACCGTGAACGTGCTGCCGTGTGTCACCTGCGCGGAGTGTACCTTGGTGTCTCCAATCCACATCCCCTCCATCGTGGTGTCTGTATCACCTCGACAGAAGCCGAACTGCAGGCCGACCTTGTACTCGTACCCTTTCGTGACCTGCTCCGAGGAGAACATCCCCGTCTTCACCTTCTCGGTGATGGCGTCTTGGCGGAGATCCCCGTACCACACTACGTTGGGGCCATCGATCCGCACAGTCCCCCACAGAAGAGGCACGGTCCTGCCTTCGGTAGCGGTAGGGAAGTTGAAGTCGCCGAGCCCAGCGGGCTTTGCATTCTGGAGCTTGGGCTTGGGCCGAAGCAGCTCGGAAGCCACGAAGGTAACTGCCCACATGATAAGTGTGAACCAGAACCCTCCTCGGGCTTTGGCAGCAGGATCCTTGTCCCACCGCAGTTGGGCACGTTGCCAGCCAGTCAGCTTCATCAGTCAAGTCCTGAGGAGAAGGGGTTCTTGGTGGGGATGTATGCGAATCCACCGTAGTTGATCACGTTGTCGAACTTCGACTTGCACGTGGCAATCGTGTGATCGCAGCCAGCGAAGACGTTCACGTTCGTGGCCAGTACAGCAGCGCCGAAGGGCAGGTGCAGTGTCAGGACCGTGCCGGTCTGGTCGATGATCAGGCGGTGGTCAGCACCACCGTTGCTTTCCACGAAGCCACCCGTGTAGTAGCCGTCTCCATTGGCATCCGCACCCGTGACCGTGATGGTCCTCCCCACTTCGGCTGTAACAGCTGCGGCTGAGAGACGGAAGGAACCGGACGTGTCATCCACCTGGCATCGTGCATCGTAGAGCACATGGTTGCACAGACCTTGGTATGTGAACCTGGGGATCTCACGCGCCTGAGCGCTGATGCGAGGCTCGACCTTGATCTTGGCCAACCGGCCCTGCTGCTCGAAGGCCACCGATTCGATCCGGCCCTCGAAGATGCGGATGACTTCGTAGGATGCACCGTCCAGGCGCTGGATCCGTTCGATGATCACGTCGGCCTTGACACCTGGCACAGAGTTGATGTACTGCGTAGCGATCGTGTTGTCGCCCGGCACAGTCAGCGTCATCGACTGCTGCTTGTTGTCCGAACCACCGTCCGTGATCTTCTCACGGGAGATGGACACAGCGGAGAACACATCAGCTGCCTCGGTGATGTCATCCTCGGCGGAGGTCCATCGCTGGATAGACGCACCAATGGAGATCGTGTACAACTCGATCGGCTGTGAGCTTTCGAGGCTCGCTTCATATGCTGTGAACGTCATGACGGGGGTCAGTCGAAGACTGTAATGACTGGGGCGGAGATACGGACGAGGCGTTCACCTCGCTCGTGACGGATTGTGATTTCGTCGGAGTTGTACCGGACTTCCTCAAGATAGCTAATGCGATCGATTTCAGCTAGGGTAATGTCCGCACCCCAGGTAGAACCCATCGTCAAAGTTTCGATGGTGTCCGAGGTCTCGACGAAGGAAGTGATTTCCCTGTCGTAGATCACGCCGGCAGTGGTACGAACCCAGATCCTATTCTTGGGCTGCCGGCCTCTCACGAACTGGGTGTAGCCGATGTTCTGCATCACCAGGTCCTGGCTCGCAGACTGCAGGTCTTCAGTGGGCAGGAGATCCTGGTTGTAGGTGGGCACGTAGAAGCTGACCTGCCTGCCTCGCAACGCATGCATGAGCTGGCGAACATCCCAGAGATCGGCCTTGGTCTTGACACTCAGCGTGAGCGAGAACCCGTGCTTGTTCTTTTCCCAGACGCCATCCTGGTAGGTGACGCCTGTCTTGTTGTCCACCAGGATCAACTCACGAACATACTGGTCCGAGATCGTGGCGCCCACCATCACGTTGCACGTGTCGAGCATCACCTTGCTGTTGTGAGTGGACCACCCGGTGGTGTCCGCCAGATTGGAGTCGTTGTCGATGATGCGGAACTGGACCCTGGTGCTTTGGTCGGCCGAACGGAACCGGCTGCCAGACACGTTCTTCTTCATGTTCCCCGTACGAAGGGGTGCCACAGTTGCGCCCACCGGGAAGGAGTTCAGTGTCGCATTCTTCAGAGTGATCGTCGTAGCCGTGAAGCTGTCGATCGTCTGCACATCGAACGTGGTCGAGTCAGTGTACATCATGACGAGCCCATCCACACGGTAGTCCGCGTCCGCCGTCGATGCCACGTTGATGGTGAGGTCGCCAAGGGTAATGGCCACAGACACCTGGGTCGCTTCGTGCCACATGGGCACACCCCAGGTGCGGGATTGCCAGTCGAACAGCAGCGTGTCGAGACGGGACTTCTCAAACTCGCCATCGTCCAGCCGCACGTCCCACTCGAACAGCTGTCGAGGGTTCTTCCGCAGCGAGACGCGCTGCTCAGAGCCATCCGCATGCTTGATGACATCAGTCAGGAACTGCAGCTTCTCGACGTACGGAATCTCCGGTCGCACAGGGAACAGCACGATTCGGTTGAGTACGATGGGCACATTGATCGTCTCTACACCGAAGTCAAAGACGAATGCCAGGTCGTCATCAACAGATGGGTTGCCGTTCGTTGACACCTCGAGTGTCATCGCGTAGCCAGCCAAGGGGTTCATCGCGGCTGGAAGGGCAGGCTGCCCAAGCAGGGTCGTCCCTGCACCAGCGTTGTTCACGAAGCTGGACCATACCCCGAAGGTGCGGCGGAATCCGCTGAAGACCTCCAGAGGGCTCGTCTGTGTGGACAGGATGTTGCCGAAGTCGAACGAGCGCGGGACGACATGGTAGTTCTCATACCAGTCGGGCTGGTGGGCATCATAGAACAACGCATAGGTGAACTCCGCGTTGTTGGTGAAGTCCGTCTTACCAGGGCCAGCCACCAGGGTCGTGACGAAGTCGGTGAGATCTACGTGGGTGACAAGTCCCCTGATGGCAGGAGCTGAACGTTGGTATGCTTTTGTGGACACTCCTGTGTCATCACCAATGAAGTGATCGACACGTGCGAGAGGAGTATGCTGGTACCCAACGAAGTCAGCCATTACGCAGTGACCTTCTTGTAGGCAATGCCTTGGAAGTAGGTCCGGCTGAGCACACCATCAGTGGTCCGGCGACCAGAAGGGAAGACAACCCAGACATCAGAGCCGATGGTCACTTCTTGACCAGGCGAGAAGTTGGTGATGTCGATGGAACGGATGTCCGGAACGCTGCCCAGGAAGTAGGCAAAGTTGTTCCCGTAGTCATTCAGGAAGATGGCCCACGGTGTGAGAGGGATGTGCCCAGTCAGTACATCCGACTGGAACTGCATCAGGTGATACAATGGACCACCACGGAATCCACCAAAGCTGATTTGGCGAAGCTCTCCGGCAGTGTCAAGGTTGTCGGCATCGCCGATACTCGTGGCAGCGCCCATGTGCGAGAGCCACTTCTCGTTCACCCCTTGGTGGGCGAACCCTTCCATGTGGATAGTCGTACCTTCCCGCGCAGTGGCGTTGGTACTCGCAGACTGGAGCGCGTCGAAGGGCGAGGTGGTGGCGGTGTCTGCCGCGTGACCGTTGGTCGCGGTGTCCTGCTGCTGTCCATAGCAGTATTCGCCACCCGTCCAATCGTTGAACTTGTCGAGCTCTCCCCACCCGAAGTGGCGGAAGATCTCGGACTCGATCTCAACTACGATGTGAACGTAGGCAGGGCTCGCGTCCTGCTCGAAGAAGTGGTAGCTGACGAATGGGCCATCGCCGATATCCGAACAGCAACGCTCAGACCTCAGGTTCGCATCCGAGCCGAAGGCGTTGTTGTAGCCATTACCACTGTCGTCGGTGTGCCCACCAGGGTCCGTGGTCGTGGCAATGAAGCCCAATGCCTGGTGAAGCGACAAGCTGCCGGGTGCACTGGCAATCCACTTAGCAGAGATGTAGATGGAGTTCTTGTGCCACGCAACGATACCTTCGCCAGCAGCCGTAACTCCATCGTCGAATTGGTCTTGCGTCCAGCCGTTGGCGACCATGAACACATCGAGCTTGGTAAGGAGGTCGCCTAGGTCGGTGGCGCTGCCGGTTGAATATGCCATGGGATTAGTCCTCGTCTAGAGCGAAGTAGCTCCATTCCTGTGTACGGTTGCCGTTGGCAAAGATCGTGTATCGCTTGCCATCTTGAACGAAGCGGTCTTCAGAGACGATGCCATTGTCTCCAGTGGAGAACCAGAAGACGCCATCGATTTCACCGAAGAGTTGCCAATCGGTGGGGAAGGTATCGTCGGTCTTGGTCAGGATCGGTGCGATGAGCCAGTAGTACGGGTCGCCGGTTCCAGGGGTGGGCTTCAGTCGCTTGCCAGGAACACCCGGAACACCCGTCGCAGGGATCATGGCCGAACCAGCCTGCCACATGGTACCGTTACTGGTGCCAACCGTGCCGTTGATTCCCTGGCCTTGGGTGGGCGGGTTGCCGAACGGATAGATGCTGAAGTTGCTGGAGACTGCTCGTGCGGTGCCGGTGGTGCCCACACTCGTACCAGCGTGTCCGTTCCATGTTCCATCGGGGTGGCGAAGGAAGCCAGGACCATTGGGCTTGGAGCTGGAAGCACCAGAAGCACAGGTGACTTCGACAATCCCACCGACGACTTCGGAAGTGTTCGTCCAGAGGGTGTCCTCTTTGAAGTAGTTCCCGCAGAGCCAGAGAGGATAGGGATACTCCGTGTCCGTGCCGAATTGGTTGATGAAGCCCAGGTACATGGAAGCATAGAACGTGGAGGAAGATCCTTCGACCTTGCAGACCATGATCATGCGCCTGCCGTTCCAGTTGATCCACCACTCCATGTCCGGGTCGGCATCGTCATCTTTCAGAATGACGTACGAGCCAGTGTTTACCGTGGGCAGATCCCCAGTCGTGATGTTGATTGCCTTCGAGTTGACACCAACCTGCTGGTGGACAGGGATCCCCGCGTTGTAGCCGGTCATCCCGATCAGGCCCCAGTTGAAGGAGTTGTCGAATCCCTGGACAGCAGTGACCGGTCGGATACAGACATGGATCTCATCCGCACCCGCGAGGCCCTCGCCCTCGAGCATGCACATCTGATGGTCGTTCTCGGCCTTGGTCCCATCCTCCCAGGTGACAGTCAAGGTACAGCCGGTTCCACTTGCACTGGCAGTTGTAGTGAGAGCTCCCGTGGGGACCTCCTCGTAGTTGCCCACAACCGAGCCGGTGCCCAGGTCTAGGGTTGCTACGGCAGAGCCAGACAGACTCGCCACACGGAAGATGGCGGAGACTCCATGGAATCCCTTGACACCGGCCAGATCGATGGTCAGTAGTTCGCCCACCACGTATCCGGTTCCGCCTGCCGAGATGACAGCGCTCGCAGCCTGTTGGGTCCTGCGATTCACGGCCCACACGGGAGCGCTCATGGTGATGTCGAAGGTTGCCGAGATGCCAGATCCAGACGTACCGGACTGGGCATTCGCCGTGGTCGTGGTCGGGTCAACCGTGTACACACCAGAGCGATACACTCGGATGCCATCGATTACCCCAGCCGCAACCGAAGTGACCTCGAGTTGGGCAAGGATTGTAGAGGTCGAGCCAGTGGCGTCGATCTCGATGATGTCGCCAATCGCATGGCCGGTTCCGCCTGCGTTGACTACTACTGTTTCAAGGAATCTGCCTGTAACCACTTCGGTCAGCTTGTCAAGCATCGCGATGTGATCGGTGATTCCTGTTCCTGAGTTGAAGGCCATGATTATTGGTTGACGACTGAAGGGTTCTTAGAGATGATGTTCAAAACCATCTGCTCGCCCTCGGGGGATGACAGCGCAGACACGACTTCCGACGGGTCCGTCACATTGACGACAGAGACATTGACAGGAGGAGCTTGGACAACAGTGTTGCCACCGCCACCTCCGCCACCAGCAGCACCCGCAGTTTCGGCAGCCGTCATGATGTTGCCAGAGCCAGGGGGAACGAAGAGTTCGGGACCTTCCTCACCAACGAGGAAGGCTTGATTTCCATTGACCGGACCACCTTCGGCCTTGCCACCGCCGAAGAGAGAACCGAGGAGACCGCCACCTCCACCACCGCCACCACCAAGGGCAGCGAGCAGAGCCTGCTTGACAAGGAGCCGGGTGATATCCTCCAGGACTCCGTCAACGAACGCGGAGAAGTCTGCCTCACCCGTAGTAATGAAGGAGACCAACGCGTCCTCAGCAGAGCCGAAGGCGTTCACAACGAGACTCTCGGCGGCACCCGACACATCGGTCAGGCCCTTCACCGCAGTCTTGAGCCCATCGCTCAGGCCTTGGCCGGTGGTGCGTGACAGCTCTTCCGTGGCCACAGCAGCATCGCTGGTGCCAGTGGCAAGCTCAGCAGCCACAGGGACAGCAGCAGCCATCGCTTCGTTCGCTTTGGTTTGGGCAGCAGCGAGTGATTCGGCAGCGGCAGCAGCAGCAGCGTTGGCATCGGCAGCCGTCAGGACCGTGAGGACGAAGTCCGAGGCACCAGAGAAGTTCAGGCCCTCTTCGAATCCCTTGGTCATGGCCGCAGCCATGTCGCCGCCAGCACCTTCGAACGGGTTGACGATCTCTTCGATCGTGCGATCCAGTTCGCCAGCCGTGACTTCCGCTTTGAACTTGCGGATGAACGTGGTGCCCACCCCAGCCAGCTGGCCGGTCAGGACATCCTTCGCTTGCGATGCAGTTTGCTTCGCCGCAGACAGCTGACCCTGGGCAAGTTGCGTCAGGGCCAGGTCGATGTCCCGGAAGAAGTTCAGCAGGCCGAGACCAAGGATCTTGGCCGTGGCGCCCACCGAGTTGAACAGCGCGGCCGAGATGTCGATCGTGCCTTCGATGAAGTTGTTGATCTTCTGCAGGACAACGAAGATCGCACTGCCAATGGCCCTGGGGATGCCAGAGAAGAGCGCGATCAGCGAGTTGCCCAGTGCCAGGAGGATGCCGACGGTGGCGTCAGCGAAGGAGGCAGCTGCCAGGATACCGTTCTGCAGGCTGAGCTCGAACCCACCGAGACTTGTGCCGAGAGCTCCGTCGATGGTCTTGGCGAGTTCCTCGACGACACCACCAATCTCCTCGAACAGCTTCTTGCCTGCGTCGATCGTAGCCTTCAGTACATCCCCGAAGGTCGTGGTGCTGTCTTTCGAGAGAGTGATCTCGTCTTGGAATGCAATGAGTGCACCCACAGCAAGTGTGACGGCACTAGCAAACAGGCCGATGGGATTCGTAAGGAGAGCAACTCCCAGAGCCTTGAGGCTAGTGATGACAGAACCGATTGCCCTTCTCGCGAGTGTGACACCCAGTACAAAGGCCAGGCCCTGTATGACATTGATGAACTTGTCGATGTTGTCAGCGGCAAGTCGCAAGCCACTGGACAGAATATCGAGGAACTTGCGAAGAGCACCCGTCGCACCTCTCTGGCCGAGTCGCAGGATCAGGCCTTCGAAGGCTGACTTGGTTGCGAGAAGGGCACCGTTCAGGTTGTCATCCATGGCAGCGGCAACACGTTCCGCTGTACCACCAGCACCCTCGAGTTGGAGAGCGAACTTCTCGACGTCATCGACACTGGATGACAGCACCTCGAACGCAGGACCACCACGAAGACCGAAGATCTCCAGGGCTGTACCAGTATCAATTCCCGCACTCGCGAGGCGCTTCATAGCAGGAATCAGGCCGTTCGTGGTGACCTTGATGTCGTCCAGTCCGAACCCGGTGCCTTCCAGAGCCTTCGCCAGCTTGGCGTTGCCCTGCTCCATGACTGCCATCACACGCGTCAGGCCCGTGCCCGCTCGCGAGCCCTGCAGACCTGCATTGGACAGCGCCTCGATGGCAGCTGTGGCGTCCTGCACAGACACACCCATGCCGGCAGCGACGGGAGCTGCGAAGGAGAGTGCTTGGCCGAGTTGCTCGACGGTAGTGTTTGCGCTGTTGGCAGCGAGCGCCATGACGTCCACAACCTCACCAGCGTCAGCTACATTCAGACGGAAGCCTGTAAGGACGTTGGAGGCAATATCTGCTGCACGGCCCAGGTCTAGGGCTCCGGCCTGCGCGAGCCGTAGCGTGTCGTCCACAGCCTCAAAAGCCTGTCCAGCGTCGAATCCCGCTCGCGCCAGGAATGTCATGCCTTCCGCCGCCTGTGTAGCGGTGAATCGGGTCGTGGTGCCCAGCTGGATCGCTCGCTCCTCGAGCATCGCGAACTCTTCAGCAGTTGCGTTTGTGACGGCACCAACCGTACTCATTTCCTGGCTGAAGTTGGCCAGGGTCTTGGTAGCAGAGCGGGCCAGAAGGCCAGCACCGAGGAACCCCAGGGCTCGCTTCAGTGCAGACCCCAGGTTGTTCGCCTTGGCCGTAGTCTTGTCAAGCTCGCTTCTGACCACCTTCGCGCCACCCTTGGCACGAGAGGGATCGATCACAACTCTAATCTTGAAGTCAACCACGTTTGCTGCTCATTGTTTTGGCCCTCTGGGCGGGACTGGGCTTGTCGACCATTTCCCGGCGTTCTCGTTCACCCTTTGCCCACCGATTGTAGCGAGCCTCGAGTGTACGTGTGACGACCACCAGGACCTCGATCATAACGGAATCTAGACCAGAACGCTCGCCATAACTGATGATCTTGCTCCACGGGATCGAAGAACCTTGGACTTTCTCGGTTGCAAGGTCCCAGTAGGCACGCATGTAGAAGCCGTCGAACTCGACCAGGTCGGGCTCTCTGTCGACTACATCTTGCATGCCACGTGGAAGCGGTCTGCCCAGGCGGTAGTGCTGTTCGATCGCGTGACGCTTTTGATCGTATTCCAGCTCCCAGATCAGCCGCTCTGTCAGTTTCCCAACAGGTCCTCAAGGTCTTCGCTGTCCAATCCGTCTTCACGGAAGTTTTCGATGTCGAGGCAGAAGGCCCGAAGCTCCGTGAACATGTCCGGCGGGATCGCGTCGAGGAACTGGGCGCAGACCTCAGGTGTCATTTCGACGTCCTGGTCTTCCGCATCGATGACGCCGGTCCATGAGACGACCACGTACTTGGCGAAGAGAACGATGTCCTCCTGGCGGGCCTGCTCGATCATCTCCTGCGTAGGCATCTGGTTCTTGCGGCCACGGCTGCGACGCATCGCTGCCTTGCTACGCTTGAGAGCTGCGTTGAAGAAGTCTCGGTTCGACTCATGCGCTGCACGCACGGTCAGGGTGGGCTCTCCGGCAATGCGGAAGAAAGTGTACTCAGCAGTCGCGTCGTCTTGGACGCGGAGCTTGCCGAGGTGGGTGAAGTCTGCCATTGGATTTCTCTTGGGGGTAGGGGTGAGGGACTAGAGGGTAACAGGACCGACCTGTTACCCCCATTCATAGTAGGATCAGAACGCAGGGAAGTACGGGAATTCCGTGATTCCAATACTCGTTCCGAGCGTCGCGTCCTGGAACGCAGTTCCGGTCACGGAGATCTTGATGCTTTCGTTCACAGGGAACGAGCGAGCACCACCACCGAGCGTGAGCGAAGGGATGTCAAGGGCGATGGCCCCGTCGTCGTTCTTCATCAGCACGTCGAAGGTCACCGTAGCGTTGTCCTTGATGGACTGGGCAAGAGCACTGTCCGTGAAGAGCAGTTCCGCATCCAGCGACACCGAGAAGTTGCCGGTGTTCATGAAGAGCGCACCGAGCGTTCCGAGGCACTTCTCCGGGGACACTTCGTTGCCGAGCGTCAGGGTCAGCGTCTTGAAGCAGCTGCCCAGATCAGCTTCCGCCGTGGTCCAGAGGTTGAGTCGGGCGAAGTCCGAAGACGTGTTGAACGCAGAGTTCTGGATGGCTTCGACACTGTTCGACACGTTGCCCTTCCGGGTCGTGGTGATGTCGTCGGAGTTGGTACCGATGAAGCCGAAGCTCATCGTTCCCTTGTCCTGGCCAGGCAGGTTCAGCGTCAGCTCGTTGCAGAGGTTGCCGATGGCGTACTCGTACTCGTCACCCATACCGTCCGGGTTCTGGAGGTTGTTGTACGTCAGCTCGAACTGGAACGAACGCTCAACAAAGTCGGCATCGTCGACGGACGTGTTCCGAATGAACGGTCCATAGAGGATGTCCACATCCGTGGCGGTTTCGTCACCACCACCGGAGAGCGTACTGGTCAGGCCGAGGTTCTCGACTTTGTCCAGCACGATGCCGTTGGTGGCGTGGATGCTAACGATGCGGCCAACCAGTTCACCGTTGGTGAAGGAGTTGAGGTCCGAACCAACGCGGATCTTCTGCCCAACCGAGAGACCCAGCGTGGTCTCGTCAACCAGTGCAGTCGTCAGAGTCTTGGTCGAGTCCGTCCAGACAGCGTCCGTCAGACGGAAGCCGCACACGTCGATCCGTGCACCAGTCGTAACTGCCGGCGTCTCAGCCGTCAGCGCCGTGGTGACCTTCGTGAGCGTCACAGAGCTCGCAGCATCCACTTCCTTCAGGCCGTTGTTGCCAGCCGTGTCGAAGCCTCGTGCGAAGATCAGCGTACCTGCGACGAGAGCTGCGGACAGCGCATCGTGCGAGTACTCGGGAGTGGCAACAGCAGCCAGCGTGTCGTAGTCAGCGCCAGCTTGGATGCGCTCCATCACAGTGTTGTTGGCTCGCTGAGCAAACACGAATCCCTCGATAAACGAGAGCACGTGGTGCTTGGTCAGGTCGCCTTCCCACTCGACGGAACTGTCAAGATCGGTCGTCGAACCCTTGCGCTGTTGGCGAGTGTTCGAGATCGGGTTTCGGGGAGTCGTGGTGATCTCGGAACCATAGGCTCCAAGGGTGTTGGGCTCCAGCTTGACCCACAGGGGAGTAGCCGGGAGCGTGCCAATCGATGCTTCGATGGCGACCGCGATTGCGGCATTGTTGGTTAGTGAACGTGCCATGGTGAGGCTCCTAGGTTACTTGGTTTCCTGGTAATCGAAAGGGGCATCGACGATCATTTGGTACCACTCGCCATCCTGCCCCGTTTCGCGGATGTCGACGTTGGTGAAGTAGAGTCCAGCAAAGGACACCCCTTCGAAGATGTTTCGGGTGAGTTGGGCAATCGTGTCGAGCTCATCAATGCCGTTGTCAACCTGGTCGTAGATCTGGATAAGAACCCTGCCTCGACGCAGGAACTTGCGACTGCCAATCCCACCGAGAGAATCTTGCTCCCCCGTATCGTGGTTGACTGTAACCCGTGCCCACATAGTATCAGTGGGCGCGGTGTATTTCTCGTTCATGAGCGTGAAGTTGACCAGAGTCGTGTTGTCCACGAACCGCTGGTAGATTGCCTCACGCGCTTCCGATGTAGTAGTGCTCACCCGACCAACCTCAAGCCTGTGACGGCTTCTTGGATTGCGGCCTGGACGAATCCCTTGGCAGCCTGGCCGGAGTGGCCATCGTTGAGTCGGAGGATGTAGGGAACATTGTTCGAGATGTAGACGCTTCCGGCAGACAGCTTGTAGGTCAGGACCTTGCCCAGACCAGACTGCTTGTCGCCTTCGGCTTGTGACACGTTCTCAGGGCTGCCCGAGGGTTCGTTGATGGAGCTGCCGACGTTGGCCAGCCAGTTGGCTCGGGCCCAACCAGTGTCAACAGGCGTACCACCTTCGGCACCCGCACGTGAGAGATTCGCGACGACGTCCAGTGCCAGCTTCTTGATGACCTGCTCTGTCACCCCTTCGAGTGCCTGGATAACGACGCGAATCTGATCAGCCACGGAGAAGCTCCTGGGCTTTCGTCTTGCCGTGCACGCGTTCCGTGGAGCCGTCTTCAAGGGTCACGTCGTACCACCCGCCGCCAACGTGAGCGAGTCCTTCTGTGGCCTCTGCAGGAGGCGCGTCAGGTGCGACCGAAGGCCCACCCATATTGTGGTCCGAGTCGAGATTGGCCTGAGCTTGCTCAGCCATCCGGACGGTGTAGGGCTTCGCGGGCACGTAGTCAGCCAGCTCGATCCAGCCAGCACGCCACCACATCTTGAGACGGTGACGGCCAACCTTGACTTGTACTTCGGACGGCATGAGCTCGCCAGGTTCCATCATCCCCGTGGGGGAGAGGGCAAACTTCCGACGCTTCCGATACACGAATCGTGCATTGGCATCGAACTTTTGCTTCCAGTGTCGTTGAGTGCTCATGTGTATTGTTCTGCTGTGTGGGGGTGTGAAACGGGGAGGGGTAGCCGGGACCCGCACACAGGTAAGTGCGAGCCCCAGCTTTCAGACTTAGCTGACTGCGGCCAGGAACATGGCGCCGAGGTCGGCGGAGACGAGCTTCTGATCGAAGGCCATCTCAAGTTCAAGGCGATCACTCTTCAGGTGCTCCATGCGCATGCGCGAGATGCGCGTGCCGAGGGCACCACCACCCAGAAGGCCGGACCACGTGAACGTGTAACCAGCAGACGGGATCATGAGCCCAGGGCTCGGAGGAGTGTAGAGCAGGAGCGCGTTGTCGCCACCGATGAACGCGTGGACGTTAGTCGCACCTTCGTTCGCGGTGTTTTCAATCGCGTCCATGACGAGGATCTCGTCAAGCTCAAAGAGCGCAGCAAGCGCATCGCGCATGACGATGGCCGGACCCGAGGTCTGACCACGATCCAGACGCCCGACGATGTCGGGGTGGTCCAGAAGCGCGTCATACACGGTACGACCCATCACCATCCGGTTGGGACGGAAGCCAGTCGAAGCGTGCACGGTGCGAACACCAGCGCGAACATCTTCGATGGGCGTCGAAGCAGCATCGTCCCAGCGCAGGAACTGAGTTCCCGTCGGGGTCGCGGCCACGCCAGCACGCTCGGTCGTCCACACGCCCGTGATGAAGTGAGCAGACGCCCACTCCTTCTCCTTGCGGAGGAGTGCCTGGAGAGCCAGGTACTCTACGGATTCGCGGTCAAGCGAGATCGGGCTGTCAGCGTTCGCACGGACTTGGTCCGCAACGTCACGGTGAAGTGCCCAAACGGCAGCCGAGTAGCTGTCGTTGCCGATGGCGTAGTTCGCGCCGGCACTTTCAGCACCGGGAGCTCGCTTTTCCATCTCAGCACGGTTGAAGTAGCCGCGATCATACGTGAAGTAGTTGTCGGACTGCTTCGCAACGGCGAGACGCGGGAAGGCCCGGTCTGCCACGAAGGCGTCGGCGCGTTGGATGAACGCAACGCTGACGCTGGAAAGCGGACCATCGATGTGAACATCGGACCGCGACGGTTGTGAGAAAGGCATTTCTGTATTCCTTTGGTGTGGCGGTTAGATCAGGCCTGGTCGCGATCGACCAGAAGCTGAACGGAGATGACATCGCCCGCTGCACCTGCAGCGGTCAGAGCGGTGCCGACAGTGTAGTCGCCAACGCCAGTCGTGTGGGTAATGACCCGACCAGTGGCATCGCCCGCAGCTTCGCATTCAGCACCGACCGCAATTGCGGCACCAGCTTCCAGCTTTACAACGGAACCATTGGGGATCGCGACGGGAACAGTCCCACCGGAAGCAACCGTCTCGGCAGAAACACCGAGAGGCTTTTCGGTCGCATCAGCGACCATGTCGACGGCACCATCAGCTGCCTGCGTGAGCAGACGGTAGACAGTGATAGCGGAACCCGCGACTCGCGAGATCAGCTTGACGCCTTGTGAAGTAGCCATGATTTAGTTTCTCCTTGAAATCAGAGGCCGAGGGATTTGGCGTAAGCCGCAGCACCTTCAGGGGTATCCAGAGCATCGGCTTTCGCCATCTCCAGGGTAAGCGACGGGTTCGCTTCGCGCAGGCGCTTGGCGATCACATCGATGGGGTTCTCGCCCGTGGGCACCGCAGAGGTGCCAGCACGTTCGAACGCCTTGCTCATCGCTTCGTTGGCAGACTTGAGAGCCTCCAGCGCAGCGCCTTGCTCGGCGACCGGAAGAGCGTCGATGCCCTTCAGGATTCCAACACGAGCTTCGAGATCTCCGGGGAGATGCTGAAGGTCGTTGGCGCGACGAACGAGGTCGACCTTTTTGGCCTCCTCTTCTTTCTCTTCGCGCTTCTCTTTCTCTTTGTCAAACGCCTTGGCGAGATCGATGAGACGAGAGTCGTCAGACTTGCGGTAGTCAACACCGACAGAATCGGTATAGACAACAGCGTCGGCGTCGGCAGCTTTCGCAACCTCACCTTGACGAGCCTCAGGGGAAAGGGCGAGGAAGGCGTCTTGGCCATCCGCGTCCAGGGACTTGAAGATGCCGGTTTGGGCATCGTTCAGCTGCGAAACCAGCTCAGCGCGTTCTGCGCGCTTCGTGAGATCCTCGAGCTGCTTGGCGACCGACGGGTCGATGTCGATCTGATCGTTCTTTTCGGACATGGTAGCCTCGTGTGGAACGTTGCCGACAGAATCGGCGGGAACGCCCGAGGAAGTTGAAGCATCAGTGGAGTCGGGCACTCCGTCTTCAGCCTGTTTTGACAGGTCAAGGATGTTGGGCTGGGCCCCACCTTGACTAGAGAGCAGTACCTGGTGGGTATGCCCATTCACCTCGCCGATTACGACGGAGCCGGTGCTCGGGTCGATCATCCACGGGTGTGAGTGAAAACGGTCGTCACCGTCTTGTTCGCCGCCAGTCTGACCAGACATGGCACGCATCTCGGGTCCCACCTCGTCGCTCAGGAGATGCTGGTGGCCGTTGGTCGGCGTAGTCAGTAGGGCTCGCTTGCCGAAGGGGTTGAGCTTGTCGTCGCTCTCAGGTGCCCTCTTCATGATGCTCGCGAGCGCGGTCGGCATAGCGGGCCGGTCCACTGCTGAGATCTCGTCGAGAGTCATGCTCTCGAAGACGGACTTGGTCAGCTTGCCTGTGATGGGGTCTCTCATGAGATTGGAGTGTTCACGGCCTTGCCGCCAATGGAGAACCCAGTGTAGGTGCCGTCAGCGAACTTCGCGAGGACCTCTGGGCTATCGGGCTTCATCGCAATGAGCAGACCCGTGCGCTTTGTCACGATGTCTAGGCTCTTGGCGATCTCGGTTGTGAGGGGGAACATGAAGGTGATGTTGCCAATCTGTTCACCTTGGTGCATTTCCTTGGCTACACGGTCAGCCTGGGCAAACTCAAACGATCCCTTCAGCATGACGCCTTCGGGGATGTGGTCAGCTTGCAGGTCGAAGTGATCTTCGCCGTCTTCTTTGCACACGATGGCGAAGCCGAAAACGAGCCCAAGGGCTTCGTCGACTTTGAGGATCGAGCTTGTCTGAAGTTGGTCAGTCATGGGGACTTACAGGTGTTGATGATACGCTCAGGAATGGTCCCAAGGAAACCCTTTTCAGGAAAAATCTAAAGAATCTCTATGGAGATCCCAGCGGGAGCGACGATTTGGGTGATGCGGGTGCCTACTGTGCAGACACACTGGATGTCTTCTTCGGCCTTGCCGAAGCCTCCAGGATGCAGGGCACGGTTGCCCAGTCCAGAGATGAACTCAGCGTTGAAGGGAACTTTCTGGCCGTGCATTGCGCCGTGGCTGTCTCGTACGTTGGGCCGAAGGCTGGTTTGCCATTCGTTCTCCAGGGTGTTGGGATCGAGTTCACCTGCCTCGATGGCCTGCAAGTACATGTTGTGCTTGCCCTGGTGAACTGATCTCAGAGCTTCAGTACGTGCGATCACTTCCGAACGATGCTTGATAAACCGTTCTCTGTAGCGTTCCACCATCTTGTTCATTTGCGTCCGCGTGAGAGGCTCCCCACTGTCGAATGCACGCTTGATCGATGGATCGAATCGCTTGTCCCGGAGGGCACGGTCCAGGACTGCCCGATCCCCTTCCGCCAGCATCCGCTTGTAGTTGTTCACAGCACGGACCTGGCTGTCGGTCAGCCCGATGCTGTCTCGGAATGCCCTTGCCTGTTGACGAGGGTTGTTGCCTTGCGTGATTCCATCAAGCAAGGCTTGTCGTGTTGCTGCGCGTTGTTTTTGCGTAAACTCTGCGATCATCCGCAGCTTCTCCTCACGCATGACCTGCACCGCGAAGGGGTTGGTCGCGTCGAAGTCCACGACCAGGCCTGCCACGCTCTTGTTCAGGAAGGCTGCAGAGTCGTTTGCAGCTGCGATGAAGCTGTTCACATAGAGGTTGCCCACCGAAGGGGCAGCCCTCATTACAGTGGTCAGTGCTTCCTCCAGCCGACCCGAGGCAAGGAGGTCGGCGATGGCCCCGAGATCCAGCTGGTTCTTCATCTGTGCAACGAGGATCTGGAAGCCAGCAGCAAATGCCGGTTCCTGTCTCGCAATCAGCTTGGCCAGTCGTGAGGCCGGATCGATGATGTCAGCCACTAGGGAGTTTCGATGTAGACCACCGAGAAGGTTCCTGAGTCGACGGTCACAATGCCGTCGCCGACGCCGTTGGTGCCGGAGACGCAGTTGAAGTAGATCTTGTCGCCGCTCGTGACTTGGCCCTCGAGGTAGCTGGGCATGTCGTCGCTCGCGCTCGAGATCCAGCTCGCACGGTCGACGGACTGGGACAGGGCGAAGCTGCCCGTGCCCACGCCGGAGATGAACGCCTCGTCCGTGCCAGCCCAGCCGGTGTTGGTCTGTTGGATGAAGCCCATGCCGAAGGCGGGGATGTTGCTCGTGCCGTTGAATCCACCGGAGAGGGTGATGGCGATGTCGAGGTGCGCGCCGAAGAGGAACTTGTCCGCCAGGGAGCTGAAGTTGTCGGCGAGCAGCGTGGCGCCGAAGAGGTTGGCGTCTCCCACGGTGCAGAT
>TARA_R110002167_G_scaffold57840_3_pt1 | contig 68952 bp, 62 predicted proteins | sample TARA_R110002167 | Tara Oceans TARA_R110002167 (sample SAMEA4398238) | marine metagenome | biome: Polar Biome; feature: [MES] marine water layer (ENVO:01000295) within the mesopelagic zone...; material: water (ENVO:00002006), including particulate matter (ENVO:01000060) such as......
CATTGCTACCATATTTACTGGGTAGAGTGAGTTGTACTTACGTTAGCTGGTAAAGCAAAGTTTACTCTGAAATAAAAAGAGTATACTCTAAGTTAAAATTTGATGCGGGAATGGTGAAATTGGTAGACACGCCAGATTTAGGTTCTGGTGCCGCGAGGTGTGAGAGTTCAAGTCTCTCTTCCCGTACCATCAAGTTTTAGTCAAAATTGTTTTTCATGTCTGTTTAAAAAATACTATTGGGATATCGCCAAGCGGTAAGGCACTGGGTTTTGATCTCAGCATTCCAAGGTTCGAATCCTTGTATCCCAGCCAAATTCTAAAAAGCCCGTCTTATAGACGGGCTTTTTGCTGTTTTTTTTCAGCAAAATGTTTTCAGCAAAATTTTTTGATCATATTGAAGCCTGTTGATGTGAATGCCACTCAAAGAAAATCACCCCTTAGCCTTACTCCATGTGCTATCAACTTACTCTGAATGAGCAGATAATTAATACAATCGGTATTGTTTATCAATAGTATTTTCCTATCAACGTGATTGATTCTATCGGTTATCTATTTTACTTACTGTTGTTTAGAATTGTCTTATGCAGTGAATATTTTTAGAAAGGCTTATCCATGGACGTCCTAACACCAACACCATTAACGTATCCTTATGAAGCATCACGCCCCAAGATGGCGCTGATTGCTGAAGGTGGTGGTCAGCGAGGGATATTCACCGCTGGTGTGTTAGATGCGTGGTTAGATAATGATTTTGATCCCTTCGATTTATTCATAGGCACATCTGCAGGTTCACAAAATCTCACGAGCTTTTTATCTCGCCAGAAAGGCTATGCCAAGCGGTTAATCCGTGGATTATCACGGCATAAGCGATTTTACCAACTGGGCCGAGGATTAGTTGGAGGAAATGTTGTCGATTTGGATTGGTACTTTGATAAAACGACTCAAGGTAGCTTTGCCTTAGACTTTACCGCCGCCGCAAAATCATTGGGACAACGCGAGTTATTGATCACCGCAACTAACTCACGCGATCGACAAGGTTATTTCTTACGCCCAAATGGTGATAATGACCACTGGCGCGAATTACTTAAAGCCTCAAGTGCATTACCTTTTCTATATAAGCAGGGGGTTAAACTTGCGCCCTGGTTAACCGCCAGTGCTGCTAATCAAGTTCATACCAACTATGATTACCCTCAAGCTGACTTTTACCTTGATGGTGGACTGGCTGCGCCGTTACCAGTTCGTGAAGCATATCGTCGTGGAGCGCGAAAAATTGTGGTTATTCGTACTGTTAATGCAGATTTTCATGCTCAATCTGCTTGGGTACATAAATTAAAATCATGGATTTGTGTGTCAGGTTATTGTCCCAAAACCATAGATTACTTGGCTCAGCATGAACAAGCTTACGAACAAGAGCTCGCGTTTATCGCCAATCCACCTGATGATGTCGAGATCATTCAAATTTTTGCTGATGATAATCTTCAAAGCAAATTGTTGGGCAGCACAGATATGGACTTACGCCATGATTATCAAACGGGTATTACAGCAGGTAATGCTTTTTTACACACTCAAAAGGCATTCTATTCAACACATTCTTTGCATGCTCAGCCGCCGCTAGAGTCGCTTACGATCATGCAAAGCATGACAGCTTAAATGAATCTGGTTTTGGTTTTGCAGCCAACGCTGAGGTGATTATATTGACTCAATAATTCACTTTGGGTTGAATTTTTTAATGTTGCAGAACGATTTGACGGTTAGTGTTAAACATCAGTTGTTCAACACTGACTAACATTTGGTAATAGAGGTTAGGAGTCTTTCTCAAATAAGGTAGATAAAATATTTTTGCGATATTTGCCCAAACAAAAACGCACTCGTAAGAGTGCGTTTAGTTGTTTCACTCACTAAAGATGATTAGTGGCGGAACATCGCAGAGATTGACTCTTCGTTACTAACGCGACGTATCGCTTCAGCTAGTACTGCAGACATTGTTAGCTGGGTCACTTTCGCCACTTTTAACATTTCAGGGCTTAATGGCACAGTGTCTGTCACGATAACTTCATCGATAACAGAGTTAGCAATATTTTCAGCAGCATTACCTGAGAATACCGGATGAGTAGCATAAGCGAACACGCGGTTAGCGCCATGTTCTTTCAATGCTTCAGCAGCTTTACATAAAGTGCCACCAGTATCGATCATGTCATCAACGATGATGCAATCACGGCCTTGAACATCACCAATAATATGCATTACTTGAGCAACGTTAGCTTGTGGACGACGCTTATCGATAATCGCAAGGTCAGAGTCATCTAATAGCTTGGCAACGGCACGAGCACGAACTACACCGCCAATATCAGGAGACACAACAACAGGATTTTCTAATTTCTTTGCCAACATGTCTTCAAGTAACACAGGGCTACCGAACACGTTATCAACAGGGACATCAAAGAAACCTTGAATTTGCTCAGCATGTAAGTCACAAGTCAATACGCGGTCAACACCCACGCTTGACAAGAAATCTGCAACAACTTTTGCGGTAATTGGTACACGTGCACTGCGTACACGGCGATCTTGACGAGCATAACCAAAGTACGGAATAACGGCAGTAATACGACCCGCTGATGCACGACGTAGCGCGTCAACCATTACAATAAGCTCCATGAGGTTATCGTTAGTTGGTGCGCAAGTAGATTGGATGATGAACACATCCGCACCACGTACATTCTCGTTTATTTGAACACTGATTTCACCGTCGCTGAAACGGCCTACAACTGCGTCGCCAAGTTTGCAAAATAAACGGTCGGCTATCTTGGCGGCTAGATTTGGGGTAGCGTTACCAGCAAAGAGCTTGATGTCGGGCACTTTATGAACCTCAGGTGTTTGCTTTACGATTAAAGGCTAGATCAATTTTACGTGTTGTCACTCAAAACTGACCCAGAAGAAATAATGTTGTTAGAGCTGCTCAAGCCGTATTTGTAATGGCGACTTGTTCATCCCCTTTGCGACAAAACCTTGCATATCAGCCGGTAATTTGGCTAAAGCGTCAAGGGCTTGTTGCGAATGTGTAAATTCCCCGAACACGCATGCACCTGTTCCGGTCATTCTCGACGGCGCATATTCTACCAGCCAGCTTAAGGCATTGGCAACTTGAGGGTGCTTAGTTGTGACCAGTTTCTGACAATCATTGCTCCATTGTTGAGTCATTAAACTGCTCATATCCAATTTTGGTGTGTTACGTGGCAAATCAGGATGTTGAAAAACGGCCTGGGTTGATACATGTACATCAGGGACAATAACTAAATACCATGACTCGGGTAGTTGTACTGTGATCAACTTCTCACCGACACCTTCGGCGAACGCAGATAAACCATTAATAAAAACAGGGACATCCGCGCCAAGCGTTAAGCCAATTTCAGCTAGTTTATTGGGTGATATATTGGTTTTCCATAAGGCATTTAGCGCCACTAATGTGGTAGCTGCATCAGATGATCCGCCACCTAAACCACCCCCCATAGGCAACAATTTTTCTAACCAAATATGCGCGCCGCCTTCATATTGGGTGTAACGCTTGAGTGATTTTGCGGCCTTAAGAATTAAGTTATCGCTGTCAGCGACAGAATCGGACATCGTAGAATGGAGAATTAAATCTGGTGTGTCTGTGATATGAAAATCAAGGTAATCACAATGGTCAATAAATTGAAATAGCGTTTGTAGTTCATGATAGCCATCGGCTCGCTGGCCAGTTACATGCAAAAATAAATTCAGTTTTGCAGGAGCTGGCCAACTTTTGGATATCGCTGATTTGCGAGAGTTCGTCGATGTCATATTTTGTTAACTACCTTGTTATTAGCCAGCACTGAATATTAAACCCTATTTTGTTTTGGCTGCTACCGCTGTCCATTGATTAGTTTGAATTTTTATTTGCACATCTTCACGCTCAATCTTCAACAACCTAGGCACCTGCGCGCCGCTTTGTTGTTGCCAACCGAGAAAACTGACCACCCAATTGGCTTCAGGGTCGTGACTGATTAATTGTTTAATTGTGCCATCAGGATTATAGCTGACAATTTTATCATTGCTGCCAATTTGACCTGTGATCCATAAAGGAAGGCTATCAAGTGGGATTGACCATCCGCTAATACCTGTCAGTAAATCTTGAGCATTACTGTCGCGATAGGTTTTGCCGTCAACGTCAAGTGTCGCCATACCTTGATTTGTCTTAAGGGTTAATACTGTTGTGCCTAATACCGTTGTTAAGCGTAAATCATTAGCTTTCGGTTGGTGCAGCCAATACAAATTGGTACTGAATTTGTCTTCAGATGTCTTGACGGCAATTTTCCCTTGAAGTTCCCATGCTTTGGCTTGAGCCGCATTGGTCACATTGATAGGGCTAAAATCTTCAGATGGTGTGACACTACAACCGGCTAAGACAAGCAACACGGTAACGAGGGCGATATGAAATAAAGATGCAGATAAACGCAATGGATTGCCTAGCAGTTGCTTAAGATGTTCTTATGATACTGGGCTTAAGCCATTATGTAAAAATCCTTTTGCCAAAATTAATGTGATATTAATGTATTGGTTTACATAATAGATATGTGATCAATAAATAAAAATTTAGACATTTATTCCGTTTTGTTAAGCCAATTGTGTTTTTAGTTGGTTCAATTCAGTAGAATAGCCTAATTAACGTCACCGAAAAGAACTTGATACCGTCTAATGAGCCTAGTAATAATCGGGATAAACCATAAAACCGCCACGGTAGATTTGCGTGAAAAAGTCGCTTTCTCTCCAGACCGCATTCATGATGCCATGAAAAGCTTGGCCAGTCGCACCCGCACGGGTGAGGCTGTTATTGTGTCTACCTGTAACCGTACTGAGCTATATTGCAATAATGCTGAAAAGGAAGACATTATTGAATGGTTAGAGGATTATCATGGTTTAGATCATAACGATTTAATGCCGTGTATCTATGCTTATGAAGAACAAGTAGCCGTCAAACATTTAATGCGGGTAGCATCGGGTTTAGATTCTCTGGTGCTTGGCGAGCCGCAAATTTTAGGGCAGGTCAAACAAGCGTTTGTAAAAGCCAAAGAAGCTGGCACTATCGCATTAACGATTGATCGTTTATTTCAAAATACTTTTTCTGTGGCTAAAAAAGTACGTACAGACACTGAGATCGGTGCCGCAGCAGTTTCTGTTGCCTTTGCCGCTGTTAGCATGGCGAAGCATATTTTCTCATCATTGAGCACCACTAAAGTGTTACTCATTGGCGCCGGAGAAACCATTGAATTAGTTGCCAAGCACCTTAAAGATAATGGTGTTGCTTCTATGGTGGTGGCAAATCGTACTATTGAACGCGCTCAAGCCATGTGTGAAGAGTTTAATGCGACCGCAATTACCCTAGAACAAATACCAGACTTTCTCCCTAAAGCCGATATCGTGATATCCTCTACCGCCAGCCCTTTGCCTATTTTAGGTAAAGGAATGGTCGAAAAAGCGCTAAAACAGCGTCGTCACCAACCTATGTTGTTGGTGGATATTGCAGTTCCAAGAGATATTGAAGCAGAAGTCGGTGAGTTAGACGACGCATTCCTTTATACTGTAGACGATCTGCATAGCATAATTGAACAGAACATGGCTTCACGTAAAGAAGCCGCCGAGCAAGCAGAATTAATTACTGAAGATCAATCACACCTATTTATGGAGTGGATTAGGTCTTTAGAGTCAGTCGACAGTATTCGCGAATATCGCAGCCAGAGCTTGGCTATTAAAGATGAATTAGTTGAACGTGCCTTGAATAAATTATCTCAAGGCAGTGATAGTGAACAAGTGATACTTGAGCTAGCCAATAGGCTGACCAATCGTTTGATACATTCACCGACACAAGCGCTCACTTCAGCAAGCCGTCAAGGCGATTTGAATACGTTAGGCCAATTAAGATCTGCGCTTGGTTTAGATAAAAACTAAGGTTAGCGAGCTAAATGAAAGAATCCGTTATCCGCAAGCTTGAAGGCTTGCTCGAGCGTAATGAAGAAGTATTAGCGTTACTCAGTGATGCTACCGTGATTTCGGATCAAGACCGTTTTCGTGGATTATCAAAAGAATATTCTCAACTTGAAGATGTTGTCAGTAGCTTTAAGGCATTTCAACAAGCTCAAAAAGATTTCGACTACGCCAAAGAGATGCTTGAAGAAGACGATCTTGAAATGCGCGAAATGGCGCAAGATGAGTATAAGCAGTCAAAGCAAGTGCTAGAAAAGCTTGAAGATGAATTACAAGTTTTACTATTGCCAACAGATCCTAACGATGACACCAACGCGTTTCTTGAAATTCGCGCCGGTGCAGGTGGTGATGAAGCCGCTATTTTTGCTGGTGACTTATACCGTATGTATTCACGTTACTGTGAAGCCAACCGTTGGCAAATGGAAGTCATGAATGTTAACGAAGGTGAACATGGTGGCTTTAAAGAAATCATTGTTAAAATCAGTGGTGACGGTGCTTACGGTAAATTAAAGTTTGAGTCTGGCGGACATCGTGTTCAACGTGTGCCTGAAACTGAATCTCAAGGCCGTGTGCATACTTCGGCTTGTACTGTTGTGGTATTGCATGAAGTACCAGAGGCTGAAGCAATTTCGATTAATGCAGCAGACTTAAAAGTTGATACTTTCCGTGCGTCTGGTGCGGGTGGTCAGCACGTTAACAAAACCGATTCTGCTATTCGTATTACTCATATTCCATCTGGTATTATTGTCGAGTGTCAGGACCAACGTTCGCAGCATAAAAACCGTGCCCAAGCGATGAGTGTATTGGCCGCGCGTATTCAAGCTGTTGAAGATGAAAAAAGACGTAGTGCTGAAGAAACAACCCGTCGTAGTTTAGTGGCCAGTGGTGATCGTTCTGAACGTATTAGAACCTACAATTACCCTCAAGGTCGTGTAAGTGATCATCGCATCAACTTAACGCTATACCGCTTGAATGAAGTCATGGAAGGCGATTTAAATGTCTTGCTTGATCCTATCATGCTAGAACATCAAGCAGACATGCTTGCAGCGTTAGCTGACGATTAAGGAGTGCTCTTGACTCAGTCTTCGTATTCAACAATTGCTGAAGCCCTGCAATGGGCTTATTCACAATTAGCAGCAACCTCTGACTCTGCACATGTGGATGCAGAGGTATTGTTATTGCATTGTATGAATAAAAATCGCAGTTTTTTATACACTTGGCCTGAGCGGCAGCTGACCAGCGAGCAATTTAAAGCTTATAGTCAGATGATCGCCAAACGTCAAAGTGGCACTCCGGTTGCGCATATTATTGGTGAGCGAGAGTTTTGGTCATTACCCTTCATTGTTAACGACTCCACCCTTATTCCACGGCCTGATACTGAAATTTTAGTAGAGACTGCATTGAACTTATCTGTGCGTCACAATGCCAAAGTATTGGATTTAGGCACTGGAACAGGAGCAATAGCATTAGCTTTAGCGTCTGAGCGCCCAAAATGGCGAATTACAGCCATTGATAAAGTGCCAGAGGCTGTGGAGCTTGCTAAAGCTAATCGCGGCAATCTTAATTTAACCGAAGTGGAAATTATCCAGTCGGATTGGTTTTCTGCGGTAGAACAGCGCGATTTTGATTTAATTGTGTCGAATCCTCCTTACATTGATGAAGCCGATGAGCATCTTCATTTAGGCGATGTTCGCTTTGAACCGCAAAGTGCACTCACCGCAGGCAATGAAGGGTATGCTGACTTGTATTACATTGCAGAGCAAGCAAGGGCTCATTTACTGCCCGGTGGTTACTTATTGCTTGAACATGGCTATGAGCAAGCAATCAAAGTACGTGAAAAACTGATTGAACTGGGTTATCAAAATGTCGCCACAGTACGAGACTTTGGCAGCAATGATCGATGTACGCTAGGACAATGGGCTGATTGATAATCCTGCCTTACTCGGCATTTCCCTTCTAAGTAAATAACACTCATCGCGATATTGGTATGTGGCTGGTTGATAGAGTAAACTAGCCACCTTTTATTTTGACCTTTTTAATGAGACTTAATTAATGGAAACATTTTACAGTTTATATCCAGCGGTAAAGCATACTCACATGATGCTAGTTGCCATGAGTGTGATCTTTTTTATCGTGCGTTTTGTTTTGCATTTACGCCAGTCTCCTATTATGGAAAAAAAGTTTGTTAAAGTGGCGCCACATGTCATTGATACCTTTTTATTACTATCAGGCTTCACTCTTTGCTTTATGATCAAACAATATCCTTTTGTTGATCCATGGATGACAGAAAAAATCATCTGTGTTGCGGCATACATTGCTTTAGGCATCATGGCACTTAAATCTAACCGTAATAAGCTGTTTAAGTTTTTTGCTTTTATCGGTGCAATTGGTTGGGTAGTGTTAGCGGCCAAACTGGCTCATTTTAAACAAGTCGTATTCATGGGTTAATTGGTTTTTAATGGCAAAATATCATCTTGATGATGCAGTTTCGATACCTGAAACTGCATTTGAACTCTCTGAACATCTCGGCTTTTCAACCTCAAAACCTGCTATGTGGGCATGGTATGAAATGGCTGGTTCGGTATTGAGTCACTATGTTGTTGACCAACAAGCACGGCTTGAAGGTCTGTTTAAGTGGTTTTACAATGATTTAGGCTTTTGTGCTCGCGATGACTATTTTAGTGTCGAAGCAGCAGATTTAAGCTATTGCGTGTTAAAGCGTCAAGGTAACAGCACTACGTTATCAATATTATTAATTTTATTGGCTAAGCAGCTCGACTTAACACTCGAGGCGGTTTTATTACCCGGTAATACGGTATTAAAAAGCCAAGTGAATGATGTTATTAGATACCATGACCCGCTTACAGGTAAAGAGCTTAGCCGTCATCAGTTGCATGCATTTGTGCGCGGTGAATTGGGTAATGCGGCTAAATTAAAGCCGAGTCATCTAAAAACTGCCACGCTAAAACGTTTAATTAGCCGCATGTTGCACGAGCTAAAAGCGGGTTGCATTGTCAGCCATAAGTTTGAACCGGCAATGGAATGCTGTAATTTATTATTACAATGGCACCCAGATGATGTTCATCTTAATCGCGAACGAGCGTTTATTGCGCAGCAATTAGGTTGCATTAAAGTGGCCATGTCTGATTTACAGCACTTCATTGATTTGAGTCCGCATGATCCGGTAATTGAACTGGTTAAGATTCAATTAAAGGAACTCAGTCAACATATGCAGGTTTATCATTAATTATGTGATATTACCTGCCGAACAGGCCGCTTTGGGTTAACTCAAAGTGGCTTAAGTTCGCAAGTCGGGCGCCAGCAAGCTTAGTTTTAAAAGCTCTGCTGCGAAATCATGCGATTTGAATCACCACTGATTTTCGCAATAACAATCACAATAACAACAAAAAATATAATGTATTTGTAAGGGAGAACACTGCATGACAACGTCAGCAATGGTGAGCAATGATGCCACCGCACTGGGTATACTCGCCGTTATTTTAGGTTTCGTTTTTTACACTAGTTCATCTACCCATCCGTTTTGGCAAAAATTCTATAAATACATTCCAGCATTATTACTGTGCTATTTCTTACCTTCATTATTAAATACGTTTGGCGTGATTGATGGTCATGCGTCACAACTGTATTTTGTTGCTTCGCGGTATTTATTGCCTGCGTGTTTAGTGTTATTGATTTTAAGTGTCGATTTAAAAGCCATCCTGAGTTTAGGCCCTAAAGCGGTAATTATGTTTTTAACTGGCACGCTGGGTATTGTTATTGGTGGACCGATTGCACTATTAAGCGTATCAATGATTGATCCATCATTACTAGGTGGCAATGGCCCAGATGCCGTATGGCGCGGTATGACAACCTTAGCGGGAAGTTGGATCGGTGGCGGTGCCAACCAAGCCGCAATGAAAGAGATTTATGAAGTCGGCGGTGAGATTTTCTCAGTGATGGTGACTGTCGATGTCATTGTGGCCAATATCTGGATGGCAGTACTGCTGTTTATGGCATCAAAAGCCAAAGAGATTGATGCCAGAACGGGTGCAGACACCACCGCGATTGAAGCACTAAAAGAAAAAGTAGAAAAGTACCACGCCGAGAATTCACGTATTCCGTCGCTTCGTGACATCATGTTAATTGTGGCTGTTGGGTTTGGAGTGACAGGTTTTGCCCATTTTGCGGCAGATTTCTTAGGGCCTTTCTTCGAAGCCAACTATCCATGGACCGAAGATTACAGTTTAACCTCTAAATTCTTCTGGTTAGTAGTAATTGTGACCACTATCGGTTTAGGGCTTTCGTTTAGTCCTGTACGTCATCTAGAAGCGTCAGGCGCCTCTAAAATCGCTTCTGCATTTTTATATATTTTAGTCGCGACTATTGGTTTACATATGGATGTGTCTAAAGTCATGGATACGCCGATTTATTTCTTAATCGGTATTGTGTGGATGTTAGTGCATGCAGGATTAATGTTATTGGTTGCTAAACTCATTAAAGCGCCATTGTTTTATATGGCAGTGGGCAGCCAGGCAAACGTGGGCGGAGCTGCATCGGCGCCAGTGGTGGCTGCTGCATTCCATCCTGCATTAGCACCTGTAGGGGTGTTGTTGGCGGTATTCGGTTATGCATTAGGTACTTACATGGCATGGCTATGTGGTCAGTTATTACAAATTGTCGCAGTGTAATGCGCTAAGAGGATCAAATGGGTCAAAAAATTATTCAGTTATCTAATAACGTTCAAGTCGCTAACGATAAGCCGTTCGTATTATTTGGCGGTATGAATGTGCTTGAATCGCGCGATTTAGCGATGTCGATTGCGGAGCATTATATGGAAGTTACCCAAAAGCTTGGGATTCCATATGTGTTCAAAGCGTCTTTTGATAAAGCGAACCGTTCATCGGTTAACTCATACCGTGGACCGGGTATGGAAGAAGGTCTACGTATTTTTGAAGAAATAAAATCAACCTTTAACGTACCGATGATCACCGATGTGCATGAAATTCATCAGTGTGCGCCAGTCGCTGAAGTTGTCGATATTATTCAGTTACCTGCATTCTTAGCGCGTCAAACCGATCTTGTTGTTGCAATGGCGAAAACCGGTGCGGTGATCAATGTGAAAAAACCACAGTTTCTAGCGCCGCATGAAATGCGCCACATCATTACCAAGTTCAACGAAGCGGGTAATGACAACATTATTTTATGTGAGCGTGGCAGTAGTTTTGGTTATAACAACCTCGTGGTCGACATGCTTGGCATGGACGAAATGAAGCAAACAGGTTATCCGGTGATTTTTGATGCCACCCATGCACTACAACGCCCTGGTGGACGTGCTGATTCTGCTGGTGGCCGTCGTGCACAAGCCACTGAACTTGCTCGTAGTGGTATGGCATTAGGTCTAGCAGGTCTATTTATTGAAGCTCATCCCGATCCTGATAATGCAAAATGCGATGGCCCATGTGCGCTACCACTGCATTTATTAGAGAAATACCTAACGCAGATGAAAGCGGTTGATGAATTGGTTAAATCCTTTGAGTTTATTGATACTAGCAAGTAATCCATCAATGGCTTTGAATAACTGAAACATCGGCTAATTGATTTTTAATCAATTAGACACTTAATCAGTGTCTTTTAATGGCCGTAAACAGTAATCTAATTGCCCTTGTATAAGCCCTGACTTTTTACCAAGTTTCAGGGCTTTTTTATGTAATGAGCAATAGTTAATTATGTGGATCATGTTTACCTTCCTCGCTGCGTTTATGCAGGCGTGGCGCAATGCGTTTCAAAGTAAACTCAGTAAAGAAGTCAGTGTTGCAGGTGTTACCTTAGCTCGATTCATTTGGGCAGGCCCCATTGCTGCGTGTTATCTGTATGGTTTACATCAATATCAACCTAGTGCATTACCTGAGTTTACAGGGACATTTTGGGGTTTTGTTATTGGTGCATCATCGATGCAAATTCTAGCAACAGGCTTGATGGTTAAACTGTTTAAAATGCAAAACTTTGCGATTGGTGCCGGACTGGCTAAAAGTGAAGCATTAGTCGCAGCAATACTTGGGGTGCTATTTTTCGGCACACAATTATCCTTATTAGGCTGGATAGGCGTTGTTATTGGCGGCTTAGCAATAATGTTGTTAAGCAGCAAACAAGGTTTTAAGCAGCTCTCAGTTAAAACAGTCTTGTTAGGGCTTGCGTGTGGCAGTGCTTTTGCGTTGACTTCCCTATGGGTACGCGAAGCAAGTTTAACCCTACAAGGGCCATTTACGCATCGTGCTGCATGGGTATTACTGTGGGTTATTGGCTTACAAACAATCGTGCTAATAGGCTATTTGCTGGCAAAAGATAAATCGACTTTAGCGGCGTTGTGGCAACGACCAACATTAACCTTATCAATTAGTATTACTAGTTGTATCGGTTCAATTGGTTGGTTTAGCGCAATGTCGTTGCAGGCTGTGCCTTATGTCAAAACACTAGGCCAGATTGAGGTGTTTTTTACCTTGATGATCGCTGTTTTTTGGCTTAAAGATAAAGTTAAAATTAACGATGTAGCGGGTTTGATTTTAATCGCAATAGCAGCTGTTTTGGTCATGTGGAGCTAAATCCAGTAGCGAATAATTATCAGCTTACATATTCTGATTTGGACTGATGTACCCCATCATTTAAATTGAGTTGATGCGAGTGGTAGCATCGCATTCAAGATTGACTCAGTTGTAAAACCTTGTCGACGAGATATTGATTATTGGGCACTTTAAGATGATGCGCCTTGGCTTGCTGGCAAATATAGCCATTTATCTCATTAATTTCAGTCGGTCTATTGTGGGCGATATCTTGATACATAGATGAGAAGTTTGCCGAGGTTAACTCAATCACTTGATAAACCCGCGCTCTAACAGCTGCCTTATCTAATGTGATGTCATCATATTTAGCCACTTCGACTAGCTCATCGATAATGGCACTTATCTGTGATTGATATTCTGTTGCTGCCAATTGACCATTAGCACACTGATTTAATGCGGTTAACGGGTTTATTACTGCATTAATGGCCAGCTTTTGCCACAAGACTGGTAATACAGGTTGATACCATTCAATCGGCTGATTGTCACTTTGCAGATGAGATATGCGCATCTTTAACGCTGTCGACATAGCAGAACCACAATAATGTCCTAGCTGCGTTACGCCAAACCCACTGTGCTTTACCTGCCACTGACTTAACTTCAACGCCGCTTGTGAAGTGGTGCCTAACGTTAAGCCTATACCCTGATACTGCAAAAGGGCTGCAGCAACCAGTAAGTGCGGACCTAAACCATTATGGAGTAATACAATATGGCATTGGGGCGACAATTTCGGTAATAAAGGTAAAAGTGCTTGCTCGACTTGATAGGCTTTAACACACACAAACAGTAATTCAACTTGTACTAAGCGGTCATCATCAGTTCCCAATATTGTCGCTAATGATTCATGATTGTGCTGTGTGTGGTCAATGAAATTCAACGGCTGTTGACGAGTTAGCTTATCTCGGCCAATAAACATCACATCGTTCGTTTGGGTATTAACACTCAGTTTGTGATACATCAACTGTCCAATTGCACCTGCACCTAAAACGGCAATAAGAGTATTATTGTCGTGTGTGGATGATGTTGGCAACGTTGGTGTATTGGCCATAGGGCTTTAACGATTCGCTTTTAATTTACGGTATTTATTGATAGAAAAGTGCAGTAAGTAAAATAATGCAATCCCAAAAAAGTCGGCAATAACATCGGCAGCTGAAGCGCTGCGATAAGGTAAGCGAGATTGAATCAATTCAATTAACACTGCATAGGTAGCTAGAGAGATACACAAAAAATACCAACGCGGTTTAAAAGCGTAATGTGCTAGATATGAAAGGGCAAAAAAACTGCCTAAATGGCCCACTTTATCCATATGGGCGAAAGTCTGCGGGTAACTTGGTTTTGAAAAAACAAGATAGCTAGTCACTATCACAGCAACAACTAACGCAAGTTTAAAAATATTTTTATAAGTGATCACGAGCGTAACATCAGCCTTGTGAAACGAGAATATCGCTAATAATAAGAAACCTGTTTAAAATTGTCACTAATTAACCTCTATAGAAAGTAATAATTGTTTAATAAGGACATTTTTTACTATTGATAATGACAAAATCATAGTCGTCAAACTCAATACCAATGGGCGTTTTAGCCTCATTATCAATTAAAATAGCTGGTTAATGATATTTTGTTAATCAATAGGATATTAGCGAAAGATAATCGGCTCAATAAAGCCTAAGTTGTACTTCACTATCCTGTTAATGACTCCTAGTGTAAAATAGCCATATATAAATGTGATGAATCAAAGAGGAAAGCAACATGCCATCTATGGATATTGTGTCGGAAGTTGACGAAGAAGAATTACGTAACGCGGTAGAAAACTCTCGCCGTGAAGTGGCTGGTCGATTTGATTTACGTGGTAAAGAAATCGAGATTGATTTGAAAGACAATGTTGTTACCTTAAAATCAGAAGACGATTTCATTTGTAAGCAGTTAGTCGATATTCTGCGTATTCAACTTAGTAAACGTAACGTCGATCCGTCGTCAATGGAAGTCGATGAAAAAGCCGTTCACAGTGGTAAAACCTTCAGTTTAAAAGTTAATTTTAAGCAAGGTATTGATTCACTGGTTGCTAAAAAGCTAGTTAAAGCTATCAAAGACAGCAAACTTAAAGTGCAAGCCGCTATTCAAGGCGACTCAGTACGCATCACCGGTAAAAAGCGCGATGACCTACAAGCTGTCATGCGTCTAGCCAAAGAATCAGAACTCGGACAACCATTCCAGTTCGACAACTTCAGAGACTAATCCTGAAGCAATAAAGAGAAGCCGATATGCATTAATCGATATTGGTTTTTTAAATTTATCCAGCTTGTCAGATTTTAGATCAGATAACATTGTTTTGAGTTTTGTCATAAACAGTGAATAAGTAGCAAGCTTTGTCTTAAACTTATGTTCAACATCATTACCTACGCTTTGACTTAATTAAACTAGTAATACATATCTACTAATGAATGTCGAAAGCCTATTGTTGGCATTTTTAATTAAAAGTACAAATTGCTATGCAATGCTTAGTGTATTGATATTGTTTGTTATTTTATAGTGATTTGATATAAGTATTTTCACATTGATGGCATTGGTCTGTTGTTACTTTTGTTTCGAATAGACTTACTTTGATTGCTATATATTTTCTGTCATAGTTAATTTATCTAACTGTTTATAGACGTTATTTAGTGGGTAGGGCACAGTACGATCCTGTTTAAAATACTATTATGACTGAAGATATTACCATTCCACTTCCATCGCTTATTCATCGAATCGGTGGAGAGAAAGCCAAGCAAGCAAAAATCATTGCGCTGCAATATGACTGCGAGCTAAAGCGTGTGCGTCGATCTCGGAATTGGGGCGTTATCGGTGAGGCGGTTAATATTCAGTCGTTTACTGAACAGTTAAAAGCACAAAGTGATGATAATTTTCGTTATCTTATTCGAAAGATTGAGACTGCGCTTCTTGGCCATGCAGATAAGTTAGAGCCACTAGACGAAAAACTTGTCCGCTTAATTAAACAAACACCAGGTATCACCTTGGGAGAATTAGTCCAACTTACCCAATGTACGTTAACTGAGGCGCGAGTGGCTCGTTTTAACGTCGATTTTTGAATATTTCAAAGTGTGCTTTTTATTTTTTTTGCTGCAGGATCGCAATACTCCGGGGTGATACAAAATACAACGCTTGTTGTTTTGAGCCACAAGCTCAGTATGTAAATTTGCATCGCAGTGAATAAACAAAGTTAAAGATAAGCAACCTAAGTCATCAATTGTTTTATTGACACAAATCGCAGACACAAGAGCGATGTTCATATCACTTGCTCTTGGGTGAAGGTTAATCGGTTTAATGCGGATCTGAGAATTATAGGTATGGAATAAGGGCGTAACACAAATTGCATTACACCCTTCTGGATTTTATTTTTTAAGTAGTTAATTTAAGCACTCTACTTAATCACTAGAAACGATATTCAACACCGATACTAGCTTGTTTAAAGTCTGTTTCTGTGTCGGAACCGTTAGATACATTATCTAAGTTAATTTCTGCATCATACCAAGTGTACTCTGCATTAATTAGAAAACGATCTGTTACCTTAAACGCTACACCTGCACCGACAAACACACCTTCATCATCTTTATTGCCAGAAAACCCGACTACGTCATAATCTGTTGAGTACCATAACTGACCACCTTTGGCATATAACTCTATTCGCTCAGCAATGGGCAATGTCACTTTTAGACCTGCGGTATAACCATCTGTTTCAGCACTAGATAAGTTGTTGCCGTAACTACCAAAATCAATATAGCTACCTTCTAGAGCTAAGTATTTGTTGAAGCGATAACCGACTAGGCCCTGGAGAACATCATTGTCGTCATCAAAGTCATCTTCGCCATCAACTTTTAGGTAACCATAATTAGCGCCGACATAAACGCCATTTTCAGCTACGTCTTTCTTGAAGTCATCAGCGTGAGAATAAGTACTAAAAGAGGCTAACGAAATAAGTCCAGCTAAAGTAAGAATCGTATTTTTCATAAGGTACTCCTAGTTAATTACGTAAATACATCTAACTACCTACAAAACGGATGCCAACGTTATAAAAGTAACAGAGAATTAATTATCGGTATTTAAATTTAATACTTAATATCAATGGTTTACGTTTTGTGTTTTGGCGGGGGAAGGTGGCCTGTGATTAGATCTCAAGTGAAATGGCTTATTTTTTCACCCGCTTAATGAGACAGTAATAATGTAAAACGGTATTTTTTTCTGATTAAATTGTAATTTTTTCATATTGAAAATATATTGTTATCAATATGTTACGGTTTGTTTTTTATTGTCTACTTTCTAGGAAAGATAAAATCTTGGTCATAAACTTGCTATGTTGATTTAGCTTTTTAAAGTGTAGGTTTGTCCGATAGCGTTAAAGTACAACCATTAAGTAAGAATAATAACTATACAGTAACAAGCCGAGTAACCGGATTATCAACACGGTAGGATCGTGAACCTAATTTCATATCGGTTTTTGGTTAACGACTATGACAGGCTTAGTAGCTAATCTAGTAGCTAATCTAGTAGCTAATCTAGTGGCTAATATTGTACATTAAGGTTGCAGGTGACAATGCTGCTAACCAAGTGGTTTTAGATAATATTTATATTTATTCAATAAAAATATTTACAAGCTTAGATATTCGTGTATTATACGTCTTGCTCTGACATTCAGAGTTATTAATGAACATCAAGTAAAAGAAAAGCCTTAGAATCTCTTCGTTATCGTTGTTATCCTCTGTGTTTCCCTTAGCTTCATCGTGACATTCAATAATTCAAGCTTGAGCGCATCGCATTTTCGCGACAGATTGATTAATTTTAATATATAAGGGACACATCATGTCTAACAAAACAACTGGTTTAGTAAAATGGTTTAACGAAGATAAAGGTTTTGGTTTTATCACTCCTGATAACGGCGGCGCTGACGTGTTCGTTCATTTCCGTTCAATCACTTCAGAGGGTTTCAAGACTCTTGCTGAAGGCCAGAAAGTTTCTTTTGATGTTGAGCAAGGCCAAAAAGGCCCACAAGCTGCTAACGTAGTAGCTGTGTAACTCGACGTTATAAGAATAACGCAAACGGTTTAACGACTGTTTGCGTTTTTTTATGCCTGCAATTTAACCATTTATATTGTTAGCGTGTATAGGTACTTCATTTTGGGCGTATGATAACTTCAAATTTGGTTTAATATTTATCTACTGCTTGTTAATTAGCATCCTTAACACGAGCAGAACCCAGCACTCACTTAATAATTTACTGATTTCTCAAAAACCCTCTTTCTACTTTGATCTGAATCAACGCTATTAATCGTAAATCGATTCATTATATTAGCTGTACATCATACTGATGATTACGGGGCCATAATGTCAGATAACAAACTCATCTTGATTTTAAAAATCTGTATCTCGATAGGGATTAGCTTAATTTTATTAGGCATTTATTGTCATAATTTCAGCGAAACGATTGCAACGATGGGGGTTAATGGAATCATTATTAGTGCTATGTGTGTGGCTTTTGGCATGGCGTTGTCGCTACCAACAAAAATGTACCTGACTTTTATACTGGTTAAGCGTGAAGTAGAAAAAACCACATGACTTCTTTTTAGTCGGTTCGTTATGAGTACTGTAAATGTTTACACTGCCTACATTTTCATTTCAAATATCAATTTTTATCTCCCTGATTTTACCTGCTCGAAATAATTTTTAATGATGATAATTTCTTCTACCACCTTTTATCTTGACCAATTTATTTTTGCAAAAAGCCTAAGTTAGTAAACGTAAAAGTCTTATTGAGTGGCTTAGTTGCAATTTAATACTTAAGAATGAAAGTTTTTTGTGGTTGATTTTAATCGGTTTTCTGTGACGTTCATTACTGTGAGACGTTTAATTTGTTACATAAATAGTGATACTGGTCTGTTTCGACATAATGATGGGGAAATTTGTAGTTATAAAAACCTATAGCATTGATTTTATGAATATTAAATTTATAAGAAACTAACTGCTTTATGGTGAAAATATCACTTTTTTGGTTGAATATATGTGACTTTTGTTAGTTTTTAATGGTTTTTTGGATGACATTCGTTTTTGGATCAGTTATTACTGTTTATACAAACAGGAAATAACATTTAAGGAAAAATAATGCCTTCATGGTTTACTAATGTTCAGCTTGGTTTTGATATGGCGACAAGCTTAACAATCGTTGGTGCTGCAGTTACTTGGGTTATTCGTGAGAAGAAGCAAGCTGAAGCCGAAAAAGTGCGTGGCATTAATCAACAGGTTCGCTCTACGAGTCTTAAAAAAGTACAAGATGTGCTTTTTGAGATGGAAGATAAATTTTCTGTGCTGATCAATGAAACACAGACCTATGAAAATATGATCGATAATCGTGTTCGCAAAGTAAATGATCAACTCGATTTTTCTCGATTGAATTTAGCGATAAAACGAGACGATCAATTTCTGATTAAAGCGATTGATCGTCTCCAAGCTATTCGCGAAGAATTAGGTCAGTTTTATGAATTGATTCAGGTTAGACGTTATAGCTTGATACCTTTACTTGATGCTATTGAAGAAGGTGATAAGTATATTGGTGTATTCCAACAAAACATCGACGAGGTCGGTGATGCTTATAACCAAGTGACATCAGGAAATGTATCTCTGTTAAAAGAGCTGGAAGCAGTTATTTCAATGCTCAACAAACAGTTTGGTGATGAGCTTGTTGACGTATCTGATGAAGTCAAAAAAGAGCTTTTTCAAAAGATATCGACAGATGAAACCTTTATGAAACCAATACAATCTATCATTTATGATGAAGATTATTTCTATTGGGTACAACGTTTTGTTCCTGCAGGAAGAGAAGAAGATTATTTAGAAAAGGTTGTTAGACCAAGTAAAATTGAAGATAAAGAGCTTTGCTCTGAAGTGATGGTTCATTTTATTTTAGCCTTAATTGGTAAGAACCATGAGCTAATTTCTCAAGTACTGAGAACGGCTTCAGGCTCGGTGATGAAAGCACGAATCGAGTGTAAAGATATTCTGATTTCACTTAGTGCTATTTCACATAAATTGGTTATGGATAATAATGGCGAAACACTTGAAAAAGTAATCGCTAAATATGAGTCTGAAGAGTACTTTGGCCGAAACGTAACTATTCGCTAGTCGATCTATTTAACATTGAACCTGCTGTTTATATTTTTGCAGATGACTAGGGTCTGTTGATCTTTGTTGGTTGAATTTTGTTCGAGTTAAAAACGTTTTAAACGAGGCGAATGGATTGCTGCCTAGTCATCTAAGCAAAATGCATTCAACAAAGAGTAAAACGTTTTTAGTCGAACCTTTCGGGCAGCGTTTATAGGTCATTTTTACTGCGTTATCGACTTTTTATGTAGAATAACTACACCACAAAGTCCCTAGCTTGTCGCTCATGTGTAAGTAATGGCCAACAATTCTCTGTAAAAACAACCTTAAAAGATCAGTAAGACCTAGTGTTTCTAGGTCTTACCGGACTTAGTGGCAGATGAATGAGGGGTGAAAACCCTTCATCATTTATACACCGGGTTTAGCTTCAGCAAGACTGGCTTCAACCATTGCCGTTAATACATTCATAATACGATCAATGACGATTGGAGCTACAGTGATAACTGTTTATTTACATTGAAATGAGCATGTTCATCAATTTAGTCATTTTTATAAACACTAGCACTGTTCTGCTGCTAGCGAATCAATAGTGTTAATCCTGCAAAATCAGCTTAAAGCTAACATTTTGGCAATTAACCCAAGACTATTGGCTCAAAAACACCGATAATTCATCCTAATTTAGACAAGCTGGCCGTTTGGTTGCGCAAGACTGTGGATATATTCAATGGAAATCAAAGTAAATTTTCTCGATAATTTGAGACTCGAAGCTAAGTTTGACGACTTTACCGTCACCGCCGATCAGCCGATCCGTTACAAAGGTGATGGTTCTGCTCCTAGTCCTTTTGATTATTTCTTAGCATCTTCAGCACTTTGCGCCGCTTACTTCATTAAGGTGTATTGTAAAGCTCGTGATATTTCGACTGAAAATATCAAATTGTCGCAAAACAATATCGTTGACCCGGAAGATCGTTATAACCAAATTTTCCAAATTCAAGTTGAGTTACCGGATGATATTTCGGATAAAGATCGTCAAGGTATTTTACGTTCAATTGATCGTTGTACCGTTAAAAAAGTGGTTCAGACTGGGCCTGAGTTTAAAATCGAAACCGTTGAAAACTTAGACGCCGACGCCAATGCGATGTTGATGGGTCAAACTGAAGCAGATGCGAGTACTTTTATCTTAGGTAAAGACTTACCGCTTGAGCAGACTATTAAAAACATGACGGGGTTGTTAGCCGACCTTGGGATGAAGATTGAGATTTCGTCATGGCGTAACATTGTGCCTAATGTGTGGTCTTTACATATTCGTGATGCAGCATCACCTATGTGTTTCACCAACGGAAAAGGTGCCACTAAAGAGAGCGCGTTATGTTCTGCTTTAGGCGAGTTTATCGAGCGTCTTAATAATAACTTTTTTTATAACGATCAATTCTTTGGTACTGAAATCGCCAATAGCGAATTTGTGCATTACCCAAATGAGAAATGGTTCGCGCTAGAAGAAGATGATGCTCTGCCTACTGGCATTTTAGATGAGTACTGTTTAGATATTTATAATCCAGATGAAGAGTTATGTGGCTCGCATTTAATTGATACTAACTCAGGCAATAAAGATCGTGGCATTTGTGCTATTCCATACACGCGTCAGTCAGATGGGGAAACGGTCTATTTCCCGTCTAACCTTATTGAAAACTTATTTTTAAGCAATGGCATGAGTGCGGGTAATAACCTGCAAGAAGCCCATGTGCAGTGTTTATCTGAAATTTTTGAACGTGCAGTTAAACGTCAAATTATCGAACAAGAAATTGTACTACCCGATGTGCCAATGGCAGTATTAGAGAAATTCCCAAGTATTTTAGCGGGCATTAAAGGACTTGAAGAGCAAGGCTTCCCTATTGTGGTGAAAGACGCTTCTTTAGGCGGTCAATTTCCTGTTATGTGCGTGACCTTAATGAACCCACGTACTGGTGGTGTATTTGCCTCGTTTGGTGCACACCCTAGCTTTGAAGTGGCATTAGAGCGCAGCTTAACCGAGTTGTTACAAGGTCGCAGCTTTGAAGGCTTAAACGATGTGCCAAAGCCTACTTTTAATAGCATGGCAGTGACTGAGCCAGAAAACTTTGTTGAACACTTTATTGATTCAACAGGGGTTATCTCTTGGCGTTTCTTTAGCAGTAAGTTTGATTACGAATTCTGTGAATGGGACTTTAGCGGTACTAGTGAAGAAGAAGCCAGCGGTTTATTCGGTATTTTAGAGGCCATGGGCAAAGAAGTGTATATTGCCGAGTTTACAGATTTAGGCGCATCTGCGTGTCGTATTTTAGTGCCGGAATATTCAGAAGTATATCCAGTAGATGACTTGATTTGGGACAACACCAATAAGTCTTTAAACTACCGTGAAGATATCTTAAATCTGCATTCATTAAGCACTAAAGCGTTAGGTAAGTTAGTTAATCGCTTAGAAGAAAGTCAATTAGATAACCACACCGATATCCGTACGTTAATTGGCATTGTGTTTGATGAGAACACGGTTTGGGGCCAGTTAACCATTATCGAACTGAAGATTTTGATTTATCTTGCATTAGGCTCGCACGAAGATGCGATTGAATTGGTAGGTGAGTTCTTACAGTTTAACGACAATACCGTCCAACGAGGTCTGTTTTATCAAGCTGTGAATGCAGTATTGGAAGTGACCTTAGATGAAGACTTAGAACTTGAGCACTTTATCGGTAACTTTAACCGCATGTTCGGTAAAGAAGTGATGGACAATGTCGTCGGTTCGGTTAATGGCACAGTCCGCTTTTATGGCCTGAGCAAAACCAGCATGAATCTCGAAGGTATTGAGCCACATTTACGTTTGATCGAAAGCTACAAAAAACTGCATCAAGCGCGTAAAGCAAACCTTAGTATCTAATTTATTGGTTCTGTTTTGCATAGTAAAAAGCCCGCCACTTATGTGGCGGGCTTTTTGTCGCGCTATATTATGAAGGAGTGACGTGTTTACTGTTTGTCTAAATAGCTTTCTACAGCAGTGGCTCTATCTTCGGCATGCTCTATTAGCTCATCGATAGCACGATAAAAATCGCTACTGCTTTCTAAAAAGCTATACCCAGATACTTCAGTGGTCGCATAAGGAGCAATCAGTGCAGAGTAAGCATTGTAGCTTGCTTGCATTTTATTGGTTTCGAATGCATCGCTGATAACCTCAAGTAAAAACTGGTTGTAGCGGTCACGGTATACATCATCTGCGTACAGTTTTGATATGAGTGGCCAGCTGTTTGAGTTGAGGTCAGAGAAGTCTAACGACAATGCGCCACCTTGTTTCCCGTCTTGCAATGCTTCGTTGTTGTCCCAAGGTATCCAGGTCAGTTTTGAATTGTCTGGATTGCTATATAAATAGTAGTTGTGTGGCATTAAGCCGTAAGTGTCCCAGTTTTGAATGATGCCATTAACGGCTAAGTATTTTAAAAATACATCAACATCAAATACCGTTTCTAAATTGGCTCGCCATGTTTCAGGGTCTGTGGTGCGAGTGTCGTCGTGTAAGGCGGTAAATAGGGCTTGTATATCTGACCAATCTTCGTCGTCTTCGTTTGTTTTTTTCTCAAAATCTTCTTGATTAAATGACCCATCAACAAACATTGCGCCATTATCTTCGGGTTTGTACAAGTTACCTTTGTCGCTAGAAAATTGCGTGTCGATTACCGTGTCATCAATTTCTTCTACAAGAGTATATAAACCAAAATATTCAGGGCCGTCGCCATGGTCAACGTATAAGGTATAAAACCCAGTGTGAGATACCGCAAGCCCTGCATCTTTAAACACATCCGCAGCTACTTTTTCACGTAACATTGACTCGTCATCAAAGTTGTTTTTTAAACTAAACTTTTTAAAGCCATAAAAGCGTTGGTTTTTAATTTGCGGGTAATCGTCTTCATACTCGTCGAAATCAAGTTTAAGCGCCAGTTTCAGAATGCCTTGTTGCCAGCTAGTTTGCAGTGATGAATTACCTTTAAAGCGGATGCCGACGCGATACCATTGCGTGCCGTTATAAAATACTTCAGCTGGAACAAAAATAGGATCTTCATCGGTATCACTTAAGCTATTTGATGAGCTTCTACCAAATTCGCCATAGAGTGCTGTCATGTCATCTAACATGCTCTGCCAGCGATCTTCTGTTACAACGATATCGAGTCGTTTAACTTCGGTATCACTAAACACTTCATCAAAGTTAGGGTCGACATTTTTACTGTGAGTTTCGTCAGTCCAATCGGTTGCTTCAAAATCAGCATCGGTGACTTCTGTTGTTGTACTCGTATCCGTGGTATCGGTACTTGTTGCTGTTTCTACTACATCTGTTGTGCTGTCGCTATCGCTTCCGCCACAAGCAGTCAGTAACAGTAAGCTACTGAGTGTGAGTGCAAATATGAACGTAATAGGCTGGTTAAACAGCCTATTGATTGGGTATAAATGATTACTGGTAACCATCAGATTCTCCTAACATTTGCTTATGCTGAGTTATACGATTAATTGACATAATATCGTTAACAGTATGTTAGAGAACAAAGGTGCAAAAAATGTGCAGATAGAGTGGATATCTACAGCAAGTCAATAAAAGTGAGGCGTAGGTCATTACTCATGTATCAGGTGCACTTTGCTAACCGGGTCAATGTTCATTTATTGCAATAGCGTGACCATGAGTGTCCATCGTTTACACTGTTGTAGAGCTTAGTAAGCAGTGGGTTTACAGTGATTGCATTTCAGATTAGGGTGGTGAACACGGTTAAGTGTTAATACCATGTAAAAATACAATCTTATAGACTCAAGGACGATAAATGAAACCTTCACTTTTTTTGCTCAGCTGTGCAATGTTAAGCCCTGTTATTAACGCCAATGAGCTTCCGCCAATTTTAGATTTTTACCCACTTTGTAGCCCACACACTATTGATACAGCCAAAGATAAAATCGTCTACGATATTGACCCAGACTTGCTGGAATCGTCTAATGATGGCGTGTTGTCCCATCGTGATGCTTATGTACAAAAAGCGTATGTGGAAATACAGCGCAAAGCTGCAGCAGCAGGCGCAGATGCGATTATTATTGATAGATTAAGTGTTGGCGGAATTGAGCGAAGTATTGACCTGCAAGATGACAGCAGCCGAGTTAAATCGAACACCAAGCAAATCCATGTGATTACCACTGCGCAATACGTTACCTTTTGTGACGATACACAACTGAGCAAAGATCCCACACCTTATAACAGCGAAGGTAAATCGGTTTCGTATACCCAAACCACAGTTCAATTGACGATGCCAAACGAGGGGAATGTATTAAAGCAAGCGCAAAAACACCAAGCACCTGATGCGCTTATTACAACCGACAGCGCCTATGGTATACACATTGGTGACTCGGTTGATGTTTTACAACAAGCATTAGGTCCTCACAGTATTCAGTTGCAACTGGACAATGGTGCAACTGTTTATGGTTATGGGCGCAGTCTATGGTTTGTTGTTAAACACAATCGTATCGAGATGATTACCCAAGATTTAGGGCTTTTAAATGGTCATGGTCAAAACCAAATTGCCTTAAGTGAAAACTATGATGGCGATAATTGGGTGATTGCGAACCAGGTACATCAAGGCGATGAGCTCAATAGTGTTAAGGCGCATTTAGCGCTTAAAAAGCAAGGTGATGATTACAGTGTGGCAGGGAAAAATAGTCAATTAATATTAACCTTCGAAGACTATAATGAAAGTCTAGATAATGCGGCTATTTCTCGGCTTAACAGTTTTGCCATTATGCCATTAACAGTAACCGATGATCATCATGTTAAGTTTGGCAACTTTGATAATATCGACATCGTAACATTGCTGACATTAACATCTAAGCAAGCTTATACCCTGCAACCACATCAGCTCATCAATCAAATCCAATTGACAGACAACGGCCCCAAAGTGCTGGTGAATAGTAATGTGTTATTAGGTTTTGACCGCCAAGGTGTCGTTAATTCAATCAAAATCACCGAGTCGATGTTTGGCAAGCAAACGATGAGTGAATTTAATGCAGTGCTTGCTAGTTACAACTTGCCAGCAATTAAGTCTGAATTATTAGCGCGATACCCAAACGCAGAAGATAATTTTGATAATATTATGCTGACAAAAGGGACTGTGATGTTGTCGATTAATTTTGATTCATACGATGACGATGCGCAGGTGATTGATTTTACGTTACGTTTTTAATCATCTGAGCGACTCATCTAAATGAGTGCTACAACAACTAGCGCTATAGGTACGGTTGGCATTCAATATACCTTATTGAGGTTCAATGGGGTAAAGTAGCGCCCAAGTTTTGATCTAAAGTGTTGGGAAATTAAATGAATATTGAAAATGATGTGATTGATAATTTAGCCGAATTAGAACGCTTTTTACTGTCGGTGGAGAAGGGCGGTTTAGGTTTGGAAGGTGTTGCGGGTGTGGGTATGGCAACTAGTAATGCTGATGGTCGTCATTTTGTTGCGGTATTTGGTGATAACCACAAGCTATTACTTGGCCGCTGGGTGACTCCTGAAATATTTGAAAACGGTCAAGATATGGTTAGGAATGGAGTTTAATTAAACAGTAATTAATAGTTTTTACTTTTATATTAAATCTAATACAGGGATGTTGTTGTGTTATGTTTAAAAGCTTAAGTGTTTTTAGTGTGTATTGGCGATATGGCGACAACCATATCTATGTTATCTAATGCATAGTTAGAGAATGCAGTGTCTACAGAAGCATTAATTTTCACATTAATTAGTACTGTTATGATGAGTAAAATACTTAATCTAATCAAAATTTTGTCTATAGATAGATGCTTCTTAATTTTTCGTTTAGGCTTAGATTTTACGGTAAGGAAGGGGGAATATGATTGATTTTCTTTTTTATGCTTGGAGATAATATCGCGCGCAATACTTTCTATTTCATCTCGGTTTAGTTGGGTCGCATCATCTAATGCGTTAAGATAGTCAAATGCTACCTCATTCACATCATAGCTAGTCGTACCGAAGCGTTCTGTATCTACTTTAAGAACCTGTTGAATGATTTCGTTAATAATAGTATTGGATTGAACGTTTATATGTTCCTGCATTTTATTTCATCCTTGAATTCTTACTGATACAACATACTTACCATCACCTTAATCTAGCGATGCCAGAACTTTACCAGATAAGATTGGATAATTAAAGTGAGTTTGCAATATGTTTTCTCAAATAGCTAAAACATTAACAATACTTAGATTATTAATGTTTTAGCTTTATAAATACTGATGACGTTGCATAAATATAACAACCTTCATACATTGTAATAGCTTTACTGACTTTGCATTTTTCAATATTAGCGGAATAATCTGATCGTAATTGTTTTTGCATCACTTATCTGAATTGGTTGAGCCAATCTTATGTATCGCTAAATCCGCCCCAATAAATTCATCTTCTTGGCTTAAGCGTAAACTCGATACTTTATTAACTGCGCCATACACAATCATACCGCCAACAATTGCCACCACAACGCCAGCAATACTACCAATGAGTTGCGACATAAAGCTGACCCCGCCAAGACCACCTAAAGCCTGCTGACCAAAAATACCCGCAGCAATACCGCCCCATACACCGCATAAACCGTGTAGTGGCCATACGCCTAGAACGTCATCTATTCTGTTGCTACGCTGTAATTTGGTGTACACTAGAACAAACAAACCTCCTGCTATACCGCCAACCACAAATGCGCCAACAGGATGCATTAAGTCAGAACCTGCACACACAGCAACTAAGCCTGCTAGTGGTCCGTTATGAATAAAGCCTGGGTCATTCTTACCCACCACAAGTGCCACAATCGTACCGCCAACCATAGCCATTAAACTGTTTACCGCCACTAAACCACTAATACTGTCGAGGGTTTGCGCTGACATAACGTTAAAGCCAAACCAACCGACAATTAACACCCAAGAGCCTAGCGCTAGAAAGGGAATATTTGATGGCGCAAATGCGATTCCCGGTTTACGACCACGGCGAGCTCCTAATAAGTAAATGGCGACTAAGGCTAACCAACCGCCCATGGCATGCACTACAACGGAACCGGCAAAGTCATGAAATTGGGCGCCGAATTGGCTTTCTAACCAAGCTTGAAATCCATAATTACCGTTCCACATAATCCCTTCAAATAGCGGATATACGAAGGCAACAATTAAAGCTGATGCCAATAAGAAAGGTCTGAAGCTGCCGCGTTCAGCAATACCGCCAGATACAATTGCTGGAATGGCTGCTGCAAATGTGAGTAAGAAGAAAAACTTAACCAGTTGGTAGCCATTATCAGTGGTTAAGCTTTCTGCGCTGACAAAAAAGTGATTGCCATAAGCTATTTGATAACCAATGACAAAGTAGGCGATAGCGGAAAAGGCAAAGTCAGTTAGAATTTTAACCAAGGCGTTAACTTGGTTTTTATGCCTCACGGTGCCCATTTCTAAAAATGCAAAGCCTGCGTGCATGGCTAACACCATAATTGCACCAAGTAAGATGAACAAGGTGTCTGCACTTTGTGCAATGACGCCAATAGCATCACTAATATTATTCATTTCAGTTCCCACAAAACGATTCTCTGTTGAAATTCATACTTTTATAAAGCAAAAGTCATTCCTAAACCGATACATGGCTGGCATTTTTCTGAACCTATATGGTGCAAATGTCTAAAAATGTTGCTGAAATGATCCATTAAATGTACTACTTCGGTGCATTTTGATGTTAACTCAGTACTCAATAGTGTCCGTAATGATTGATGCTTGGGCTCGGAATGTCCCATATTGGTGCGTTAATGCTTGTCTTTGGTGCGTTGCGCTGCAAGTAAATTAACTTTATGTTAACAGTCGTCATTAAGATAATATTGTCCAATAACAAGGATGAAAAATACACTAGGTGTAAAAATCCCGATTCCAGATTATTAATAACTGATCCCCAATAACATCTCACTAGAAACAGCATTACGGGAGCAATATGACAACAGTAAGAGTGGCAGGGGTTGGAATGATCCCTTTTTGCAAACCAGGTAAACATGAGCCCTACCGTGCGATGGCGGCTAAAGCGATTAAGTTAGCATTAACCGATGCTGGTCTTGACGCCAAGTCAATTGGCCAAGCATATGGAGCCTATATTTATGGCGACAGCACCTGCGCGCAGCATGCATTCTACGATGTAATCCAAAGCGGCATTCCAATTATCAATGTTAACAATAATTGTTCTAGTGGCTCGACAGCGTTATTTCTTGCGCGCCAAGCGGTGTTGTCTGGACAAGTGGATTGTGCGTTAGCGTTTGGATTTGAAGAAATGCAACCAGGTGCATTGGGATCGCATTGGACTGACAGAGAAAGCCCTTTTGAGCGGATTGAGCCAGTGTTAAAGCAGTTTAATGCCCCGCAAGGCCCAATTGCATTACGCGCTTTTGGTGCAGCTGGCCGACATTATATGGATAAGTATCATGTCGGTGCCGATATTTTTGCCAAGGTGGCCGAAAAGTCACGTCGTCATGCGTTACAAAATCCATACTCGATGTTTTCAACGCCATTAACGTATCAGCAAGTACTTGATGATAAGTTAATTTACGATAACTACTTAACACGGCTTATGGCTTGCCCTCCCACCTGTGGTGCAGCTGCGACCATCGTTTGCAGTGAACAGTTTGCCCGTCAAAACGGCATAACATCCAAGGTAAAAATTATTGCGCAGGCAATGGCAACTGATACAGAGCTGTCGTGGCAAGACCCAATTTTTGCCGTCGGTAAGGGGATGAGCCAACAAGCGGCGCAGCGGGTTTATGATGATGCTGGTATCGACCCCAATGATATTGATGTGATAGAGCTACACGATTGCTTTACTCCAAATGAGGTGATCACTTACGAGGCATTAGGCTTATGTCCTGAAGGCGGCGCTGCTGAATTGATTGCTAATGGTGACAACACTTATGGCGGTAAATTTGTCATTGGGCCATCAGGTGGATTAATGTCGAAAGGGCACCCAATTGGTGCTACTGGGTTGGCACAATGTACAGAGCTAACATGGCACTTACGTGATCAAGCTGGCAACCGACAAGTCGATAATGCCACATTAGCGCTGCAACATAATGTAGGTTTAGGTGGCGCGGTGGTGGTAACTTTATATGGCGTTTAACTAACGGTTTGATTTCATGCTGCGCTACATTGTCGTTGATGTATGAAGGAAATATAGCGCAGCATGGTGGGCTGTTCGTTAACTGGCTTTTTTGCGACTAAAAGTACGTCTGTAAAAGGTCACCACACTGAATGATAAAATCAATGTGCCAATGAGTGACACCAAGGTAATCAACATTACATAGCTTGCTGGCATGTACAGTCCATCGTGTAGAGGTCGAACAAAACTGGCAATTTTAGCTGATAAAGGTCGGTCACTGTGTTTGATTACTGACTCAATCGTTCCTTGTTGATAATTCATGCTGATGCGATCAGCTTCTCTTAACCACACGCCCTGATGTTCATCGAATTGAATACTGTACACAAGGTCTTGTGGTTTATCTGTTTCTGCTTGCTGGTCTTTATTGGGCTTAGAGCGTGGTTTACTCACTGATACAAGCTCTGCGTCTGGCCAAATTTGTTGTGCGTTGCTTAGCTGGCTTAACCAATGACTTGGTTGGCTGACAGAATAAGGTAGTGTCTGTTCGCTGGTGGCATCTTGCTTAAGAACACCTGTCCATAAGCTGTTGTAAGTGATTAAAAATCCGCTGATACACAATATAAACAATGGTACTGAAATAAATAATCCCAGTTGAATGTGGCTTTTAAGTAAACTGCTTGAGCGGGTATTTTTAGGGATACTTTGTTTTAATCTAAATCCATTACGCACTCGCCACCACAGGTAAATGCCAATTAAGGTTACGATGCCCCCCGCAAGCGATGCCCATGCATTAATGTATTTACCACCATTGTCGATGAGAAAATTTCGATGCAACCAAAATACCGTGCTATATCCAGGTAAATCGAAAGAGGAGCTACTCGACAGTTCATTTAACTCTTTGTCCAATGCAATTGATTTACCACGAGTGCTAGCTTGAATATATGGCGTATGTTCTGTTGGAAAGCGAACAGTACTCATGTCGGGATAGCGCTCAAATACACTCGCAACAGTATCGGCTTTTTGTTCAAGTGTGATTGGAGAGTATGTTTGATCTTTACTGTCTAGGCGTTTGAGTAAATCAACGCTACCGAGATATACCCCAGTGGTAAGTACTATTAACATGGTGATGCTAATAAAAAAACCTACCCAGTTGTGAAACCATTTTAATGTCGAAACCATGTTCATTTTTGTTTGCTCAAATTATGCCATGCAGTATTGCAATAGAGTGTTAAACCTGCTGATTTTATTATTTTTTATAAACGTTAATACAAATCCACAAACTTGCGGTAATGATAATTAATCTCAATTATTTGTTCAATTAAAGAAGTGTAAAGATGGGGGGGATAAACCCATTTTATCGTCTAAATATCGTTTTGGCGTAAGTGCTTTATTCTGGGATTGTTATTAATTAGATCGTACTTCACCCTATTAGAGCTGTCGCTACGCATTTCTAGATGCCTCAATAATTGACAATCTAAATGTTCAAGTGGCTAGTTGAATTAGCATTAACGGCTGAGTTTAGTGATTATTTTATATTTTTTAAAACTCATACTATTTTGATAATAAACAATATTCTCTAATGTATATTTGAATAACAACAATCAATTTGAACAATCATTCAAAATAAACTTGAGCGAGCGTTCAAATTGATTTATAGTGGTCTCAATTCGAAACGCAACACTCCTAAATTTATTTATCTAGAAGAGAGAATATTATGACTGCATTTACTATTCACACTGTAGACACTGCACCAGAAGACAGCAAAGCAATGTTAGAAGGCGCTAAAAAGCAAATGGGTATGGTACCTAATTTATTTGGTGTGTTGGCAGAATCTCCAAGCACGTTGCAAGCTTACCAACAGTTACATCAGGCTTTTTTAGACACATCATTTAACCCTGAAGAGCTAACGGTTGTATGGCAAACCATTAACGTTGAACACAAATGTGGCTATTGTGTACCAGCACATACAGGTATTGCACATTCAATGAAAGTAGACCCAGCGTTAACTGAAGCATTACGTAATAAAGCGGCGATGCCAACTGCAAAATTACAAGCGTTACAAGATGCGACATTAAGTATCGTACGTAACCGCGGTAACATTTCTGAAGCAGAACTAGCAGCATTTTATGCCGCAGGTTATGGCCAACAGCAGGTGTTAGAAATCATTTTAGGCTTGTCACAAAAAGTGATCAGTAATTACACCAACCATGTAGCAAAAACACCAGTTGACGATGTATTCAAAAAGTTTGCTTGGTAATTCTTTACCAACATTGTTACCGACATTTTTATCGACATTTTTATTAAAGATTATCATCCACGATAAGTAGATGAATGTATGACTTCATAATACCAATGCCCGCGTTATCGCAAATGGCATTGGTATTTTTTTATCAGGTTTTAGTGAACAAAACGCACTTGAACAGATGAGGACCACCAAATGACAGCAAAGATTAAACTCGATATTATTTCAGATGTTGTGTGCCCTTGGTGCATCGTTGGTTATAAACACTTAGAAGCGGCGATAAATGAACTTGGGCTACAAGATCAAGTTGAGATTGAGTGGCAACCATTTGAACTTAACCCTAACATGCCTGCTGAAGGTGAAAACCTGCGTGAGCATTCAGCCAGAAAATACGGCACAACCCCAGAAGGTAGCGTTCGTGCACGGGCTAACATTGCCCAACAGGGGGCTGAACATGGCTTTATTTTTGACTATTTTGAACAGATGAAAATGGTTAACACTTTAGACGCTCATGTGCTGTTGGAATACGCTAAAGAAGTGGGTAAGCAAACTGAGCTTAAACTGCGTTTATTCAGTGCCTTTTTTACCGAACATAAAGATATTTCAAACCGTGAAGTGCTGACCGCTGAACTCATTGCGGTGGGTATTAATGCCGCTGAAGCCATAAGTTTACTTGATAACGCAGCAGTGGCTGAACAGGTTCGCGCCAAAGAAGCCCATTGGCAGCAACTTGGTATTTCGGGTGTGCCCACGGTCATTTTTAACCAATCGAGTGCATTAACTGGCGCGCATCCAGTTGAAGCGTATAAACAAGTTTTGGCTGATTTAGTCGCCCAGCGCTAATGCGCTAGGGCAACATCGTTTGAGTATTGTTATTCCGAGTTTAGGTTACTTATACCTGAGCCACGCTAATCACCTGTTTGGTTGATGCAGTAATAACCACTGGGATTGATTTTGAGGTTGGGGTGTAAGAGCCAATTCCGACGCTGTTGATTGACACCAGTGGATTCGTCTCTGGGTAATATGCGGCAATGTTACCGCGTGGAATATCGTAATAAACCACGCTAAAGCCACAGACTTTGCGGACGATATTATCGTTGGCAATAGACTGTATATCAACAAGTTGGTCTTCAAGAAGATTAAGTTGAACAGCATCTTGTTGGTTCATAAACAATACATTCCGCTTGCCTTTAATACCGCGGTACCGGTCGTCCATGCCATAAATAGTGGTGTTGTATTGGTCGTGAGATCGCAAACTTTGCAGTAAAAAAATAGCTTGTTGTTCGGCGGATGACGCAGTTGTTTGTGCGTTGCTTGAGCAATCTGCAATAACTGAATTTGGCAACTGACTAGGATTAAATTGAGCTAACTGGTTAGTGGTATTCCAAATAAGCTCAGCAGCGCTATTCCCCAGATAAAACCCGGCTGGTTGCTCGATACGTTGATTAAAGTCACTAAAGCCGTCGATGGTATTTTCGATAAGCTGACGAATTAGTGCATAGTCATCACGTAATGCCAGCCAATCTAGTTTATTTGCGGCATGGTTTGTTGAGTTGAGCTGAGTCGAGCCGGAATGGTTAAATGTTGCATGAGCCATTTGAGCGACAATATCAATTTCAGATAAACATTGTTCTGAGGCGGGTTCGGTCATACCTGTTGAAGCATGAACCATGCTAAAGGTATCTTCAACGGTGATTTTTTGAATGCCGCTTTGCTGCTTGTCTAATTCGGTACGGCCTAAACAAGGTAAAATTAAGGCGTCGTGTGTTACTTGTAAGTGGCTGCGATTAAGCTTAGTGCTGATTTGAACATTCAGTTCAGCATTGCGCATCGCTTGGTATGTAAAATCAGTATCGGGCGCCGCAGCCGCAAGATTTCCACCTAAACAAATTAGCACCTTACTCTGTTTACTGTGTAGGGCTTTAAGGGCTTCGACCACATTGTGGCCCGCTTGCCGCGGTAAGCTGGTAGACAAATGCTGTTCTAAGCGGGTAATAAAAGCGGCAGACGGCTTTTCATTAATGCCCATAGTGCGGTTGCCTTGCACATTACTGTGGCCGCGAACAGGGCATAATCCGGCGCCTTTTTTGCCTATTTGACCACATAGCAGATGCAGGTTAACGACTTCACGAATAATGTCGACCGAATGCTTATGTTGAGTTAAGCCCATTGCCCAGCAACTGATCACGGTTTTACTGTCACTGAACACGGTCGCAGCTTGAATAATCTCTGCTTTTGTCAGTCCAGATTGTTGTTCTATTTTATCCCAGCTAGTGTGTGTAACACTGTGTTGATAATCTTCAAAAAATGCACTGTGCTGCTGTATAAACTCATGGTCGATTTTATCTGGACGTTGTTCAATAATAAATTTAGCCATGCCTCGCGCAGCAGCCATATCGCCGCCTAATTTAGGGGTTAAATACAAATGGCTGATGGTAGTGGCTGCTGGTGTGAGCAATTCTATAGGACTTTGTGGACTGGCGAACTTTTCTAAGGCAACTTCTTTAAGATTATTGAAAGTGACAATTTTACCCCCTTTTTTGGCGGCCTTGCGCAGAGTATTCATCATTCTTGGGTGGTTGGTGCCAGGGTTTTGGCCAAACACAAAAATGGCTTCGGCGGCATCAAAATCTTCTAATACTACCGTGCCTTTGCCTATTCCAATGGCGTTAATTAATGCGACACCGCTAGCCTCGTGGCACATGTTAGAGCAATCGGGAAAGTTATTGGTTCCATAAAGCCGGCCAAACAGTTGGTAGAGGTAGGATGCTTCGTTACTGGCGCGTCCAGATGTGTAAAATTCAACTTGGTCAGGGCTACTTAAACTGTTGAGCTTGGTGGCGATAATCGAAAATGCCTCAGACCAGGTTACTGGTTCATAGTGATCTGTTATCGCATTAAAGCGCATTGGTTCGGTTAAACGCCCCTGATATTCTAACCAGTAGTCGGTCTGTTTTGTTAGTTGGCGTACCGAATGTTGAGCAAAAAAATCGCGACCAACGCCTTTGCCTGTTGATTCCCATGCCACTGCTTTAGCACCATTTTCGCAAAACTGAAATGCACCTTGTTTGTTATCGCCCCATGCACAACCTGGGCAATCGAAGCCATCAGTTTGATTAACACGGAGTAAGTTTTTAAGGTTTTGCTTAGTGTGTTGGCTGCGAAGTACATGAGTAAATGTGGCTTGCAGTGAAGGGAATCCGCCGGCTTTGGTTGGTTTTTGGTGATGACTAGACATGAATTTCTCCGATAGGGCACAGCGATAGACGGTTAACATTAAAATGACAGTCGTAACTGGAATAATAAATAGGCGCTGAAAACTTGGGTATGTGAATAATATTGAGGTTGTATTTTAGTGCCAGCTTGACCGCGAGTTGGCTTGGCGAAGCTAGACTAATAAGATTGTTAGCGCCAAACAGCACCGCTTTATGGATCAATTCACTGCTACAACGACTGGTGATTAATAAGGTATTACATGATGTTTTTCGAGCCGCGGTTGTTTGCCTTATTAACATGCCGATAAGTTTATCGAGTGCATTATGACGGCCAATGTCTTCACGACAGGCGATAATGTCGCCTTGGGCTGTTAACGCTAAAGCCGCATGTATCGCACCACTTTGTTGAGCTTTTATTTGGCTGTCGGCAATGCGTTGTTTTAAGGTTTGAAGGTTATTAATGTCAATGGGGCGAGTGACCGGAAGAATAGCTAATTGAGGCAGTGCATGTTCTATTGCTTCAACACCGCAGATGCCGCAACCTGTAGCACCCACGAGCCGACGTTTTTTACTGTTTAAGGCCGACAGACAACGATTGGCGATAGTCACTTCAACCATAAAGCCGCTATCTGATGGCGTTATTTGAATGTCATGTACGTCATGATCGTATTGGATAATGGCTTCGGAAAATAAAAAACCAATCGCAAAGTCTTCAATATCATCAGGAGTGACCATCATCACAGCATAGTTAATCCCGTTAATATTTATGGCGGCAGCTGCTTCCTCTACCAGATGTTCAATGGGTGGCAACCATTTGTATGAAGCATTCATGTGTATAGACTCAAAACCTGACGTGGATCACAGTTTAGGGGGCGCTAATACACAAAGCCAATCAAACAAATTTATGCGGTGATAGTTTTTATCTATTAATATGATGGAATTGATAGGCAGACTTTGAAGGGTGTATGAACCTGAGGCAGTTACATTATTTTTATGAATTAGCGCAGTTTAAGCATTTTGCTAAAGCAGCCAAAGCTTGCCATATTACCCAGCCGACTTTGTCTGCCAGTATAACCGCGTTAGAAAAAAGTTTTGGTACCGAGCTAGTGGTGCGCGGCAGTCAGTTTGTTGCGTTAACCGATGCTGGACAGATTGTATTGCGCTATGCAGAAAAAATGCTGTTAGATCAAGCTGCGCTAAAACAAGAGTTGAGTGTGTTTAGTGGGCCATTAATCGGCTCTTTGAGGATTGGCATTGTGCCGCAGTCGAGTGTCGATATTATGCCGATAATTAAAGCATTCAATGAGCTGCACCCTAATATTGCCGTGACGCTTTTAGTGACCACCAATGAAAAGCTAATTGAGCAACTGACTTTGCATCAAATTGATATCGGTCTAGGGTTTGATGAAAACCTTACTGAGGCGAATCGTCGCACGTTTCATTTTTATCCGCAGATTGATAATGATATGGCGGTATTATCAACCCAAGCCCTCGTTAATCAACTCGATAGTACTACGCTAAGAGATAACCGATTAACCCTTAATAATTTGCAACTTTTACCATTGGTGTTGTTAAGCCAAAATATGCAGTTTAGGCAATACATTGATAATGCGATGGCAGAAACGGATTTACGCTTTAATGTGGTGTTAGAAACCGATTCGTTATTTCATCTAGTCAGCGCGGTAAAACACAATATTGGCTACGCGATTGTCAGCAGCGGTATTGCAAAATCGGCTCAGCAGTTATTCAATCTACATTACCGACAACTGCAAGGTATTGAATCGGGTAATACGGTGTTTATTACCCGCAAATACAGTGTTTCACCTGCGATGCGCGAATTTGTGAGTCTGATTGAAATGGGGTAATTTTTGCAGGTGTTTTGCCGTTAAAGCATCATGCTAACAAACTCAGATAGAAACTCAGATAGGCGTGGATATTGTTAATATCGCATCATTTAACTTGGCTGGTGGCATCTTAACGGCAGCAAAGATAACACCTGTTAATGACAACGCTGCTTTTTGGGTGTCATAGCTGTCCTAAAATTACTGTCCTAAAATTGATGTCTTAAATGATTGCAACTTAACTTGGGTTTATGTTTGCTGCAAGCCTGTGAATGTTGATATAATAGCGGGCTAAAAATTTATCTATTTACAGACTTTTTTATCTCGCAATCACTGCCACATCGCCTGCAGGAATAACTATGATTAACCACTTTAGCGTACTGGGCGTCAGAGCCAATGCCAAAGAAGATGACATAAAAAAAGCCTATAAACGTTTATCGAACAAGTATCACCCTGACAAATTACTTGGGGCGTCTGACGATGAAAAACAACAAGCATCTGTTCAGCTCCAACGAGTCAAAAAAGCTTACGAAGTGTTGTCAGATAAAAAGCAGAGAAATGCTTTTATCAATGATTTTAACAACGTAATTGTTACCGATCCCACAGCCGCTATGCGCGAGTTGTGGGACGAATATTATTCCTGAGTATCCCATGGCTAAACATCTTAATATCTCACGCATTAATGAGCTAAAAAATAATGCCAATGACAATATAGAATCTTACAACGACCCTGATACGCCAAATGCACTGGCAAAGTTTACTAGCCAAATCAGAGAGATATTGTTGGCCGATCCTGGGATGCTAGATTCAGTCCCTGAATATTTACCTGTCGCGCTTTATGAAAGAGTTAAGTTCTCGCCTGAGTCAAAGCGCCAATGGGCGCATTGGATTAGCTTAAATATTCACCCAAGCTGGGATGAATTTAAAACGACGATTGCGTTTAACAACGCCGATCTTCCTCTGGCGCTTGCTGTACGTAAATATAACGAAGATTTGCTTATCGAAAGTTGTGCCGTGGTGTATTTATTAGAAACTCAGGGAGATACAGCGCCCAAGCCTGAGGAAGATGATTCTGATGGTCTTCATGAGCATGAACGTGATGAAAACGATGATGACGACACGGACTATGATAGCGATGAAGAAGGTTATTATGACCAATATGATGAGGATATCGAATGAACAGTCTCATTGAAATAACAGCCGCTGAAATACAAGAGCTGGCTAATGTTGAGCCTAAACAGGCCAGCAAGAGATTTGAATTGATTGCGACATCAATGTCAGATGATCATTTGGTTGAAGTTATCGAGAAAATGGATATCGTCACGCTGACACAAATTAATAGTCAGCATGATATTTCGTGCCCATCTATTATGTCTGAGTTAATGACTCCAGAACAGATCCGCGACATTGTCTGCCAGCAGCCGCTTTATTGGGAAGAAAAAATCAAAAGTAATGCCGAAGAGTTAATGCAGCATACTTTTGATTTTATGACTTATCTTATTCGAATCCAAGACAATGAAGAGAAACAAACCGCAATTTTAGAGTGTTTGGCTGAAGATCCTGCTGCGCTGTTTTATCTATCTATTCCGTTTATCGAGCTTATTTTAGGCGGTAGCAGCGGTGATGACGATGAGATAAATGACACTTTTGATGATGAAGCGGATGAAGAAACCGTGGGTTACTCAGATTGGCAAGCCGATGAAGAGGCACACAGTCTTAGCATTGATGACCCTCGTAGTTTATTAGCATTGATCCGCGATCGAGCGCCTAATGTTGAAAAGGCGATTAAGAACATGCTGCGTAACACCGGCTCTGACTGGCAGCTAATTATCAGCCAGTTTGCCAGCGAGTTAGTGATACAGGCGAAAGAAAAGAACCAGGTCACCGACGAGTATGCTGAAGTTGATGATATGTTTAGCTTTCTTGATTAAGGGTTCTGCAAATGCAATTGGTATTACGTGACGAAAATCAGGGTCCCTATCTGAGTCGGGTGTTGGCTTATGGCCGAACCGAAGAATTGCTCAGTAATGAGCAATTGGGACAGATCAAAGCGAAAGCCATTTTGATGAGCCTTAAGTTCGCTGATAAGTTTTATAACAAGTATAAAATGCATTTGCTTGAAGAAGCCGCGCAAGATGTCATTGGCATTGTTAGCATTGGCTTAATGGCATTATCGGACCAAAGTCAGGCTAATGCTATACGGTTGCTACTGACTGATGACGGCGTAGTTAAGTCGTTCCAGAAAGGCTGGGGGATGCTAACTAAAGTTAGTCAACACAGACTTCATGGCAAATCTGTTTATGGTGACGTGGATAAAGTGTTGCTTGATCAAGTCTCGAGTCCACCTGATTGTGACGAATGGCAAGGCTGGGCTTACTACCAAGAAGCATTAGCTGAGCATAATCGCCAGCAATCAATTAATGCCTTACTGGCACAGTTCTACATTGTCGGCACTTTTGATCCAATGGATTATATTAATCTAGAAAGTACTCTGGCAGAAGCCGTGTTATATCGGATATTTTTTGACGGTAAAAAAGTCCGTCAAGATCTTAAACGACGCATGGCTCGTATAGAACTTAAAGATGAATGGTTTAACCTCGAGTTTATCGAGCAACAAACTAAGGCTGCTTTAGCTGAGTTACCTAACGAGCTTGCTGATGCAATTCGTTTAGATTTAGGTAAGCATTTTAATGCTGCATTGTTACGGACGCTGCATTTCTCTCGTAGCTATCAAGAGTTGGCCATTCAAAATGCCTCTCCTGAACGATTGGAGCGTCTGGAATACAAAGAAGGCTTAATTGGTCTACTTGGTTGGCCAATTTATATCGACTTGTAGTTTAGCTTTAGGAAGCTTGCAAGTGAGCAAGCTTCCTACATTCACTGATTATGTCTGCCATTATTTACTTCCGGATTACGCATCACTATAAAACCTCTCATTACCGTTATGTTGTACATCATTTATACTCAGCATTGAGTTAACAACGTTTTAATCTTATCAATAAATTATTCTAAGTCACTGTTTTAAAAAGCTTACTTAGAGGTTTTTTGTTGCAACGCTTTTCTTTCAAATTACACTTGTTGCAAATACGGCTGCTTCCCTATTCAACACTGACTTAATGGTTAACTTATTCATATAGCACAATATATGTAGGTTGCATCTTCTGCTCTCAGATCGATACAGAGGTGTGGATAGTGTGGTGTCAATGGTATTAATGTTCACTGAAGAATTGTCTCGCTAATTGATTATCAAATAATTTTTGATAATGTTTAGCTTTTGTGGTGGTTCATTGGCAGTCATAATCCCAGTAATATAAGGCTTTGCTGATAAAGATCGTTAAAGTCGGCTATATTCTAAAAGGGTGTTGTATGAATATTCGCTTTGATCACTTGTCATTAAGTGCTAGAAATCCGCAAAAAATGAGCGATTTTCTCGTGGCGTTATTAGATTTAACCGTTGGTACTCGACCTAATCTTGAGTTTTCTGGTTATTTTTTATTTGCCGGTGACAAAGATGTGATACATATTTTTGCTAATCAGCAGCCAGATATGAGCAATCAACTGTCGCAAAATGAGCAGCCGCAAAATATTGTTCATCATGTGAGTTTTTTCAGTGATGACTATCAAGATGTAATGGCAAGAATTACCAAACTGGGCCTGCGCTATTCTATTAATGAAGTGCCGGGATCATTGATTAAACAAATTTTTGTTCGCGGCCCTGAAGGCCTCATTATTGAGATCCAAGCGTTGCCGAATGACTAATATGGTTTGTAGTTGTGTATGGTATTGGTTTTGTGTCATATTTTACCATTAAGTTAAGTCGTTTTTACGTCGTTGAGAGAGTGATGGTCGACAGTAATTGTTGATAATGATATTGGCTAACTAATTGATGGAGTTTATTTTACATCTGCTTTTCTGTTAGTTGTTAACGCGCTAATCGTTCTTTGGGCCGAGTCTGCTGCCTATTCCACCTTTTGTTTAATTGCTCCTAGGATCCAATATGCTGAGTAGCTTACGTGCTTATCGTTCGTCCATTATTTTACTGAGTGCCTTACTGCTGGGCGGATTGTTTGGCGGGTTATTTCCTGAGTGGGCTATCAAGCTTAAACCTATTGGGCAAATTTTCCTCAATCTATTATTTATGATCATCGTGCCTTTGGTTGCTGTGAGTGTGATGTCATCTATTGCTCACATGACCGATTTAAAGAAATTAGGCGCGATACTTGTGTCTATTATGGCAGTGTCGATTGTCATGGCGATTATTCCGTCAGTGGGCGTGGTGTTGTTGGCGTTAGCATATGATCCCGCGCAAGGGGTGACATTAGACTTAGCCAATACCGTAGATGCAGCCTCTGGCAGCATGGACTTTGTCAGCTTACTCACAACTAACGATTTTGTCGGGCTACTCTCTAAATCAAACATATTAGCGTTGATTATTATGTCGGTGATCGGCGGTGTGGCCATTGGTCAATCTGGTGAAGATGGCCAGAGAGTGGGGCGCATGCTAGACAGTTTAAATACTGTGATCATGAAAGTGATTTCGATATTAATGTATGTGGCTCCAATTGGACTTGGTGCTTATTTTGCCGCGACTATGGCAAGTCAAGATACTGAATTAATGGGGACGTTTGCGCGAGCTGTAGGGCTGTTTTTTGTGGCGATGGCTATTTACCTAACGTTAGGTTCGACCTTATATGCGTGGATTGGCGGTGGTGCACAAGGTGTGAAACGTTTTTGGCAACATATGCTCGAACCAGCTGTGACGGCATTAGGCACTAGCTCGTCGTTAGCGACATTGCCTGTGACTATTCGTAGTGCTGCTAAAATGGGCCTAAATGAGCAAATTGCAGAGATTAGCTTGCCGTTGCTAGTCAATCTCAATAAAGGTGGTGCAGCCGCTATTACCGCGCTAAAAATCGTGTTTATTTATTCGTTATTAGGGCTCGATTTTACGACCGATGTATTTATGCTGACGATTTTGATTTCGGTATTATCTGCGTTTGTGATTGGCGGAGTACCGGGCGGAGCATTTTTAGGTGAAATCTTTATTGTGACTACATTAGGTTTACCGATGGAAGTGATCCCCATTTTAGTCGTCATTGGGGCCATTACCGATGCAGCTTCAACGGTGGTTAATGTGGTGCATGATTTAACGGCAACGCAAATTATTGAACGCATCAATGGTAAAAATTATATTGTGGCTACGCCAACGAGCCGCTTACAAGAGTAAGCTTCAATATTCTGTTAATTAATGTTTATCCGATCAAGCTGCTGCTACACAGTTTCGCCCGCCAGACTTTGCCGAATATAAGGCTTTGTCTGCGCGGTCAAGTAAGCTGTGGGCTGAATCTTCTAGCCTGTACTGAGCTACACCTAAGCTGATTGTTAGCTCCATTCCTTTAATATTTTGCATGGCAATATATAGCCTTAACCTTTCGGTTAACTCAATCGCATCAGCTAATGTCGTGTTGGGTAACACCACCACAAATTCTTCGCCGCCCCAGCGTGCTAATAAGTCGTCGTTACGCATTTGGTTTTGCAATAACTGCGCGAGTTGGCATAGCACTTTGTCTCCGATTAAATGGCCGTGATTATCATTAATTTGCTTAAAATGATCGATGTCGATAATCGCCACCGAAATAGGGTATTGAGTGACAGCTTGTTTACTGAGTAAATCTTGAGTGGTTTGATGGTTTGTCAGTGGGTGGTCATCGGCATAAGGCTGGAAAATAATCGGGGCTTCGTCTGTTTGTTTTATCGCGTTAGTAGTCTCTGTTGTCATAGAGGTATTAGCTGCTGGTGTGGTCAGCAGTGTATCAAGCGCAAAATCGAGTTTTTCACGGTTATATAGTCCGGTGAGTTTATCGGTTTCAGCCATTTTTTGAATTTCTAAATTACGTAATGCCAGTTTTTTATAAGCGGAAAAACGGGTTTTTTCGTAAAACCTAAACAGTAAAATTTGCGCAATACACACTTCAATAACGTTGAATAATGAACCTTTGCTAAACGTCACAGGTTGAGGATTCTGCGTTTGCAGGTAAACGAGAAAAGCACACACACTAAAGCAGATACATGAAATAAATGTGCCCCAGGTTCGTCCGATAAGAAAAAATGAAAAAGGCGGAATAAGAGTCGCCCAAAACAGTGAATGAGAATATCCCTTGGTCGATATCACAAATAACATAATCAAACTGGCTACCATGAGAGTAACAGCCCATGCGGTTATCTTTACATGTCCCGTACTGCGAAATCGATAGTAAATGCCCAATGAAATAATTAAGCCTGAACCGTCGAGTAAGGCATATTGATAACCTTCAAAATAGAACAAGTTGATCAGAGTCAGAATGATAAAGTAACTCGTGGTAATGAGTAACGAATGCTCGATTAAACGGATACGCCAATAATCAGGGTGATCAGGCGGATACTGAGAGAATTGTTTGTACCAATATTTAATCATAAGCATTTTCCGAAGTGACATTAAGTGAACGTTAATCTTTGTAACTTGATCACCGTATCATTCAATCCTTGAAAAGTGATACTTCAGCATAGGTAAAATATTAAAAAATAACCGTCTATTTAGACGGTTATTTTAAGGTATAGGTATGACAGGAAGATTATTATTTATAGTTTTGTTTCAATTAGCTTCAGAATGTCAAAACAGGCGCCCATGGTATGATAATCAGTGTTGCCGAATGGACTTTTTAGGTTATCTATCTTTTGGTTGTCTTGAGTTAACATGCTAAACCCTGCACCGGATCGATGAGCGACCAAGTGTTGCTACGTGCAATGCCAAATTTTGTCAAATGGGTATTTAACAGTGGCTTTTAAACTGTGGTTTTCAAACTTTGGTTATTTAACTGAAAGTACCTAGCGAAGAGTATTTGACTGGAAGCATTGAGCTAGCAGTATTGAATTAGACGTTTTGCGCTATAAGTATTGAGGTAAGAGTACCAAAGTCGCTTGTTGTGAATAATCAGCTTCATAATTGATTGTTATTATTTGCACTCAAGTTGTCATTACAAGCACTGATATGCCGCCCTACAAGTGATTTTAACTTATACGCCAAACTTGAAGCATATAGTTTGGCAACGTATCATGCGCTTTTTATTGCGATGAGCCCTTCCATAATGCGCCACTTAACCACTCGTTATCATTCCGACACCCCAGCAGATTTTGTTGCCGCGAATCACCAAACGATGCTAACGCGGCTTGCTGCTCGTGCCATTGTGATGCGTAATAATCAAATATTAATGCTTTACACCCAACGTTATCATGACTATTCATTGCCTGGTGGTGGCGTTGATGTAGGTGAGGAGATAGAGCAAGGGCTGATCCGTGAGTTACAAGAAGAAACTGGCGCTCAACAAATTCGCAATATTAATCCATTCGGCTTATATGAAGAATATCGCCCTTGGCAACGAGATGGTTATACATCGGTTAATATGCTGTCTTATTGTTTCACTTGTGATATTGACAGCCAGCTGGGGGAAACCCAATTTGAAGCTCACGAAATTAATAACGGCATGATACCAGTATGGATTGATATCGATGAGGCTATTGGGCATAACCTTGACACTATCGCCAACAGCAGCAAAAAAGGCTTATCGATTGAACGAGAAACCTTTTTGCTGAAATTGATTAAACAAGAGTTACCGAGCTAGCCTTAAGCCATTGTGGCTTAGCAAAGTAGCATATGGCTTATCACATAGCCAAGTGGATGGTATTAACATAAGCTAAGGTCTGCAGCCCCCTCACAGCTCCGTTAGCCTATAGACAATTCTTTGGCTCTTGTCGTTGCGCACGCCATTGCGCTGGCAACTAGCTCATCAAGATCACCATCCTGAAATGCCAATATTGCCTGTTCCGTCGTGCCTTTAGGTGAGGTCACCTGGTGACGTAAACTTGCCAAATTATGCTGACTGTTCATCGCCATTGATATAGCTCCCATGGCACTCTGCAGCACAGCTTTAGCGGCTATTTCTGGCGGCAATCCTTGTTCAATTGCAGCTTTTTCCATGGCTTCTAAAAATAAGAATAAATACGCCGGTGAGCTACCCGCAGCCGCCACGATGGTCGACATTTGGCTTTCTTCTTTTAACCATACGGTTTCACCTACAGCGCGCATGAGTCTTTCTGCTAGCGCAATGTCATTAGCGTGAGTGTCTGGGCCTGCATATAAACCTGTTAATCCTTCACCAATGGCGGTCGGTAAGTTTGGCATGGCGCAAATGACTTTAGGCGAAAAATGCAGTTTTTGGCGGAGTGTTGCATGTTTGACACCCGCGGCAATCGAGATAACGAGTTTACGGTTATCGTACTGCATAACTTCACTCAACTGCTCACACACTACAGGTACTACAAAAGGCTTAACGGCAACAATGATGACATCAGCAAACGCAACGGCAGCGGTGTTGTCTTGATGTACTTTAACATTGAATTTATCGATCAAGTCGTGTCGGGTGGTTTGGCTGGGGGCGCACACTAGAATATTGGCACTGTTATGACCTTGTTTAAGTAGGCCGCTGATTATGGCTCTTGCCATGTTGCCACCACCGATAAAGGCGATACAGGTATTGGGATCTAATGATTCATGTTGAGAGATGACAACCTCCGAAAATGTCGCTAAAAAAGAAAAGGCCACGCTTTCGCTTGGCCTTTGAATTGTGGTACCTGTTTAATTATGCGCGAACTTGACCTACACCGCTGACTAAGTATTTCTCAGTGGTAAGTGACTCAAGGCCCATAGGTCCGTAGGCATGTAATTTGCTCGTGGCAATACCAATTTCAGCACCTAAACCGAGCTCGCTACCATCAGAAAAACGAGACGATGCATTAACCATTACTACCGAGGCATCCACGGTACGTTGAAAACGCGTAGCCGTTAATTCATTTTGGGTACAAATCACTTCAGTATGATGGCTACCAAAGCGGCGAATATGATTGATCGCATGGTCAAAATCAGTGACTTGGCGAATGGCTATTTCTAAATCCAAATATTCTTGGCCGAAATCATCATCGCTAATAACGTTAGCATGCTCAAAGTATTGCTGGGCATTTTTGCTGACATTAATACGCACTTTATGTGCAGCAAGTTGGGCTGCCACTTTAGGTAAAAATTCTGCTGCTACATCTTGATGTACCAGTAATCCCTCTAGAGCATTACATACTCCAGTGCGTTGGGTTTTACCATTGAGCAATAAAGACATCGCAATATCGAGATCGGCATCTTTATCAACATACAAATGACAAACACCTTTAAAGTGTTGAATAACAGGAATTTTACTATTATCCGTAACAAAATTGATTAAGCCTTCGCCACCACGTGGAATAATGACATCAATAAAGTCACGTTGCTGCATAAGCTCTAGTAGTAAGGCGCGATCTGGATCGGGTATCACGGTTATCAGTGCTGGTGGTAACTGATATGCTTGCAATACATTTTGTAAAATAGAAGCAATGATTTTACTTGAATGTAGTGCTTCTTTACCGCCACGCAATATCACTGCATTACCTGATTTAAAGCACAATGCACCCGCATCAGCGGTAACATTAGGGCGTGCTTCATAAATCATACAAACAACGCCTAAAGGTACGCGCATTTTTTGAATGTTTAGACCATTTGGTCGCTCACATATTTCACGTACCATGCCGACCGGATCGGGTAATGATGCAACGGTTTCGATACCCGCGGCCATTGATTCAATACGTTCAGGTGTCAGTGTTAGTCGGTCTATCATTGCCGCGCCTAAATCCGCTTTTTCGGCATGGTCAAGATCCAATAAATTCGCTTTAATAATATCGTCGCTGTGTGCTCTAAGTGCACGGGCCATATCAACTAAAATGGTATTTTTAACTTTTTCATCTAATAGGGCTAGAGTTTGTGCCGCTGTGGCTGCTGCTTGTGATAAATCTTTAATTAAACTCATAGTTGCTCCAAAATGGCGATGTTTTTGTCAGAGATCAGTGGGCCCGTTTTTTGCTGGGCATTGTTGGCAAATTCACGATCTTCCTGGTCTGCAATAAAATGTAATAAACAACTACTGTAGTTTGATTTGGCTTTAGCCAATTTAGTACCATCGCCTTTGCGCACTAGAACAGTATCACCGACGGAAAAGTTGCCTCTTACGGCCACTACATCGTCTGTGGTTAGTTGAGTATCATGTTCTTCAAGGTCAGCGCTAAAGTCATTTTCGACAATTAACTCACCTTGAATTTGTGAGGTATGCATCATCCAATGCAAGTGTTCTTGCATCGGTACATCATACGGGGTGAATAAAGTGCCTGGATTTTGGCCCTTTAAAAGTTGATTGAATGTGTCCGCGTCAAAACCATCCACAATCATGGTTTCAATTCCGTGTGAAATCGCTTTCTCAGCGGCTTCAATCTTGGTTAACATGCCACCAGTACCTACGCTGCTCGTAGCACCGCCAGCCATAGCATAAATCTCAGCATTGATTTCACTGACTTGCTTAATTAGCGTGGCATCTTCATGTAAATTAGGGTTTTTAGTATAAAGCCCTTTTACGTCAGAGCAGATAATTAACGCATCTGCATCCGCTGCTGCGGCGACCATAGCTGATAAATTGTCATTATCACCCACACGTAACTTGGCTGCGGTAACAGCATCGTTTTCGTTGATAATGGGAAGTAAGCCATTGTCTAACAGGGTAAAAATAGTATTTTTAATGCTGATATAACGGTCGCGATCGCGTAAATCACCATGGGTAAGTAATAACTGCGCCGAAGGGAAATCAAATAACTTATCCCAAGTGGCCATCATATCGGCCTGGCCTGCTGCTGCCATGGCTTTTTTAAGCGAAATGCTTGGTTCTGCCGTATCAGGGAATCGATGTCTACCAGCGGCAACTGAACCTGAAGATACCAATACAACTTGGCATCCTTGAGCGCGACAGGTAGCAATAAACTGTGCAATACCTAATAAATAATGGCTGCTACAACCTTGTTGATGGGGCGCAATTAATGCGCTTCCCACTTTAACGACAATCCGTTTCCAATGTGAAGTTGACATAGTATTGTTCTCCATTACTGTTGCTCGGTTAAAACACGATTCGCTTCATGGAAGGTATCAACTGTTTTATTACAAGGATCCGAGTCAAGAGCACTGGCAATCCAAATCACTACACTACTAACAATAAAGCCTGGGATCATTTCATAAACCACGCTGGTTAATGCTTTTCCGTCGGCAAGCACAGGAGCATATATCCAAAAGAGGACGGTAGCAGCACCTGAAACAATACCAGCTACAGCGGCTTTATGAGTGAGATTTTGTTTGTATAAACTAAACAATACCAGTGGACCAAAGGCCGCGCCAAATCCTGCCCAAGCATTACTCACTAACGATAAAATACTGTTAGAGCGATCCAGTGCTAGTAAACTTGCCACAATGGCAACTCCAGCAACACCATAACGGCCCATTTTAACCATTTCTTTATCCGTTGATTCTTTCTTTGAAATCACCCGATAGATATCTTCAGTTAGCGAGCTTGACGATACTAATAACTGTGAAGATATGGTGCTCATAATCGCGGCTAAAATAGCTGCAAGCAAGAAACCACTGATTAAAGGATTAAACAGTAATTCTGAAAATATAATAAAGATGGTTTCAGGATCACTGACTTTCATGTCAAATTTGTTGGCATAGGCAATACCGACTAGACCTGTAGCCAGCGCACCAACGATAGTGACTGTCATCCAGCTCATGCCAATTCTTCGTGCGGTTTTGATATCCGAGACTGAGCGGATAGCCATAAATCGTACAATAATATGTGGTTGGCCAAAATAACCTAATCCCCAAGAAAGACTGGAAATTAACCCGAGCATAGTGACATTTTGCATCGCATCAGAAAAATGCGGAATAGACTCATAAGCAAAGCCCATCATTTTGTCTGCGCTACTAAACTCTTGATACGCAACCACGGGTACTAAAACTAAGGCAATAAACATAATACAGCCTTGTACAAAGTCCGTCAGACTTACGGCTAAGAAGCCACCGAGTAGGGTATAAGACACTACTACAGCAAGGGTGACGATTAACCCTAGTTCATAACTTAAATCAAATGCTGATACAAATAACTTTCCACCAGCGACAAGCCCAGCTGATGTATATAAGGTAAAGAAGATAACGATGATAACTGCTGCGATAATACGCACATGACCGTTAGGTGCATGGAAGCGCTTAGCAAAAAACTCAGGAATGGTCAGGGAGTTATCTGCAACTTCGGTATAGACCCTTAATTTAGGTGCTACAACAAGGTAATTAACCAATGCACCAATTAATAGACCTAATGCAATGTAGATGGTTTCAAAGCCAACCAAGAACATAGCCCCAGGTAAGCCCATTAGCATCCAGCCACTCATATCGGAGGCACCTGCTGACAGCGCGGTAACTTGTGGGCTGACTTTACGGCCACCCAAAATGTAACCCGATACATCGCTTGTTGATTGTTTATACGCGAACAATCCAATGCCTAGCATTACCAGGAAATATATTGCTAATGAGACATAGGTTAAGTAATGCATGAATTATTTTCCTCCTAACGCTTTGTGATTTTGAATCCCGCTAGGTTTCAACATAACAAAGAGATAGGTGCTTAGAAGGGCACATAAACAAAATAATTGTGAAGCCTCTTTCAGCTTTAGTGTAGCGGTATTCAACATAGTGGTAATGAGATTTTCTTCGTTTGACGTGTCCGTTGACATAATGTCCTCCTGGGTGCGGGCTAATCGGCTTATTGTTAATTTATTTTTCATTCAACAATAAAAAACCACCAAACTAGTTAGTGGTCTAACTATATTAACATCATTTTAGGTAAAATTTCCAATCCAATCTCAGTTAAGTCAGTAATAAATGTTTTTTTAACAACTATTTAACGTCATATCGATATATAGCCAGCGACAATAATTATGTCGATACCACGCTGGCTACTTGGGTTGTGATAATAATTTCCTTATGTGTAGCTCATCTTTTAAATTTTTGATGGGGCTAAGTTAAGTTGCTGTATTAAATGTTTTATATATTGATTGTGTAGTGTGTGCTTCATAGGTTTAGCAGGATATTAGCTTGATATAGATGCTATAGAGTGCGTATTGTGCAGTGTAAACGTTACCAATATGGTGTTATTCGTAAGAGGACATGACACATTATTTTGCTATTAATAAGGTGTTTTTACGCAAGTGATTACAGTTCAAATGATTTGAATTCAAATGGTTTTAGCTCAAGTAACTATGCCGGAAATATTTGATCTTACCGGGTGACATGTGATGAATGACCGCTTCATTTTCAAACATTAGTAAGGCGACTGTTTCAAAATACTCATACTTCACGGCATGGATATGGTGGAATATCTATTGGCGACTTCAGTAGCAATAGTGGGTTAAGTTAGTGTGCTAGTTTAGTGATAACATTTCTGTGAGATTGGACCTTACTGGCTTATGTTAATGTTGTCCTCCCCCTGATATTAGTGGGAAACTGGGCTTCAAACCGCGATTTAATACAATGTTATTGCATTTAAATAGACGTTCGGTCTAATATTGGCCTATGAACAATTTAAGCTTAGATATAATGACGAGTCCACATACTAGTTCAAACCCTAAACCGCGCAGAGGTAGACCACCTAAAGTATCGCGAGATAATCCTGATACTCGGGCTGAGCTTATTCGTAGTGGTCTTGAACAATTGACAGAGCAAGGTTTTGCCTCATCGGGTATAGAACCTATTTTGAAAAAGGTTGGCGTACCGAAAGGCTCTTTTTATCATTATTTTGCGTGTAAAGAAGCCTTTGGCCAAGCGGTATTGCAGAACTATGCTGAATACTTTTTACATAAACTTGAGATCCATTTGCTCGATGAAGCTTATTTGCCGTTAACGCGAATTAGACACTTTGTTGAAGATGCTAAAGCAGGAATGATTCGATACCAATTTAAACGTGGTTGTTTAGTGGGTAATTTGGGGCAAGAAGTGGGCGTTTTACCAGAGAGCTTTAGACCGTTAATTATCGAGATTTTTTTGAGTTGGCAAGCTTGTTTAGCTCGCTGCCTCAAGGCCGCACAATCACTTGGACAAATCGCTGAAACAGCAGATTGTGATGCCCTAGCGGAAAGTTTTTGGGTTGGCTGGGAAGGGGCGGTAAGCCGCGCAAAGTTAGTTCAAGATGAACGACCGCTTGATAACTACTATGATCATTTTATGGCAGCGTTACCAAAGTAAAATTTTTTAATCATTAATAGACGATCAGTCTAAATTAGGAGTGCAGAATGTTTAATGGCATGTTGATCGAGAAAGATGACCAAGGTTACCGCACCACAGTGAAAAGCATTGATGAAAGCGTGCTACCTGAAGGTGATGTGACGGTAAATGTGCTTTATAGCACCCTCAATTATAAAGATGCGCTCGCGATTACCGGTAAAGCGCCGGTAGTGAGATCATTCCCTATGGTGCCAGGCATTGATTTAGTAGGCATTGTCGAACATAGCGATAGCGACAAATTCGTTACGGGTGATACGGTATTATTAAATGGTTTTGGAGTAGGCGAAACCCATTGTGGTGGCTTGGCCACTAAAGCCCGTTTAAAAAGTGAATGGCTTATTCCACTGCCAAAGGCATTTTCACCGCAACAAGCAATGGCGATAGGCACAGCAGGCTATACCGCAATGTTATGTGTGATAGCTCTTGAGAAAAATGGCGTAACGCCAGATAAAGGTGAGGTGCTTGTCACTGGTGCTAATGGCGGAGTAGGCAGTTTTGCTATCGCTATTTTAGCTAAGTTGGGCTATCACGTCGTCGCTTCGACTGGCCGAATGGATGAAAGTGACTACCTAAGAAAATTAGGTGCTAAAGACATTATCGATCGCACAACTTTGTCAGAAGCGGGTCGTCCATTAGCAAAAGAGCGTTGGGCTGGTGCTGTTGATTCTGTCGGCAGCCATACTTTAGCCAATGTGTGTGCCAGTACCAAGTATGGTGGAACGGTTGCCGCTTGTGGTTTGGCACAGGGAATGGATTTTCCTGCCAGCGTAGCGCCGTTTATTTTACGTTGTGTGACCCTAGCGGGTGTTGACAGTGTAATGCGACCTTTAGCTGACCGTATTGAGGCATGGCAACGTTTAGGTGATATCCTGGATGTTGGTGTTTTCGATGACATTGTTCACGAGATCAGCTTGACTGAAGCGATTGATGTGGCAAGTGATTTGTTAGCAGGTAAGGTTCGTGGCCGTGTGGTTGTTGATGTAAATCGTTAATCGAATGATTTTAATAGAAGGTATTTATCTAAATACTTTGTCGGTCTGTGCATAGCAGGCCGATTAATTTCTAGCACTATTGGCTGTGCCATCTAGTACTTTATAACAGTAAGCCGTCTCGATAATCTCCTGCCACAGCAAGGTTTATGAATGCCTTTATTCGAAGATTTAATGCAGAAGTAAGATATTCAGAATACTATTTTTACATCACTATTTTCAGTTGTGTTATTACTCTGCGGCAAGTGTTGATGATCTGACATAACGGTCAATAAAATTTTGTGTCGGCATAGGTTTGGCAAATAAATAGCCTTGTAAGTAATCGCATGAAAGTTGTTGAAGTAACTGATGCTGCCCTATGGTTTCAACGCCCTCAGCGACCACTTTAACCTTTAAATGATGTGCCATGGTGATAATGGCTCGCACCAACGCAATACTATTTTCATTGCTTTCCATATGCTTAATAAATGATCGGTCAATTTTTAAAATATCAATATCGAGCCGCTGCAAATAGGCTAATGATGAATATCCGACCCCAAAATCATCAATGGCGATATCAATACCGTAATTGTTGAGTCGCAGCATTTGTTGTTGAATGGGTGAGTCTGGGTCCATCAAGGTATTTTCTGTCACTTCAATAATCATGGTATCGCGAGGTAAATTGAATTTATTGCACGATAATATCCATTCATCGACCCACAAACCCTCATGATCAATTTGTAGCGGTGAGGTATTAACGCTCACTTGCATTTTGTTGCCCGACAACTGATAAAAATGAGCGGCATCTTCAATCGCTTGATTTCTTACCCAGTTACCAATTTCTTCTATTAAACCATTTTGTTCGGCCACCGGAATAAATTCATTGGGTCCAATAAGGCCGCGTTGTGGATGATCCCAACGGATGAGCGCTTCTGCCTTAGTAACTGTAACGCCGCATTGATCAAAAATAGGTTGATAAAACAACACAAATTGACCGAGTTTGAGTGCGATGCGGATTTCTTCGATAAGGCGACGTTTTTCAATGGCTTGTTCTTCAATAGCATGAGAGAAAAACTCATATCGATTGCGGCCTTTGCTTTTAGATAAGTACATGGCTTGGTCGGCATGTTTAACTAACGCTTCAACATTTTGGCCATCAGCAGGATAAAACGTGAGTCCGATGCTACCCGTCACGTTAACTTGTACCTCTTCAATGCTAATGCATTGCATCAGGCTACTTTTCACTTTTTCAGCAATTGAGGCAGCGTGTTCTAAGTCACTCACATCTTCAATAATTAAAGTGAATTCGTCTCCGCCGAGTCGCGCAACCGTATCATGATCTCGAACGCACCCGCGTAAACGTTTAGCAACTTGATGCAGCAACCTATCCCCATATTCATGGCCTAAGGAATCGTTGATCTCTTTGAAACCATCAAGATCGATAAAAATTAACGCAAAAACCATGTGGTCAGTATCAATGAGCGATTGAAGTTTTTCATAGAAATAACGTCGATTAGGTAACAGAGTTAATCCATCTTGATAGGCATATTCGTGTAACTGGCTATTGGCATTTTCAAGTTCTCCAGTACGTAGTTTTACTTCAGTTTCAAGGGAACTCTCACGCTGTTCAATATTATCTAACATGCTATTAAAACATGTGGTTAATTGGCCAATTTCATCTTCAGACTGAATTTGAGCACGTAAACTGTAATCTTGTGATTCGGTTATTTTTTGCGAAATTTTAGCGAGGTATAACATCGGACTTAAAAATTTACGACGTAAAAATAATGATAGAAAAAAGCTGGCACAAAGGGATGATAAGAGTAATAGCACAATAAATTGGCCGTAAAACGAAATCCTATCAGTAATAATGCTGTCATCTACCGATATGTGTAAATCACCATAGTTTTGGTTGTCGAGTGTTAATGGTGTTATTACTTGGGTGATGTCATTGAGGTCGTCATCAGTCAGAGTCATAGAAGGGCGCTTTGATAATGCTTGAGCTAAAACTGCGCCTTCAACATTAGTGACACTGACTGACAATACATCTGATCTTAACAAAATAGGATTAATCAGTTCTTGAATAGCATCTTGATCATCAAACAATAAGGCTGCGGTGATATTAGGTGACAGCATTTGCGATAAGCTGTGTAAACTTTCAACTTGTTCTCTTTTAGCGGAAGATAGCTCGAAGGCGCTAAATATTGATGTCACTGTCAGTGTAGAAATTAGGGCAACGCTCATTAAAATGAACTGCAATTTTTTACTGATAGTATTGAGTGCGAAAAATTGTTTCATAGCATTAATTGTTCACTACTCGACCTAGGCGCAATACTTTTGAACTCATCGTGATACCAGACAATTTTAACTTGTCGGGTGAGACTTCAAAACGAATTTTACCACCGGATAAAAAGAAACGAATATGGCCACCTTGCTCGATAAAGTTGTCAGTTTCACCGACGATCATGACATCTGCAAGATATTTATTATTCAATTGTTGCCAAGATTCAAGGGTGTCGGTTGTGATAAACAAGATATTGCACTGGGCTAAATTCGTTTCTGTGAGGCTCACTTCGACATTCTCTATCGGTAAATTATTGACTTTACGACCCTTGAGAATTGAGCGCGAGACACTGACAAAGCTATTATCAGGGCTGCACAGTGTAAAAGAACTGGCCGTATTAGCCTGGTTATTCCATTCGCCGTAACGGGCAAAGTTAAATAAAAAACCAGCTTTTAGTGCATATTCTTTTTCAACAGCAATCGCGCCTTGGCTTATGGAAAGCAAAAGCGTTATTAATGATCCAAACAGAATACGTTTAATGGTTAACATCAAGTCAGTTAGAATTTCGCCGTAATTTTAAAAGTGACACTTTCATCTATAAAGGTTGATTGCGTGTACGTTTCACCATGATTGCCATACTCAAGATGCGTGCCTGCGAACAGGTTTTTGCCCATAATGGCGAAGGCCCAATTAGGCTGAAAAGCCCAATTCCAGGTTATATCGAGAGCGGTATAATTATCTGTTCGATAGGCATCACTATTTTCAACTCTGAGTGAAGCAAAGATATTATGTTGTTCAAAAAAATGTATATCAGCTTTAGTAAAGAGTTGGCGACTGGTTGAGTCATAGCCAATTGCGGGAAAAGTATTGTCCACTAAATCGTAATTAAAGGTGTTATAGCTATAACCTACTTCGGCAGTAAAGTTGTCTACCGGTTGCCATGATAAAACCACATCACCACCTTCAGTGGTAAGCCCGGCATTAGATACTAAGTTAAAGTTAATTGATGTTGTCGTTAATGCTTGTACTGCAGCATCAATTTGTCCAGCTTGTAACATTGTAAAAACGGGGATAAATTGATCGATATTAGGATCGATTTCGATCACGGCAACATTATCCGTGTCGGTATGATAAACGGATAAATCCAGCGCCCATGTAGTATCAGATAAACGATAGCCCATTTCATAGGATACCGACTTTTCTGACTTCACCTTGTTATTACCATTTAGATAAGTTCGGATGTAATAACGATCAATTTCGGGTATGCCTGTAGTGATAGGTGATACTTCTTCGACTCTTTGACCATCAATAATGTAGTTGTCGTTAAACATCAGTAACGACGGCACGAGAACACTTTTTGATACAGATAACCATACGACTTGGTTATTCTGTGGTTTCCATACTAACCTTGCTAACGGTTGGCTTTCCCAGCCAGTCAAATCGTTATGGTCAACTTTGACACCCACAATAAAGTCTAATTTATCTGCAATCACGTTATATTGAGCTTGTGCTAATGTGCCATACTGCTGAAGATTATCAAAACCACCGCCACTTTGTATAAAAGTACTTTGTGCAAATGAAATAGCGTTGTAACGATAGTTTAGCCCCCAATCAAACTGCAAGTCTTGGTACAAAAAATTAATTTGGTAATCAAGATCAAATGATTCGAACTCTTCTTGAATATAAGTTTGCTCACCACTTTGCTTTAACCAAGATGTTTGTAGCATTTGGTTGGCGGAAGGTGAAATGCGATTTTCCAATCTGGCCATGATGCGAGCATCGGTACGATCTAAGCTACCGGTAAATGAGATATTGCGGTTACTGCTGTCAACGACACCATTAAAATTTTGGCCTAATGTTGACTGAGTGATATCACCTTGAATAAGACCAGACCATTGATCGTTAGGTGTGAAATCAAACCGTACTCCAGCTGATTGTTGCTCAGTAAAGTCAGCCGGCGCCATCTTAATGCCTTTGTCCGATGTCTGGCCATCTTTCACATGACCATAGACTCTAAAGCTGCCGTTATTGCCGATATCGCCACCATAACGAAGGTTGGTATCAACATTAAGCTGGCTACCACTGCTGACATCAGCATATAGGCCCCGAGTATCAATGCTGTTTTTAGTAATGATATTAATCACACCATTAGTGGCATTGCTACCCCACAGCAGTCCACCTTGGCCTCGTATAATTTCGATACGTTCAATATCGTATAACGGCACGTTTAAGGTTTCCCAATAAACGGCGGCAAACTCAGGTGTATATAAACTTTGACCGTCGATCATGACCAATAATTTGCTTGAAAATCGCGAAGCAACACCACGTGATGAAATCGCCCATTGATTATTATCAAGTTGCCTAACGGCTAATCCGGGGACCATTTTCAGCGCTTCTGGCACAGAAGTTACGCCTGAACGAGTAATTTGTTCTTTGGTTAATACGTATATAGATGAGGCGGTTTCAAAGGCTGATTGGGTTCTTTTCATCGCCGAAGTTACTTGTACATCCATCGCCATCAGTGAATCTAAATCCAAATCAAGGTCGCTAAGAGATTCTTCAGCTACAACCCAAGGCGAAATCAACATAAATAAGTACAATAATGCAGGTGATAACTTCAAGCCAATGTCCCCAAAAATCTTTGATAATGATGATACTTTTTATTTGTATTATTTTAACACACGCTGTTAACTAAATGTCAGTCTATCTCTTTCAATATACGGATTAATTTACCTTTTGTTAACGACTCAGTCGTTATTTTTAGGGCGATATCTGTGAGTATCATCAACAATTGATGAAAAAAACGATTGTGATCTGCTACTAAAGGTAATGAGTTTTAGTTAACTCGTTACCTTTAGTGTGAAAGATCAATAAAGACGATGGCGCATTTTAACGGTAAACTATACACATTACAGAGACAGCTTTTGAGGTCATGAGATAGCATGGTAGAACTGCAGCAAAATAATCCACTTCACGGTTTAAAATCAGAAACGATGATATCTGAGTTAGTGGCATTTTATGATTGGAAAATTCTATACGCAGCCTTGCGCCTAGAGTGCTTCAATACCAACCCTAATATGGACGCTTGTGTTAAGTTCCTAAAAAAGACGGAATGGGCGAGAGAGCGTGTTGAAAATTTTTATTTATATCGTTTCAAGCGTATGCCAAAAGGTAACTCAGCACAATTTGAATTAAAACCTCGTGAACGTGGTTTTGCTGACGGTATTTTACCGCGTAAGCCGCAGCCTTTAACGGTTGAGTTAGTTGCCGAAATGAAAGCCAAAGCAACGGCTGATTATGAACAAATGAAACATAATCAAAGTCGTTCATATGCTTCTTCGTCATCACCTTCATACTCCTCATCGAGTCGTTCAAATGACAGTGATGCAGCGACACAGCGTAGTAATCAAAATAAGCCGCAGCCTACATTTGATCCAAACAATCCGTGGAATAAATAACCACTAGACTGATCTCATGTCAACGTCGGCGCAACCCAACGATAATTGTATTATTGTTGGGTTGCGTTTTTTTATGGCTAAAAAACTATAATTATTATTTTTAACTGCATAGAGTTTATTGTTTAACTACATAGAGTTAATAGTGTACTCAAGTTTATTGAGGCTATTTCTATCAAGATGTAGACACACGAGAGAATGATTGCTTAAATAGCAATGCATGTCTTTGTTGTATTTAACAACAGCGCATTCGTTTCAAGGTGATTGGGATTACTTTGGCGGTGCTGTTAGCTTAAATTGAGGCATAAAGGATTAAGTACCTCATCCATTTTGCTGATTAGCATTGGGATACAACAAGGATAATAATAATGAAACTGAATAAAATTCTACTCGCTATCGGTATGGCTTCTAGCGTTGCGATAGTGGGTTGCGGTGATGACACTCAATACGGTAAAACCCCTCAACCAGATCCACAACCCGAAGTCGTTACTCCTCCTTTACAAGCTTTTGCTCCTAATGGCAGCTTAAAAGTTCAAATTCGCCGAACTCAATATGGTGTACCACACATTACAGCCGACAATTTAGAGAGTCTTGGTTTCGGTAATGGTTATGCCCAAGCACAAGATAATTTATGTGTGATAGCGGATGGCTTTATTAAAGCCAATTCTGAACGGTCGATGTACTTTGGCCCCCATGCATCGATTGACTTTACAACCGGACTTCCAACCAGTGAAGATAACGGTAACTTAATTTCTGACTTTGCCTACAAAGCATTGAAAATCAGGCAGCTTGCAGAAAACCAATACCCACAGTTTAGTTATAATTCGCGTGCATTAATGGAAGGTTTTAGTGCGGGTTATAATCAGTATCTAGCTGATGTAGAAGCCGGCACTCAAACCGGTGAGCCATTTTGTGCTGGTCAACCGTGGGTTAAACCTATTAGCGGTGTCGATGTAGCAAGCTATCTATTTTCCATCGCGCTATTACCTGGGGCGGCAAACTTTTTAGATTTAATTTTTTACGCCAACCCTGGCGATGCTCAAGAGTATTTACCGCGTATTGTTGGACCAGCCCCGTCCACTGCGCAAACTGCGTTTGTGCAGGATATGAACAACAAATTAATCGCACGGTCTGCAACCATTACCACACCGGAAACTAATCCGCGAAATTTGGGCTCTAATGGTTGGGGTTTAGGAAAGGATAAAACCGAAAATGGTAAAGGCATGGTGTTGGGCAACCCGCATTTTCCGCATACCGGTAATTTACGTTTTTGGCAGTCGCATTTGACTATACCAGGGCAAATGGATGTGATGGGTGGCTCGTTAGCCGGTATGCCTGGATTGGTTAACATTGGTTTTAATAAAGATGTAGCCTGGACCCATACCTTTTCAACCGCAGAACATTTTGTAATGTATAACCTTGAGTTAGTTGCTGGTGATAGATTGCAATATATGTACGATAATTCGCCGATGCCAATCAACAAAGAAACGGTTTCGGTATTAGTTAATGCAGGCCCCGCTGGCATGTTGGTAGCACAGAAGGATATTTACACCACAGCCAAAGGTCCGATGGTTGAAGCACCACCAACATTAGCGCCATTTGGATGGGACGATGGCCAGGCTTTCTTTATTCAAGATGCCAACATGGCCAATAAAGATCCGCTCGATCATTGGTTAGCCATGAACCTTGCATCCAATAAAGATGAGTTTCAACAAGCGTTTAAAAATTATGATGGGGTGATTTTTAATAACACCATGTATGCAGATAAAGAAGGCAATGCGTTTTATATTGACGACTCAACCGTCCCGGGTTTTTCTGACTTAGTGGTCGATATTATTAAGACGACTCCAGCGATACAAGCGGCGAGAGCCCAAGCAGGGTTTACTATTCTACCCGGTAATACCTCGGTATTTAGTTATGATTCGCCAATGCCATATGAACGTGCGCCTAAGCTTGAACGTACAGACTTTGTGCAAAACTCAAATAACTCCTTTTGGTCTACTAACTTAGCGGCACCGCTCGAAAACTACTCTCCTTTATACGGTCCAGAACGAGGTCAATTATCGTTACGTACTCGTATGGGCTTAACCTTAATGGAAGATGCCGCGGGTGATGACGGTAAATTTAATATTGAGGAATTAGAGGCGGCTTTATTATCCAATCGGGCTTATCTTGCTGAATTAGTGTTACCCGACTTAATTAGCCAGTGTGAGCAACAAGGGGCTACGCCGGTGATGGTTAGCGCAACATTGTCTAAAGATGTTTCGGCATCATGTGCCGCGCTAAAGGCGTGGAACGGTAAACAAGATAACGACAGCAAAGGCGGGGCGTTACTTCGAGAGTTTGCCCATCAGTTCAATCAAAACACCATGTTAACAGAAGCTTTTGATTATATGAGTGCGGCAACCACGCCCAATAAGCTCAACACAGATGGTAGTGCATTAGTGGCTTTAGCTCATGCAGCTTTGAATCTTGAAGCGGCAGGTTTTGCGGTTGATGTTGCGTTAGGGGATGTGCAATTTGTTGAAAAGTCACTTCCTGATGGTACTGCATCTGGGGTTAAGTTACCTTGGCCTGGTAGCCATAATGCGGAAGGTGGCTTTAACGTATTCTCGACCAGTTTATCGGGCGATGACACCTTAATTCCTCAGCATAAATATAGCCCTGTTATGGATGTTGTTTCTGGTAATGCTACAGCATCAGGATTAACGGCTGAAGGTTACCAAGTGCGTTATGGTTCAAGTTGGATGATGACAGTGAGCTTTACTGATGATGGTCCTAAGGCAAAGGGCATTTTGACCTATTCAGAGTCTAGCAATGTGTTGAGTCCAAGTTTTTCCGATCAAAGTGAGTTGTATTCTTCGACAAAACAATTACGTCCATTGCTATTTACTGAGGCAGAAATCCAAGCATCAGTTGAATCTAGCATCGAGCTAACCCTACAAAAATAGACTAACGGTTCATTCTGGTTGAGCTTACAAAACTAAAACCTCACTGATATTTGTCGGTGAGGTTTTATCATTTTAATAAGTGAATGAACAAATAACAGCTACGGAATAGAATTGTCTAGATTGTTCGCATCAGAATGAGTAGACATTGAGGATCACTTGATTTAGCAATAATGTAAGACGTATTACTTCGCTTGCCACCTATAAAGATGTCTTTTAGGTAGTGCATTTACAACGACGTAATTATCTTGGGTGTTTAAATGGTTAGCTAGCCCTTACTTTTTTGTGGGAATACGAAGCACTACCTGAAGTCGCGATGTGAACAAGTGATTATGCTTGAATTTTTTTGATGAATGAATATGGCTAATAAAATGGCTAATTATAAAGGAGTAAGGGTAAGCCATTAACAGGCTTATAGTTTATCGTAAAAGCGAGTATATATGCATGAAAAGTGATTGGTAGCAATCCCTACTTTGGTATAACACCCCGTTGCTTGACCTATAAAGCTAACTGAAACAAACTCGACATTGAATATATTCCTATAAATAATTGGATGATAATAATATGCTGATTTTCCTCATTTGTATCGGGCTACTCGTGCTCGGATTCAAATTTTACAGTCCGTTCGTTGAGCGACAAGCTGGTATCGACCCTACTGCTAAAACCCCTCAAGAACGATTTACTGATGGCGTTGACTATGTTCCTGTTCATCCAGTTAAAGCTTTCTTAATTCAATTTCTTAATATCGCCGGTGTCGGACCGATATTCGGGCCAATTTTAGGTGCATTATATGGCCCTATAGCACTGGTTTGGATTGTGATTGGTAACGTACTTGGTGGCGCTGTTCACGATTACTTCTCTGGTGTGATGAGTATTAAAGAAGACGGTAAAAGTTTACCTGAAATTGCCGGCCATTATTTCAATGTGTACTTTAAAGGTGCCATGTTGATATTTACCGCGATGTTGCTCTTCTTCGTTGGTGTTGTATTTATCATGAGCCCAGCAGGGCTGCTAAGTAACTTAGATTATTTTAAAGACACCTTTTTGAGTAACAATACCTTTTGGGTATTACTGATTTTAGGTTATTACTTCCTCGCGACTTTGTTACCGATAGATAAAATTATTACAAAACTGTATCCATTATTTGGTTTACTAATGATTGTAATGACAACATCAATTGCTGTTGCATTGCTAATCCATGCGCCGCAGCTACCTACTGTTGACGGTATCTTTGCTTATTTCGATCACAGTCACTATAACAATGATTTATTGGAGCCTAATCCTAGTGGTTTACCAGTATGGCCATTGTTGTTTGTCACTATTACTTGTGGCGCAATCAGCGGATTCCATTCAACTCAAGCACCGATTATGGCGCGTTGTTTAACTAACGAAAAATACGTTCGTCCTGTGTACTATGGTGCAATGGTTGCGGAAGGTGTTGTGGCATGTGTATGGGCTACTGCAGGTATCGCAGCTTTCCCTGGTGGTTATATCGAACTTAAGAGTGTTCTCGATATTGGTGGCCCTGGTATGGTTGTTAACCAAGTGGCGACCACTTATTTAGGTGTCGCGGGCGGTATTATGGCAATTATCGCGGTTGCGGTTTTCCCAATTACCTCAGGTGACACTGCGTTTAGAGCATTGCGATTAACCATTATTGATGCGTTTAAAATTCCGCAAAGCGTCAGAAACCGTTTACTGGTTGCCATTCCTATTCTGATTATTGCTTATTTTATGACTAAGATTGATTTCACTCTAATCTGGCGTTATTTCGCATTCTCAAATATGTTGTTATCAACTAGCGTATTGTGGCTTGCGACTAAGTATCTGTTTGATCGCGGTACCTTCCATTGGATTGTCAGCATTCCAGCGATTATTGGTACTTGTGTGACAGTGTCGTACATCATGACCGCAGGTATAGGTTTTGGATTGCCGCAAGCGCTGAGCCAGCCCGTGGGTATTACTGTAGGTGTAATATGTCTTATTGCGCTGATTATCGCGCACAATAAACGTAAAGTGATTACTACTCAGTAAGTAATGATTGTGGTAATTGTTAATTAATTGAAGGGCTGCATTGTGCAGCCCTTTTTGTTGCCCATTTGAAAATGTAAATTAATGACCAATGCGGTCCAGTTTCTGAATCAGTTCCATTTTTATAGCGCTAGGTGTTTGACTGTGCCAGTAGCCACTCACGTAAGCAAACAGCGGTAACATAAACATAATAGTCAGTAACACAATCAGTAATCCTCTGGCCGAAAGCGGGATACCATTACGAGTACTAAATTGCAGCGCTTGTTTTTTAGGGCAAGCAGACACACAACGCATGCAAGCTTGGCATTCGTCTGAGCGGATATTTTTTTGAGTATGCACCGATATATTGGCAGGGCAGGCACGAGTGCACTTATCACAATTCATGCCTTTGGTTTCAATTAAACAATGTTGAGTATCACGACGAATTTTAAACGGGCTTAAAAAACTTACAATGCCCAACAACGCGCCATAAGGGCAAATGTAACGGCAAAAACCTTGGCGACGCCATGCGGCTAAGGCAAAGATCATTCCAAAACCGATTAAGGCCACCATTGATGGCATCATAAAAAACACTGCCATTTTTAAGTCAGCCACTTTGTGGTAATTACCCGCTAAGTAGTTTGGAATGCTTGCTGATGGCATCGAAATAACCAAATAAAGCAGTGCCGCTAATAATAAATATTTAACCATTCTGAGTGGCCAGTCTATCCACGCCGGCGGTAATAACTCTGCATGAATAACACGTTTCCTCAGTTTATAAAGGTACTCACCTGCTAATCCTAGTGGACAAGCCCAACCACAAAATGCTCGCTTACACACTACACCTGTGAGCAATACTACACACAGCATCACTACAGCAGCAGGATGGTTTTGATCCCACAATCCGAGGGTTAAAATAGCTTTTAGTTCTATGCCGCCCGCAATAGGTAAAAATGCATCACCGACATCAGGCCTCATTAACCAGGGTGTTTCTCCAGCATACAATAATCCAGCATTGATGGCATATTGCACTCCAACCAATAACATTGAAAGGGCAAAGAAATGTTGGCAAATCTCACGTACTGCATTGGGCCGGCCTTCTGCATTGGCAAACGCAGGTTGATATTGTCCTATTGCGGTAACAACTAATACCGCACCCAACAATATGAGTAAAAGCGGCCAGAAAAAGCTAGCAAGAGTCGCGCCGAGCAATAATGCCCCGCTGACCAATGCACCCCATTTTTTGCCACCCCAATACAGTAAGCTGGTGCTATATACTAAGGCTAGCATTAAGGTAATTGATTCGATTGTACTCATAGAGGGTGCCTATAGTGTTTTATTTTCTATTAATAATGATAAAAGTTCTGCTTAAGGGCTAATGTGAGAGGGGTCACCAAAGGCAATAATTGATTTCTAAATATATGATCTACATTGATTTGTTTACTTTATGTAAACATTGTTAAGCAATGTGTGAATTTGGTTTTTCACTCGATTGTCATTAACTTGTCTTAATGACTGGTTACCTTATTAAGATTATTTTGTGACAGTAAAAAGTGGCTAATGGCTAAGTTTTCATTTGAGCATTCGTTTGAGATCGACACATTAAAGCGCTTAATTGCACAACACCAGCACCAATTTAGGCATAAGTCGTTAGCGGATTTGTATTATCGAGGCGAAAAATTATCGGTAACTGCCATTGAACTTGGGCAGCAGCAACAACCTTGCCCTACGGTGTTATTTGTTGGTGGGGTGCATGGTGTTGAGCGTATTGGTGCACAAGTGGTGTTGGCTTTTTTAGACAGCTTACTCAACCGGTTACCTTGGGATACTCATTTACAGCAATTACTCAAACATGTACGTTTAGCCTTTGTACCTGTGGTCAACCCAGTGGGCTTTTTGCGTGGCAGCCGAGGTAATGGCAATAATGTTGATTTAATGCGTAATGCACCCATTGATTCAGATGAAGACGTGACCTTTCTTGTTGGCGGTCAGCGACTGTCACCGCGCTTGCCTTGGTATCGTGGTCAAAACGGCATGGAGCTAGAAACCCATGCATTAGTGAACTATGTGCAACAATTACAGCAACAAAGTAGCAGTGTCATTGCCTTAGACGCTCATTCTGGTTTTGGTTTGTTAGACCATGTGTGGTTTCCTCATGCGCATACTCGGCAACCTTTTGCAGGCATAGGTTATATTTATCATTTAATGCAGTTATTCGAAAAGGGTTACCCTCATCATGGTCATTATCGGTTAGCGCCACAAAGTCATTTTTATCGAACTCATGGTGATATTTGGGATTATTTAGTGGCAAATAATGCCAGCGAAAAACCGTTTATTCCATTAACGTTAGAAATGGGATCGTGGGCTTGGGTGCGTAAAAATCCGCGACAGCTATTTAATTTTTCCGGTTATTTCAATCCACAGAAAACACATCGACATCAACGTATTTTAAGGCGTCACGTGGTATTAATGCAGTTCATTATCGATGCGGCTTATGCGCAAATTATTGAACAAATAAAGCCTAAACAGCTGACACAATTGACTCAACAAGCGAATCGCTTTTGGTCTAAAAAAGCTAAATGAGGCTATGTGAGGATAAGCAATGACCACCTTAGTTTTGCTTAGAGGATTAATGCGTGACAGCCGCCATTGGTATGGTTTTGATCTGCGTTTAGCTCAACAAGCTGTGAATGTTATTAGCGTCGATTTACCGGGTAATGGCCTGTTAGTCAATCAGCCTAGCCCTGGTAAAATGCAAGACTATTGTGATGCGGTGTGGCAACAAATCGATGCCGCATTGCTAAAGCAGAGCATGCTACCAAGCCAAGTTAAGGTGGTATTGGTTGGGTTGTCTATGGGAGGTATGCTGGCGCTAACGATGGCGGCGCGGTGTCGCTCGCGAGTTAAGCATGTGGTGTTAATTAACAGCAGTGCGGCTAACTTGTCACCTTGGTATAAACGATTCCAATACTTAGGGTTAATGAGATCATTGGTGGCTGTGCTCGCGAGGGCTTTACGTGTCAGCTTGTCGAATCAAGTGGATAATGACAAAAGCCATTGGCTAGAGGCAACGGTATTAGATTTTACCAGCAGGCATTTGGGTCAAAGTATTGAAGTGATTAATGCTTGGAGCTTACTAAGGTTGCAATGCCATACATCATTTATTAATGGATTACGCCAATTGTACGCCTCGGCCCGTTTTCACAGTCCTATATTGAATGACATACCGGTTAGCGTGATTGTCGCCAATCAAGATAAGTTAGCTCATCCCAAATGTAGCGAACAGTTAGCGGTATTTTATCAAACACAATTACATAAAATAGATGATTGCGGCCACGATGCCAGCCTTGATCAACCACAACAATTACAACAACTATTGCTGGATATTATTCATTAGGGCTTATTCATTAGGGCTTATTCGTTAGGGCCTATTCATTAGGGCTTATTCATTAAGACGGTTCCATCAAGGCTCATAGAATATTGCTTCTTGAATAGAAAGTACTGAGTCGAGAGTACTAAATTGAGAATGCTAAATTGAGTGTGCAAAATAGAAATTACTTAGTAGCGATTAGTCATTCAATCATTCATTCCGTCACTCTAGCTTGCTTGCCATTTTTTAATGTCTTGCTGCCAAGCATTAGCGGTAAAGTCGATAAAGGCTCTGACGACGGTTTGATGATAACTACGCGACAAATAAACCGCCCACAACGTTTTACCCGGCGCAGTGATGTTGGGCAGCACTTCAAGCAATTCACCTTGTTCAAGATAGTGGTTAGCTAAATCAGTCGGCAAGCACACAATGCCATTGCCACGGCGTGCCGCATTGATCAATACGCCCATGTCATTGGCCTGTAAATTACCGCTCACATCAAGTAAACAGGTTCGAGACTCATCGATTATCTCCCAACGTGGTTGGCTCGAGTGGCGTAAACAGTTGTGTTGCAATAAGTCGTTGGCTGACAATATGGCTGAATGTTTAGCGAGATAGTCAGGTGATGCGCAAATGACACTGTCGATATGCATTAAGCGTCTAGCAATTAAGCTTTCATCTGGCTGGTGGGTATAGCGCAGCGCAATATCAACTCTGTCATTAACCAATTGCGATACATTGTCAGACAATAACAGCTGAATATTAACTTGAGGATGTTGCTGGCAAAAAGCCTCAACTACGTCATACAGTTTGTGTTGCCCAAGCCCAATAGGTGAGGCGATCCGGATACTGCCAACCAGTTCAGTATTATGGCTATTAGCACGACCTTCCATTGCCGTGACTTCACTTAAAATGCGTTGGCAGTAATTAAGCGCTTCTTCTCCTTGCAAAGTTAAGCTGACTTGACGGGTAGTACGATGTAATAAGCGTAAACATAACCATTGCTCCACTTCTTTAATGTGCCGTGAAACCTGTAAGCGGCTTAAACCCAATTGCTCTGCTGCCAACGTAAAGCTACTGCAGCTTGCGACTTCGACAAAGCTGCGAATGGCTGTAATTTTGTCCATTATTTTATCCTATGGTGAAATATCACTCTCTACTACTCACCGCCATATTAATGCTCTAATCAGCAGGCGTTATCGGCATCGACTTTATTGTCATCTCTGTTTAGGTTGCTTTTATGGTCTAAAAAATAGGGGTTAATCTTTTTTGTATCCCAATATGAAACAATTAAGCGCAATAATCGATATTTATCTCCAAAAAATTACCCACTAAACTAGCTCCATTGATAATTAATAGAGCGAGACACAAAATGAAATTAGCAGTATTAGGCGCAACAGGTTGGATTGGTGGCACTATCATGCAACAAGCGATAAGCAGAGGCCATGAAGTGGTTGCCATAGTGCGCGACGCCAGCAAAGTTACTCAAGATGTGGCCGTACGTACGCTTGATTTAACCACTATGACAAGCGATGCCATAGCTAGCGCATTTGCCGACGTTGATGTTGTTATAGCGTCAATCGGTGGCCGCGCCGCACAAAACCATAACGTAGTGGCTCAAACCGCTAAGCAATTATTGCAATACTTGCCTAAAGCTGGCACACCGCGTTTGTTGTGGGTTGGCGGTGCAGGTAGCTTAGAAGTCGCACCAGGCGTGACGTTAGTATCAACACCAGAGTTTCCTGAAGATTATAAAGCCGAAGCCATCGCCCAAGGTGAAGCACTAGCCGTGTTCCGTGATACAGATTCTGCTATCGAGTGGACTTACGTTAGCCCTGCAGCGATTATCTTCCCTGGCGAGTCAGAAGGACCGTACCGTTTAGGCGGCGATTCATTTTTTACCGATGCACAAGGGCAAAGCCGAGTATCAGTAGCAGATTACGCCAAAGCCATGCTCGATGAAGCCGAAAATGCTAAGCATGTTAATCAACGTATTAGCGTTGCTTACTAAGTGATATTTGGTGGGTGATTAATCTAAACAGGCCTAAATGGCCTGTTTTTTTATGCTTTATCCGGTGTATAAGTGGTTATATCGATTAGGCAAACAATGGTTGAATTTGTATTAGGCCATAGCCGTTACTCGGTAATATTTGAGTCTGTTTTAAAACGTTTTTGGCTAAAAGTGTATTTAAGATATGGCCAGCGGCCACTAACGTCGTGGCGCTTCACCCACACCAGAGCAAATGGGGTAAAGCGCTTGTACCCCTTTGCAAACCCTCAGCGTTCCGGCAACATTTTCTGAACAGCGAAAAGGTCGCGACGGAAATTAATCTAGCTTTTGGCCTCGTTTGAATCCTTCTTCGGTCCATCTTGTAATAAGGAGTGAAAATGCTAACGCTTCCGATGGTACATCCTGTACCGCGAAAGCTAA